>X279_Western_Grey_Kangaroo__coassemble_42_pt1 | contig 16098 bp, 11 predicted proteins | sample X279_Western_Grey_Kangaroo__metabat2_high_PE_001 | metagenome-assembled genome bin X279_Western_Grey_Kangaroo
GCCGGAGTCGGCGCACAGGTCCAGCACGCGGGGCCTCCCGTTTCGCCCCTCAAACAGGCGAACGGCCGCCTCTACCATCAGCTCCGTATCCGGCCGGGGGATGAGAACCTCCCGGGAAATCTCCAGCGGCACGCCGTAAAATTCCCAGCTCCCGGTGATATAGGCCACCGGCTCCCCGGCCAGGCGGCGCTCCGCCATGGCCCGCACCGCATCCTCCAGCTCCGGCGCGGCATACAGGGGCAAATCCCGGATGAGCTGGGCCACGGTTTTCCCCGCCGCCTGGGCCACCAGGAGGCGGGCCTCCAGGGAATAGCTCTCAATGCCGGCGGCGCGAAGCGCCTTGCGGGTTTCGATATAGATCTCATTATAGGTCTTTGTTATAGCCATATCTGTCTCTCTGTGTCCGTGGGTTTAGGGTTTCACCACGCATCCGCGCCCTTTTCCTCGGGGATAACCAGCTTCAGCGCGGTGATGGCCACCTCAATCATGCTGTCGTCCGGCTCATTGGTGGTCAGATGCTGCAGCGCCCGACCCGGCCAGGACAAAACCCGGGAGATGCCCAGCTCGTCATGGCGGCCCAGCCAGCGGTTCAGCTCATAGCACAGGCCCACCTCGATGGGGAGCAGCAGGATCTTCACCAGCATACGCAAAAACACGTTGTTAACGCCCAAAAAGGCGTTCACCAGAATAAACACCAGAATGGACAGGATAATCACCACAATCAAAAAGCTCGTGCCGCAGCGGGGGTGGAATCGGCTCTCCTCCCGGACGTTTTCCACCGTGAGCTCCTTGCCGTGCTCATAGCAATAGATGCTCTTATGCTCGGCGCCGTGATAGGCAAACACCCGGCGCATTTCCTTCATGCGGCTCACCGCCGCCATATAGCCCAAAAAGACGGCCAGCTTCACCACGCCCTCCAGCAGCGTTCGCATCCCGTCATGCCCCGCCCGCAGGCCGGGGATCAGCCCCACCAGCAGCGTGGGCAGGAATATGAAAAGGCCGATGGCCAGCAGCAGACCCAGCACCAGCGCCACGCTGATTACCGCCTTTTCCGCTTTCTCGGCGCTGAATTTTTTCTCAATCCAGAGGTCCAGCTTGGAGGGCGCCTCCTGCTCCTCCTCGGGAACAAACTGGGCGGAATAGGTCAGGGCCTTCATGCCCTTGGCCATGCTGTCCACAAAGTTTACCACGCCCCGAATGACGGGCCAGCCAAGCGCGGGGTGCTTTTCCTTGATGAGCTCCAGCGGCTCCACCTTGGTGACAAGGCCCTCCTCCGTGCGGATAACGATGGCCTGCTTATCCACGCCCCGCATCAGGATGCCTTCCATAAGAGCCTGTCCGCCGATGGCTGTGCGAAACGCCGGACAGGAAGTTTCTTTTTTCATCTTCTCGCCTTTCTTGCTTGCGCGAAGCGCGCTTGCTTTATTATATAGTCAGCTCCTCCTCGTTCATCACGGGAAGGGTAATGGTCACAATCAGACCGGTGCGGTCGTCCGCGGCGTTTTCCAGCTCCAGCCGCCCCTCATGGCGGGTGACAATTTCCTCGCACACAGACAGGCCGATGCCGCTGCCCCGCTCCTTGCCGCTGCCCTTATAGAATTTCTTCTTCACGAAAGGCAGCTCATTTTCCGGGATGCCGGGGCCATAGTCCCGAAAGCGGATGATAACCCAGTCCTCCGGGCTTTCGATGGTAACGCTGATGTGCCCGGCGGCGCGGCCGTATTTGGCCGCATTGTCCATGACATTGAGAAATACCTGCTTCAGCCGGCCCGAATCCCCTAAAATAAAGGGAATATCCTCCTCCGGCGGGATATAGTCCACCGTCATGCCCTCCTGGGCCAGAAGCTTGCCATAGGTAAAAATGGATTCCTCCAGCGCCGCGCATACGTCCAGCGTTTCCAGATTGAGGTTAAAGCGGCCGTCCTGGATGCGGGTAAACTCCAAAAGCTCCTCCACCATTTTTGTCAGCCGGCCGGACTCCTTGGAGATGATGGCGATGCCCCGGCGGGAGTCGCCGGTGATGGTCTCGTCATAGGCCAGCGTCTCGGACCAGCCGGTGATGGCCGTGAGCGGGGTGCGAAGCTCATGGGATACCGAGGAGATAAATTCGGTTTGCACCTTTTCGCTCTCGCCGATTTTGGCGCTCATTTCGTTGATGGCGTCCGTGAGGTCGCCAATTTCGTCATTATATTTTTTCTGGGCCTGGATGCCATAGCTCCCCTCCGCAATGCGGCGGGCCAGCGCCGTGAGCTCCACCAGCGGCTCCGTCACCGTGCGGATAAAATACAGGTTGGACAAAATCACCGCCGCCACTACCAGAAGCCCGATCCCGGCGGCCAGCGCCGAGGTTTTTACAATCTGGGCGTTCACCAGGCGCAGGCTGGTCACATACCGCATCGCGCCCACCACAGAGCCGTCCGACGCCATCATCGGGGCCGTTACCGCCATAACGCGCTCGCCCGTGCCGCTGCTGCGGCCGGCCCAGAAGCCAATCTCCCGCTTCTCCAGCGCCTCGGAAACATCCTCCGTCCCGGGCACGGCGCCGGCCGATATTCCATAGCTGGATACCTCCACCTCGCCCCGGGTATTGATAAATTGCAGCTCCAGCGTGTCCTTGTCCTCAAAGCTCTCGGTATAGCGGTAGGCGCTCTGGTAATAGGCGCCGTAGGTCTGGGAGATATATCCCGTGAAGAACTCCGAGGCCGACTCCGCCTTGGCCGTGAGGCCCGTTCGCACGGCGTTATGGTAATAGCTCCGAACGCCTACGGAAAACAGCACGGTGAACAGCACCACAACGGTCACCGTGAGCAAAATCCCGGACCGAAGCCAGCGGTTTCTCAATCCCCGCAGGGGATTTCTATTCATGGCGCCTCACCCTCCTTTTCCGTTTGTGTCTTTTTCAGCAGCGGCTTAAAAGCCCCACTTGTAGCCATAGCCCCAAACCGTGGTGATATAGGTGGGGATGGTGCTGTTGTCCTCGATTTTGATGCGCAGGCGGCGGATATTCACATCCACAATCTTCAGCTCGCCAAAATAATCCCGGCCCCAGACCGCGTTGAGAATATCCTCCCGGGACAGGGCCCGGCCGGGGTTATCCATGAACAGCTTCATGATAGAATACTCGATCTGGGTGAGCTTGATTCGCTCGCCGTTTTTCTCCAGCGTGCGGTTGCGGGTGTTCAGCCGGAAGGGCCCATGGCGCAGCTCGCCGGAATCCTCCTGGGGCTCCTCCGTGCCGGTGCGGCGAAACAGCGCGTCAATGCGGGCGGTCAGCTCCGCGGGGGAGAAGGGCTTGGTGACATAGTCGTCCGCGCCCGTCATCAGGCCGGTGACCTTGTCCATCTCCTGGGCCTTGGCCGTGAGCATGATGATGCCAATCCGGGAATTGCTGGCGCGGATGCGGCGGCATACCTCAAAGCCGTCAATATCCGGCAGCATCACATCCAGCAGCGCCACCTTGATATCGGGATTCTGCGTCAGCTGTTCCAGCGCCTGCTCGCCGGTTTCCGCCTCGATGGGCTCATAGCCGGAGCGCTTGAGGTTGATGACCACAAAGCTGCGGATGCTGGCCTCATCCTCCAAAACCAATACTTTTTTCATCTGTTTCTTCCTCCTTACAGATCTCCTGTCTGCCATTCAGAATATATTAAATTAAAGTTTTCTCTCAATTCCTCCGCCGTTAGCTCCTCGGTGAAAAGCTCCGCGGCGTAAACGGTGGTCTCCTCCTGCCGGAGGAGGAACCGCGCCCCGGCGGTCGCCCGATCCATGCGGTTTTCGCCGGTCAGCGTATAGATGGCAAAGAGCTCGCCGTCCCGGCCGGAGAAGGCCACTGTCTTTTCCTGCGCCTCCCCGCTCTGCTCCTGGGCCGTGAGGTTTGGCACAAGCTCCTCCGGCAAAATCAGATACCAGCCGTCCTCATAGTCGTGGTATGTGGTCATGGCCAGCGTTCTGCGGCCCGCGGCGTCCAGCCCGTACCAGTTGAGCACGTCCCCGGCGGACTCCGGGATTTCCATGGCCCGGTCGGCATTGATGTCCCCGGCATAAGCCTGGCTGCCCCGCACGGTGTTGCTGGCGCCGGAGCTTGCCATCGTGATGTTTTCCAGGCCGCTTGCCACCACGAATACATCCGTAATCAGGCTGTTTTCTCCCCAGAGGCTTTCCACAAAAAGCGCCGGGGTCTCGTCCGCCAGATAGCCAATCCGGGCCCGGCGCACCTCGGTGATGCCGGCGGAGAGATTTGCCCGGGAGGCAGTCACGGTATTTTCTCCGTTTACCTTATACATCACAAGGCTGCTGCCGCCGACATAGTCGATGCGGAGATCCAAAAGCTCCTCCAGCCCGTCCCCATCCAGATCGCCGGCAAGAAAGGCTGTGCTGTCCGCGCTGAATATCTCCACAGGCTCCTCCCGGCTTAAATCATAAATGGACAGCAGATGAATATCGCCGCTAATCTGCCAGGAAATGATAAATTCGGTCACGCCGTCGCCGTTGAGGTCGGCATATTCCACGCTGTTGACCGCCGAGCCCTCGCCCCGGATGATGACATAGAGGCCGTAATTCCCCTCCCCGTCCTGGCGATACAGGCAGACGGTTGGGGTATGGTCCCCATCGGCTAGAAATACGATTGCCTCCGCAAGGCCGTCCCCATCCAAATCCTGCAGCTGAACGGACTGGCGGTAGCTCCCGCTCAGGGGCGCGGCAAACTCCCCGCCCTCGTCAATCCGCTGGGCAATCAGCTCCTGCAGCTGAACGTATTCCTCCGACTGCCGGGGCAGAGAATACAGCTCCTCCACATCCGTGGCCATACAGCCGGACATGGCGAATATCATCAAAAGCGCCAGCAGGAGCGCCGCCCGCCGCTGTTTGATTTTTCCCGTATTCATCACCCCGCTTGTAACTTTTATTTTTATCTGTGACATTATATCACATATATTACTAAATTCATAGAGAAAGTTACAAATTCCTGTGAAAAGCCGCTGGCGGCCTCCGGCGGGGCCAAAAAGAATTCCCAAAAACCGCCTTTTTCGGGCTTGCAGTCCGAAAAAAATAGGCATATAATATAAAAATCTAAATAAAAAATTCTCTCCTCCGGGGAGAGATGGGCAATACGCGAGGATAAAGGAGGCATCCCCATGGAGATCACCATCACCAAAACCACCGCGCCGAAGCAAAAGCCCGCCATCGAGGGCATCCCTTTCGGCACTTATTTCTCCGACCACATGTTTCTCATGAACTACACCGAGGGCCAGGGCTGGCATGACGCCCGCATCGTCCCCTATGGCCCGCTTTCCATTGAGCCCACCGCCATGGTCTTTCACTATGCCCAGGAGATGTTTGAGGGCATGAAGGCCTATCGCACCGCCGAGGGTAAAATCCAGCTGTTTCGCCCCATGGAGAATATCAACCGCATGAATAACGGCGGCAAGAAGCTCTGCTTCCCCCATATTCCCGAGGATATTTTCATGGCCGCCCTCAAAACGCTCCTGGAGGTGGATCAGGATTGGGTGCCCTCCGCCCCGGAGACCAGCCTCTATATCCGCCCCTTCATCTTCGCTACCGACGCCCATCTGGGCGTGCACGTGGCCCACACCTATCTTTTCGCCATCGTCACCTGCCCGGTGGGCTGCTATTATCCCGAGGGTCTCGCCCCCGTGAAGATCGCCATTGAGAGCCGGGAGGTGCGTGCCGTCCGTGGCGGCACCGGCTTCACCAAGTGCGGCGGCAACTACGCCGCCTCCCTCCATGCCGGCGCGGAGGCCGAGAAAAAGGGCTTTAGCCAGGTGCTCTGGCTGGACGGCGTTGAGCAGAAATATATCGAGGAAGTGGGCGCTATGAACGTGATGTTCAAGCTCGGCAGCAAGATTGTCACCCCCTCTCTCGCCAAGGGCACCGTTCTCCCCGGCATCACCCGCAAGTCCGCGCTGGAAATTCTGCGCTCCTGGGGCTATGAGGTTGAGGAGCGGGACCTCTCTGTGGACGAGCTCATCGCCGCCGCCGAAAGCGGCGCGCTGGAGGAGGCCTGGGGCACCGGCACCGCCGCGGTAATCTCCCCCATCGGCGAGATTATCTATGCCGGCAAGGAATATGTTGTCAACCACTTTGAGATTGGCCCCCTGACCCAGAAGCTCTATGACGCCATCACCGCCATCCAGTGGGGCAAGGCCCCCGATCCCTTTGGCTGGATTGAGCCCGTCTGCTGATTGGCACGCGAAACATATCATAAAAAAATTCCCTCTCCGTCCGGAGAGGGAATTTTGCTGTCTTCAGCGAAAGCTCATTTCTGGGCCGCGAAGGTTGCGTAATCCATGGCGCCGAATTGGGTCACGAACATCTCAAAGGGGAAGGCGTTCACGTCCGCGCCAAAGCTTACGCTGCCCAGCTCGCCCAGGGCCATGGAGCGGGCGCCGTCGTCAAAGGTGCCATCGCCCGCGCCGGCATAGCTGCCGATATATTCCGTCAGATACGCCTCATAGGCGTCATACTCCGCCGCGGTGGCGGGCTGCGCCGTGCCGCTGAGCATATTGGCCTGATTTTCGGTGCCGTCAGTGGCGGGCAGGCTGTCGTCCGCCGCCGCGGTGGTGGCCGCCGGGGCGGCCGCGGCCGCGGGCGTTACCACGATGTTGCCGCTCCAGCTGCCGCCGGCGGAAACATCCACTTCAGCGCCGTCCACCGTGACGGTGCCGTTCACAACGCCGCCCCGGGCAACGCTGAGACTGTCAAGCGCGGACTCGCCGGTGACGTTCCAGGTGGCGTCCTCGCTCACAAGGAGGCTCGCGGTGGTGCCGGTGCCGTCAAAATATTTCTCGGCGTCAAGAATCCAGTAGCAGGCGTCGTCAGCCTTGCATTCCTCGCTCCAGAGCGCGTCCCAGGCGGCCTTATCCATGGTCAGATAAGCGCCGTTCCAGGTGGCGTTTTCCAGCGTGACAACGCAGTTGCGCTGATAGTCAAAGTGCTTCACATCGCCGCTGACCTCGGAATTTTTGATGGTCAGCTCCGCGCCCTTGCCGGTCATGTCGTCATCGGCGTGGGCATAGCGGCTCATGGAGTCGGAGTTGAGAGCCGTCAGCAGCAGGGTATCGGAATAGCTGTCCACGGTGCAGTTATCCAGCGTGATATAAGCGCCGGTGGATTTAACGAGGAAGGCCGCGCCCTTGACAAAGTCCACATACTCGCCCAGGGCGGGGTTATATTCATGCCAGTCAATGAGCGTGCAGTCCGCGTCCAGGTCCTCCGAAGTGATGATGTCGGTATCAATCAGCTCCAGCAGACCGTGATAGTCGCCGCGGGCCCCGCCGCCGCCCATATCCGGGGAGTGGATTTGCACGGCGTTGCGCCCGGCCTGCAGGCTGCTGCGGCCATCGCCGTAGCTCTCGGAAAGCTCATAGTCCGCGGGGAGATAGGCCAGTGCCTCGGGCGTTGCCGCCGCGCCGTTATTCATGTGGATTTCGCCGTTATTGGAGATAATGGCGCCAATCTCGCCGCCGATGAGGTCCGTGGCATAAAACCAGTCCACGCAGGAGGTATCCGCATAGGTGGCATATCCGCCGTTCAGGGCGTGGGCAATGGAGTCATAGCTGTAAAAGGCAAAGCCGGACTGGGCGGAGTCCGTGCTCATGGCGGCCCAGCCCTCGGTCTCCACATAGGAGCCGTAGTAATAGGTTTGGCCCTTGCCATAGGACATATTGGCCCGGGCATAGCCGGAGATGGTCAGCGCCGCGTTGGAGGGGGGATCGGCGATATCCGCGGTATAGCCCGCGGGGTCGCCGGCGGAGCCGGTTTGGATGATGTCGGAGTGGATCACCACCAAAACGCCGGTGTTTTTGCACTCCACGGTGTAGTTGCCGTTGCGGCCGCCCTTGCCGTTATTGATAAAGCTGCAGTTTTCGATGGTGAGCACGCCGTTGGAAACCGAGGCGATGGCGCCGCCGGTGGCGTTAGCGTCCACCTCCTCGACCACTTCCTTGGTGATAACGGCGTCCGCGATGCGGTATTCGCCGCCGGTGACCTGGAAGCCCGCCGTGGTAAACTTGGCGATGTTCATCACCACGCCCTCGGCGGCCTCCGCGCCGATGGTGCCGTCCGTAACGGTGACGCCCTCGGCCGTGGCGGTGATATCGGTAAACTCGCCATCGCCGACCGTGACCAGAACTGCGCCCGCCTCCGCGGAGGCGTTCATGGCCATAACGCTCTCGTCCGAGGCAAAGGCCGCCAGGCTCATGACCATGCACAGCGCCAGAATCAAGGATAGAATCTTGCCGGTTTTCTTCATGGTTTTCTCCTTTCGATAGTCCAGATATCGTCTGCATATTGCTGAATGGCGCGGTCCGCGGCAAACACGCCGGATTCCGCGATATTCACAAGGGACACGCGGGCCGAGGCCCGGGGATCGGCCATGAGCCGATAGAGCGCGTCGTGGGCCCGCCGGTAATCGGCAAAGTCCGCCAGGAGCATATAGGGATCGCCGCCAAACCGGAGCGCGCTGACAAGGTCGGTATAGCTCTTACGGTCGCCAAAGCCCTCGTTAAAGCGCTTGAAAATCGCCCGAATGATGGGGTCGTTATCGTAATACTCATTGGGGTTATAGCGGGGGCGAAGCGCGTCCACCTCCTCGGCCTTCAGGCCGAATAGGAACATATTGTCATCGCCCAGATGCTCGTGCATCTCCACATTGGCGCCGTCCAGCGTGCCGATGGTGATGGCGCCGTTCATCATAAGCTTCATATTCCCGGTGCCGCTGGCCTCCTTGCCGGCGGTGGAAATCTGCTGGGAAACCTGCGCCGCGGGCATCAGCACCTCCGCCATGGACACCCGGTAGTTGGCCGCAAAAAACACCTGAAGCTTCCCCCGGCAGAGAGGATCGCTGTTGACATCCGCCGCCAGAGAATTGATTAGCTCGATAATCCGCTTGGCCGTCACATAGCCCCCCGCGGCCTTCGCCCCAAACACAAAGCTCCGGGGCAGAAATTCGGCGTTTGGGTTATCGTGGATACGCATTTGAAGCTCTGTGATGAGCATGGCGTTTAGCAGCTGGCGCTTATATTCGTGCAGCCGCTTAACCTGCACATCCAGCACCGCGCCGGCATCCAGCGCCTGCCCCTGATCCCGCCAGAGCCAGGCAGAAAAGCGCTCCTTATTGCTCCGCTTAATCTCGTTGAGCCGGTCCAAAATGGCGCCGTTTTCTTCAAATTGCCGCAGCTTGCAAAGCTCCTCCGGCCTTGTGCGGAAGCCGTCGCCAATGAGCTCCCGGATCAGCCCGGACAGCCCGGGATTCACCTGATCCAGCCAGCGGCGGTGGTCAATGCCGTTGGTGACGAAGGTATAGCGCTCCGGCGCGAGGGAATAGATATCCTGAAACAGGCGCCGGACAAGAATCTCCCCGTGGAGCTTGGAAACGCCGTTGACCTTAAAGCACACCGCCTGGCAGAGATTGGCCATGTGCACCTGGCCGCCGGAGAGGATGAGACAGCGCTCAATCTTCTCCTCATCGCCCTGGAAGGCCTCCTGCAAATGGGCGCCCCAGCGGAGATTCAGCTCCCGGATAATGTCCCACACCCGGGGCAGCAGCTTCTGCACCAGGCTCTGGGGCCATTTCTCCAGCGCCTCGCTCATCACGGTGTGGTTGGTATAGGCAACGCTGCCCCGAACAGCCTCCAGCGCCTCCTCCCAGCCAAGCCCGTCCTCGTCCATGAATATCCGCATGAGCTCGGGGATGATAAGCGTGGGGTGGGTGTCGTTAATCTGCAAAACGTGGTGCCGGGGGAAGGAGCGCACATCCCCCCACTGGGCCCGGTGCTTCTTCACGATGTCCTGGGCGGTGGCGGAAACGAAGAAATACTGCTGCTTCAGGCGCAGCTCCTTGCCCTGGGGGTGGTCATCCGCCGGATAGAGAACCTTGGTGATAACCTCCGCCATGGTGCGGTGCTCCAGCGCCTGCACATACTGGCCGCCGGAGAAAAGATACATATCCAGATCCTCGGTGCTCTTCGCCTCCCAGAGGCGGAGCGTGTTGATGCGGGAGGCCTCATAGCCCGCGATGAGCATATCCCGGGGCACGGCCAAAACGCTGGTATAGTCGGTGAGCCGGGTGCGGCAGGCGCCGGTATAGTCCCACTCCTCCTCCACATGGCCGCCAAAGCGGACCTCGCAGGCATCCTCCATCCGGGGCACCAGCCAGCCCTCCGCGCCCAGGCGCCAATCGTCCGCCACCTCGGTTTGGCGGCCGCTCTCCATCACCTGGCGAAACAGGCCCAGCTCATAGCAGATGGAATAGCCCACCGCGGGGATATCCAGCGTGGCCATAGAATCGGAATAGCAGGCCGCCAGGCGGCCAAGGCCGCCGTTTCCAAGGCCGGCGTCCGGCTCTGTTTCAAAAATATCCGCAGCGCTGCGGCCCATAGCCGCCAGCGCCTCTGTGAGCGCCTCGCCAATGCCCAGATTATAGGCGTTTTTCATCAGGCTCCGCCCCAGAAGGTATTCCATGGAGAGATAGTGCACCTGCCGCTCCGGCACATGGACGCTCTGCGCCGCCAGATGGCGGCTCATAATCTCCCGAATCACCATGGCCGAGGCCTGAAAAACCTGGGCGTCAGTGGCCTGCGCGCCGGTCAGCCCAAAATAAGCGCAGAGCTTATCCTCGATAGCGGCGTGCAGCTCGCTTGCCGTGATTTCCGATTTTGCCATATATCAATAACCGCTCCTTGCAAAAAGTCAGATAGACGCGCCCTTCGGCACAACGATGGGCAACCCGGGAATCCCCGCAAGGAAGCACCCCTGGGAGATTTCGCCGTCCTTATCCGCGATGACGCATTTGAGCCGGGCGTCCCGGCGGACTACCGTGTCCTGCATGATGACGCAGTTTTGCAGCTTTGCGCCTTTTTCGATATGTACATTCCGGAAAAGAACGCAGTTTTCCACCTCGCCCTCGATGAAGCAGCCATCGGCAATGAGGCTGTTTTTCACCGCGGCGCCCTCCCCGTAATAGGTGCTCACATCCGCCCGCTCCTTGGTATGGATGGGGCGGGCCGGGGGAAACAGCTGCTCCATCACCTGATCCTCCAGCATATCCATGCTGGCCTCGTAATAGTCAAGAACCGAGGCAATGCGGCGGATATAGCCCTCATGGACATAAATAGCCACGCGGCCGCCGGAGCGCAGATAGTGGGCCATGCCGTCCCGGTGAAAATGGGTGCGCCCCCCGTCGGAGCAGTAGTCCATCAGCGCCAGCAGCAGGGATTTTTTCAGGATATACACCTCCACCGCGGCAAGGCCTTTTCCCGCGCCGCCGGCAGAGAATATGAGCTCCTCTGCAAAGCCGTCCGCGCCGGGCACATACCGGTGGTGCGCATAGGCCGGGGCCGCCGGCGCGCATACGGCGGTGATTTCCGCCCCCATGGCGCGGTGCTGCTCCGCCGCGGCGGCCAGGTCAATATTGGCCACCACATCGCCGGAGGAGAGAATGATGTCCTCCTGGGGCAGGTCCTCAATATAGGAGCGAACGCTGCGCAGGGCCTCCATGCAGCCGCCAAAGTGGCCGGAATGGGCCTCCGGCAGGCCAAAGGGCGGCAAAAGCCGCAATCCGCCCCGCCGGCGGGAAAGACCCCAGTCCTTGCCGCCGGAAAGATGATCCAGAAGACTTTGATAGTCCCGCTCCATGATAACGCCCACATCGCTCACGCCGGCATTCACCATGGAGGACAGGGCAAAGTCAATCAGCCGATACCGGCTGCAAAAGGGGATGGAGGCGCTGTTTCGGTTGGCCACCAGCTCCTTCAAAGCGGGATCGGAGCGAAGAGTATAGATGATTCCGTGCAGTCCGTTTTTCATTGTTCCGCCTCCACACTGTCATAGAGCATAGCCCCGGGCGCCACGCTCCCGCCCGGCGCGATGACAATATCCGGCCCGCAGGTGGCCACGCTCCATTTTTCCGTGCCGTCCGGCTTGGCGCCCACCCGGGCGTTTTCCCCCACCCGGACGTTTTCGCCCAGAATGGCAAAGCGCACCTCCGCGCCCGCCTCCACAACGGCGCCGGGCATGAGCACGCTGTATTCCACTGTGGCTCCGGGCGCCACGCGCACGCCGCTGGAGAGCACGCTGTTGAATACCGCCCCCTCCACAACGCTGCCCTCGGTCACGATAGAGTGGCGGATATCCGCCCCCGCGCCCGCTTTATGGGGCGGGCTGGCCGGGCTGTGGCTCATGATGGGCCAGGCTGGATCATAGAGATTGATCAGCTCCTGGGAGAGCATATCCATATTGGCGTCCCAGAGGCTGGTGATGGTGCCAACGTCCCGCCAATAGCCCTCAAAGCGGTAGGGCCAGAGCTTTTCTCCTGCGGCCAGCAGCTTGGGGATGATGTTTTTGCCGAAATCCCGCTGGCTCTCGGGGTCGTTTTCATCCTCGATGAGCGCCTGGCGGAGGATCTTCCAGTCGAAAATATAGATGCCCATGGAGGCCAGGTCGCTTTTGGGCTGGGGCGGTTTTTCCTCAAATTCGCAGATATAGCCGTCCTCGCCGGTGTTCATGATGCCAAAGCGGCTGGCCTCCGCAAGGCTCACCTGAATGACGGCGATGGTGCAGGCGGCTTTTTTCTCCTTGTGCTCCTGGAGCATCCGGGCATAGTCCATTTTATAGATATGATCGCCGGAGAGAATCAAAACATATTCCGGGTCCCATATATCCACAAAATCAATATTCTGATAAATCGCGTTGGCCGTGCCGGAGAACCAGTTGCCCTTTTCCCCGGCAGACATATAGGGCGGCAGGATGTATACGCCGCCGTCCTCCCCGTCCAGGTCCCATGCCTGGCCGCTGCCCACATAGGCATTGAGCTTCATGGGGCGGTACTGCGTCAAAACGCCAACGGTGTCAATGCCGGAATTGACGCAGTTGGAGAGGGGAAAATCAATGATTCGGTATTTCCCGCCAAAGGGCATATTTGGCTTGGCCACGTTCGCCGTCAGGGCATAGAGCCGGGAGCCCTGGCCGCCGGCCAAAAGCATGGCAACGCATTCCTTTTTCATTGAAAAACCTCCGTTTTAGACTGTTGTCTCCATCCCGCGAGACGGCTAGGGGGGGCGCAGCTTTTCCAGTTAGTTATATTTTCCCATGGCCTGCTCCGGGCCAAAGCGAATATAGTCCTCCACAGCCTCGGCGGCCCGCCGGCAGGCGCCGGAAAAATCCTCCCAGTCCTGATTTTTCGGCACGCTCAAAACCCAGTCAATCTGTTCTTGGCCGCCGGAGACCGGCGCGCCAACGCCAATTTTGATGCGGGGAAAGCTCTCCGTGCCCAGATGGGCGATGATGCTCTTCAGCCCGTTGTGCCCCCCGGCGGAGCCTTTCGCGCGGATTCGCAGCTTGCCGCAGGGCAGGGCAATATCGTCCGCCACCACCAAAACCCGGTCCGCCGGCAGTTTATAAAACCGGGCCGCCGCGCCAACGGCCTCGCCGGAGTTATTCATATAGGTTTGGGGCTTCATGAGCAAAACGCTCTGCCCCGCCAGCTCGCACTTGCCGGTGAGCGCGTGAAAGCGCGCGCGCCTGATCGCCGTGCCCTTTTCCCGGGCCAGCTCGTCCGCCGCCAGAAAGCCGGCATTATGCCGGGTGTTGGCATATTTGGGGCCGGGGTTTCCCAAAAAAACCACCAGCCAGTGGATGCCGGAGCTTCGGTTCAGCATGGCTCAGTCAAACAGCGAGGAGAGCGATTCGTCGTCATAAATGCGGCGAATGGCGGAGGCGAACATGGGCGCCACGGAGAGGTATTTGATTTTGTCCACCGCGGGCTTGTCCTTGGGATAGGGGATGGTGTCCAGCAGCAGCAGCTCCTCCAGCGCGCTTTCGGCCACCCGCTCCAGCGCGGGGCCGGAGAGCACGCCGTGGCTGGCGCAGGCAAAGATTCTCTTCGCGCCGCCAATCTCCCGGAGCGCCTTGGCCGCGCCGCAAAGAGAGCCGGCCGTATCCACCATATCGTCCAGAATGATAACGTCCTTGCCCTCCACATTGCCGATGAGGTTCATCACCTCGGAGTGGTTGGCCCGCTCCCGGCGCTTGTCCACGATGGCAAGTCCGGCGCCCAGCTTCATGGCAAAGGTGCGGGCCCGGGACACGCTGCCCACATCCGGCGAAACCACCATGAGCTCCTCGTTATTGACGCCGAAGCGGTTTATGTAGTGCGCGGAGAATATGGAGCTTCCGGTCATATTATCCACGGGGATATCAAAAAAGCCCTGAATCTGCGAGGCATGGAGATCCATGGTGAGCACGCGGTCCGCCCCCGCCTCGGTGATGAGGTTGGCCACCAGCTTGGCGGAGATGGGGTCGCGGCTTTTGGCCTTGCGGTCCTGGCGGGCATAGCCGAAATAGGGGATAACCGCCGTGATGCGCCCGGCAGAAGCGCGGCGCATGGCGTCCACCATGACCAGCAGCTCCATGAGATTGTCGTTGACAGGGCCGCAGGTGGACTGAACCAAAAACACATCCGCGCCGCGAACCGGCTCATATACCGATACGGAGCACTCCCCATCGGCAAAGTTTGTGCAGGTGGCATTTCCCAGGGGGATATTTAATTTTTCGCTGATGCCCTGCGCCAGCGCGAGATTAGAATTGCCCGCAAAGACTTTGATTTCTTTTCCATGAGTGATCATAACAATTTTGCTCCCTCAACCCATAAAGATTTAATTAGATATATACAAAGTTATTATATCAAAGAGTCCCGGCAAATAAAAGCCCTTTCACAAACTTTATAGGGAGATTTTTCACGCCCGTCCAGTCCCCCGCAGACTGGTGCGCCGCTGGCGAATATACAGCCCCAAGCACATCAAAAAGCCGCAGGAGCCGCCAAAATACCAGGCCCACATCAAGCCGGTATAGCTGGCCAGCGCGCCAGTCAGCACAAAGCACATAACCACCCGGATCAAAGACTCAATAACGGTCTCCGCAAAAAACAGCACGCCCTTTCCCAGCCCCCGCAGAAGACCGCCCGTGGTGATAACAAAGCAGCTGACAGCATACACCGGGGAGATAATCCGCAGATAGTGCACGCCCACCTGAATGACCTCCGGCTCGGCGCCGGCATCTATGAAAAGCCCCATCAGCCGCGCCGGGAACAGCTGAAATACCGCGATCACCGCCAGCGTCAGGCCCAGGCAGATCGTTATGGCATCTTTGAACCCCTCCAAAATGCGGCGGCGCTTTCCCGCGCCCCAGCACTGCGCCGTGAAGTTAGACAGCGCCGAGCCCAGCGTATTGAAGCTCATATAGGCAAAGTTATGAAGCTTGGAGGCGGCCTCATAGCCGGCCACCACCGTCACGCTGAACTGATTCACCAACCCCTGCACAACCGTGTGCGCCAGCGCAACGCAGCTCTGCTGGAATATGCTGGGCAGGGCCGCGGCGCTCATGCGCCGCAGCAGCTGCCGGTCAAACAGCGGTGCCTGCTCCCGGATGGGCAATTCAATTTTCCGAAAGGCCAGATATACCGTCACCGCCGCCGCGCACCCCTGGGAGATCACCGTAGCCCAGGCCGCCCCCGCCACGCCGCGCCCCATGGGGCCCACCGCGAGGATGTCCAGCGCAACATTCAAAAGGCCGGAGCCCAAAAGCAAATACAGCGGCGTTCCGGAGTCCCCAAGCCCAGTGAAAACAGCGGCGGCAGTGTTATAGACCATCAGGAACAAAACGCCGACGGAATAGATGGCAAGATAGGTTCGCGCATTTACCAGAAGCTCGTCCCGCGCGTTCAAAAGGCGCATCAGCGGCCCGGCCAGTCCGGCGCCCACAGTCGCCAGCGCCAACCCCAGCGCCGTCATGGCAATCACGGCGGTAGACACAGCGCTTTTGAGCTTTTTCATGTCTCCCGCCCCGAATATCTGGCCGATGACCACGGAGCTCCCCATGGCCGCGCCGGTGGCCCAGGCGATGAAAAACAGCGTAACGGGATAGGCCGCGCCAATGGCCGCAAGGCCCGGCGAGCCCGTATACCGGCCCACGATGATGCTGTCGGCCGCGTGATAGAGCTGCTGCAGCGCCACAGACAGCAGCAGCGGCAGAGAAAGGCGCCACAAAACCTTCATGGGCTTGCCCTGGGTCAGATTTCTCATATAC
>X279_Western_Grey_Kangaroo__coassemble_43_pt1 | contig 16067 bp, 14 predicted proteins | sample X279_Western_Grey_Kangaroo__metabat2_high_PE_001 | metagenome-assembled genome bin X279_Western_Grey_Kangaroo
CACCGATCGGTATAGTCCGAGAGCTCCGCCAGCACAGGGTAGCCGCGCTCCCCCAGCCGATAGTGCATAGGCACCACGAGCCGGGCGCCCACGGCATCCGCCAGCTTTTTGGCCGTTTTGGCGTCAATGGTATAATGCCCGCCCGCCGGCAACAAAAGCACGTCCACGCCCCGGAGCGCCTTCAGCGCGCCGCCGGAGAGCATATGGCCCAAGTCGCCCAGGTGGGCCAGACGCATCCCCTCGGCGTGTAGGATATGAATCTTATTCCGGCCCCGGAGCAGGCCCAGCCTGTCATCGTGGTATGTGTTGATAACCTCAATTTGGGCGGTCAGGGGCGCGCCGGAGAGGGTCACCGCCTGGGCGGCGCCGTGGTCCCGATGGTCATGGGAGCAGAAAACGGCCTCGGCCTCAACCCGGACGGCGCCATAGCCGGGGACGGAGCCCTCGGCATAGGGGTCAAACACCGCGCGGCCCAATGCGGTTTCCGCAAGAAAGCAGCTGTGGCCGAGCCATGTGAGCTTCATTTTTCATCACCTCAAAAAGAGTATACTACATTTTTGCGATCTGTGGTATGATAAGGCAGAAATAAATTTCCGGACTTGCGGAAATGGGAAAATATGGAAATTATAGCTATGCTGACGGGGGAGGGCACAAATGGCAATCAATATCAAGGGCCGGTCATTTTTGACGCTGAAGGATTTTTCCGCCGAGGAGATTCGGTATCTGCTGGCGCTGGCCCATGAGCTGAAGGCGAAAAAGCGGGCGGGCATTCAGGGAAGCTCCCTGCAGGGGAAAAATATCGTCCTCATGTTTGATAAAACCTCCACGCGCACCCGCTGCTCCTTTGAGGTGGCGGCCCGGGATGAGGGCGCGGGCGTGACCTATCTGGACAGCAAGGGCTCCCAAGTGGGGAAAAAGGAATCCATCGAGGATTCCGCCCGGGTGCTGGGGCGGTTTTTTGACGGCATCGAGTACCGGGGCTATGATCAGGCGCTGGTGGAGGCGCTGGCCGAATATTCCGGCGTGCCGGTTTGGAACGGGCTGACGGACGTTGACCACCCCACCCAGGCGCTGGCGGATATTATGACGCTTCAGGAAAATACGGAAAAACCGCTGGAGCGCTGTAAGCTTGTGTTTTGCGGCGATACGCGCAATAACGTGGCTTATTGCCTCATGTATATTTGCTGCAAGCTGGGCATTGACTATATGGGCTGGGGCCCGCCGGAGCTGGCTCCCGCGGCGGATGTGATGGCCTATTGCCGGGCCGAGGGGGAAAAATCCGGGGCGCGGATGGAATATAGCGCCGACCCCGCCTGTGTTCGCGGGGCGGACGTGGTGTATACCGATATCTGGGCTTCCATGGGCGAGGAGGAGCTGATTCCCCAGCGGGTGGCGCTGCTGACGCCCTATCGGGTGACGGCAGAGGTGATGAAGGCCACAGAAAACCCCGCCTGTATCTTTTTGCACTGTCTGCCCGCTTTCCACGATTTTGAGACACAAATGGCCAGAGAACAGCGGGAGCTTGGCTATGACATCCGGGAGGTTACGGACGAGGTTTTCCGCTCCCCCGCCAGCAAGGTCTTTGACCAGGCGGAAAACCGGCTGCACACCATCAAGGCTGTTCTGGTGGCCACCATCGGCCGCTGAATCAGAAATGAGAAACCCCGGCGCTTTCCGAAAAGCGCCGGGGTTCTTGATGTGGCAAATCAGCCTTTGGGGATAAGCGCGGCTTTGCCGCCCATATAGGGCCGCAGAACTTCGGGAATGGTGACGGAGCCATCGGCCTGAAGGTGGTTTTCCAAAAAGGCGATGAGCATCCGGGGCGGCGCCACAACGGTATTATTCAGCGTGTGGGCCAGATAGAGCTTTCCGTCCTCGCCGCGGACGCGGATCTTCAGCCGGCGGGCCTGGGCGTCCCCCAGATTGGAGCAGGAGCAGACCTCAAAGTATTTCTGCTGCCGCGGGCTCCAGGCCTCGATGTCGCAGCTTTTCACCTTCAAATCCGCCAAATCGCCGGAGCAGCACTCCAGCTGGCGCACCGGAATCTCCAGCGACCGGAACAGCTCCACGGAGTAGCGCCACATTTTTTCATACCAGTCCATGCTGTCCTCCGGCCGGCATACCACCACCATCTCCTGCTTTTCAAACTGATGGATGCGGTAAACGCCCCGCTCCTCGATGCCGTGGGCGCCCTTTTCCTTGCGGAAGCAGGGGGAATAGCTGGTATAGGTCAGGGGAAGCGTCTTTTCCTCCAGAATCTGGTCGATAAAGGAGCCAATCATGGAATGCTCGGAGGTGCCGATGAGATATAGGTCCTCCCCCTCGATTTTATACATCATGGCGTCCATCTCCGCGAAGGACATAACGCCGGAAACCACGTGGGACCGAATCATAAAGGGCGGAATGTGGTAAACAAAGCCCCGGTCAATCATAAAATCCCGGGCATAGGCCAGCACCGCGGAATGAAGCCGGGCGATGTCCCCTTTGAGATAGTAAAAGCCATTGCCGGCCACGCGGCGGGCGGCGTCCAAATCCAGCCCGTCAAAGCGCTCCATAATCTCGGCATGATACGGAATTTCATATTCCGGCGTGACCGGCTCGCCAAAGCGGGCCAGCTCCACATTGTGGCTGTCGTCCGGGCCGATGGGCACGGAGGGATCAATGATATTGGGGATGAGAAGCATTCTGCGGGTGAGCTCCCCCTCCAGCTCCGGCTCCAGCTTTTCAAGCTCCGCCAGCCGCGCCGCCTGGGCGGCCACCTGCTCTTTGATTTTCTCGGCCTCCTCCCGCTTGGAGGGGTCGTTTTTTGCCTGGCCCATGAGAACGCCGATTTGCTTGGAGAGCGTGTTGCGGTTGGCCCGGAGCTCATTGGCCTCGGTTTTGGCGGCCCGGAGCTTTTCGTCCAGCGCCAGCACCTCATCCACCAGCGGAAGCTTGCTGTCCTGAAATTTCTTGCGGATATTTTCTTTTACAGCCTCGGGGTTTTCCCGGATAAATTTGATGTCGAGCATTGTTTTTGTCTCCTGTTTATTTTTTCAGCGTCATCAGGGCCTGGAGCAGGGCTTCCCTGTCGTCCGCGCCATAGTATTCCAGCTCAATGCGCCCGCGCTTGCGGCCGTCCACAATATGCACCTTCCGCCCCAGCGCCTGGCCCAGCTGGGCGCTCATCACGGCGGCATAGTCCACGTCGGCGTCGCCTTTTTTGTTCTTACTCCCCGGCGCCTTCAAAAGGGAGGCGGCCAGGGCCTCCGTCTGCCGCACAGAGAGGCCTTTTTCCGCAATCTGCTGCGCGGCTCGAAGCTGAAGCGCGGCGTCGCCGATGGGCAAAAGCGCCCGGGCGTGGCCGGTGGTGATGAGCCCGCCCTCCAGCATATCGGCGACAGGTCCGGAAAGGGTGAGCAGCCGCAGGGCGTTTGCGATGGCGGGGCGGCTTTTCCCAACGCTCTGGGCAACGCCCTCCTGGGTCAGGCCGAATTCATCCATCAGCGACCGGTAGCCCCGGGCTTCCTCCATGGGATTGAGGTCCTCCCGCTGGAGATTTTCCACCAGCGCCATCTCCTGCGCTTTTCTGTCGTCCGCCTGAACGATATGCACAGGCACCTCCGTGAGTCCGGCCATGCGGGCGGCCCGCCAGCGCCGCTCCCCGGCGATAATCTGATAATACCCGGAATCCAGCGGACGGACGGTGATGGGCTGAAGCAGACCGTGCTGGGCGATGGATTCGCTGAGCTCCCGGAGAGCCTCCTCGTCAAACACCGTTCGCGGCTGCCCCGCCCGGGGCTCCACCCTGCTGATGGGGAGCCGGTCCTCGGACAGCAGCTCCGAATCCTCGCCAAAAAGGGCGCCCAACCCGGTGCCCAAGCCTTTTTTTGCAGTCATGTGATATGTAACCTCCCGCGCAGCTGCGCTTATACTTCGGTGATGTGGTTATGGCGGAAAAACTCCACCGCCAGGCAGTCATAGGCCGTGGCGCCCCGGGACATCCGGCTGTATGCGCCCACGGGCTTTCCGTGGCTGGGGGCCTCCGCGATGCGGACATTTCGGGGGATGACGGTGCTGAAGACAGCGCTGGGGAAATATTTTTTGATTTCCAGCGCGACCTGCGTGGAAAAGGACAGCCGCCTGTCATACATGGTGAGCAGTATGCCCTCAATCGTTAGATCGCGGTTAAAACGCTTTTTTGTCAGGCGCACGGAGGTGATGAGGTCCGTCAGCCCCTCCAGGGCGTAATATTCGCACTGCACGGGCACAAGGACGCTGTCGGCGGCCACAAGGGCATTCAGCGTGAGCAGTCCCAGGGACGGCGGACAGTCGATAAAAATATATTCGTATTCCTCCCGCAGGGGCTCCAGCGCCTTTTTCATAATAGATTCCCGCGCGACGGCGTCCACCAGCTCCACGGCGGCGCCGGAGAGGTCGATATTGGTGGGGAGTACATCTCCATACGGGGTTTTTACAATGGCCTCCCGGGCCGGCACGCCCTGAATCAAAACCTCATAGAGGGAGGGCTTTTGCCGCTTGCTGACGCCCATGCCGGTGGTGGCGTTGCCCTGGGGGTCGGCGTCCACCAATAGAACAGCTCGATTCTTTTCTTTCACGGCGGCACACAGGTTCACGCAGGTGGATGTTTTGCCAACGCCGCCCTTTTGGTTGGCGAAGCACACGATTTTTCCCATAGGGGCGCCTCCTTTGCTGTGATGCCCCCATTATAGCAGATTGTTTTCTTTTTTCAATGTTTCACGTGAAACAATCCGAAAAAGATAATGTTTCACGTGAAACAGTCGGCTTCACCCGGCGAACATATCCACATCCGCCACCGTCAACCCGGGATGAAAGGTGAGATTGAGCGCATAGGCGATGAGTTTGCCTGCGTCCTTGATATATTTGTCCACCTCCCGGGGCGTGACGATGAGCCCGTCCCCGGCGTCCACAACGGTGGGGACGCCCACAGCCATCACCGGCACGCCCAGCACCCGCCGGGAAAGCTCCGCGCGGTTGTTCCCAACGCCGGAGCCGGGGACGATGCCGCTGTCCGTGAGCTGAACGGTGCGGCACAGCTTTTCGGAATCCCGGGCGGCAAGCGCGTCCACAACCACCACCGCCGTGGGGGAGAGACTGGAGAGAATCGCCCGGACAAGCTCGGAGCTCTCGATTCCGGTGGTGCCCAAAACGCCGGGTTGGCATACGCTCACAGGGCGAAACGCGGCGAATTCCTCCGGCAGCTGCTTCAGGTGCCTGGTGGCCAGGGTGAAGCGGGCGGCCTCCGGGCCGACGGCGTCCGGCGTGATGGCGGGATTGCCCAGCCCGGCCACCAGGATGCTGTCCTGGTCGGTCAGGGGCAAAAGCTGGCGCATACAGTCGGCCAGAAGCTCCACCGCCTTGAGAAAAGCGTCCTCATCCCGGCGAAAGAAGCTGTCCAGATCAATGGTCATATACCGCCCAGGAGGTTTACATAATATATCACCTCCGGCTTGATCCAGAATTTGAACGTCCGCGATTTGAAAACCGTCCCTTTCATAGGTCTCGCTTTTCACGCCGGGGAGCTCGCCCCCGCCGCGGGGCAGGTCCTCGGCGGCAAGATCGGTGCGGGATCCATACATAAAATATCATCTCCTCCCGGTTATTTTGCACAAAAAATGCGGTTTTGAAAAAAATACTTGCTTTTTTTGAAAAGTGTTGTTATAATTCTCTAACGCGGACATCATGTTCAGACTTTTATAGGGAGGTGCGTGGAATATGCCGAATATCAAGTCTTCCGCCAAGCGCGATCAGCTCCAGAAGGCTGCGAACGCTAAAAATAAGGCGATCAAGTCTGCTTTGAAAACCGATATTAAGAAGTTCGATGCGGCGGTTGAGAGCGGCGACAGCGCCAAGGCGGCTGAGACCTATAAAGTCGCCGTGAAGTCCGTCGACAAGGCGGCGTCCAAAGGCCTGATTCATAAGAACAATGCGGCTCACAAGAAATCCGCAATGGCAAAGAAGATCAACGCCCTGGCAGAATGATTTTTCCGCACCCGGCCTTTGGCCGGGTGCTTTTATATTTCAGCGGGAGTTCGGGGCGGCTGCCCCGAAAAAGGTGACAGCGATGAACATTTTATATAACAGCCGCGACCGGGAGGACAAAGCGCCCTTTGGCCCGGTGACCGCCGGGGAGGAATGCCGCCTGCGCCTTCGTGTGCCGGCGGAATGCCAGGCGGCGGAGGTGCGGTGGCAGGCTGGGGAAATGGAAACGGTCCTTTTTCCGGTCGGGCAGGACGGGCCCTATGACGTTTTCCGGGGCTCATTTCGGCCGGAGCGGCCGGGACTGTATTACTACACCTTCCACATCCGGGATAAAAACGGGGAATACGACCTTTTCCGCGCCGGGTCGGGCACCAATATCGGCGCCGGCAAGCCGTGGCAGCTATCGGTTTTGCCCCGGGATTACGGCGTGCCCGAGAGCTTCCGGGGGGCGGTGTATTATCAGGTATTCCCGGATCGCTTTGCCAAAGCGGGAGAATGCGCCCCGGAGGGGAAGCTTGCGCCCTATACGCTCCGGGATTTTGCCACCTTTGTTCCCTCCGCGCCGGACGCCTCGGATTTCGCCGGGGGCAACCTGCGGGGAATCACAGAAAAGCTGGATTATATTGCGGGGCTTGGCGCTTCGGTGCTCTATATGAATCCAATCTTTCTGGCGGCCTCCAATCACCGCTATGATACGGCGGACTATACCCGGATCGACCCCCTGCTGGGCACGGAGGAGGATTTTGCCAGGCTCTGCCGGGAGGCCCATCGCCGGGGCATTCGCGTTGTTTTTGACGGCGTTTTTTCCCATACGGGGCGAAACAGCGTTTATTTTGACGGCGAAAACGTGTTTGGTGGGGGCGCGGCATCAAAAGGACCGGCGTCTCCATGGTATAAGTGGTACGAATTCCAAGAATTTCCAGAGAAATATACGGCATGGTGGGGAATTAAATCTCTTCCCTGCGTCAACGAGCTCGACCCGGATTATATGGAATATATCCTGGGGGAGCAGGGCGTGATTGCCAAATGGATGGGGCTGGGCGCCGACGGGGTGCGGCTGGACGTGGCCGACGAGCTGCCGGACGCCTTTATTGCCGCGCTGCATCGCCGGGTGCGGGCGCTGAATCCGGAGGGGGTTGTCATCGGAGAGGTATGGGACGACGCCTCCAATAAGGAGAGCTACGGCGTGCGCCGGACATATTTCACCGCAAACGAGCTGGACGGCGTGATTAACTTTCCCATACGCAAGGCGATTTTGGCCTTTGCCGCCGGGGAGGATGACGGCGCCGCGCTGGCGGAAACCGTGATGACGCTGGCGGAAAATTATCCCGCGGGGGCGCTGGACTGCACCATGATGATTCTCGGCAATCACGACACAGAGCGGGTTGGAACGGTCCTGCCGGAGGAAAAGGCCCGGCGGGTGGCGGCCTTTTTGCAGTTTGCGCTGCCCGGAGCGCCGGTGATTTATTACGGCGATGAGGCAGGGCTCTGCGGCGGAAAGGACCCCATGTGCCGCCTCCCCTTCCCCTGGGGCCGGGAGGACGAGAAGCTCCAGGCGCTTTATAGGGAGCTGGCCGCGATGAAAAACGCCATGCCGGCCCTGCGGCGGGGAGATATCCGGTTTCTCCGGGCGGAGGGCGGCGTTTTGCATTTTGTCCGCGCGTGCGATGAGCAGCGGGCGGAGGCCTTTGTGGACCGAAACACAGGAGAATTTTGGGCGCGGGCGTGACGCTTTTCAAATCTGGCGTACTGTGATATAATCCGGGGTGTATCATCAGCCATGTCATCTGCCGCGAAGGGAGACTATATATGAAAAAGATTCTAACGGCTTTGCTGGCGCTGGCCCTGCTGCTGGGGCTGACCGGGTGCGGGCACTATGTGAGCCTGCTGCCGGGCGTTCGGGTGGATACGGATGCGCTTCTGGCGGAGGAGGGCGAAGCGGCCCAGTCGCCGGATGGCGAGGGGTTTGCGGCCCAGTCGCTTTATGATTTTATGGGCTGGGGCCAGTTTGGGGAGGAGTATTATTCCAATACCCCTGTGGCTGTGAGCTTCCAGTATAACGGCGGCGCGGAGGGCTGCGTGTCCCCGGTTTTTGACCGGAGCTCCATCATTGCCGTATGCGATGCGCTGCGGAGCATGACCGTCACCGGCAAAACGGCCGAGGGCGATCACGCGGACGAAAAGGTTTTTATATTCACCATGGCCGATGGGGAGACCCGCTCCGTCACCTTTGACCACGGCAATCTCAGTATGTATACCGGGGAATACACGGTGGAGGGCGGCGAGGAGCTGTTTGCCGTTGCTTTTCCCGCCTATAACAGCGACTTTGATGTATTTGATCTCTATTTTGATGAGAGCATGCGCGCATTTGCGGACGGGTTTTATGAGAATACGCCCGTATCCGTGAGCCGCCGGGCCAATGGCGGCGCAACAATCACCAGCACGGACCCCGAAACGGTGACGGCGGTGTTTGAAGCGCTGCGGGGCGCCTCTGTTTCTCTGGTGGAGAATTCTCCGGACCAGTTTGTGGACGTGACGGCGGTGCGGGATTATATATTCACCATGGCTGACGGGTCCGCCTATACCTTCTCCTTTGCCCAGCAATGTCTGGTTGTGCGGGTAAACGCCGTTTATGGCCCGGTATATTACTGGCTGGGCAATATTGATCCCCTGTGGGATATTGACATTGAGCCGGAAAATACGGGCGGCCAGTTTGAAGGCGGCACCGTCCGGGAGCTGCGGGAGGATATTGAGCCGGCCGCGGCCATTGCCAACGGCGAGCGGGACGATTTGGACATCATCGGCGTGCATGTGAGCTATGACATTGACGGCGAAAGCGGCTATCTCACGCTCTCCGATGAGCTGGCGGACAGCATGGTTCGCACGGTGACCGGCATAAGCGTATCCGGCGAGAGGGTGGACGAGCCCGCGGGCGACATCATCACCGTTTCCGTGACGCTGTCGGACTGGTCCGGCCCCATTTTCTATTTCACCGGGGACACAATCCAGCAGGTCATTGGAAGCAATTATCGCTGCGACAGCGATGAGATTTCCATGCTGCGGAGCACGGTGCTGGATTTGGCCGCCGAGGGCCACGCCAATGTGGAAGTGGACGACTGAAGCGATAAAACAGGAAAAACCCGTTCCAAAAGGAACGGGTTTTTCCATATTTATCCGCCGTCAGCACTGGCTCATCAGGCGGATATAAAACTCCACGGCCCGGCCGATAGATTCCAGCCGGATGCGCTCATTGTGGCCGTGGATGGTGTGGCGCTCCTCGGTGGTGAGATCCATGGCGGAGAAGCGATAGACGTGGTTGGACAGATCGCGGTAGTGGCGGCTGTCGGAGCACTGAATCATAAGATAGGGGGCCACCACGCTGCCCGGCCAGGTTTGGCTTACGGCCAGGGCCACCTTGTCCCAGGCGGGGCAGTTGGTTTCGGAAATGGGGCTGGGCTCCGTTTTGCTGCCGGGGATGAGCGTGATGCTGTCATCGCCGGTCACGCGGCGGAGATAGGCCATGGCGCTGGCCGCGGAATCGGCGGGATTCAGGCGGAGGTTCGCCGTTAAAGAGGCGCTGGGCGGCAAAACATTGGGAGCCTGACTGCCGGAGGCCTGGGTGAAGGCCACGGTGGTGCGTAAGAGCGCGTTAAGAGAGCCGCCGGTTTTTTTGCACAGCAAATCCAAAACGCCCCGGAATAGCCAAAGGTTGGCGAATATCACCCGATAGAGGAAGGTGGACCGCCGGCCAAGAATGTCAAACATCTCCGCCACGGGCCGGGTGAGATGCATTTTGAAGGGGTGATTTTCCACGGCGACGCAGGCCCGGGCCAGCTTGCCGAGGGAGGTATGGGGTGGGGGCTCGGAGGCGTGGCCGCCGTCGGACTGGACGGAAAATTCCAGGTTTAGATAGCCCTTTTCCGCGATACCGATGAGGCCGCAGGGCCCGGACACGCCGGGGAACACGCCCTCCACCACGGCGCCGCCCTCGTCCACAACCAGGGCGGGCGTAATCTGGTGGGCAAAAAACCAGTTCACGATATTTATCGCGCCGGGGCCGTTTACCTCCTCGCCGCCGGAAAAGGCGAAATAAATGTCCTGCTCCGGGATGAAGCCCCGGGCGATGAGCGCGTTGGCGGCGGAGAGAACGCCGTTAAAGGTGACCTTTGTATCCAGCGTGCCCCGGCCCCAGAGGACGCCGTCCTCCAAAATGCCCTCAAAGGGCGGCTTGTCCCAGCCGGATTCCTCCACGGGCACAACGTCATAGTGGGCCATCATAACGGACGGCGCGTCATGGGCCTTGCCGGGCCAGAGAAACAGCAGCGCCCGATCCTCCAGCGCGGTCAGCGTGCAGGCCTGAAACACATGGGGATAGAGCTCCGGCAGAAGGCCGATGAGCTTTTCAAATTCGGCGTCATCCTCCAGCGCCCGGTCATAGTAGGACACCGTGCGGCAGCGGACAAGCGCCTGCAGGGCGGCGATGGCCGCCTCCCGGTCAAACTCCACCGGGGCGGCCTCCGGCGCCGGCGTATCCTGGGGGCGAAAGCGCGCCGCGCGGAGAAGCACAACGGCAATGAGCGCGGCCAGCAGGAGAATAATCAAAGCCACGATCATTGCGCGGCCCCCTCTCCGTCCAGAAGACCTTTTTTATACAGAATTCGGCTCACGCCCAGCGTGAACAAAACGCCCACCGGCACCATGATGCCCACCGTGCTGCTGTTCAGCGCCGGGACGGCAACGAACAGGATGAGCATGAGCAGCAGAGGCGCGATGGAGATGCGCCAGTTTTTGGAGATGAAGGCCACGCCGAGCCCGCCGAACAAGGCCGGCAGAATCTGGGCAAAGGCGGGGGCCAGAACGGGCGCGTCCAGAATGGGGGTCAGGGGCGTGATGAGCAAGACGCCCAGGATGATGATAAGGGTGGTCACAATACTGGAAACGGCGATGGCGATGGTGGAGACCACCTCGCCCTCCTCGGAGGTCGCTTTCACGCCGGCCTGCTCCAGCGCGTTAATGGCGCAGGGGAGCTTGAGATTGGAGATGTTGCCGGTGACAAAGGTCAAATAGGAGCCGCCGGCGCCCAGCATGGGGATATAGGTGAAAGTTTCGATAACGGCCACCGCCCAATACATGGGCGCCGTGGCCAGAAGGCCCATGAGAAGACCGTTGAGGTCCGGGCCGGCGCTGAAGATGAGCCCCACCGCCACCGGGAACAGGAGCAAAATTACCATCACAGAGAGGTTCCAGGCGGTGCCCCAGCGATGGACGCGGTCCATATAAGTCATGTTCTTTTTCATAGCAGCTTCCTCCTCAAGACAGCCAGCCCGTGATGGGGATGGCGCTGGCCATGCCCAAAATCAGGCTGATGGGCAGGGCATAGTCGGAAATCCAGCGGGCGCCGGTCTTTTTCATCAAAAGGCCGCATACGAGCATGATGACGGCGGAGACCGCCATGACGCACACGGGGATCAGGCCAACGGCCGAGCCGTGGAAGATGGTGGACACATCGCAGAATACATAGCCCACAAAGGCGGAAATCATGCCGATGAACATGGCGGAGGAGAAAATATCCGCCCAGCGGCGGTCCCGCTTTTCCAGATTGATAACGCCGCTCTGCATTTTTCTGCAGACGGCGGGCACAAGCCAGATGCCCACCATGATGCTCAGGGTCATAACGGAGGCGATGGTCACAAACTGGGTGGCCGAGATGCCGTTGGTCTGGCCGAAGGTCAGGCCCATGGCGCTGAGGGCGTTGGAGGCGGCCACAGTTTCATAGCTCAAGGAGCCAACCACGCTCAACCGAAGCCAGGGAAGGGCCACGCCCAGGTCCTTGGATAAGGTGATCACGCTGATGACAATGGCCACCGCCGGGGCCACGGTAAAAACGCCGGCCGTCACGGCAAGCTGGCGCAGCTTGGCGCTTTCCATGCCGATCTCCCGGCCTCTTTTCCAGGCCTTGATCAGGAAAAAGATGGACTGGGCCAGCACCACGGCGATGCAAAACCCCGCCAGCAAAAAGAGAATTGGGCTGTTTGTGCTGAAAGTCATATACATTCCCCCTTTTATCTATGGCATGATGATACCATTATCGGGCCGAAAAATCCAGTCCTGACGAAGCAAAAGACGCACAGGGATTCCCCCACCCAAATTTTCGGGAGGATTTGCCGTTTTCGCATCTTGTTTATTGTATAACAAGGGGCTATAATGAGGGCAGTGGAAATCTGATTTTTGAATACCATACAAGGAGGAAATTTTTATGAAGCGCACTCATTCCCTGCTGGCCCTGCTGCTGGCGCTGGTGTTTATCCTGTCTCTGGGAACTGCGGCGGTGGCGTCTGGCGAGCCCAGCGGCGAAACCGCGCCCGGCGTGGATATCTATTCCGTTGGCTGCGGCGAGCCCTTCGCCGAACGGCCCGCGCCCGAGGTGATCGAGGGCGAGCGCTATGTTTCGGACCATCTCCGCGGCGCGTCCGCCATCTATGTATCCGGCGGCGAGCAGACCTTTGACAATGTCTATGTCTATGGCGCGGGCTTTTCCGATGAGGACGATTTGAGCGCCGAGCGCTCCAATCAGTATGGCTATTGCTCCGGCGTTTTGGCCACGGCGCCCACCGCGCTGGTCACGCTGAATAACCCCACCATCGTATCCGACCCCGAGAGCTATGCAAACGGCGCCTTTGCCACCAACTGCGCCAAGATTATCGTCAATGGCGGCACGATTGAAACCAATAACCCCCAGGGCCACGGGCTGGACGTGACCTATATGGGCCATATCTATGCCTATGACACCGTTATCCATACGGCGGGCAGCTCCTCCGGCGCTTTGGCCACCGATTACGGCGGGGGCTTTATCACCGCCGAGGGCATTGACTGCACCACCGAGCTTGCCGGCTCCCCCGGCATCTATTGCGCCGGCTCCTCCGTGATTTATGTGAAGGATTCCACCTTCAACGCCCTGGCCTGCGAGGGCGTGATGAGCGCCCATGACCACGGCGTCACCGTGCTGGAAAACTGCTATCTGTATGGCGAGCCCTGCGCCCTGAACGGCCACCAGGCCATGCCCTCCCCCGATCAGTCCACCGGCAGCTATGCTTTCGTTTTCGGCGGCACGCTGGAAACCGGCTCCGGCCCGATTGTCAATCAGGAAAATGGCCGCACGGAGACCACGCTGGTGGGCGTTGAGTGCGTTTTGGGCGACAGCGTGAATGCCGTCAACGCCGCCGCGGACGCAAACGGTATTCTGGTGCTGAATCTGTGGGATACCGCGCTTGTCGGCAATATTAACTGCGAGGCCGGCGCTTCCATTACGCTGAACATCTATTCCGGCGCCTCCGTCACCGGCGATGTCACCGGCGAGGGCGAGGTTATCATCAATGTCTATGAGGGCGGCGCTTACAGCGGAAACGGCCAGGCCAACGCCATCGCCGAAACCGTGGCCGCGCCCGCCTGCGAGAGCTTTGACTACTATGTCATAAATTACTGGGCGGCCGGTATGCAGAAATGGCAAAGCGCCACCATCACCACCTATGTGGACGAGGTTGAGCCGCTGATTATCGAAAATTCCGCCGCCAGCTTCGTGGTGGAGGGCGATTCCGCCATCGCTTATGACCCGGATACCACCATCGTCACCGAGAGCGGCATCGGCATGGACGCGCTGGATACCGAGAGCGCCTATGGCTTTGGCGAGCCTGGCGCCGCCGCCGCTGCCGCTGCCGCGGACCCCTTTGACACCTGGAAGGAATATGCCGCGGCGTATGCCACCGCCGGCGCCCCCACCGAGGAGGAAAAGACCTCCGTTGCCGCGGCGATTCTGGCCTGCGCCACCTATGAGGAGGTTGCCGCGATCTCCCAGATGTCCGTTTTGCTGAATAACCTCATTCTGCCCTATGACGCCTGGGTGGAGGCCGGTATGCCCGCCGCCGACGTCAGCAATGTGAGCGCGGGCGACCCTGGCGCCGCCTCCTTTGGCTGAAATTCCGGCGATAGCCAGGCGGAAAAAAGCAAAAAATAGCAAGAAGGAGCTGCCCGAGAGGGCATGCATCTGGTAAGATAAAAGTAGACACTCACAAAAAGAAGTGAGTGTCTACTTTTCATTGACAGATACACAAAAAGGTTGTGGCCTCTTTTTTATGCCTTAAAACTTAACTCCAGAAAGGGTTTCGGCGATATTCATTTCGCGGAGTACAGTGATTTCAATTTTCGCTGTATGCTCTGCTGATGAGCGGCTTGGCTTTTTCAAGATCTGCAGAATTTTGAATGTATAATTCAACTGCGCCACAACCCCAATGACCAATATTCGTCACATCTCTTGAGAAGCCTTCTTCAAAATTCACGGTTTTCACATCAATCGGCAGATTTAAAATCAGTTTCTTTTTTAATGCGACAACGGTTACAACATTTTTTATCTTTTTGAAGGCGGAATATAATTTGAGATGAGTTTCGCTTATGTCATCGCCCAGGCTTAATATATAGTTTGCAAGATCTTGATAAAGGGTTTTTATGGAGGCATCTGCAGTTGCGATTTGCTCTTCAAATGTTTTATCTTTCGATTTTGGCCTACGAACTGAAGTTTCATCAGGGATAGCCGTTGCGACATTTTCGTTTATTTGTTCAAACATCAGCAAATCATCGCCAAACTTTTTATATCGAATTAAGCTTATATTGCGATTCATTTGCTTGATTGCAGATTCGTCATATTTTGTAAAGTCGCCGGCGATACACACAACGCGGGGCATGGTCCAATCTATTTTCTCCGCCGATGTTAAGCCCAGTTTTTCAATAACCAGCACTTTGAAGCTGTCTTTATGGTCAAGCAGCCAATTTAAATAAAACAGTCCCTGATTGATAACATTTTCATTTAGTGATCTCTTATATTCAAAAATAACGGGACAATGATTTTCGTCGATCCCTATGCTGTCCATCCGGCCGCCATCGGTGGTTTTATATTCTGTCGCAAGAAACTTTACGCCGAAAAACGCCTCCATATTATTTTCGATAACTGTTTGCAGCTCTTTTTCGAGCGTGACAGTTCCGCTCTGATATTCTTTTACAGCGCCAGTGATGTTAAACAATTTTATATCAGCCATTTTTATTCTCCAATCGTTGCGTTGTTCTCTTTCTTTTCAGCGACAGCCTCGGCGTTAAACGTTGCGCGGGCGGCATGGACCTTATGATTCTTATTATTCCTGTTTGGCTTGCGGGTGAGAATTGCGATTATGCTTCTTTCTGCCAAACTTAAGTATTTGATCGGCTTTAATATCTATATTGGCATAGATGTTATTGAACACATCACGCCTCATATTCAATAGATTTTGATACGTGCCATCGTGTGCAGGAGGTATTCTTTTATTAATTTCGGTAGCCCGGTCTAAATGTTTCAACAACTGGTCATCTGGAATATGTCCATCACCTTTTAGCGCCAATGTATGCAAGGTCATATATTCGTTCAGCAAATCTTCTTCAATGCTGTGAAACTGCTGGATTGCTTTTTGAAGTTCTTCGATATACCATCCAATTTTCTCATAGTCATGAGGATCAATGTAACATTTCACCATATTTAGTGATGTAGCTGCTGTCAAACCATATTTCTGTAAACCCAAAACGATTGTTCGTAAGTTGTCGGTGATAGAACCATCCAATTTTGCCATATTGATTAATTTAAGCGGTGAAATGTCAATAAGCGCTTGAGTAATAACTGCATCAATTTGTTCCCATTTTGTACGACTACGTTCTAAAAAGCTGTCTCGTTGAAGTTGCCGTCTTGTAAATAAGATTGTATAGATAAGTGCGATTATTGTAACGACTGCGCCAAGTACAGTCCCGTAATATGAGAGGATATCTGAAGCTCCCCACATAGTCAGATAACCATCATTAAACTTATAACATTCGTTGATGAGGAATGGAACACCTATCACCAAAGCAATAGCTGATAGTGTTGTGCCAAGATACTTATACCATTTGTTTTTCATTAAGTACCCACCTTTGAATTAATTCTTCGCATAAAATGTATTTTTTCCCGCGCCGTGTTTACTGATATACCCCTCGGCGGTCAGTCTCTTTAGATG
>X279_Western_Grey_Kangaroo__coassemble_44_pt1 | contig 15884 bp, 12 predicted proteins | sample X279_Western_Grey_Kangaroo__metabat2_high_PE_001 | metagenome-assembled genome bin X279_Western_Grey_Kangaroo
GCCCGGAGCAGCCCACGCCCGGCGGCATGGGCGGAATGCCCATGCCCGGCTTTGACGACTGGGAGGACCGCCTTGACGCCGATGCCTCCGCCGCCGGCAGCTGCAAGGGCCTGAAGGCCGGCGAGACCCTCGCCGTCACCGGCGGCACCTTCCTCCTGGACTGCCAGGATGACGCCATCCACTCGGATGGGACCGTTTCTATCTCCGGCGGCGTTTTTCTCCTTCGCTCCGGGGATGACGGTGTCCGGGCCGAAACAGAGCTTTCCATCTCCGGCGGGGAGCTTGATATCCCCTACTGCTATGAGGGGCTGGAATCCACCTCTATCCTCATCTCCGGCGGCAAAATCAGCGTGGTCGCCACGGATGACGGCTTAAATGCCGGCGGCGGGATGATGGGCTTTGGCCCCAGCCAGGAGGCCTCCGGCGAGAGCGGCGAGACAAGCCCCGTCATCCGCATCACCGGCGGCGAGCTAACCGTAGACTCCGGCGGTGACGGCATCGACTCCAACGGCAGCCTGTATATCGAGGGCGGCACTATCCTTGTCAGCGGCCCCTCCACCAACTGGGACGCCCCCATCGACTGCGGCGAGGGCTCCAGCGAATTTGTCATCTCCGGCGGCTTTTTCATGGCCGCGGGCTATTCCGCCATGGTGGAAACCCCGGACAGCACCGATGGCTCCCAGGCTTCGATTTTCTATGCCCAAAGCGATTACGCCCCGGATAACGCTTCGGCATCGCTTGCTGACGCTTCCGGCCGCGTGCTGGCCGAAGCCGCCTTTTCCCATAGTTTTAACTGCGTCATGGTCTCCACTCCGGAAATGGCCGCCGGGGAAACCTATACCCTCACCATTGACGGCGTGGATACCGCTATCGAGATGACCTCCGCGGTCTATTCCAATCGCGGCGGCAGCGGCGAGATGCGCCCCGGCGGGCGCCCATAAGGAGCGTGCATGATGGCTGAATACAAAACCGCCTGCCGCGGCTGTCACGGCGGCTGTATGCATATCGTCACCGTGGAAAACGGCCGGGCGGTGCATATTCGCCCAGACCCGGACGGCCCGCTGAACCGGGGCCGGGCCTGCGTGAAAGGCATGAGTATTCTTGAGCAGATGTATCATCCCGACCGGGTCACCGGCCCCATGCGCCGCCTTGGCCCCCGGGGCAGCGGCCGCTGGGAGCCCATCTCCTGGGACGAGGCCTATGACGAGATGGCCCGGAAGCTGGGCGCCCTGCGGGAGCGCTTTGGCCCGGAGTCAATCGCCCTGATTTCCGGCACCGGGCGCCATCATTTGAGCCAGTTCTGGCGGTTTGCAAACGTGCTCGGCACGCCAAACGCAACCTCTGCCGGCGCGCTCATCTGCCTCGGCCCGCGAAAGAACGCCGCGGAGCTCACCGCCGGCCACTTCGGCGGCGTGGACTACTATGGCGATGTGAAGCCCGGCGGCATCCTGGTCTGGGGCGCGAACCCCGCCATATCCGGGGCTGACGGCGAGCTGCAGTTTTTTATGCAGGACGCGGTAAAGGCCAAAACCCCTCTCATCGTGGTGGATCCCAAGCCCAATGAGCTGACTGCCGCCGCCCGGCTTTGGCTTCCCCTCCGCCCCGGCACGGACGGGGCCCTGGCGCTGGGGCTATTGCACCTCATCATGGAAGGCGGCCTCTATGACCGCGAATTTGTGGAAAAATATACCCACGGCTTCGAGGCCCTCCGGGAGCGGTGCAAAAAATTCCCGCCCCACCGGGTCAGCCAGATCACCGCGCTGCCGGAGCCTCTCCTCCATGAGGCGGCGGAGCTAATCGCCTCCATCAAGCCCCTCTCTCTGGAATGGGGCTGCGCCATCGAGCAGAGCACCAACGCCCTCCAAACCTGCCGGGCCATCTTTATGCTCCCGGCCATCACGGGCAACTATGATATTCCCGGCGGCTTTGTGGAGAGCATGGAAATCGCCCCCACGGCAGACATTCTCCCGGAGCGGCTGTCTCCGGCCGTGGCCGCCAAATGCATCAGCGGCGGCTATCCCCTCTGTAACGGCGATGCAAGCCCCAAGCTTTTCGCCCATCCCTATCTCACGCTGGACGCCATAAAAACCGGAAAACCCTATCCAGTCCGGGCGCTGATTTCCAGCGCCAACAACACGCTCCTCTCCATGGCGGACAGCCGCCATACCTATGAGTGCCTCTCCGCTCTGGATTACTTTGTATATATGGACTTTTTCCGCACGCCCACGGCGGAACTTGCCGACCTTTTCCTCCCCGCAGCCCTGTGGCCGGAGGTGGACAGCGTGTTTTGTATGCCGGAGTTTGGGGACGTGGCCGCTCTTTGTATGCAGGAGACAGTCCGGGTGGGCGACTGCAAATCCGATGAAGAGGTATTTCTGGAGCTCACAAAGCGCATGGGCCTCGACTATGGCGCGGAGAGCCAGCGCGAAATCCTCGATGGCATCCTTGCGGAACTGGGCCGCCGCCGGCCGGAATATGCCGGCCTTGACTTTGATGCTTTCAAAAAGCTTGGCTGGATTGCTCCCCGGCGGGAATATCTCGCCTATCAAAGGCGGGGCTTTGATACCCCCACCGGGAAATTTGAGTTTTTTTCCACCCGCCTGGAAAAAGCGGGCGCGGACCCCCTCCCGGACTGGCAGGAGCCGCCGGAGACCCCGGCAAGCCGCCCGGAGCTTCTGCGGGACTATCCCCTCATCCTCACCACCGGCAGCCGCGTTCAGCCCTATTTTATCTCCAACAATCGCCAGATCAAATCCCTCCGCAAGCGCCACCCCTTCCCCCTTGCCTCCATGAATCCCGCCACCGGCGCGGCCTACGGTATCGCTGATGGGGATTGGATTTATATAAAAACACTCCGGGGCCGCATCACCCAGAAAGCAAAATTTCTCCCGGATATGCCCGAAAATGTGGTAAACTGTGAGATGGGCTGGTGGTATCCCGAGGCGGGCGCCCCGGACTATGACTGGGCTGTGTCCAATGCGAATATCCTCACCGCCGGCGCGCCGCCCCACGACCCGGTCGGCGGGGCCTATTCCCTGCGGGCGCTTCTGTGCGCCATCGCCCCGAATCCAGATTGCACCATAGAGGCGCGGTACCGCGCCTGGATAAATGAATCGCCGGAGGTTTCCCATGAATAAAAAAACTGTGATCGCCCTGGGGATTGTGGGCGCGCTGCTGCTGGCCGTCTTTGTATGCTGGGCCTCCACCGGGCCCCAGGCGCTGGAGAGCGTGAAAGAGCTCACCGTCACCGTGACCCATAGCGACGCCTATCTCCAAGCCCTTGCCCTGGAGGAGGACGAGCCTCTGGAGCTGACCTTTAGGACAACGGCCAAAACCCTGGCGCTGGCGCTGGCGGAGCGGCCGGAATTCACCCTCGCCCAAACGGACGAAGGCGCGGAGCTTGCCGCGGCGGATGGCGAGGCCGCCGACCCTCTGCTGAATTTGCGCTGGGTATGCTATTTTGACAGCAAGGCGCTGGACACGCCGCTGGACGGGCAGACCATCACCGATGGGGATAAATATTACTTCTATCTCAAGGAGGATGGCTGACGGAAAGCCCGCCCGGGCCGGAAGCGCTGGAATAAAACCCATAGAAAAAGGGACGTCCTCTCGGACGTCCCTTTTCTTAATAGATTCGTTTACTGCGCCGCAACCCAAACATCATAGTGGTCCGCGCCAAACTGGCTTACGAACATCTCGATGGGGAAAGCGTTCACATCGTCGCCATAGGCAACGGTGTCCAGCTCGCCCAGCGCCATGGTCTTCGCGGCATCGTCAAAGCCGGAGCCATCGCCCTCGCCGGCATATCCGGCCATATAATCCCGGAGATACTGGATATAAGCGTCAAACAGCTCCTGCTCGCTCATGGCCGTCGCGCCGCCCGCCGGAGCCGCGCCGCCGCCAGCCGCCGCCAGGAAGTCGGAATAGCTGACGAAATCGCCAAAGGAAATCAGCATGGCGAAAGGCTCGGTCTCGTCCGTATAGGCCGCCTCGTCAAAGGCGCCAATCTCGGCAATGGCCATAGCGGCCACCTCGGCGTTGGTGGAATTGCCGAGAGAGTCAATGCAGTATGCCTGATAGCCGGCCCAGTCGGCGGAATAGCCAGCGGGGCTGATGGTGGCCACGCCCATGACGTTCTCGCCGGCAGCGGGCTCCGCGGAAGCTTCGCCGGCAGGCTCCGCCGCGGCGGGAGCCGCGATGCCGGAAACAGCCGTATCCGCGGGGCTGACGGTGAAGGAGCCATCCTCATTTTCGGTGACGGTGCCAATCACGGTGGAGCTGTCGTCAACGGTCAGCCCGTGAACGGTGCATTCCTCGGTGACGGTCCAGACAGAGCCCTCCGTAAGCGTGATGTAAGAGAAGCCCACCGCGTCGGCGCCCATCTCGCCGGAGGTGGCAAGACTGGGATCGGCATAGATCACCGTGCCGGTCCACTGGGAGTTCACCAGCGTGGCATTGACCGCGTTGGTGCTCTTGGGCCCAACGTAGAAGTCGCCCACCATCTCGCAGGTTTCTTTGGAAGCGCCGGTAACATCCCAGTAGGTGGCGCTGTTTTGATCCACAAAGGTGACATTCAGCTTGCCGCCGTTCTCCGCCGAGGCAAGGAGGTTGTCCGCCGGCGTATAGATGCTCTGCTCCTCCTCGGTCAGGCCGTTCCACCAGTTGCTGTCGGGCCCGTAGAGGGTGTAGTTATCGTTGGTCAGCAGGCAGGCCTTAACGTTCACCACGGCGGGAGAGCCGTCCGAATAGATGACCGCAAACTTATTGCCGCCGGAATAGCCGGGGGTCTTGGAGCGGTCAAGATACCACCAGAGGATGCCGTTTTCGTTATAGTGAGGCGTGTTGGCGGGGTCAATGAATATATTCATGCTGGAGCCGTAGCTGTTGCCCTGGTTGACGATATAGTCATAAAGCGTGGCGTCAGCCCGGGTCAGATATTCCGCATAACTCTCATTGGCGCCCTGGGGCTCAATGCCGGCCTCCGTGCCGATGGCGGCGATGAACTCCTCAGGAGAGCCGACCACATAGGCGTCCTCCTCGGCCAGGGCATCATAATAAGCGGAAATGCGGCTGTTCTCCACCCAGAGACCGGCGTCCTCGGTATTGGTATTGCCGGAAGCGCGAACCTTCAGGCCCATGCAGCCCTGCAGCCGGCAGTTGAAGGCATAGCCATAGCCCGCGGAGGCAGAGCAGAGGGCGGCGTCCAGGTTGGAGGTGCAGTCGGAGTTAAACACATAAACCCAGCTCTCGGAATAGCCGATGGTGTAAACGCCCGCGGAGCGCAGGCCGTAGCACTTGGTGACAACCTGGTTGGCCACGATGGTGCCGCCGCCCTTATCCGTGGCGAGGGCGGTGCCGGCATCCAGGCCGGAAACAACCACGGTCACATCATCGGGATGCTCGGTGATATCCAGAACATTGTTGCCATCGGCATCCTGGGTCATGGCCGCATAGGCGTAGTCGGGGATGGTAACGGCCTGGGGATCGGTGATGTTTATGGAGCCGTCAGCATTGATGAGGTTCGTGCCGGCGGTATTGAGGAAAATCTGGCCGCCCTGGGAAACATAGGGGCCATGGCCGCCGGAGGAGGCCGCGAAAATATCGCCGCCGTTAATCTCAATGATGCCGTTGGCCGTGGAATATACGGCGTTATTGGTGCCCAGCACCTTGGGCTGATTCAGCACCATGGTGACGGTACTGTCGGCAGGCAACCGGTCAGACTGGGTGATTTTGCCCTCCTGGCCGCCATCGGCGTGGATCTGGGAGCCAACGCCATAGAAGTTGCCCGATTCGGAGGGGCCGCGGCCGCCGGTGTAGCAGTAGGCCACAAAGTCATTGACGGTATATTCGCCAACGCCCTGCGCGAAGAGGGCGGCGTTATTGGTGGTGTTCAGGGAATAAACGGTCTGCCCGTCCAGCACGGAGCCATCGGCCGCGGAGGCGTCCACCAGCTTGTAGCAGTAGGTGCAGTACATGGAAATCACGCCGCGGGCGGGGCCGTTGGTGATGTTCTCATAATAGTTGTGCAGCCGGAGGATGTCATAGTCCTTGCCATAGACCATGCCGTGCGTGAGATACAGGTCATTGATGGCCTCGGCCTTGGTGAGATATTCCACCGCGTCGGAGGCCTGGGAGCAGTAAACCTGCTCATAGAGGCTGTTGCCATTGATGTAATAAATGCCGGTGGATACGCCCAGGGCGTTGACATAGTCCGTGACCGCAGCATTGGGATCAGAGACCCGATAGAGGTCATCGGGCAGCTCCGCGCCGTCCGCCACAGCGCCGTCCACCAGCTCAACATAGGCATATTCATTACCGCTGGAGAAAGAACGGGTTTCCTTTTCGCCCTCGTCCAGCGCCACAAAGGCCGCCTCGATAGACGCGGAATCAGCGCTGAAGGTATAGGTCAGAGAGTATTCCTGGGTCAGCTCGGTAAACGGCGTAGTCTTGCCGTCCACGGTGATGGAGGCAATCTTATAGCCCTCCGCGGCGCTGACGGCGAATATGGTGCTCATGCCGTAAACATCGGCGGGCACGCTGTAAGTACCGGCGGGGCTAATCCAGCCGTTTTCGGTGTTCGCGGCCACGGTAAAGTCCTTGCAGCCCGCAATATCGGCCACTTCCTTGCCATTGAGCGCGGCGGCGGCGGCAGCCGAAGAGCCGTCCTCGGTCATCACATAGCCGGAGCAGCTAAGCCAGGGCGCATCGCTCACCTGCACAGAGGCGGGAATAACCCAGGCGACGGTATCGTTAAAGTCATGGATGGAAGAATCCGCCAGGTAGCCAAGCTCCTTGGCAAAGAGAGCCCAGGTGCCGGAAAGCTTGTTATTGGACATAACAGAGCCGCCGTTACCAAAGGCGTCCACCGTCTCGCCGGCAATCGCGCCGGGAATCAGGATAACTTCCTCGTCCTTGACGGTTTGCGGAGCCTGGATGATGGTGATTTCATCCGCCTCCACGGTATACATCCAGCCGCTGAGCTCATAGGTCTCGGGGCCGGTCAGCTCTATCACAGGGGCCTCCGCGCTGCCAGCTTCGCCAGAGGCGAATGCGGTTACGCCGAAGGACAGCACCATCGCGAGAGCCAGCGCGATACTGAATACTTTCTTCATGTCTTTCCTCCTCAATTTTTTGCGATAATGAAAATTCTTTCACAATCTGACATTGGAATTATACCATACATCTTTTCCCTTGGCTATACGTTTCATTAAATTATTGCAAAGAAAATCCCGCCAGCATAACAGAAATGTAATTTCCCCGAACTTTCGTTCGGGGAAATGCCGCCGGTTTATGAATTCCCCGGCTCTCCGGGGAGGATATGCTCCAAAATGAGCTGATGGATTTCGGGATAATTTCGCTTGAGGGAGATGATATTCCCTTCCCCGTCCAGAAAGCCGTGGCTGGTCTCCCCCAGCGCGCAGAGCTCGCCGTCCGCTTTTTTAATAACGCGGTAGAGCAGCGTTAGCTTCAGGCCCGTGTATTCCCCCGCGCGGCATTCAATGACGACCCGCTCGTTAAAGCGCACCATCCGCTTATATTCCGCCGATACGGCCAGCACCGGGCAATAAATGCCCATATTCTCCATTTTATAATAGCCAAAGCCAATCTCGTCCATCACATGGACGCGGGCCTCCTCCATCCAGCGGATATAGTTGGAGTGATGAATAATGCCCATCTGGTCGGTTTCGTAATACTGGGCAAAGCGCTCATAGGGCGTGGCCTTCAGGGGGAAGGCCGATTCAAAGGTAAAGGCTTTTTTCTCTCTCATGGTCTCTCTCCTGCAGATAAAATACAGCAAGGCCGCGCCATGGGCATGGCGCGGCCTTGCGCTGCTGTTAAAAAGAATCGTCCCGCATACGGCTTTCGGGGCGCTTGCCCCATTTGACCTTGGGCTCCTTATGCTCAATCAGGCGGAAAATATTCCCCCGATGGCGCCAGATGACTACAATGGTCATAAACAGCGCCAGCACGCCGCAAAGCCCCTTGAGCTGGCTCTCCTCAACAAAAAGCCAAACGCTGAATGTGCCCGCCACACAGGCGCACATGGAGGCCAGGGACATATACTGGGAGAAGGCAACCGTGATGATATATACCGCCGTGGCCACCAGGCCCACCCGCCAATCCGCCAGCCAAAGGGTCGTCATGCAGCAGAGCACGCCCTTGCCGCCGCGGAATTTGTATTGGGCGGGATATACATGGCCCAGCACGGCGCAGAACCCCGCAAACAGCTTGCCCACCACGGGGTAGCCCTGCCCGGGAACGGTCATCAAAAGGGCGCCAATCAAAACGGCGATAACAGTTTTGAGCACATCCACCGCAACCACCGCCGGGCCCCATTTGGTGCCGAACACGCGGACGAAATTAGTATAGCCGGCGTTGCCGCTGCCATACTGGCGGATATCCTTGCGGAATACAACCAGGCTCAAAATCAGAGCGCCGTTTAGACTGCCCAGAAAATAGGAGGCGGCAGCCGTGATGAGTAGAAGAAGGGGGATCATTCCTTATCTCCTTTCTGACGGATCGTCATGCGGATTGGGGTTCCCTCCAGGCCGAAGGTCGCCCGAACGCGATTTTCTATATAGCGCTGATAGGAAAAATGAAACAGCTCCTTGCTGTTGCAAAATACAACAAAATGGGGCGGCTTGATGCCGGTTTGGGTCATATAATATACCTTCAGGCGGCGGCCTTTATCCGTGGGCGGCTGCTGGCGGGCCTGGGCATCCGCCAGGACATTATTGAGCATGCCTGTGGTAATCCGCATACTGGCCTGGTCATTTACGAAATTTATCAATTCAAATATACGCTCCGTGCGCTGTCCCGTCAAGCAGGAAACGAACAGAACGGGCGCATAGGGCATGAAAGACAGATCCCGCCGGATATCCTTGCGCATCCGGTCCATGGTTTTTCCGTCCTTTTCAATCAAGTCCCATTTGTTCACAAGGATGATGCTGGCCTTCCCCGCCTCGTGGGCAAGCCCGGCGATTTTGGTGTCCTGCTCCGTTACGCCCTCCCGGGCGTCAATCATAATCAGGCACACATCGCTCCGCTCAATGGCGAGCTGGGCCCGCATGACGGAGAATTTCTCCACCCGGTCGTTCACCTTGGACTTGCGGCGGATGCCGGCGGTGTCGATAAAAAGATACTGGCCGAATTGATTTTCAACGGGGGTATCCACCGCGTCCCGGGTGGTGCCGGCCATATCGGCCACAATAACGCGCTTTTCCCCCAGAATATAGTTAATCAGGGAGGATTTTCCCACATTAGGCTTGCCGATCACGGCCACCTTTATGCGCTGCTGCTCCTCCTGGTCGTCCTCCTCCGGCGGGAAATGGGCCACGCAGGCGTCCAGCAGGTCGCCGGTGCCGTGGCCATGCACGGCGGAAACAGCGATGGGGTCTCCCAGCCCCAGATTGTAAAACTCATAGATGCCGGGGTCGCTGGGGCCGGTGGCATCCATTTTGTTCACCGCCAGCACCACGGGCTTGCCGCTGCGCTGGAGCATCGCGGCAACCTCCATATCCGCGGCGGTGATGCCGGTGCCAATCTCCGTCACCAAAACAATCACCGTGGCGGCGTCAATGGCCAGCAGGGCCTGCTCCCGCATGAACAGCAGCAGCTCGTTATCGGTGTTTGGCTCAATGCCGCCGGTATCGACAATATCAAACTTGCGCCCCACCCATTCGCATTCGGCATACAGCCGATCCCGGGTGACGCCGGGGGTATCCTCCACGATGGACAGCCGCCGGCCCGCCAGCCGATTGAAAAGATGGGATTTGCCCACATTGGGCCGGCCCACAATGGCCACCAGAGGTCTGCTCATCGTATCGCCCCTTTCTTTTTCTTCTTCATAGTGCCAAACCGAAGCCAGCTGCCGCCGGCCCGGAAAAGCCCCGGAATGCCGCATAGCAAAAAAGGGAGGCTGGAGCCTCCCCGCTTTTTGCTTACGATCAGTTCTGCTCCTCGTTCACCGCGATGACCTCACGGCCGTCATACTGGCCGCAGGCAGCGCAGGCGCGGTGAGGCATGTGATACTCGCCGCAGTTGGGGCAAGCCACCAGCTTGGGAATGCTGAGCTTCCAAACGCTGGAGCGACGCTTGCTTTTGCGGGCATGGGATACTTTTCTTTTGGGGACTGCCATTGCTCAAACCTCCTGTATATCATCCAATAGCTGCGCCAGGGCAGCCATTCTTGGATCCGTGTGTTTCGCGCAGACGCAGGGGCCATCGTTTAAATTCTTTCCGCACTCTGGGCAGAGCCCGGCGCAGTCTTCCCGGCAGAGGAATTTCTGGTCCATGCCCAGAATAACGGCGGTCTCCAGCACATCGGCCACGTCAACGCCATCCCCCTCCAGCGGGAATATCTCCGCATAATCATCCTCCTCCGCGTCCGCCTTGAGAACAGCCTCAACAGAAGCGGAAAGACGCTCGGAAAACTCCGCGCCGCAGCGATCGCAGCGGACGGTCATATCCGCTTCCACAATGGCGGTCAGCTCCAGAATACCCGCGGTGTTTTTCACCCGGCCGGTCGCCGTGACGGCGCCGTCAAAGTGAGACAGCGCCGTAAACCACAACCGGTCGCTGTCGAGCTCGCACCGAAAGGGGACCTCCCCGCCCGGCACTTCGATGATTTCATGCAGGTCAAGATACATAGCGATAAACCTCATACAGTCGCCACAGTATTATAATTTATGTTTATCTTATTGTCAATCAAATTTTTTCGTGTTAATATGCGTACATGAGAGAATTTGTGATAAGCAAAAATGACGCCGGCCAGCGGCTGGATCGCTTTGCCGCCAAGGCGGCCCCCCAGCTACCCTCCTCCCTGCTCCAGCGGTATTTCCGCACCAAGGACATTAAGCTGAATGGCCACTGGGCCCGGCCGGACGCCCGCCTGCAAGAAGGGGACGCCGTCCGCCTTTATATTCCGGAGGAATTTTTCGGCGAGGGCCGGGGCGACACCGGCCAATACGCCTGGCTTTCCGCCGCCAGGCCAAAGCTGGACATCGTCTATGAGGATGAAAATATCCTTCTGGTGAACAAAAAGCCCGGCGTGCTGTGCCACGCTGCCCGGGGCTGGGCGCCGGACACGCTCATCGCCCATATTCAGGCCCACGCTTTTCAGCGAGGCGAATGGGACCCCGCCCGGGAAAACAGCTTTGCCCCCGCGCTGTGCAACCGCATCGACCGGGGCACCGGCGGCATTGTGATTGCGGCGAAAAACGCCCCCGCGCTCCGGGTGATGGATGAAAAAATCCGCGCCCGGGAGGTGGATAAGCAATATCTCTGCGTCTGTCTCGGCGTGCCTACCCCCGCCCAGGGCCGGCTGGAGGGCTGGCTTTTCAAGGACGCTGTCAAAAACACCGTCTATGTCCGCTCCCGCCCGGAGCCCGGCGCCAGCCACGCCGTCACGGATTACACCGTTATCGCCAGCCAAAACGGCCTGTCCCTGGTGGAATGCAAGCTGCTAACCGGCCGCACGCACCAGATCCGCGCCCAAATGGCGGCCTTTGGCCACCCCCTTTTGGGCGACGGCAAATACGGCCAGGAAAAGAAAAACCGCCAGTATCACGAAAACCGCCAGCTCCTCTGGAGCTATAAGCTCGTTTTCCGCTTCGCGGGGGACGCCGGCGCGCTTGACTACCTCAATCCCCGCACCTTCACGGTGGAGGACGTCCCTTTCCGCCAGAAATATTTCCCCTGACCCGGGCCGCCTCCCCCGCGCACTATGATAAAGAAAGAAGGAATCCGCCATGAAGAAAATCATCGAGCTGAAAAACATCACCAAGTCCTATGACGGCGAGACCGTTCTGGATAACATCAGCCTGGATATTTATGATAACGAATTTCTAACGCTGCTCGGCCCCTCCGGCTGCGGCAAAACCACCACGCTCCGGCTGATTGGCGGCTTTGAAACCCCGGACAGCGGCGATATTCTCTTCATGGGCAAGCGCATAAACAACCTCCCGCCCCATAAGCGCCATGTCAACACCGTATTCCAGCGGTATGCGCTTTTCCCCCATTTGAATGTCTTTGAAAACGTGGCCTTTTCCCTGCGGGAGCAAAAGCTCCCCCGGGAGGAGATTGAGGCCCGGGTAGAGGAGATGCTCTCCATGGTGGCCCTGAAGGGCTTTGAGCACCGAAGCGTCACCCGGCTCTCCGGCGGCCAGCAACAGCGGGTGGCCATCGCCCGGGCGCTGATCAGCCGGCCGCGGGTGCTGCTTCTGGACGAGCCTCTGGCCGCCCTTGACCTGAAGCTCCGCAAGGATATGCAGCAGGAGCTGAAAAATATCCAGAAAGCCACCGGCATCACCTTTATATTCGTCACCCACGATCAGGAGGAGGCCCTCTCCATGTCGGACACCATTGTGGTCATGTCCCAGGGCCGCATCCAGCAGATTGGCACCAGCATTGATATTTATAACGAGCCGGAAAACGCCTTCGTGGCGGATTTCATCGGCGAATCTAACATCGTGGACGGCGTCATGCTGAAAGACTATTCCGTCTCCTTCTCCGGCCAGGTCTTCCCCTGTCTGGACACCGGCTTCAATGTGAGCGAGGCGGTGGACGTGGTCGTCCGGCCGGAGGACGTGGATATCGTCCCCGTGGATAAGGGGATGCTTCAGGGGGTGGTCACCTCCGTCACCTTCATGGGTGTGCATTATGAGGTAATCGTGGATATCGGCGGCTTTAAGTGGATGATTCAGACCACTGATTTTGTGGATGTGGACGAGCATATCGGCCTTTTCATTGAGCCGGACGCCATCCATGTGATGAAAAAGAGCGAGTATTCCGGTCTTTACGGGGATTACTCCTCCTTCTCCAACGAGCTGGACGAGCTGTCCGATGCGGAAAGCGAGCCGGAATAATGAAAAAGAACAGTCTTATCAATCGGCTGACGCTGGCGCCCTACGGCGCCTGGGCGGCAGTATTCATTCTGGTTCCGCTGGCCTTTGTGGCCTATTACGCCTTCACGGACGACAGCTTCCGCTTCACCTTTGAAAATATCGGGCGGTTTTTCACCACCACTTCCCGCCTGACCGGGGCGGACGGCGTCACCCGCACAACACTTACGTATCTGCTCATATTCTGGCGCTCGCTGAAGCTCGCGGTTATCTCCACGGCGGTATGTCTTCTTCTGGGCTATCCTCTGGCCTATATCCTCTCCCGGGCGTCGGCAAAAACCCAAAAGCTCGCCATGACCCTCATCATGATTCCCATGTGGATGAATTTCCTCATCCGCACCTATGCCTGGATGACCATCTTGCAGGACACCGGCATTCTCAACAATTTCCTCGCCGCGCTGGAGCTCGGCCGCGTTCACATCATCGGCACGGAGACCGCCGTGGTCATCGGCATGGTTTATGACTATATCCCCTATATGATTATGCCGCTCTTTTCCGTCATGGCCAAGATGGACGGAAAGCTTCTGGAGGCCGCCCGGGATCTGGGCTGCAACGGCGCAGGCGTTTTACGCCGGGTGGTATTTCCCCTGAGTCTCCCCGGCGTTATCAACGGCGTCACCATGGTTCTGGTGCCCTCCATCAGCACCTTCTATATCTCCCAAAAGCTGGGCGACGGCAAATTTTATCTCATCGGCGACGCGATTGAGGGCCAGTATGTGGCCAACAATCTCCATTTCGCCGCCGCCATCGCCTTTATTCTGATGGTTATTCTGCTGGCCTGTATGGCCCTCATGCGCTATTCCCTGAATAAGCGCGCGGCGGGAGGTGTATGACCGTGAAAATGAAGCCCGCCGCCAAATTCTATACCGCGCTGATGTTTATTTTCCTTTTCGCCCCCATCGCCATCCTCATCGTCTTTTCCTTTAACGGAGCCCGGAGCCTTTCGGTATTTTCCGGCTTCTCGCTGAAATGGTATGTGGAGCTGTTCCGGGACGAGGAAACGCTGAACGCTGTGAAAAACACCCTCATCGTGGCCGTTTCCGCCGCCGCCATCGCCACCGTCATGGGCACGGCGGCCGCCGTTGGAATCCACCGGCTCCGCAGCCGGTATCTCCGGGCCGCGCTGGATACGGTGACCAATATCCCCATGGTCAATCCGGACATCATCACCGGCATCTCCATGATGCTCATGTTCGTGTTTCTCGGGCGGCTTTTCGGCGCGGCCGCAAGCCTCAATATGCTAACGGTGCTCATCGCCCATATCACCTTCTGCCTGCCCTATGTGATTTTGCAGGTTCTGCCCAAGCTTCAGCAGATGGACCGCTCCCTGCCCGAGGCGGCCATGGATCTGGGCTGCACGCCCCTCCGGGCCTTTTTGAAGGTGGAAATCCCCGAAATCCTCCCCGGCATTCTCACGGGCCTCATTATGAGCTTCACCCTCTCGCTGGACGATTTTGTCATCAGCTATTTCACCACCGGCAACGGCTTTGAAACCCTCCCCATCCGCATCTATAACATGACGAAAAAAACCGTCACGCCCAAGATGTACGCCCTGGCGACCATCATTTTCTTCGTCATTTTGGCGCTGCTTCTCCTCTCCAACATGGCCGATAATGAGGACGGCCAGCGCCTCCGGGCCGCCCGCCGGGCCAAGCGGCTCCAGCGCCGGGAATTCCGCCGGGCGGTGCACCCCGCCACCGACGCAAAACCCCGGCGGCTCATTGCCGGCGGCTGCGCGGCCGTTTTGCTCCTCGGCATCGCCATCGGCGCGCTGCTGGGCTCCGGCCGGGAAAAGCTGGTGCTGAACGTATACAATTGGGGCGAATATATCTCCGACGGCTCCGAGGGCACGCTGGACACCGTCAAGGAATTTGAGCATTGGTATAAGGCCGCCTACGGCCAAAAGGTCAAGGTCAACTATTCCACCTTTGCCTCCAACGAGGATATGTACGCCAAAATTTCCTCCGGCGCGGCCAGCTATGACGTTATCATCCCCTCGGACTATATGATTGCCCGGATGCGGGAGGAGAATATGCTCCTGCCCCTGGATTTTGAAAACATCCCCAATTACCGGTATATCGCGCCGGACTTCCGCAGTCTGTACTACGACCCCGAAAATCTCTATACCGTGCCCTATACCTACGGCATCATCGGCATTATCTATAACGCCAATGCGGTGGACGAAGCGGATACCGGCTCCTGGGAGCTCCTCTGGAACGAAAAATACGCCGGCCAGATTCTGCAATTCAACAACTCCCGGGACGCTTTCGGCACCGCCATGTATCGGGCGGGTCTCGACGTAAACGCCCAGGACTATGCCCCATGGGACGCGGCCCTCGCCAGTCTTCTGGACCAGCGCCCGCTGGTAAAGAGCTATGTCATGGACGAAATCTATAATATGATGGAATCCGGCGAGGCCGCCATCGCCGCCTATTACGCCGGCGACTATTTCACCATGGCGGACGCCCAGGCGGAAAACGTGGATTTGCGGTTTTATTATCCCGAGCCCACCAATTACTTTGTGGACGCCATGTGCATCCCCGCCTGCTGCCAGAATAAAACGCTGGCGGAGATATTCATAAACTTCATGCTCTCCCCGGAGCCCGCCATCGCTAACGCCGAATATATCCAGTACGCCTCCCCCAATACCGCCGTCATTTCCGACCCCGGCTATCAGGCGGACATGGGCGCCCAGGCCATGGCCATCCTCTATCCCGAGATGGACAATTTCGCCGCGCTCTATAATCAAAATGCCTACCGCAATCTGGATGCGGCCCACCTGGACTATCTGCTCACTTTGTGGGAGACGCTGAAGATCAACTGAAATCCGGCTTTTTGAAAAACGCGCGCAGCACGCGCGCCAAAACCCCCGGCCCGACGCATAACGTCAGACCGGGGCTTTTTTTCGCTTTTCTATTCCTCCCAAAACAGCTCATCCAGCGAGCGGCCCAGCGCCTTGCATATCGCTATGCAAAGCCGGAC
>X279_Western_Grey_Kangaroo__coassemble_45_pt1 | contig 15749 bp, 15 predicted proteins | sample X279_Western_Grey_Kangaroo__metabat2_high_PE_001 | metagenome-assembled genome bin X279_Western_Grey_Kangaroo
TCCAAGCCCTCCATCTGAATCACAAAGAGCATATACCCCGCCCCGGAAAAGGCGGCCAGATGGCGCAGGTGCTTTGCCCCGCGCAGCGTTGGCGCATCGGGAAAGAGGGCCACATTCTCCCGCTCCAGCGTGACGCCCTTGACCTCCAGCAGCGCCAGCTCCGGCGCGAAAACGCCAAAGTCAAACCGGCTGTCCCCGTGGGTATATTCCGGGCGAACGGCGCTTCCCGGCGGAAACAGCGCGCCCGCCGCCAGCCATTCGGCCACCGCCTTGTTGGGGGCCTGACTGTCCATATTAATCAGGCGCGCACCCTTTTCCACCGCCACCAGGTCATACCGGGTTTTGCGCCCGGCAGGCCCGCCGCCGGCCCAGGCGTCGGCAAGATACACCGTGGCCCCGGGCGTCAGAAGCTCCCGGCAGCGGCCGGTGTTTTTCACATGGACCGTCTCCTCCCGCCCGGCCAGCTCCACCTGGGCGATGAAGCGGTTTGGCCGGCGGAGAAACCGGGCCTCCGCAATCTTTTCATACCGCATCCCGCACCGCCCGCAGCAATTTTTTTGTGTATTCCTGCCGGGGGTGGGCGTAAACCTCGTCCACCGGCCCCTCCTCGATGATGCGGCCGCCTTCCATCACCATCACCCGGTCGCAAATGGAATAGACCACATTGAGATCGTGGCTGATGAACAGATAGCTCAGCTCCATATCCCGGCGCAGCTCCCACAGCAAATCCAAAATCTGGCTCTGGATGGTCACATCCAGGGCCGATACCGGCTCGTCAGCGATGATAAACCGGGGCCGCTGGATGAGGGCCAGCGCGATAGACACCCGCTGGCGCTGGCCGCCGGAGAGCTCCCGGGGCTTGGCGTCGGCGTGCTCCTTGGCAAGCCCCACCCGCTCCAGAATTTCCTTCACCCGGCGCTGGCGCTCGGCCCGGTCATACTTGCCATAGATTTTCAGCGGCTCCTCCAGAATCCAGCCCACATCTTTGGCGGGATTCAGGCTTCCTCCGGGGTCCTGAAATATCATCTGGGGCCGCCGGGTGCGGTGGACGATCTCCCCCTGGACATTCTGGGGCGGAAGCATTCCCAAAATCGCCTTGGAGAGCGTGGACTTTCCGCAGCCGGACTCCCCCACAAGCCCCAGGATTTCCCCTTGGTTTACATAAAAACTCACATCATGCAGAGCCTCAAAGCTCTGCTTCCGGCCCAGAACGCCGTGGTCCGTGTAACGCACGGAGAGGTTTTTCACTTCCAATATCCGTTCAGCCATGGCGCTTCCTCCCGGGGATGGCGGCCACAAGCCGTTTGGTATATTCTTCCCGGGGCTGGCGGAATATCTCCTCCGTCCGCCCCCGCTCCACAATCTCCCCCCGATACATCACCGCCACCTTTTCGCACAGGCGGCGCACCACGGCAAGATCGTGGCTGATGAGCAGGATGCCCACGCCAAACTCCTGATTCAGGGACTTCAGCAGCGCCAGAATCTGGGCCTGGACGGTGACGTCCAGGGCGGTGGTCGGCTCATCGCAGATGAGAAGCTTCGGCCGGATGACCATGGCCGAGGCAATGATCACCCGCTGGCGCTGGCCGCCGGAGAGCTGATGCGGGTATTTCTTATAGGTGGCCTCCGGCGCGGGCAGGCCCACCTGCTCCATGGCCTCCAGCGCCCGGCGCTTTCGCTCGGCGGGGGAGAGGTCCGTATGGATTTTCAGCGTCTCCTCCACCTGCTTCCCAATCCGCATCAGGGGGTTCAGGCTCGTCATGGGCTCCTGAAAGACCACGCCGATATCCCGCCCCTGCACGGCGCGAAGCTCCTCCCGGGAGCAGCGCAGCAGGTCTTTTCCCTCAAAGAGAATCTCCCCGCTCATCTCCACCCGGGAGCGCAGAATCAGCCCGGAGAGCGCCATGGCCGTCACCGTTTTGCCGCTGCCGGACTCGCCCACAAGCCCCAGCCGCTCCCCGGGCGCCATGGCAAGGTCGATGCCCCGCACCGCCTGCTTGCCGTTGGAGAGAAAGGTCACGCGCAAATTTCGGATTTCAAGCATCCCGCTCGCCTCCCAACCCCTCGCTGAGCAGACCGAAGCCCAAAATCAGCAAAATGATGGCCACGCCCACGCTCATGGCATACCAGGGCGCGCTCCGAAGATAGCTCTGGGCCTCATTCAGCATCCGGCCCAGGCTGGGGTCCGGCGGCTGCACGCCCACGCCCAAATAGCTCATGGAGGCCTCCGCCAAAACGGCGTTATTAAAGCCGATGGCCACCGTGCTCAAAAGCACGGGGACGGTATTCGGCAGGATATGCACGAATAATATCCGCATATCGCCCACGCCCATCAGCCTGGCGCTTTTGACATAGTCCAGCGCCTTTTGCCGGGCCACCTCCGCGCGCACGATGCGGGCAAAGCTGGGGATAAACAGGATACCCAGCGCCAGAATAATATGATATTTCCCGCTTCCAAACAGGGCGATGAGCACCAGCGCCAGCAGAATGCTGGGAAAGGCGGTAATGGCGTCGTTCAGCCGCATGAGGACCTCGTCCAGCCAGCCGCCGTAATATCCCGTGAGCCCGCCCACAACAATGCCCGCCGCCAGCCCGATGGCCACCGTGGCCGCCGCGATGATAAAGGTGGCGCCGGCCCCCTCCACCACGCGGGAGAATATATCCCGGCCAAAATTGTCCGTGCCCAGAATGTGGCCGGGCCCCGGGGCCTCCATCTTGGCGGCGCCGTCCATGGCGTTGGGGTCATAGGGCGTCCATACCGCGCCCATCAGGATGATGAGCAGCATAACCGCCGTGATAACCGCGCCAATCTGAAAATTTTTATTTCTTCTGTCGATCATAGTATCAGCTCAGCCTCACCCGCGGGTCAATATACTGGGTGACAACGTCCGCCAGATAGTTCATAAAAACCACCACAAAGGCGATAATCACCACAATGCACTGCACCACGGGGAAATCCCGGTTTCCGATGCTGGCAATCAGCAGCCGGCCCAGCCCCGGCAGGGCGAAAACCTGCTCCACAATGATAGAGCCCGCCACAATGTCCGCCAGCGTCATGGCCACAAAGACCACCACCGGCAAAAGGGCGTTTCGCAGGGCATGGCCCCGGATAACGCTCCAGCGGGAGTTGCCCCGGCTGTACGCCGTGCGGACATAGTCTTTGCCCATCTCGCCCAAAATGGCAGAGCGCAAAAGCTTTGTGACCATGGCCGCCTTGGGGATGGCGATGGCCAGCGCGGGGAACACAAGATAGCCCATGGCGCCCCAAAAGCTCTCCCCAAAGGGGACAAAATAGCCGGGCATGAACCATTGCAGCACCAGCCCGAACAGATAGGTAAACAAAATGCCGATGAAAAACGGCGGAACGGCCATGAACACCTGGTTCATGGCTACAAACAGCCTGTCCACCGGCCCGGACTGATACCGGGCCAGCAGAATTCCCATGGGGATGCTCACCAAAATGACCATCCCCCAGGCCATGAGGGACAGGGCCGCCGTCACGGCAATCTTCCCTTCCATCACATCGCGCACGCTCATGCCATAGCTGTAGCTCTCGCCCCAGTCGCCGGCGGCAAAGCTCCGCAGCCAGTCAAAATACCGCGCAAAAATATTGCGGTTGAGCCCCAGCTCCTCCCGGAGGGCCGCCGCCCGCTCCGGAGTGTAGTCCGAGCCCAGCATTTTGGTGGTGGGGTCTCCCGGCACGATTTCAAAGGCCAGAAAGGCCAGCAGGGAGATGAGCAGCATGGTCACGAGCAGCACGCCCGTTTTTTTCAAAATATACCGCACGGGCTTTTACCCAACGCGGTAAATGCCGGACAGGTCCATCACATAAAGGGGATAGAACTCATATCCGTCCACATCCGGCTGCATGGCCACAAAGTCCGCCAGGTCCTGGATATATACGTTGGCCGCCTCCTCCGCCAGGATGCGCTGGCACTGGCGGAAGGCCTCGATCTGTTCGCTCTCCGCGGTGGTGGACACCGCCTTTGCATAGGCCGCATCATAGGTTTCGTTATTAAAGCTCACAAAGTTTTTGGCGTTTTCGCCGGTAAACCGGGCCAGCAGGGCCGAGGCCGTCAGCGTGGAGGCGTCCATGCCGCAGACGGTGGCCTCAAAGTTTTTGCCCTTATAAACATCGTCATACCAGGTGGCCCACTCCACGAGGTCAATCTTCGCCTCAATGCCCACCTGTCCCAGCAGCTCCACCATGACCTGCGCGCTGTCCACATGGGGGGTGTAGTTAGAGGGCACGGTAATGGTGAAAGAGAAGCCGTTGGGATAGCCGGCCTCCGCCAGAAGCTCCCGGGCCTTTTCCAGGTCCGGCTCGTAATAATCCGTGAGCTCCTCCGCGAAATATTTGCCAAAGGCGGGATACACGCTGCTGCCCAGGGCAAAGCCATGGCCGTCCCCGGCCAGGTCAATAACCGCGTATTTGTCGATGGCATAGCACAAAGCCTGGCGCACCAGCTTGTTGTCAAAGGGCTCCACGGCGTTATTGAGATAGAGGGCCTGCACCAGATTCATGCTGCCCTCCCGGACCGTCAGCCCGTTCAGCTCCGCCACCTGGCTCGCCTCCAGATGGGGGGCCAGATCAATGGCGCCGGACTGGAGGCTCATAATCATGGTTTGGCTGTCCTCGATAACTTTCAGCGTCACCTTGTCCGCATAGGCGGCCTCCCCCCAGTAGCCGGCGTATTTTTCCAGCACGATGCTATCCTGCACCACCCGGGAAACATAGCGAAACGGGCCCGTGCCGATTACTTCCTCGGCCGGGTCATTTCCCTCGGGGATAATGGCCGCGGTGGCATAGGCAATAAATTCCGCGTCCGGCGCGGAGAGGGTGACGACCACAGTCCGGTCGTCCGCGGCCTCCACGGCGGCCACGCCGCTCATGGTGGACATCAGCGGCTCCCCGGTATCAAGGCCCGCCGCTCTGGACAGGGAATAAATAATATCCCCAACCGTAACCGTCTCTCCGTTATGAAACGTGACGCCCTCCCGCAGGGTGAAGGTATATTCGTCAGCGGTTTCATTCACGGCGTAGCTCTCGGCAACGGCGGGGATGAGATTTCCTTCCGTGTCGGGCTTCATAAGCCCTTCATAGATGTTGAACAGAACTTCTCTGGTTCCTGCCGACGACGAAGATACGTGAGGGTCAAGACTGCTGTCCAGATCGGCGGCGATGCCCACGGTGATTTCTCCGCCGTAGAGCGCCTCGCCGGTGGAGCCGGGGAAAACCTCTTGGGCTGCTTCGGCGGGCGCTTCCGCAGACTTGCCGCCTCCGCAGGCGCAGAGTGCAGCTGTCATAAGCGCGGCCAGAACAAGAGCGAGAATACGTCTTTTCATAACAATAGTGTTCTCCTTTTTGGCTCCGATATTAAGTTTTTCGCCGTCCCAACGGATGGCACGGCGAGAATAGCATAAATCCCGGGGAAAGTCAAGTCCGCCCGGGCCTCCGGGCGCACCGGCGCGCAAAAAACGCGGAGGCGCGCGCCTCCGCGTTTTTGCGGTTTTTTTATTTTGCGTATTCCACGGCCTTGGTCTCCCGCAGGACGTGCACCTTGATCTGACCGGGATAGGTGAGCTCCTCCTCGATCTTCTTGGCGATGTCCCGGGCCAGGAGGGTCATCTGGTCCTCGCTGACCTGGTCGGGCTTGACCATCACGCGGATCTCCCGGCCCGCCTGGATGGCATAGCAGGAGTCGATGCCGGGGAAGGACATGGAAACCTCCTCCAGCTTTTCCAGCCGCTTGACATAGTTTTCAATGTTTTCGCGGCGGGCGCCGGGCCGGCCGGCGGAGATCGCATCCGCCGCCTGCACAATGCAGGCGATCACGGTCTGCGCCTCCACATCGCCGTGGTGAGCGGCGATGGCATGGATCACGGCGTCGGATTCCTTGTATTTTTTCGCAATATCCACGCCGATGGTGACATGGCTACCCTCCACCTCGTGGTCGATGCTCTTGCCGATATCGTGGAGCAGACCGGCGCGCTTGGCGGTGGCCACGTCCACGCCCAGCTCCGCGGCGATGAGCCCGGAGATAAAGGCGACCTCCATGGAGTGGTTGAGGACATTCTGGCCGTAGCTGGTGCGGTATTTCTGGCGGCCCAGAAGCTTCACAAGCTCGGGGTGAAGCCCGTGAACGCCGGTTTCAAACACGGCGCGCTCGCCCTCGGCCTTGATGGTGTTGTTGACCTCTTTCTGGGCCTTTGCCACCATCTCCTCAATGCGGGCGGGATGGATGCGGCCATCGGCGATGAGCTTCTCCAGCGCCAGCCGGGCAATCTCCCGGCGGACAGGGTCAAAGCTGGATACGGTGATGGCCTCGGGGGTATCGTCGATGATGAGGTCAACGCCGGTCATCGTTTCGATGGAGCGGATATTCCGCCCCTCCCGGCCGATGATGCGGCCTTTCATCTCATCATTGGGCAGGTTGACCACGGAAACGGTGATTTCGCTGGCGTGGTCGGCGGCGCAGCGCTGAATGGCCAGGGCGATAACCTCCCGGGCGCGCTCCTCCGCCTCGTCCTTGAACTGGGCCTCGATCTCCCGAATCTTCACGGCCTGCTCGTGGGTCACCTCGCTGGCCAGAGAGTCGATCAAAAGGGCCTTGGCATCCTCGGCGGAGTAGCCGGAGATGCGCTCCAAAACCTCCAGCTGGGAGTTTTTCAGTTTTTGAATTTCCTCCTGCTGGGCCTCCACTTCGGAGATTTTTTTCGTGAGCAGCTCGTTTTTCCGGTCGATTGCATCGGTTTTCTTATCGAGATGCTCTTCCTTTTGCATCAGTCGGTGCTCCTGCTTGGAGAGCTCCGCCCGGCGCTCTTTTACCTCGCGCTCATATTCGGCGCGGTTTTTGTGTATTTCTTCTTTTGCCTCCAGGAGAGCCTCGCGTTTTTTGCTCTCGGCGGATTTTATGGCCTCGTTGAGGATTCGTTTGGCCTCCTCTTCTGCGGAACCGATCTCGCGTTCACCAACGCGCTTGCGAAATGCGACGCCCAGACCAAAGGCGATCGCCATCAGGATCAGCGCTCCTGCCGCGAGGAGGATGATTGACCATGTATGTAACAAAAGTATACACACCTCCCATCTAAAAAGAATGTTGTGTTTTCTGGAATACGGCGGGCATCAAGCGCCCAGTCCGATAAAGCAAGGATGCAACAGCGCCCATACCTACCCACAGTATAGCCGCTATAACTATTTAATTTTAAGTCTTTGATGTTGTTATGTCAAGCGAAAAAACGCATTACCCGCCCAATTTGTTTGCAAAACGAACTTCAAAAAGGCGGTTTATGGGCCAAAATCGGCCGCCCCGCCGCCGGAATCCGGGAATTTTCCCGCCGGGCCGTCATACGAAAATCCGCCCCGGGCCCTTTTCTCGGCCGATGCAGCGCCCGCAAACCAATGGGCACAAAAAGGCCGACGCCTGCCATGGGACAAGCATCGGCCCTGCTATTTTATTATGCGTTTTTACCGCAGCGGTTTAATACATGCCGCCCATGTCGCCCGCCGGAGCGGCGGGGGGCGCGGGCTCCTTGATATCGGTCACCAGGCTCTCGGTGGTCAGCACCATGGCGGCCACGGAGGCGGCGTTTTGCAGCGCGCTGCGGCATACCTTGGTGGGGTCCACAATACCGGCGGCGATCATATCGCAGAATACCTCGCCCGCGGCGTCAAAGCCATAGGTGGGCACCTCGCTGGCCATAACCCGATCCAGAATGACCGCGCCCTGCAGCCCCGCGTTCGCGGCGATCTGCATAATGGGGGCCTCCAGCGCCTTGGCCACGGCATTGGCGCCGGTCTTCTCGTCGCCCGTCAGCGTTTCGGCCACGGCGGCCGCGGCCTTGGCGCCCAGCACATAGGCGGTGCCGCCGCCGGCCACGATGCCCTCCTCCACAGCGGCGCGGGTGGCGTTCAGCGCGTCCTCAATGCGGAGCTTCTTCTCTTTCATTTCGGTCTCGGTGGCCGCGCCGACCTTGATAACGGCCACGCCGCCGGCCAGCTTGGCCAGGCGCTCATTGAGCTTCTCCCGGTCATACTCGCTCTCGGTGCTCTCAATCTGGTTTGTAATCTGGCGGATACGGTCGGCAATGGCCTGGGGCGCGCCGGCGCCGTCCACCAGGATGGTATTTTCCTTGGTGACCTTGACCTGCCGGGCCGTGCCCAGCATATCCACGGTGGCGTCCTTCAGCTCCATGCCCAGATCGCTGGAGATAACCTGGCCGCCGGTGAGGATGGCGATATCCTGCAGCATCTCCTTGCGGCGGTCGCCAAAGCCGGGGGCCTTGACGCAAACGCAGGTAAAGGTGCCGCGGAGCTTATTGAGGATGATGGTGGCAAGCGCTTCGCCCTCCACGTCCTCCGCGATGATAAGGAGCTTCTTGCCGGTTTGAACAATCTGCTCCAGGCAGGGCAGGATGTCCTGAATATTGGAGATCTTCTTATCGGTGATGAATATGAACGGCTCCTCCAGAACGGCCTCCATCTTCTCGGTATCGGTGGCCATATAGGGGGTGATGTAGCCCCGGTCAAACTGCATTCCCTCCACGACCTCGGAATAGGTCTCGGCGGTTTTGGATTCCTCCACGGTGATAACGCCGTTCTGGCTCACCTTTTCCATGGCCTCGGCAATCAGCTTGCCAATGACCTCGTCGCCGCTGGAAACCGCGCCCACGCGGGCAATGTCGCCGCTGCCGGAAACCGGCTGGGAGTTTTGCTGGATGGCCTCCACCGCGGCCTCTGCCGCCTTGGCGATGCCCCGGCGCATGACCATGGGGTTCGCCCCGGCCGCCAGGTTCTTGAGGCCCTCGCGGATGATGCTCTGGGCCAGCAGGGTGGCGGAGGTGGTGCCGTCGCCGGCAACGTCGTTGGTCTTGGTGGAGACCTCCTTAATCATCTGGGCACCCATGTTTTCAAAGGGGTCCTCCAGCTCGATCTCCTTGGCGATGGTCACGCCGTCATTGGTGACCAGCGGCGCGCCGAATTTCTTATCCAGCACCACATTGCGGCCCTTGGGGCCGAGGGTGATTTTGACGGTGTCCGTCAGCTGATCCACGCCCCGCTGAAGCGCGGCGCGGGCTTCTTCTCCAAAAATAATCTGCTTTGCCATAATTGCTGTTCCTCCTTACTCCACGATTGCCAGGATGTCGCCCTGGCGGACGATGGTATATTCCTCGTCCTCCACCTTCACGGTGGTGCCGGTGTATTTGCCGGTGATGATGCGGTCGCCGGCCCGGACCTCCATTTTGATTTCGTTGCCGTCCACCATGCCGCCGGGGCCAACGGCCACGACCTCAAAGATTTCGGGCTTTTCCTGCGCGGCGGACGCCAGGAAAATACCACTCTTGGTCTTCTCCTCCGCCTCCAGGCGCTTCATCACAACTTTATCCGCCAAAGGTTTTAGCGTCATTGAACTTTCCTCCTGTTCTATTCCTAATATGTTTTTCATACACAAATTTGTACGTTAGCACTCTTTGATTATGAGTGCTAACGTACTTATAATACCCCAGTCGGCGCATTTCTTCAATCGGCAATTTGCACAAATTACCATGGAATTTTTACCCAAAATACATATACAAATTGCAGGGGAGCATTCCGTTATACAGCTTTCGCTTTTTATCGGCGGTTTTCCCGTAATAGCGCTCAAAATCGGCGTCCGAGGAGATGACAAATGTCTTCCAGTCCGCGGTCCGGACCATGGCCGCGCCGAATTTTTTATAGAGCTCCCGGGCCTGCTGCTTTTCCAGCATACGCTCGCCATAAGGCGGGTTGCAGACCACCGCGCCCTTTTCCCCGGGCGGAACAAAGCTGCGCGCGTCCGCCACGGCGAAGGTGATGTCCTTTTCAACGCCCGCCCGGCGGGCATTTTCCCGGCTGAGCGCCACGGCCTTGGGGTCGATATCGGAGGCGAAGATATGATACGTTCCGTCATACTCCAGGCTCCGGGCCTCCGCCGCCGCCTCCGCCCATACCCGGGCGGAAAACAGGCTCCAGCCCTGGGCCGAAAAATTCCGATGCAGCCCGGGGGCCCGGTTCCGGGCGGTCAGCGCCGCCTCAATCGCAATGGTGCCGCTGCCGCAGAAGGGGTCGCAAAAGCCGTCTCTCCCCCGATAGCGGGCCAGGTCCACCAGGGCCGCCGCCAGCGTCTCCCGCAGGGGCGCGGCCACATGGCCGGGCCGATAGCCCCGCTTAAACAGGGGCGCGCCGGTGGTATCCAGATAGATGTCCGCCCGGTCCTTGATGATGGAAAACTGGAGCTGATGGAGGGCCCCATCCTCCGAAAGCCAGGCTTCGCCATAGCTCTGGCCCAGCTTCACCGCCGCCGCCTTTTTGATGATGCGCTGGCAGTCCGGCACGGAGTGGAGCGCGGAATTGAGGCAATAGCCCTTCACGGGAAACTGGCCGTTTCGAGGTATGTAATCCGCCAGCGGCAGCGCCCGCACGCCCTCAAACAGCTGGTCAAAGCTCCGGGCCTCAAAGCTGCCCAGAAGCAGCAGCACCCGCTCGCCCATGCGGAGGCGGAGATTGGCCTTCGCGCAGGCCAGGCCGTCCCCCTCAAAGCGGACGCGCCCGTTTTCCGCCCGGACATTCTCCAGCGCCATCCGCCGGAGCTCATTGGCCACCGGCCCCTCCAGTCCGAACAGCGTTGGCACCACAAATTCAGGCATCCTCCGGCCTCTCTTCCGGCTCGCTTTCCGGCCCCGGGGCCGGGCTCGCCTCGATTGGCGCGGGGGCGGCAGGCGCCGGCTTTGCCTTTTTCTGCGGCCGGTTATAAACGCCCCGGGTCACCAGCACGGCCTCCACCGCGGCATAGACCACCAGCAGCACTATCAGCAGGGAGCATACCAGCGCCGCCGTCCGATCCCGGGGGCCGATCCGGCTGGCGTCAATCACCAGCGGGCTGAGATAGCTGCTGTAATCCTCCGTTGCCCCAATAACACCGGAGACAGTCATCCAGTCCTCGTTTTCCTCAAACCATTCCACAAACAGCTCGCTGACGGTCTCGTCCATAGGCTCCACCGTGCCGGTGACGGTGATATAGATGTCCATCTCGGTCTCGCCCTGCAAAAAGCTCCGGGTGGCCTCCTCCATGGCGATAATGCTTTCAAGATCCGCCGCGGGATAGCGCGCCACGCCGAAGGTGTTGCCGATGGGCGACACGGCATAGTAGGCCACAGCCTCGCCCGCGCTGTTTTTCTCCACGGCGATGACATCCATCACAAAGCCGGCTTCCACCCGCACATAAGCGCTCTCCGCCAGATTTTCCGCGTCCTCCACCGGCTCCGGGCCGCGGAGCAGCGCACCCAGCGCCGTTCCCATGAGGCCCGCCAGCAAAGCCGCCAGAACCAGCGCGGTGATCATGCGCGCAAGGGCCAAAGTTTTCTTCTCTTTCATTGTATGCTTCCGCCTTTCTTCCTGTGATTTTTTTCTTCTCCGCCAAGCCGAAGCGTCGCCACCGCCGGATCCTTGGCAAAATAGGTATACTCCCGTTCATGGCAGGTAAAAACAAGAACCTGCCGGGTTCGCGCGATTTCCCGGAGCAGCTCCAGCGCCAGCGCCATCCGCTCCCGGTCAAAAGCCACCAGCGCATCGTCCAGCACGATGGGGCAGGGCTCCTCCTCCGGCAGGGCCAGCCGGCACACCGCCAGCCGCAGGGCCAGATAGAGCTGATCCCGGGTTCCCTCGGACAGATAGTCCGTCTCCCAGCCCACGGCGTCGCCCGCCCGGCGGGCCTTGGCCGCCAAATCCCGGGCCAGGGTAATCTCGTCATACCGGCCGGCGGTGAGCCGGGCGAACAGCGCCGCCGTCTCCTTGGCCAGCAGGGGAGAAAACCGCTCCTGCAGCTCTCCGTCCGCCGCCGCCAGCACCTCCATGGCCAGATTCAGCGCCTCCTCCTGCCGGGAGATTTCCTCATGCCGCCGCCGGAGCTGGGCCATGCTGCTCTCCAGCGCCATGGGGTCGCCCATCACCCGAAGCTGACCGTCCAGCTCCGCCCGGCGCTCCTTCAGCGCCTCCAGCCGCCGCTTTCCGGTTTCCACCGCCTGCCCGGCCCGGGCGCAGTCGGCGTCCCACCGCCGGAGATCTATATCGTTTACAATGCGCTCCTCGGCCCGCTTTTGGGTCTCTCTGGCCTTTTGCAGGGCCTCCTCCGCAGATTCCTGCCGGAATGCCGCCCGCTCCCGCTCTGTCCAAAGGGCGCGGTAGCGCTCCAGCAGCCCGTCCATTTCCTCCGGCTCGGCAATGCCGTAATAGTCCAGAATGCGCTGCCGATCCTCCAGCGTTTCCGCCTTGGTCTTCTCCATGGCCGTCAGGCGCGTATACATCACCACAAACAGCAGCATCAGCACACAGCCCGCGCCGATGCATTCCATCCGCCAGTGCGGCGCCAGCGCCAGCAAAAAGGCCGCGCACGCCAGCCCCAGCGGGATAAAGGCGATCTTCCGGGGCGGAATCCTGGCCGCCAGCCGGGTGAGCGTTCGGATATTCTCCGCGCTGGTATCGCCCTGGAGGCGGGCCTCCTCCGGCCCGATGCGGCGGAAAGGCGTTGTCTCCAAAACCTCCTCCGCCCGAAACAGGCTCTCCCGCGCCTCCTGGCATATCTTTTCCGCCTCCCGGCTTTTTACCCGGGCGCGGGATATATCCGCAAGCATGGCCCGGCGGGCCTTCTTTTTTGCCTGCTCCAGCGCCGCCTCCGCCCGAACCTGCTCCTCCTGCGCCTGCTGGATGAGCTCCTCCAGCGACGCGCGCTCCGCCGCTCTCTGGCGGATGCTATCCAGTCTGGCCCGAACGCTCTCCAGCTCGCTTTCCAGCTCTAGCAGCGCGCCCCGCCGGCCGCTCCGGCGGCGATTGCGCCATTTTTTCAGCCGCTCATTCGTCTGGGTATAGGAAATCTCCTCATCTCCGGAGGATATGGTGGCATTCACGCGCTTTTCCAGCTCCGGATCCGCCGTCACCACAAGGCCGGACTGGCGGATAAAGGCGCTGCGCTCATAGACCTCCCGGGTTACCCCGGTGAGCAGCTCGCCCGCCGATTCCGCCGTCATGCCGGGCACCGGCGTCTCCGTGCCGGTCACGGTGGCGGAAAAGGCCTGCATGGGCTGGGCGGCCTTTTCTGTCCAGCGGCGCAAGGTCACGGGGCCGCGCCCCGTCTCCACGTCCATACTGCCGGACATGGGGATGCCGCTCCAGGGCCGGTATTTCACCTTATCCGGCTTCTGGCCCGCCCGGGCCCGCTGGGCCGTGCTCAAGCCATATAGCATGGTACGCAAAAAGGCGCACCATGTGGATTTTCCGCTCTCATTGGGGGCATAGAGAATATTCAGCCCCTCCCGCAGCTCCAGAGATTCGCCGTTCAGCGCGCCAAAATACGCTGTCATTTTCTTTATCTTCATCGTCTTTATCCCTTATAACGGAAGCTCCTCGCCGTTTTCCATCGCCCGCAGGCCCCAGCGCACCGCCTGGGTCACCCGCTCCCGCTCCTCCTCATCGGCCGCGGTTTGAAAAAGCTCATACAGCCGCGCCAGAAAAAGCCCTTTCAAACTGTCGCTCCCGCGCTCGGCCCAGATGTCCCGGCGGAGGCTTGTCTCATCCCGAAGCTCCAGCGCGTAAAACCGCTCCTCCAGCGCCCTGGTCAGGGCAGCTGTATCCGGGGCGGCTGCCGTCTCCCCGGTGAGGCTGATGCGGTATATATCCCGGCTTGTGTCCCGGTCCAGGGCCTTTTCCACGGCGGCCAGAGGCTCCTCCCCGTCCGCCAGCTTGACCTCTATCCACGCATAGCGCCGCCCGCCCATGGGAATAAATTCCGCCCGGCAGCCGCCTTTTTCCAGCTCCACGAGGTAAACGCCCTTTTCCCCGGTCTCGTCAAAGCCGCGCCCCTCCGGGCAGCCGGGCCAGGCATAGAAGGTATCGCCCGCCCGCAGTAGGCCGCTGGCGCTGTGAACATGGCCCAGCGCCACGTAATCCATCCCGGAGCCGGCCAGCTCCTCCGCTGTGATGGCGCCATAGTTCGAGGCGGGATTTCCCACCTCCCCATGGACAACCATCACATCCAGAAAGCCCTCCCGCTTTTCCGCGCAAAAACCCGCCAGGGGCGGCGTGCGGTAGCGCTCGGTAAAGCCCGCGCCCCAAACTCTTAACCCCAGCGCCTCCAGCGCCACGCAGGAGATTGTCTCCTCCCGGAATATATGCACGTTTTCCCCAAAGGCAACGGTTGTCCAGGCGGAGCGGGGGCTGTATCGGTCGTGATTTCCCGGGGCGATAAAAACCGGCATGGGAAGCCGGGACAAAACCTCCCCCAGCAGCCGGGCCGTTTCCGCATAGGCCCCCTGGGAGTCAAAAAGGTCCCCCGCCAGCAGCAAAACGTCCGCCTTGCGCTCCACCGCCAGCGCCCCCAGGCGGCGAAGCAGCTCCCGCTGCTCCTCCCGGCGGGCCAGCGCCTTATCCTGGCCAAGCCCCTGAAAGGGGGAGTCCAGATGCAAATCCGCGGCGTGTAAAATCCGTATCATTCGATTCTCAGCGCCTCCACCTTCACGCATCGGCCCGTTTCCGTGTCGACGTCAAAAATACAGCACTCCATCTTGCAGGGGCCGCCGCCGGACTTGTACCGCCGGGGCGGATCCCCCAGAAACTTATTGATGGACTGCTCCACATCAATGCCCAGCACGCCGCGCTTCGGCCCGGTCATCCCCAGGTCGCTGATATAGCCCGTGCCGCCCGGCAAAAGCTCCGCGTCCGAGGTTTGCACATGGGTGTGCGTGCCCCACACGGCGCTGACCCGCCCATCCAGGAAATAGCCCATGGCAAGGCGCTCGCTGGTGGCCTCGGCGTGCATATCCACCAGGATGATCTTCGGTCGGGGCTCCAGCTCCTCCAAAAGCCGGTCCACCTCCACAAAGGGGTTATCGGTGTTGGCGTCCAGCGTGAAGCGGCCCAGCGCGTTAATCACGCAGATCTCCCCAAAGGGCGTGTGATAAACGCCGAAGCCCCGGCCCGGGCATTGGGGTGCATAGTTGATGGGCCGGATCACGCGCATATTGTCCGCAAGATAGGGCTGAAGCTACCAGCGGACCCAGGTGTGATTTCCCAGCGTAATTACGTCCGCCCCGGCATTGAGAATGCGGTCGCACTGCTCCGGCGTCACGCCCACCACGTTGGCGTTTTCCCCATTGACCACCGCGAAGGCGATTCCCCGCTCCCTGCACAGATTTTTCAGTTGTTTTTCCAGAAAAGCAAGCCCGGGAGCCCCGCAAACATCGCCCACGGCCAAAATGCTGATAATCATGGCATTCTCCTCAATTTTTTCACTTTCATTAAATATATCACAAGAAAGCGGGAAATACTAGCAGAGAAAGAGGGGTTAATTATGAACAATATGTCGTTTTTCAAAGGAATGGGTCTGGGCCTGATGGTGGGCTCCGTGGCGGGCGCCATCGGTCTGGCGGTCACGCCTAAAAAAAAGCGGGCCTCCATCGGCAAAGCGCTTCGCTCCATGGGCGATGTGGTGGATAACGTCACAAGTTCCATCGGCCTGTAACCGGCCCGCCTGACCCGGCGCGGAATTTTTCGGGAAAAACTCTTGCTTTTTGGTTTTCGCTATGCTATTATACTTTAGCACGCGCGGCTTTAGCTCAGCTGGATAGAGCGTTTGGCTACGGACCAAAAGGTCAGGGGTTCGAATCCCTTAAGCCGTGCCAACAAAAAGCAGTCTTTTGTCTACCGACAAAAGGCTGCTTTTTGCACGATGTGTTCCCTT
>X279_Western_Grey_Kangaroo__coassemble_48_pt1 | contig 15310 bp, 13 predicted proteins | sample X279_Western_Grey_Kangaroo__metabat2_high_PE_001 | metagenome-assembled genome bin X279_Western_Grey_Kangaroo
GGGGAGGAGCTCCGCCGTTTTTCCCAGGAGCCCCCGCCCGCGGGCGGCGCCCTTTGCCTCCGGGGGCGCGGTCTCGGCCGGCTCGTCCTGCCGGGCGGCGGGCGCGGGCGCCGGCGGGATAGGCTCGCTCTTTTCCCGGGCCTCCAGCGCCGTCAGGAGCTGATTCATCCGCTGCCGGGCAGGCTCATAGCCCGCCTTGGCCGCCTTTACAAGGCATTTGGCCGCCAGGCGGTTCCAGCGCTCCTCCGCGGGCTCCGCCGCCGCCTGTTCCAGCGCCCAGAAGGACATTTTATAGTTGGCCTCCGGGTCGCCGTTTTTGGCCCGCTCAATCATTTCCTGCTCTTCCCATTGGGTAAGGTCTGTCATAAAGCTGTCCTCCTGTTACCGGTTCTCCACCGGGATCCAACATTCAAAATAGCCGCCCAGCTCCCCGTCTTCCAAAACCGAGGCCACCAGCATTCCCTGGGCCGGGCCGGCAATTTTGAGCCCCTGCTTTTCGGCCCATTCCAGCGCATAGTCCAGATGGCGGGCCGTGAAATTATTTTTCCCCCGGCTGCTGAAGTAGGTATGGATGGCGGGCCCGGCGGGCACCGTCTCCACCGGCGGCTCCACGGGGAAATCCAGCTCCCGGACATAGTCCGGCTCCAGGGAAAAGCCCCAGCGGAAATCCAGCTCATCCCCGCCCATCAGCGCCTGGTGAGAGATTTCAAAATAGCGGTGGCTGAAGGGCATGGCCCGCAGCCATTGGCGGGCAAACCGCTCCAGCCCCTCTCCCGTGGGGTATTCGTTGCCCACGCGGTTGATAAACCGCGCCAGCGCCGGGCTCTCTCCCAGCTCGCACGCGCCCAGATGCTCCCGGATGCCGCCGATTTGGGCCCGGTATTCCTCGCTCCGGCGCAAAAGCAGCTGGCACCGGCGGATGGTGGAGCGGAGCTCATCCTCTTTATACATGAAAATATCCTGCAAATCCTCTGCCGAGGGGATGCGAACCATATCCGCGATTTGCTCGATGGAAAAGCCGAAGTTTTTAAACCACAGGCAGTCCATCAGGAAATTGATATCCCATGCATCGTAGTAGCGGTAGTCGTTATGGGCGTCCTTATAGGGGGTGACAACGCCTTTTTTCTCATAATACCGCAGAAGATCCGCGGAGATTCCCAGAATCCGGGCCACATCGCCAATTTTGTATCGCATAAAATCGCCCCTGTCGCCATGGTTTGCCGCAATCCGATGAAAATTCCGCCGAATCCGGTGGCTGATACAATTATACCTTGACATTTGCATAATTCCAAGGTTTAAAATAAGATTACAGGAAAATTTTTATGAAATAGGAGGATATACCCCTATGGCTTACATGCCTCTTGACAAGAGCAAGTTCTATCTGGACGATTCCAAGATGCCCAAAATCTATGACCTCTCCGCCCCCTGGGGGGTGGACACGCCCCTCTGGCCCTTCCCCGGCGCGCGCCAGGATCTGGTATTCCCCCGGGGCCAGTATCTGGGCCGCTTCCATAAGCGCACCATGACCTATACCGGCACGCTCCACGCCGGCACCCACATGGACGCCCCCAACCACGTTCTCCACGAGGAGGAGGTTGACCGGGAGCGCAACGGCTATAACCTGGCCGAGATCAAGCTGGAGCGCTGCGTTGGCACCGGCGTCATCATTGATATGCGCTATCTGAAGGACGAGTTCGAGGCCAAGTGGAACGCCGCCGGCGGCGATCCCGCGAAGATGGGCAACATCTGGCACGAGATTACCCCCGCGGAGGTAGAGGCCGCCGCCGCGAAGGACGGGCTGGAAATCCGCGAGAACGACTGGGTCGTTATCAACACCGGCTTCCATCACTACTGGCGCCAGAACAACGATAAGTATTATAACTACTACCCCGGCATGGGCCCCACGCTGGCCAAGTGGTTCCTCTTTGAAAAGCATATCAAGGGCATCTCCGGCACCTGGGGCGCCACCGATGCTCCCCTGTGGCACGATCCTCTCAGCGAGCAGATGCCCTGGCTTGACAAGGCCTATCGCAAGGCCACCGGCCTGGACCCCACCGTTACACATCCTGACTATGAGCCCTGCCACCGCCTGTATATGCAGCACGGCGTATGCACCGTGGAAAACGCCGGCGGCGATATTGACGACTGCACCGGCAAGCGCATGATTATCGCGGCTTTCCCCTTCCGCTGCGAGATGGCCGACGGCGGCTTTGTCCGGCTGGTCGCCTGGGAGCCCGGCTCCTTCTAATTGCGCCGCATCCCCATTATATAGCATAGGGCCGGTTTCTGACCGGCCCTGTTTATAGGAGAGATTTCCCATGAAAACCGTTGATTCCATCAAAAAGATCGCCGTTTTGGGCGCCGGAACCATGGGCCCCGGCATCGCCCAGACCTATGCCATGGGCGGCTATGAGGTCACCATGTGGACCCGCCGGGAGGAAACCCGGGAGAAGGCAAAGGCCGCGCTAAACAGCTCGCTGGACACCTTTGTGGAGGAGGGGCTCATCGCCCCCGGGGAGCGGGACGCTGTCTATGCCCGCATCAGCTTTGCCGCCACGGTGGAGGAAACTGTCGCCGGCGCGGATTATATCCAGGAGACCATCGTGGAAAATCGGGACGCCAAGCAGGAGCTCTATGCCCAGCTGGCCGCCCTGGTGGACCCGGAGGCCATCATCGTATCCAACACCTCCGCGCTGAATATCTTTGAGCTCGTGCCCGAGGGCCTGCTGCCCCAGCTTTGCATCGCCCACTGGTACGCGCCGCCCCAGCTTATCCCCCTGGTGGAGGTTGTGAAGAGCGAGCAGGCCCCCCAGGAGGCGGCGGATACCGTCATCGCCCTTTTGGAAAAATGCGGCAAGACCGCCGTCTATATGAAAAAATTCATCCGGGGCTATATTGTCAACCGCTTGCAGCAGTGCCTGAACCGGGAGGTTTTCTATCTTCTGGATAACGGCTACTGTGACGCGGAGGCCATCGACCTGGCCGCCAAGGCCAGCTTTATTCCCCGGGCCGTGGTGCTGGGGCTGCTCAAGCGCATCGACTTCGGCGGCGTGGATATGACCGCGAACAACTACCGCAACCGCAGCTATACCATGCCCGAAAAGGGCGACGAGCTGCCCGCCACGCTGGCCGAAATGGTGGAGGCCGGCGATCTTGGCATCAAGAGCGGCAAGGGCTTTTATGACTATGAAAATGTGGACATTGAGGAGCTGAAGCGCAAGCGGGATCGGCAGCTCTTTGAAATTTTCCGCGTGGCCCGGAAATTTATGGATGACCCCGTTTGACAATCCCGCTATCTCCTTATATAATAGAGAAGTTAATACGTTAATAGAAAGGAATGATTCCCATGGCCAAGTCAAAAGTTATGTCCGTGGAGGAAGCAATCCAGAAATATTGCTTCAACGGCATGACCGTTCTTCTGCCCGGTTTCGTCAATGTCGGCGTTCCGGAGGTTCTGATTGAGGGCCTCATCGCCGCCGGCATCCAGGATCTGAGCGTCATTTCCAATAACACCAGCGTTCCCGGCCGCGGCATCGGCAAGCTCGTCCGCGCCAATACCATTAAGAAGATCACCGCCTCTCATATCGGCAACAACGCCGAAACCGTCCAGAAGGTTGTGGACGGCGAGATTAACCTCACCTTCGTGCCCCAGGGCTCCCTGTGCGAGAAGGTTCGCGCCGGCGGCGCCGGCATCGGCGGCGTTTTGACGCCCACCGGTCTGTATACCCCCATGATGGACGGCAAGCAGGTCGTCGAGTGGGACGAGGAGGTCGGCAAGTTTGTGTTCCTCGAGGGCGAGATTGTTCCCGACCCCTCTAAAAAGCGCTTCATTCTGGAGCTGCCGCTCCACGGCAACGTGTGCTTTGTCCATGCCTGGAAGGCGGATAAGATGGGCAACCTTGTCTATCGCCACACCTCCCGCAACTTCAACGAGGTCTTCGCCACCGCCGCTGACTATGTCATTGCCGAGGCCGAGGAAATCGTGGAAGTGGGCGAGCTTGGGCCCGATGAAATCATGACCCCGGGCTTTGTGGTCGACGCCGTCGTGCAGGGCCGCACCCTGACCGAAGCTTAAGGAGGGTATTGAAATGGAACTGACCGGAAAAAATCTTATCGCCTACCGCACCGCCCGCTTCTTCCAGGACGGCGACGTTGTAAACCTGGGCATCGGTATGCCCACCATGTGTCTCAATTATCTCCCCGAGGGCGTTGACGTATGGGTCGACTCCGAAAACGGCGTTGTCGGTCTGCTTGGCGCGCCCAAGGAGGGCGAGACTGCCGATCCCAACGTGGTTGACGCCGGCGGCAAGGCCTCCATGCTCCGCGTGGGCGGCTCCTGCTTTGACAGCTTCCGCTCCTTCGGCTTCATCCGCGGCGGCCATATCGACGCCACCGTGCTTGGCGCCTATGAGGTGGACGCGGAGGGCAACCTGGCCAACTGGATGATCCCCGGCAAGACCGCCGCCGGCATGGGCGGCGCCATGGATCTGGTGACCGGCTCCAAAATCACCATCGTCATGACCACCCACACCGACAAGGCCGGCAATCCCAAGATCGTTGAAAAAACGCTGATGCCCCTCACGGGCTATCACTGCATCAACTACGTCGTCTCCGAGCTGGCCGTCATCGAGATTACGCCCGAGGGCGCCAAGCTTTTGGAAACCGCTCCCGGCGTCACCGTGGAGGAGGTTCAGGCAAAAACCGGCGCAAAACTAATCATCCCGGAAACCGTGGGATGCATGGTTAGCTAAAACCCCATAGAGAGAAGCTTGGAACTATTCCAAGCTTCTCTCCTTTTTCGCCTGTTTGCAAAAGGCATTATCAAATAAAAGGATGGCATCTGTTATGAACTGGCAGCTTTTGATTATCATCGTATATTTTGCTCTCACTCTCGCGATCGGCCTTTTGGCCTCCCGCAAAACCAGCTCCTCCTCCAGCTTTCACGGCGCGGAGATGGGCGTATTTGCCATCCTTTGTGTGGCCTGCGGTCAATGGCTGGGCGGCACCGCCACCACCGGCTGCGCGGAATATGGCTTCACCTCCGGCATCTCCGGCTGGTGGTACACCATCTCCAACGGCATCGGTATGCTGATGGTGGGGCTGTTTTTTGCCGAGCGCTACCGCCGCTATGACAGCGTCACCGTCCCCGGCATCGTGGAAAAGCTTCTGGGCATCAAGGCCCGAACCGTCTCCAGCTTCCTGCTCATTTTTGTGATGCTGGCGGTGGGGCTTAGCCAGATGATTGCCGCGGGCAAGCTGGGCGAGAGCCTGCTGGGCATCAATTTCACCCTCTCCTGCTGCATTTTCGCGGTAATTTTCATTGTTTACACCATGTCCGGCGGCATGGACTCCGTGGCCGCCACCAATAAGATGCATCTGCTCATTATGTATCTGGGCATGATTATCGCCGTGATTCTGGCCATCCGGTTCGCCGGCGGGCTGGAGGGCTTCAAGGCCGGCCTGGCCGCGGCCGACGCTCTTAACGGCACCAATCACTTCTCCATGACGGGCGTGGGCTTCTCCAAGGTCACCAGCTGGATCATCGCCTCGGTGCTGTCCGCCGGCGCCGCCCAGGCAAGTCTCCAGCCCATCCTGGCCGCGAAGGACCCCCAAACCGCAAAAAAGGCCAGCATTCTGTCCGTGCTCGTGATTATCCCCTTTGGTCTTTTCAGCTGCCTTCTCGGCATGGCCGCCAAGGTCATGTCGGACCAGGGCCTGCTCACCAACCTCGCCGGCGTGAACGTCACGGACGCCAAGCTCGCCTTTACCACCCTCATCATGCATTTCTCCCCGCTGGTGAGCGGCATCATTCTGGCCTCCATTCTGGCGGCGATTTTGTCCACCATCTCTCCCATCATTCTGGCCTCGGCCACCATGTTCTCCAAAGATATCTATCAAAACCGCATAAAGCCCAACGCCTCTGACCGGGAGATCGTCCGCATGAGCCGCATAACCACGGCTCTCTCCGGCGTGATTTGCTGCCTGGCCGCCATCGCGCTGGTCAACTCCTCCGCCGTGCTGGACCTTGTGTATGTGGCCTATACCCTCCGGGGCATCCTGTTTTTGGTCATTCTCTTCGGCATCTATTGGAAGCACACCTCGGAAAAGGGTGCGTGCGTTTCCATGCTGTTTTCCTTCCTCTGCTGCCTCGCGTGGGAAATCGCCACCATTGCCAGAGGGGGCGTGTATCCCCTCTCTATCGGCGGCTTCGCCATTTCCGAGACCTATGTGGGCGTTATCGTCGCCTGCGTAACGCTGATTCTGTTTTCCCGCATCTGGCCCCGCACGGAGCTGGACGGCGGCGCCGCATAAGCCGCCGCTTGCGGATTCCGTCTCTCCCGGCTTGATTTTTATCGGGCCGGGAGTTACAATATCCCCGGTGATAGCAACATGAAAAAGCTTCTGTTTATCGTAAATCCCAACGCCGGAAAGGGCGCCTTTCGCGCCGGCTTTGGCGACGTGGTCCATACCTTCCACAAGGCCGGCTACCAAACCACGCTCGCCTTCACCTCCGCCCAGGGGGACGCCGTCCGTCTTGGCGAGACCGCCGGCGGGATATATGACCGGGTGGTCTGCATGGGCGGGGACGGCACGCTGGGCGAAACCGTAAACGGCCTCATGCATCTGCGGCCGGAGCTGCGGCCAGAGCTGGGCTATATCCCCATGGGCACCACAAACGACTGCGCCGTCACTCTGGGCCTCAGCGGGGACCCCGTCCTCGCGGCGCATACCGCCGTCTGCGGGCGGACGCTCCCCATAGACGTGGGCTGCTTTAACGGCCGCTACTTCACCTATGTGGCCGCCTTTGGCGCTTTCACAGAGGTGAGCTATGAAACGCCGCAGGACCAGAAAAACGTCCTCGGCCGGCTTGCCTATTTTCTGGAGGCGCTAACCCGGCTGCCCAGCCTCACCCATTATCAAACCCGCATCGAATATGACGGCGGCGTTTTAGAGGGCGATTATCTTTTCTGCGCCGTCACAAACTCCCGCTCCGTGGCCGGCCTGATCCGGCTAAAGGACTCTTTGGGCGTCTCGCTCAGCGATGGGCTTTTTGAGATTATCCTCATCAAAACGCCGGAGACCATCATGCAGGTGGGCCCCATCATCACGGACGTCTTGGCCAATAATTTCAACCGCAAATATGTCAGCCTCCTCCGCAGCAAAACCGTGAAAATTTCTCTCCGCGAGCCGGTCTCCTGGACGCTGGACGGCGAGGATGGCGGCAAGCATAAAGAGGTCTCCTGCCAAAATCTCACCCACTCCATCCGCATGATTGTAAACGACCCGCTGTGACAGCGGCAAAAGCCCCCCTGCGGCGATTCGCCACAGGGGGGCTTCTGTTTTTTTCTGTCAAATTTGATTTGCCGCCGCAAAAGCCATGCGGTTGCATTCCCGCACGCTGCCAATGCGATAACAGTCTCCGATAAGAAACACCTGCTTTGCGCTCTCATAAAAGGCGCACGCCTCTTCTTGCAGCGGGCGCATTCCTCCCAGCGCCACCACATCATCGCAAAAAAGCGTATGCTCTGCGCCCTGGGCGTCGACATAGCGCACAAAGTCCTCGCCAATTTCCACAGCAGTTGCCTCCTTGACGCCGCGGAACGCGTCTCCCCAGCTGTCCCAGGCCTCTACAACCGTCTCCCGGAAATGAACTGGCGTTGCGTCATGCGCCAACACCCCTTGACGGGAGAGCACCGTCACGCTGTGCCCTGTCTCGCACAGATACAGCGCCACTTCCACGCCGCTCTCGCTGCCGCCTATAACGACCACATTCTTGCCAAGCTTGTCCGCGTTGCCATATACATTCAGCACATTCCAGCCTGCTTTTTCTGCCCCGCTTACCGCCGGCAGGCGTGGCTCGGCGCCCAGCGCCAGAATCAAGGCGTCATATCCCTCCGCCTCCACCGCAGCAGGCGTGGCCATGGTATTCATGCGCACCTCTACGCCGCTCTTTTCAAGCTGGGCAATCAGATAATCCCGATAACGGCGAAGCGCCCATTTATATTTGGTGAAGTCTGTGTGATAGAGCTGCCCGCCCAGGCGATTGGTCTTTTCAAAAAGCGTGACCCGATGGCCCCGCTGATTGCAAAACAATGCCGCCCGCATCCCTGCCGGGCCGCCGCCGATAACCGCAACCTTTTTCGCCCCGGCAAAGGGCTTGGTGAGCTTTTCCAGTTCATGCTCAATGCCCAGGCGGGGATTTACCGTGCAGCCGGAAATCCAGGGGCCGGTCAAACTCATCACATGGCATTTATTGCAGCGCACACAGGGCACCACATCCTCTCCCCGGCCCTCTTGCAATTTATTATAAAACTCATAGTCGGCCAAAAACAGCCGGGCGCCGCCGATGAGATCTGTTTTCCCTTCGGCCAGCATTTGCTCCATCTCCTCCGGAATCTGGCAGCCGCCAATGACCTCCGCAAGAATATTCACCCCGGCTTTCTTCAGCTTCTCGCAGCAGTCCAGGGTCATGTATTGATGCTCCACAGAATTGAAGGTTGTGGGATGGTGGCCCAGAGCGTTGCCATGGCGCACCTGAAAAATGTCTACCACATTCTCCACCTGGCGGCCAATCTCCACAAACTCATCCGAATCATAGCCGCCATAAGCGGACTCATCGCCGCTAATCTCCACCTCGATAGGGAAGCCCGGGCCGCAGAGCTCCTTAATTCGTGTGCACAGCTCTTTTAAGAAACGGCAGCGATTTTCAACGTTTCCGCCATATTCATCTGTCCGATGATTCGTTGCCGGAGAGAGGAAGCGGGCAAACAGCGTGACCTGATAGGCAAAATGCAGCGTGACCATGTCAAAGCCAAGATTTTGATAAAACTTTACCCGCTGGGCATAGGTTTCAATCATTTCTTTGATTTGCTCCGCGGTCAGCGCCTTATAATCTCTGGTTCCCAGCGTTATATCCCGCTGAAAATCGGCGCCGCTGGCGCCCACCTTGTCGCTGAAGAACATATCCACAGATCCGGTATGCTCCATCTCCCGTGCTTGAGATGCATTGATTTCATAGCCCTCATAGGGCGGAAAAAACGGCATCAGACACAGGGACACATGGGAGTTATAATAGTGAATCTGATCTGCCAGCTGGCTGAGAAGATTTTCCACGGCCACGTCATCAAAATCATATACAGGAAACCGCCGCACATCTTCGCTTACGCCCGGCGCAGCGATTCTCTGCCGCTTATTGGACCAGTCGGAAAAAGTGACCACCGCGGCGCCGTTGCGGGCAAGCCCCGTCACATGCTCGATGATGGCATCGGAGGGCCATGGTTCGTTACCCTGGAGAAAATGGGGCAGGGAAACGCTGGCAATCATCCGGTTTTTCAGCAGGAGGTTGCCCACCTTTAGCGGAGAGAGAAGATGCTTATATTTTACAACGCTCATGGTTTCTCCTTTACGCGCCGCTCTGGGCGGCATATACTTGGATATTAAAAGTGAGTTTGCCGGACATAAGCGCCCCGGCAAACTCACTTTGGTCATCCATCGGAATCAGGCAAAGATATCCGAAATGTCCGCTTTCCAGTAGTCCGCACAGGCCTGCAGGATCGTCTGCATCTCGGTAGCTTTCTCAATGCTCTGCGCGCGGGTATAGGCGTCCAGGCAGCCGATATACAGCGCTTTTTGACGGTAGATGGCCGCGTCTTCTTCGCCGAAGTTATAAATCGTAGCGCCCCATTCGCTTTCCAGCTTTTCAAGATAGGTGCTCTCGTTATCATTGATATAGTCCAGCGAATACTCGCAGGCCTCATCCGCCGCCTGCTGCAGCGCCTCCTGCTGCTCCGGCGTCAGGCTGTCCCAAATCTCCAGATTGATCATCAGGGGGCTGCCAGAGGCATAGGCTCCGTAGATGGTCACATTAGAGGCAACTTCATACCACATCATATCGCAGGCCGCAATCAGATTCAGCCCACACAAGTCCACAATGCCGCGGGACAAGCTCTCATAGCAATCGGGAGGAGGCGTGCCAACGGTGGAAAAGCCCAGATCTTCCATCAGGGCCAAGCCGGCCATGCCGCCAAAAATCTTGCCCTGCCCGTCCTCAATGGTAGCAATGGGAGTTTTGGAGAACCAGACGCGAGTGCCGCCCGCAAAGTAGCCAAGATATTTGGCATTGCTTGCCGCGGCCTCATCGGCCAGAAGGCCGGCCGTATCCTCATTCTCTAGAAGCATATAGCGAAAATATTCAGTGGTCTTGTCATTGCTGTCAAAGCCCACATCGGGGAACTGGAGCAGCGGCAGCGCGTCTGCACACTGGTTGCCCATAACAGCCGCCACATCGATCGCGCCGGAGGTGAGCATACTCAGTTCCTCATTGGAGCTGGCAAGCGTGCCGCCGTAATAGCGCTCAAAATGAATGGTGCCGCCGCTGAGCTCCTCGGCCCTGTCGCAGAAATAGGCCAGGAACTGCCCGCCGGACTCCGTTTCATTCTTCGATGTGGACATAACCAGCGTCACAGGCTCGGCTGTCAGCTCGGCCTGCTCTGCCGGCGCCGCCTCTGTCTCTGCCTCGGGGGCCTGTGCCGGCTCTTCCGCCGAAGAGCTGCCGCAGGCGCACAGGCCTAGACACAGGCACAGGGCCAGCATCAGACTAACCAGGGAATACAGTTTCTTTTTCATGATGTTCCTCCTGTCATATATTTTCAATGTGGTTCTATGAAGCAAACACGCCCAAAACATTGGGCAGCCATGTGACAATCTGGGGAATGAAAATCAAAAGGATAGCCACCAGGATATACATGATAACAAAAGGCATAGAGCCGGAGAATATTTCTCTGGGGGAGATGCGCGTGGCATTGGCCACCGTGAATACTCCCATACCGATTGGCGGCGTGATGGCCGCTGTGGAGCTGACAATCACCAGCACAATAATGAGCACAAAGGGATCATAGCCATAGCTGTCCACCAGCAGAGGAAACACAATCGGCACGGAAATAACGATAGACGCGATGATGTCCATAACACAGCCGCAGAAAACGAAATACACCAAAACCAGCAGATATACCATCCAGGGGGCAATGCTGGCCGCGCTGAAAAAGTCAATCAGATAGCCCGGCAAACCACTTAAGGTAATCAGCCGGCTGAAAATGGTGCCGGCAATGATGATGGGATAGATACCCGCAAAGATGTGTCCGCCCTCCCATGCCGCCTTGGCCACCTTTTTCATGGGAACGCGCTTGAATACGGCATAAACAATAACCGCGGCCGCGCCGATGGCTCCGCCCACCGTTGCATGAAACCAGCCCAGAAATGTGCCGCCGATAATGAGCGCAAAAAGCAGGATGATGGGAATCAGAAGCTTCAGCGATGCAATCTTTTCCCTGGCGGTAATATGCCGATCCGCTTCCTGAACCAGCGGCACCACGCCGGGCCGGAGGGCAATCATAAGCCGGATGACCGCAAACATGGCCAGCGTAACAAAAATACCGGTACCCAGCCCGCAGATCAACGTTGTTCCAATGGAATAGCCGCTCATGAGGCAGAACATACAGATGGGAATGCTGGGCGGAATCAGGGTAGACAAGGACGCAGAGGATGTGATGCAGCCCAAAGACAGCCGGCGTTCATAGCCATATTTATCAAGCTCTGGCAGCGCAATTTTCGCAAACACGATCTGGCCGGCGGTACTAATGCCGGAGCAGGCGCCGAATATGGCATTGGCCAGCACGGTTGTATATAATAAACCTCCCCGGCGTTTGGCCAGCCAGGTGCGGGCCGCGGAGTAGGCGCCCTCTGCAATGCCCGTTTCCGAGGCCAGCATACCCATCAGCGTAAACAGCGGCAAAACCGCATAGGAATAGGATGCGGCCAGCGTGAACGGCGCATTGGTAAGCTGGGTCAGCATCATGGTAGGGCCCGCAATGAGATAAAATCCCAGACAGGCGGTTGACATCATGGACACAAAAATAGGAACGCCGATGATAACCAGCACAAACATCAGGAGAAACATCAGTCCTCCGATTGCCGCCGCGCTCATTTTCCGTCACCTCCCATTGTGTCAGAGCCTTTTTCCGGGAGAACAGGGGAAGAAACCTTTTTGCTGAACACGCGAACCACCGACCACAGGAATGTGAGCAGCCAAATAGCGCAGAAAACACTCAGCGCCAGAGAAAAGGGCCACAGCGGAAAGGCTCCCTTGGTCAGCGCAGAGCTGGAGCTCATCGTTCCCCGCGAGATATGATCCTGAAACAGCACAAAAGCCCGCCAGCTCATAAATCCGCAGATGCCCGCCCCCAAAAAATCAGAAAAAACCTCTATAATTTTCATAACCACCGGCGGGAAGGAGCGGTCAAACAAGTCCACCCGAGTATGGCCGCGATCCAGCTGCACAAACGCCACCGCGGGAAATACCGCCAGAATATTCAGATATGTGATCCATTCGGTGGCGCTGGGAATGCTGAACTTAAAAAGCTTGGTCACGATTATATTCAGCAGAGCCAGAAGCATAATCACAAGAATCGCGCCGCCAACGATATAGGATATCCATCGGCTCGTTTTCAGCACCGCTCTATCTACTCGATCAAAGAACGTCTGCCGGGGTGCTTCCTTGTTTTTCTCCATTGTGTTACTCCTTTTTGCCATGGTCGGCAAAGATGCTGCTCTGCTAAATTTAGTTTAAGACATAACCTGCGAAATCGCAATTGCACAGATTGCATTGAATAATGAGGAAATGGCATACCGCCTCGCTTTTCAAACCCCGTTAATAGTGCTATACTTTTCTGGGGTGATAAACATGACGACCGACCAGATGAAATCCTTTATCAAAGCGGCGGAATACCTAAATTTCACCAAAGCTGCCGAGCTGCTGTATATTACCCAGTCCGCCATATCCCGCCAAATTGGCGCCATAGAGCAGGAGCTTGGCTGCCAGCTGTTCACCCGTCAGAACAGCCAAATCCGTTTGACGCCGGAGGGGCAGCTCTTATATAAAGGTCTCTCCAAAATTTATAACGACTATTCTATCCTGCTCCACGCGCTGGCAGAATCCTCCTCCGGTATGAGCGGCGAGCTGCGCATCGGTGTGCTGGACGATCAAACGCTGGACCCCTGGCTGGGCGATTTATTGGGGGATTTTCTCCGGGAGCGCCCCAAGGTTCGTCTTTCTTTTCAGCGGTTGGATATTCATAGCATCAACATGGGCCTGCGGGATGGCAATATTGATTTGGCCATCACCATCTTTCGAGGAAAAGATGTTTTGGAGGGCGCTAATCAATATGTATATTTACTGGATCCCATGTATTTGGCCGTGCCTCGGCAGCTGATGCCGCCCGAGGCTGATCCCGCCGCGCCAGAGACTTTTGAACAACTGTTGAACACTCTGCCCATGGCCATGATCGCTCCGGAAAATTTTGAAAGCTCCCTCACCTCCTTTGCCTGGAATGTACTGAATAACAAAATCGTCCGAACTGAAATCCGCTTTGAACCGGATGTTGGCAGCCTCACCAACCTTGTGACCGCCGGTCTATACTGTACCGTTGCAAACGGAACCAACACTCTTGCGCTGTATCCGGAGCTTGTTCTGGTGCCCGCAGACCGTTTTGGGAAAATCCGCAAAGGAATTCGTTGGATGACTAACAACGAAAATCCCCTGGTTTCCCAGTTGGTCAGTCTTATCCGGGAAACAGTGCCCCCGCCCTCGGCAGACGAATGCTAACCCATTCCATGTTGTCATTGCTCAATGCGAATCTCTCGATTCAGAATTCTAGCGGCTTCCCGTATAATAAGGCTATCAAATGAGTTTTATAGAGGCACGCTATGAAAAAACTGGATATATTTAATCACGTACTACCGCAATCGTATTACAATGCGCTCTGTCAGGAGCGCGTGGACCTTCCCTTGGGCAATGTTGTCCTTTTGAAAGATATGGAGGCGCGCGCCGCGGAAGTTTCTCAGCATGAAGAACTTTCCCAGGTGCTAACGCTGGCGGCAGTAGAGCTTATTGATCATTTTCCCGCAGCCACCGCAAACCGCATGGCCGCTCTGGCCAACGATGAGATTGCCAGCATTGTCTCCCAGCGGCCTGAAATCTTTGTGGCCGGCATTGCCACCGTTAATCTCCAGGATATAACCGGCGCGCTCCGTGAGTTGCGGCGGGCTGTGGAGGATTTGGGCCTTCGAGGTGTTCAGCTGGCCACCACCTGCGCCGGCACAGATCTGTCTGACCCCCAGTTTCTTCCGTTTTTTGAGGCCATGGCCGGGTATGATTTGCCCATACTCCTCCATCCCTGTAATGGCCCTCATTCCAAGCCTGATTTTGTTTTTAACTGGCCGCTGGAAACCACATGGATGATGATTCATCTCTCTACATCCGGCATATTTGAGCGCCTTCCCAACCTCAAACTGGTCACGCATCATCTGGGCGCCATGGTGCCCACTTTCCACAATCGTATTTACACCGCCTATTTGCGAGAAGGCTTCTATCAGCCGGGGCCCGGAAAGCCCAATCCCATAACCGCCTATGAAAATCTCAAGCGTTTCTACTGCGATACAGCGCTCTATGGCGACTGTACCGCCGCCATTGAGGCCGGCATTGCTTTCTTTGGCGTTGACCACATCCTATTTGGCACCGATTATCCTCTGGACGGGGATCGCGGCCCCGATGGCAAGGGTCAAACCGCCAATACCATTGCCAGCATTGAACGCCTTTCTGTCAGCGATACGGATAAAGCAAAGATTTTTGAGCTTAACGCCCGCAAGCTTTTGAAGCTTAATTGAGCTTTTTCCTCTCTCCTGTAATAAGCCCGGAGCAATAATTCTGCTCCGAGCTTATTCCATACCGCGTCCAATTGCGTGTTTTGTATTCAGTTTTCCATCTGCTTGCCCAAAAATCCGGCCACCGCGGCGGCCAGCTTTTGCTCCGCGTCTCCGGCCCGGGCACCATCGGCCCGCTCCAGAAATACCACGCAGCCCAGCACATCGCCCTCCGACAAAATGGGCACCGCCACCGCCGCCGCAGGCGCGCTCTCCTGGTCCGTCGCCGGAACGCGGCGGCCCCCCGGCTCCGCCCGATAGGCCCGGCGGCCCTCCATAAGCTCCTCCAGCTCCCGGCTGATATGCCGGTCCGCCACCTCGCGGCGGCCGGCGCCCGCGGCCGCAATCACGCCGTCCCGGTCGCAGACCACCGCGGGAAAGTCCGCCGTTTTATGCATGGATTCGCAGATTTGTTCCGCAAAGTCGCTCAATTCCCCCATGGGAGAGTATTTTTTGAAAGTGACTTCCCCGTCCTTATCCGTATAAATCTCCAGCGGGTCGCCCTCGCGAATACGCATGGTACGGCGGATCTCCTTGGGGATGACAACCCGTC
>X279_Western_Grey_Kangaroo__coassemble_49_pt1 | contig 15215 bp, 16 predicted proteins | sample X279_Western_Grey_Kangaroo__metabat2_high_PE_001 | metagenome-assembled genome bin X279_Western_Grey_Kangaroo
GCTTGGAAAAGGAGGCGAGATAATATGCGGCTTTTGGGACTGGAATTAAAGCGCATTTTGAAATCACAGCGCACGCAAATTTTACTTGCAGTCGCGCTGCTGCTTTCCGCAGCTATGGCATATTTGCCTATTGCATTCGAGGGGATCAACCGTCCCAATGAGGATGGAACGGTAACAGAGTTGAATGGCATGGCCGCCATTGCGTATAAGCAAAATCTGTATGAAAGCGCTTGCGGCGAAGTGACTCCGGAGAGAATCAGGGATGCTCTGGAAACTTATCAAAGCTGTGTTCGGGAATATGGGCCGATCGAGGAGGAGGGCTTTCCGCTGTCGGTGAGTATCGAAAAAATCGTTCCGATCCGGCCGTTGTTAAAAAGTCTGACCGAAGTGTTTGCCGACCCTTTGACCGGCATCGGAGCAGATTTAATGGATATTAACCCCGATGACATCGACGGGAGCTTCTATGAAAGAGCTGCGGGGCATTTGAGCGATGTGATGCACAATGAGCAAAGAGAGCATGAAACCGCACAGCAAAAGGCCCTTGAAAAATATACAGCTCTTGATACGCCGTTTTATCTGCACTCCGGCATTTCCAAAGACGCATTTGACTATATTGAATTTTTCATTTTATTCCTTGCGATTGTGTGCGTTGCCATCGCAGCGCCTACTTTTGCGGGAGAATACCAAACGGGCGGGGACAGTATTTTGAGGACTACCAAATACGGGCGTACTCGATTGGCTGTCATCAAAATTTTGGCTGTGCAGGTGCTTTTTGTTGTTACTTTCCTTGTGGGCATCGCCGTGCATTTGCTGATTTTAAACACGGCGTTTGGAACAGAGTGCTTAAAAACCTCGTTCCAGATGCTTTACTCCATCATCAGCCTGCCTAACGTCAATTTGGCGCAGCTGCAGATCATTCTTGCCGCAGCCGGCCTGCTCTCGGTATTGGCAAGCGTCAGCTGCACGCTGTTCCTGTCTGCCAAGTGCAAGGATACGTTGACGGTTTTGCTGCTTTCCATCGCGGTGCTCTTCACGCCGCTGTTTGCCTATGCGGCGATGGGCGGCGCAACATGGCTTGCCACTATACTGCCGTCTGCCGGGCTTGGTATGCAAAACAATTTCCTTTATCAGCTTGCGAATTTTAATTATCTGCATATCGGCGGAATGAGTTTTTGGACACCGTATGTCATTTTGATCTCGGCCGGAATGGAAGTTTTCGTATTTCTGCTTTTGGCGCTCCGTTCCTACTGCAAACATCAGGTGGTATAAAGTTAGGTATTTCCCTGGGCTTGGTTTTTCTGAACAGGCTTTCCCAAGCCAGGAACGGCCAAAATTGGATTTTCCCGGCTGTCACAGGAAAAGGGTGCTGGTACTTGCGTATCAGCACCCTTTATGCTTGCCAGTATTTGCGTTGGCGCTTCCCACCCCGTGTTTGCACCGTGAAAACATTGATTTTACTGCCCATACCTCCATGTTTTCTTATTCGGCGCGCACACATGGGCGCGCTTTTTCTGTTCGACAAAAGCCCGCAAAACACCCCAGGAAACACCTGTTGACATTCCCGGGGCGCTGTGATATAGTATACAGGCACCATATAGCGCGGGATAGAGCAGTCCGGTAGCTCGTCGGGCTCATAACCCGGAGGTCGGGGGTTCAAATCCCTCTCCCGCAACCATGAAAGCCCGGCGGTTTGGATTCAAAACCGCCGGGCTTTTCTTATGCCCGAAAGCCCTGTCCATCACGGGCTTTTCGGCAATATCCAATTTTGCAAAGCTGCGCCGCGGGATATACAACTGCTTTGGTCTTATGGCGGGAAGGGATTTCTTGCTTGTTTGCGAATACGGCGTAAATTGCGGCGATCCGCAAATTTTGAGATGCAAAAGGAGACAGCTTATGAAATTATGTGTATCTCATCCGGTTTTTCCAACGCCGGATATTATAAAAACCGCCGAGTATTATGCGGATAAGCTCGGCTTTCGCAGAGTGGATTATTTAGACGCCGCCGAAAAGCACATCTGCCTTTACCGTGATGATGTGGAGTTTATTTTGACACAGTCAAATGGACAAAAGGTTATTCCCAACCGCGAGCTTTACGGCTACGGCGGGGACGCCTATGTCATTATAAAAGACCAGCAGGCCTTGCAGGAGGAGTATGAGGCCAAGGGGGTAAAAATCGTGCAGCGGCTTCACAAAACCGACTATCACAATCAGGAATTTGTGATAGAGGACATTGACGGCAGATGGATTTATTTCGGAATCAAAGAGGATTGACTTCTAGCCCTTTTTCCGCAAAATACGGCCCAAAATATAAAAAGCCCGGCAGCTCCCATGGGAAGCCGCCGGGCTTTTTGCTCCAGGGCATATTCTATTGCTGATTTTCCTCCGCGGCAAATGCCCTGTTTTTATTTTTATGGAAGCTCCTCTTGCCGGGCGGGCTGGTCCGGCCCGCTCTTTTCCTTATTTCCCGTGCTCTTAAAAATATCCGCCACTTCGCTGATGGTAACATACGCGCTTTCGTCAATCAGATGTATGATATCCCGCATTTTTGAAATTTGAAAACGGTTTACCACAAAATAGATAATCGTCTTTTCCGCGTTGGAGTAGCCGCCGACCGCCGCAATCTTTGTTGTTCCGCATCCAAACGCTTCCATTAAGGCTTTGCTGATTTCGTCCGGTTTTTCCGTTATAATCATAACTTCTTTTGAGCGGTCAATACCTTCTACGATGAAGTCTACCGTTTTCAGTCCCGCCGCATAGGTCACAATGGAATATAACGGCAAAATCCAGCTTTTCAGCACAATTCCGCAAATAATATACAGCAGCACATTATAAATCATCACAAAGGTGCCAACGGTAATATTCAGCTTTTCGGCAAATATCACCGCCATCACTTCAACGCCGTCAATCGCACCGCCGTACCGAATTGTTAAGCCGCTGCCTGTTCCGGATATAATCCCGCCGAACAGCGCGCACAAAAGCAAGTCCTTTCCCGCCAGAGGGGATGCAATGCTTACATCAATGGGCAAAACCCCCGTAATGAGCCAGGACATCAGCGAATAAACCGCCACCGAAAAAATGGAATACACCGTAAACGCAGCGCCCTGCTTTTTCAGCCCAAAAAGAAAAAGCGGGATATTGAGCGCCAGCAAAAATATGGAAAGCGACAGATACGCCGGCGTAATTTGGGAAAGCAAAATGGAGGTTCCGGAAATGCCGCTGTCATATAATTTGACCGGCGCTAAAAACATCGTCACCCCAATCGCATTCACCGTACCCGCAATCAGGAGGATGACAAAATTCTGCCATCGCAGCTTTTTAATATCTTCTCTTATTTTTTTCACTGAAAACCCCTCCGGCGCTTTTTTATTATTGTATCACATTTATGGCGGTGTTTCCATCTCTGCCGGCGGCCGTTTTGCCGGTTTATCAACTGCGGGGAAATGATTTTTCAAAGCCCGGCCGGCGGTCCTGCTTCTTTCTTAAAAATGCGGCCCAAAATATAAAAAGCCCGGCAGCTCCCATAGGAAGCCGCCGGGCTTTTTGCTCCAGGGCATATTCTACTGCTGATTTTCCTCCGCGCAGTTATCCCGCACCCGCATACCCATGTCGCCGGGGCGGCCCACGGGAAAGGCCGCAATGCTGGCGCTGTCAAACCGCGCCGCCAGCCGCTTCTCCGGCTCCAGACGAAGATTGGGGCTGGTCTCCTGCTTTTTCTTCTTTTTAGCCATGATGGATCCCTCCCGCTCTTACCTTGCCCCGCGGGCGGGAAATTATACCTATTATAAATCAGCGCCGGAAAAACCGCCGGCCGGGATGCTATTCTCTCCCGGCCGGCGGCGCGCTTATTCATTATAATGTTCCCAAATATCCCTCAAGAATCAGCGCGGCGGCCACAGCGTCCACCGTGCTTTTGTGCTTTTTCTCCTTTTTTCCGTTTTCCCGCAGGATGCGGTGGGCGTCCACGGTGGTGCGCCGCTCGTCCCACAGGACCACCGGCGGCGCGCCCCTCTGCCGCAAAAGCTCCGCAAAGGCCCGGGCTTTTTCCGCCCGGGGCCCCCCGGAGCCGTCCATATTCCGGGGCAGACCCAAAACCAGCCTTTCCACTTGCCGCGCCGCGGCCTCCGCCGCGATGGTATCCGCCAGCGCGGCGGGATCCCACTGGGTTATGACAAAGGTCTCCCCGGCAATCATCCCCAGCGCGTCGGAGACGGCAATCCCCGTGCGGGCATCGCCATAGTCGATGGCCATGATTCTCATGCTCGTTCCTTTCGTATCACCCGCGCCACCGGCGGCAGCAGCAGCGTATAGACCGCCGCCTTAATCACGTCCGCCGCGTAGCGCCAAACGATATAGGGGGCATAGGTCACAAAGGAGTATTGGTATACCTGGCAGTCCACCCACATCACGCCGGTGGTCAGGGTGGTATCCGCTATCAACGCCAGGAGCACCAGCCCCCCCAGCCGCCGGGCCGGGAGCAGCCCCTCCTCCAGCCGCCGGGCGCCAAAGCCCGCCAGCAAACCCAGCGCCGCCGGCGGCAGCGCCCAGAGCGCCGTGGTCACAGACAGGCCGTATGGCCCCAGCAGCTGACTGATAAAGTTTCCCAGAAAGCCGATAATAAAGCCGTCCACCGGGCCAAAGAGGATGGCCCCCAGCAAAACGGGGAAGCCGTCCAGCGAGAGCTTCATAGGCCCCAGATTCAGCCCCGCCACATTGGCCAGAACCAGATAGATGGCGGCGCACAGCGCGTCCGTAACCAGGCGTTTTGTCTTCATCGTATTTTCCCTCCAGCGGAATGCGGATCGGTCACCGCTGGCGCAGGCCATTCGTCCGGGGATCAACTTCCCGTTTCCCCGGCACTTAACGCGCCGATCCTACTCTGTATTTTTGATGATACCACACCTGTTTCCCATTTTCAACCGGGCCCGCCGGGGCGGGCAAAAAACGGATTTTTTCCCTCGGAAAATTTTCTGTTGCAATTTAAAAACCCTTGTGGTACTATGTTAGGTACCTGCCGTCCGGGCGGGAGAACCCGTTATGGCCGGAACAGGGAGGCAATTTAACAAGGAGGTGCCGAAAAAATGGCAGCAGATGCAAGAATCAAAATCACGCTACGCTGCAGCGAGTGCAAGCAGAGAAACTACAATACTTTCAAAAACAAAAAGAACACCACCGATAAGCTTGAGCTGAAGAAGTATTGTCCGTTTTGCCGCAAGCACACGGTGCACAACGAAACCAAATAAGGGAGGCCGGATAGAATATGTCTGAAGAGAAGAAAGCTCCCGCCGCCCCCGCCGCCGCAAAGGTCGCCGTTAAGAAAACCGAGGAAAAGCTCGGCTTTTTCAAGCGCGTGGCCAAGTGGTTCCGCGATATGAAGAGCGAGCTGAAGAAGGTCGTCTGGCCTTCTCCCAAGCAGACTGCCAAAAGCTCCCTGGTGGCCCTTGGCATGATCATTGTGTGCGCCGTGGTTCTTTGGGGCTTCGACAGCGCCGCCGAGGCTATTGTAAAAGCCCTGGTGGACATTTTCGCGTAAAATGGCAGAAAACGCAAAGTGGTACGTTGTTCATACGTACTCCGGATATGAAAACACCGTTTCCGCTTCCATCCTGAAGGCGGCGGAAAACCGGCACATGGAGGATCTGATCCTGGAGGTCAAAATCCCCATGGAGACCGTTACGGAACACACCGACAACGGCGACAAGACCTACGAGCGCAAAACCTTTCCCGGCTACGTCCTGGTGAAAATGATTATGACCGACGAAAGCTGGCATCTGGTTCGCAATGCTCGCGGCTCCACCGGCTTTGTGTCTATGGACGGAAAGGCCGTCCCCCTCACGGAGGAGGAGGTTCTCGCCCTTGGCATGGAGCGCCACGAGGTTATCGTTGGCTTCGGCATCGGCGACACCGTCAAAGTGACCGACGGCCCTCTGGAGGGCTTTTTCGGCACGGTGGACGAGCTGGAGCCGGACAAGGACCGCGTGCGGGTCATCGTCTCGATGTTCGGCCGCGAAACGCCTGTTGATCTGGAGTTGGATCAGATCGAGGCTGTTCAGGAAAATTGAATTTTACGACCTCTGTAAAAAGAGGATAAGAGGAGAAATAACATGTCTCAGAAAGTAGTTGGATATGTCAGATTCCAGGTTCCCGCGGGCAAAGCCACTCCGGCTCCCCCCGTTGGCCCTGCCCTTGGCCAGTATGGCATCAACATCGGCCAGTTCACCAAGGATTTCAATGAGCGCACCAAGGGCGACATGGGCATGATGATCCCCGTCGTCATCACCGTGTACGCCGACCGCAGCTTCACCTTCATCACCAAGACCCCCCCTGCGGCCCTGCTGATTAAGAAGGCCTGCGGCATTGAGCATGCCTCTGGCGTGCCCCAGCGCGACAAGGTCGCCACCATCTCCCGGGAGGATCTGCGCAAGATCGCCGAGCAGAAGATGCCCGACCTTAACTGCACCGATATCGAGTCCGCCATGAGCATGATCGCCGGCACCTGCCGGAGCATGGGCGTTCTGGTCGGCGAATAAAAAACAGCCCGTTTATGTGGGAGGAAAACTTCCGCTTAACCACATCTATTGGAGGAAATTTGAATGTTCAGAGGCAAAAATTATAAAGAGAGCGCCAAGCTCATTGATAAACAGCTCGCATACGACCCCGCCGAGGCCTTCGACCTGGTCTGCAAGGCCAGCAAGGCCAAGTTCGACGAAACCGTTGAGCTCCATGTGAAGCTGGGCGTGGATGGCCGTCACGCCGACCAGCAGGTCCGCGGCGCCATCGTGCTCCCCCACGGCACCGGCAAAACCCGCACCGTTCTGGTGTTTTGCAAGCCCGAGCGCGAGGAGGAGGCCAAGGCGGCCGGCGCCGACTATGCCGGCGGCCAGGATCTTGTTCAGAAAATTCAAACCGAAAACTGGTTTGATTTCGATGTCGTCATCGCCACTCCCGACATGATGGGCGTGGTGGGCCGTCTGGGTAAGGTTCTGGGCCCCAAGGGCCTGATGCCCTCCCCCAAGGCCGGCACCGTTACCCCCAACCTGACCCAGGCCATCAACGAGGTCAAGGCCGGCAAGATCGAGTACCGTCTCGATAAGACCAACATCATCCATTGCCCCATCGGCAAGGTCAGCTTCGGCGCCCAGAAGCTGCAGGAAAACTACGAAGCCCTCATCGGCGCGATTGTTAAGGCAAAGCCCGCCGCCGCCAAGGGCCAGTATATCCGCAGCTGCACCACCGCTTCCACCATGGGCCCCGGCATCAAGGTCAACGCCCAGAAGAGTCTCTAATCTCTTCTTAAAAGCAAACCCGGGCTGTCACAGTGTGACAGCCCGGATTTGCTTTTTTTCGCGCCTCAAAGAATATAGTGCAGCTCCCGGGCCGCCCGGGTGAGCTCCTCCCGGCATTCGGGATGGGCCAGCCGGATCAGGGCCTTGGCCCGCTCCTCCAGGGATAGGCCCCGGAGCCGGGCGATGCCGTATTCGGTGACAATATAATCGGCATAGTTTCGCGGAACGGTCACCGCTGCCCCGCGCTGGAGCATGGAGGCAATTTTGGAAACGCCCTTTTTCGTCCGGGAGGTAAAGGCCATAATGCTCCGGCCTCCCCGGGAGTGGAGCGCGCCGTATACATAGTCAAAGGCGCCGCCGGAGCCGGAAATAATCCGGGGCCCGATGCTCTCGGAGCAGATGTTGCCCGTTAGATCCATCTCCACGCAGGTATTAATGGAGACCATATTGTCGTTTTTCATGATAATCGTCGGGTCCGCGCCATAGACCGCCGGCACAATGCGGCAGGCCTCGTTTTCTCCCAGCGTTTGATACAGGGCCTCATCGCCCCCGGCGAAGATAAACAGATTCTGCCCGTGCTTAAAATTTTTCCGCTGGCCGTTAATCACGCCTTTTCGAATCATCTCGCCGATGGCGGAGGTGGCCATCTCCGTATGGAGCCCAAGGTCCTTGAGATCCATCATCTCCCGGGCGATAGCGTTTGGCAGCGCGCCAATGCCGATTTGGATGCAGTCGCCGTCCCGCATGAGCTCCCGGACGTTTTTCGCCACCTGCAGCTCCTCCGCCGTGGGCGCCGGGGCGGTCACCTCCGCCACCGGATAGTCCGCCTCCACAAGCCGGGTGACGTCCCGGATGTTGATTTCCAGCCCGCCCCGCACCCGGGGCATATGGGGATTGACCTCCAAAATGACCTTATCGGCGCTGGAAAAGGCCGCGTCCTCATACATCATGCAGAGACTCACCTGCAAATTGCCCCGTTCGTCCATGGGCGTGGCCGCGGCCACAAATACATTGCAGGGATAATGGCCAAAATTAAAGGTTGCATAGTCGCACATATCCGCGGGGATAAAGCTGGTGTTGCCCATCTGCATCCCGGCGGAGAGGTCCCGCCCGAAGAAAAAGGAGCCGGTGTTGATGCGGCCGTTCATGCCCGGCATGGTGATAAAGGGATAGCTGCCCTCGTGGCCCTTGATGCAGTGCACATCCGTAACCCTGGGGGCGATGGTGTGCATCTGCCGCAAAAAGGTGTCCGGCGCGCTGCCGGCCGAGGCAAAAGCCACCACATCGCCGGAGTGAATCACATCGAGGCAGTCCTCAATCGTGCCCCGCTTGGCCTCATATAGGGTCTGGTATTCGTTTTTCATCTGATTTTTCTCCAAGCCGCTGTGATATTTGCTTACAGTATAGCGGATTTGGCCCCGTTTTTCAACCGCCGGCACACCGGCACTCCGTTTTTCATACCATAATATGTGTCCGGCGAAAAATAATGCTTGCATCCGGCGCGCAAACATGGTATGATTCACCAGACAGAGACAAATGCCTTTATAGGAGGAACATTCTGTGTCATATTCCGAGCCAAGCCGATACTATCTGGTGGAGGGCAGCGCCCTGCCGGAGGTTTTTATCCGCGTGACCCAGGCGCGGGAGCTTCTGGATACCGGCCAGGTCAAAACTGTGGCGGAGGCCGCCGAGCGCGTGGGTATTTCCCGCTCGGCCTATTATAAATACAAAAACGCCGTTATGCCCTTTGAGGACATGGACCGGGGGCGCATCCTCACATTCCAAATCATGCTGCGCCATCAAACGGGCGCGCTGTCCGCCGTGCTGGGGCTCTTCGCCGGCACCGGGGCCAATATCCTCACCATCAACCAGGGCATCCCCACAAACGGCGCGGCGCTGGTGACCGTGTCGGCGGACATTGCCGGCATGGAGCTCGCCCCGGAGGCGCTGCTGGCCCGGCTCTCCGCTGAAGACGGCGTTATCCGGGCCGCGGTTGTGGCCGGCTAAAAGGAGGCATACCAATGATAAAATACGCGATTTTGGGCTATGGCACCGTGGGCACCGGCGTGGCCGAGGTCATGGCGGAGCAGCGGGAAAAAATTGCCGCGCTGGCCGGCGAGCCGGTGGAGCTCAAATACATTCTGGTCCGGCGAGATTTTCCCGGCGACCCCTTTGAAGCCTGCATGGTGCGGGATTTTTCCCGCATTGAGGAGGACCCGGAGGTCTCCATCGTGGCCGAGGTCATGGGCGGCGTTGGCGCGGCCTATGAATATTCCCGGCGAGCCCTGCTGGCCGGGAAAAGCGTGGTCTCCTCCAACAAGGAGCTGGTGGCTGTCCACGGCGCGGAGCTCAATGAGCTGGCCCGGGCAAACAACGTCTGCTATCTATTCGAGGGCAGCGTTGGCGGCGGCATCCCCCTCTTGCGGCCCCTGGTGCAATGTCTGGCCGCCAACCGCATCGACGAGGTCTTCGGCATCCTAAACGGCACAACGAATTTCATCCTCACCGCCATGGATGAAAAGGGCGCCAGCTTCGCGGAGGTGCTGAAGCAGGCCCAGGAGTTGGGCTATGCCGAGGCGGACCCCACGGCGGACGTGGAGGGCATTGACGCCTGCCGCAAAACGGCCATTTTAGCCGACCTCTCCTTTGGCTACAACATGGATGTTACAAAAATCCCTACCCGGGGCATCACCCAAATCACCGGCGCCGATATGGAGCTGGCCCACGCGCTTGGCTATACCGTCAAGCTTCTGGGGCGCGCCCGCCGGACAGAGGGCGGCTGCTGCGCCTTTGTGGAGCCCCATCTCATCCCGGAGGACAAGCCTCTTGCCTCGGTGAAGGGCGTTATGAACGCCTGTGTCGTCCGGGGCAGCGCCGTGGGCGAGGTCATGTTTTATGGCCCGGGCGCGGGCAAGCGGCCCACCGCCAGCGCCGTGGCGGCGGACATTGTGGACGCTGCCATGCACAGGCGCTTCCGCAAGGATACCGATCTCGGCCGGCCCGGCGGGCTTCTGGCCCCGGCGGACAAGCTGGAGAGCCGGTGGTTCGTCCGCACCGCCTCGGCCCCCGATACGGTGATGGCTTTCTTCGGCGGCGCGGCCGCCCCGGTTTACGGCTCCAGTCAAGAGGGCGGCTTTATTACCCCGCCCATGGACCGGCAGACCCTGGCGGAAAAGCTGGGCGCTATCGACGTCCGGGCCGTGTACCGCGTGCTGGACTGATGAATAAAATATAGCAGGCGAAAGCCTGAGGCGAATCAATAAGGAGATTTTATAATATGTTAATCGTGCAGAAATTCGGCGGCTCCTCCGTGGCGAACGCCCAGCGGATTCGAAACGTGGCGGAAATTATCTCCGATACGTTTCTGGCCGGAAACGACGTGATCGTCGTTCTCTCCGCCCAGGGCGACACCACCGATGAACTGCTGGAAAAAGCAGCGGAAATAAACCCCCGGCCCTCCATGCGCGAGATGGATATGCTCCTCACCACCGGCGAACAGCAGTCCGTGGCGCTGATGGCCATGTGCCTGGAGGGCATGGGTCTGCCTGTGATTTCCCTCACCGGCTGGCAGGTTGGCATCCGCACTGACTCCCATTACGGCAGCGCCCGCATCCGCCGGGTGGCCACGGAGCGGCTCCGCCAGGAGCTGGATAAGCGGCGGATCGTTCTGGTAACCGGCTTCCAGGGCATCAACAAGCGGGACGACTATACCACGCTGGGCCGGGGCGGCAGCGATACCACCGCCGTGGCGCTGGCCGCGGCGCTCCACGCGGACCGCTGCCAGATTTATACCGACGTGGAGGGCGTATATACCACCGATCCCCGGAAGGTGAGCGCCGCCAGAAAGCTGGAGGAAATCACCTACGACGAAATGCTGGAGCTGGCGTCTCTGGGCGCCCAGGTTTTGATGAACCGCTCCGTGGAGCTTGCCAAGCGCTACGGCGTGGAGCTTGAGGTGCTGTCCTCGCTGGCGAGGCGGCCCGGTACAAAGGTTAAGGAGGTTGCAAAGCGCATGGAAGAGATGAAAATTACCGGTATCGCAAAGGATGAAAAGGTGGCCCGGATCACGGTTTTGAACGTGCTGGACCGGCCCGGCAGCGCTTTCCGCGTTTTGAACGCCGTATCCAAGGCCGGCGTAAACGTGGACATCATCATTCAGGCCAACGGCCGCAACAGCACAAACGACATGAGCTTTGTGGTGGCCGAGCCGGACGCCGACAAAGCCGCCGCCGCGCTGGAAGAGCGCAAAAGCGCCATTGGCTTTGAGGCCGTGTCCGTGGATAAGGACATCGCCAAGGTCAGCGTGGTGGGCGCGGGCATGATGTCCTCTGTGGGCATTGCCTCCCTGGTGTTTGAGGCGCTCAATGATGAGCACGTGAATATCCAGATGATTTCCACCAGCGAAATCAAAATTTCGTGCATCGTGGAGCGCGCCGCCGCCGATCGGGCCGTGGCCGCAATTCACCGGAAATTCTTTGAATAACGCCTTTTTTCCGCGCCGCCGCGCTCTATCGGCGGCGCGGATTTTTTATTTTTTTGCCAGGCATACTTTTTTACAATATATCTTTGAAATCCTTGTTGACAGACCGACAGGGATATGATAAATTGAGGGTGTAACTAATTGTAACTTTTGATAAAAATTTCTTATGGGGTGACGGATATGGCAGAAACCGCAAAAGCTCCGGCAACATTGGCCGGCCGACTGAACCGCTACAAGCCCGATCAGGCAGTAAATATCATCCGAATGCTTTGCTCCCAGCTGGATGGCGACAGCGCCAGCTTTCATGGCGGCATTTGGCCCGGCAATATCCGTTTGGCCTCCGATGAGACCGCCGTTTTGGGCGAGCCCTGCGACACGCCGGTGGCCCAGCGCCCGGCGGACGAGGTGGAATTCCTTGCGCCGGAATATTTCTGGGACGGCGCCAAAAGCGCCTCGGCAGACGTTTATTCTCTGGCGCTGATTCTCTATGCCATGTGCAACCGCGGCCGTATGCCTTTCCAGCCCAAAAATAAAGCCCTCACCGATACCATCCGCTCCACCGCGCTGCGCCGGCGCATGAAGGGCGAGGCCGTTCCCGTGACCGGCAAGCTCAGCCACGCGCTGAAAGAAGTTTTAACCAAGGCGCTCTCCTATGATCCGGAAAAGCGCTATATTTCCTCGGCCGAATTTCTGGCCGCCCTGAATGAAACGGAGGAGGCCCAGGCCCCCACCGCAGAATCCGCCCTGCCCGCGGCGGAGGAGACTCCCGTCCCCGCGGCGAAGCCGGAGGCGGCGGAAGTCGGGGAGGCCCCATCCCCCGAGGCGGCGGAAGCCCCTGTTTCCGAGGCGGAGCCCGCCGCAGAGCCCGAAGAGCTGACCCAAACCCCTGACCTGGCGGAGGAGACCCCCGCCCCCGAGGCGGACGAGCTGGACAAGACCCCTGACGCGGAGCCGGAGGCGGACGAGGCCGAGGAGCCTGTCCCGGTTCTGGTTGATCCGGGCCACCGCAAATATTCGGTGCAAAAGGATTTTGAGGAAGCCATGCCCCACGGCCGGACCAGCGCGATTCCCGCCAGCCGCCGGAAAAAGAGACCCTCTCCTCTGATCCCCATCCTCTGCGTTTTGGCGATTGGCATCATTCTGGTTGTTGTCCTCGCGGTGACTTTGGGCTCCGTAGAGGATTCCTCCGGCGCCGCGCCTGACGTTACCTCCAAGCCCTATGTGCTCACGCCCTCCGAGGTGGAGGCGGAAAACAGCGACAAAGACTCCGCTGATGAGACCAACCCCGAAGACGGGGAAGAGGCCTCCCTGCCCGAGGAAAGCGGCGACGCGCAAAGCGCCACGGAAACCGATTCCAATCTTGGCTCTTCCTCTATCGACGGCATGATCGTGGAGCCCACCAACGATGTCGTATATGTCACCCAGTCCGGCGCGAAGCTCCGCTCCGGCCCCAGCACCTCTTACGCCGTGGCCGACTCTCTTCCCCGGGATACCGAGCTTCTCCGCACCGGCATTGTCAACGGCTGGAGCCAGGTGCAGTATAACGAGAGCGAATATTATATCTCCAACGCCCTGATTTCCTCCCAGGCGACCGACAGCACCAATTCCGATATTTCGTCCCCGGCCGCCGATGACAGCGACGGCGTCGGCACGCTCACCGTCGCCTCCGAGGCCAACGTCCGCTCCGGCGCAGGCACCTCCTATAAGATTCTGGGCGTGGCCAAAACCGGCACCAAGTTCACCATCACCGATACCAGCAGCGATGGCAAATGGTACCAAATCTCCTTCAATGGCCAAACCGGTTATATCAACCGCAATATGGTCACCGTGAGCGAAATGGCCTATAGCGCCACCGCCCGCGTTACCGGCGATGTAAACGTCCGCTCCGGCCCCAGCACCAGCAACAGCAAGCTGGGCGTGGCCAAAGCCGGCGAGACCCTCACCGTCACCGGCATCGCCAACGGCAACTGGTATCAGGTCTCCTTCAACGGCCAAACCGGTTACGTGGCCGGAAACTATATTTCCATCAAATAATCTCTCTTTTCAATCCGTCCGCCGCACTCCCGATTTTCAATATTTCTTTCCAAATCGGGGCGCGGCGGGCTTTTTTTGTAAAAATCCCGGCGCTGTTCATGCTTTTTTCATAACTGCGAATTATAATAAGAAGCGGCGCGAAACGCTTGCCCAAAGGAGGTGCGAAGGATGGGTCTACGCAAATCGAAAGCGGGAAAATCCGCTCAAACGCCCAATCTATATAGCGACGCCCTCTATCAGCAGGCCGCCGCGCGCCACCAGAGCTCCTATGGTTACAGCCCCATCCATAATCACGCCGCGCCCTCCGACCCCGCCCCCGCGGGCAAGCCCCATATCAGCGGCGGCGCCATGCTGGCCGTTTGTCTTGTCTGCATCCTGGTGGCCAGCGTTCTGGGCATCGGCGGCACCTTTTTCGCCTTCCGCCATCAGGCCGCCATCTCCAGCCAAAAGGCCGAGGCCGCGCTGGCGCTGTATGAGGTTTTGACCGCCGAGGCCGTGAGCTATGAAAGCTCGGAGGCCGCCTCCTTTTTAAGTCTCTCCTCCGCGCAGGGGCTTGAGCCCCTCTCTGCCGAGGATATCTATGCTGCCGCCTGCCAGAGCACCGTTGGCATCACCATCCCCGGATACAGCTCCAACATCTTCGGGCAGCGCGGCGCCAACACCGTTTCCGGCTCCGGATTGATTCTTGGCGAAGATGGCTATATCCTCACCAATTACCACGTCATCGAGTCCGCCTATACCCAGGGCGTGCCCATTCTGGTCATCACCTTTGACGGCGCGGAATATATCGCCGAGGTGATTGGCGTGGAGAGCGACAGCGATCTTGCGGTTTTGAAGATCGACGCCGCGGGGCTTGTGCCCGCCGTGCTGGGCGACTCCCGGGAGCTGCGCGTGGGGCAGACAATCTATGCCATCGGAAACCCCCTGGGCGAGCTGACCTATACCATGACCAGCGGCATCGTGTCCGCCCTGAACCGCAGCATCACCACCGATATAAACGCCACGGTCAATATGTTTCAAATCGATGCCGCGGTGAATAACGGCAACTCCGGCGGCCCGGTTTATAACGCCTATGGCCAGGTCATCGGCATCGTAACCGCCAAATACTCCGAAAGCGGCATGGAGGGGCTGGGCTTCGCCATCCCGGTGAACAACATCTTTTCCATCGCAAACGAGCTCATCACAAACGGCTATATCTCCGGCAAGGCCTATCTTGGCCTGACGCTCACCACCGTGTCCTCCAGCGTGGCCCGGTATTACAATCTTGTCCAGGGCGTCTATGTCTATTCCGTGGAGCCCGAAAGCTGCGCCCAGGAGGCCGGACTTAAAACCGGCGACATCATCACCGCCATCGACGGCCAGCCTCTTCTGGATAAGGCCGACCTGATTGCCGCCGTGAAAAACTATCGTGCCGGCGA
>X279_Western_Grey_Kangaroo__coassemble_51_pt1 | contig 14877 bp, 13 predicted proteins | sample X279_Western_Grey_Kangaroo__metabat2_high_PE_001 | metagenome-assembled genome bin X279_Western_Grey_Kangaroo
CGGAGGCCCCGGTGGTGACAGAAGCTCCGGTGGTGACGGAGGCCCCGGTGGTGACAGAAGCTCCGGTGGTGACGGAGGCCCCGGTGGTGACGGAGGCCCCGGTGGTGACGGAAGCCCCGGTGGTGACAGAGGCCCCGGTGGTGACAGAAGCTCCGGCAGCGTAGTCCGCCGCGGCACCAAAAATTGAACTGCAAATCAAAAAATACCGGAGGCAGACCGCCCCCGGTATTTTGGCTTTTTCAAACCCAGCGGGCCTCCACAGGGGGCCGGGCGGGGATATTGAGGAATTTTGGTCCGGCGGGAAAGCCCACCATGAGGCAGCAGCGCATGGAGCAGCCCTCGGGGATGCCCAGATATTCCCGCATGGCCGGACAATGGCCCGTGAGCTGGCGGATATAGCCGCCCCAGCAGGTGCCCAGACCCCGGCTGACCAGCAGGAGATCCACCGTCGCCATGGCCACGGCGGCGTCCACCGTGGGGTTCAGGCAGTCATCCGGCGACCAGCCGATGATAAGCGCCGGCGCGCCGCAGGTGAGAAGATCCAGCCCCTTATCCGCAAAGCGGGCCAGCTCGGGAGCCTCGCCGGTGTCCCGGCAGTGCTGCACGGCCAGGTCATAGAGCGCGCGGACCTTATCCCGGCCATAGACCACGGTGAAGCGGTTGTCATGGCGGTTTTTGCCGCTGGGGGCATAGGCGGAGCAGTCCAGCGCCCATTGGAGCAGCTCTCTTTCCGGAGGCTCCGGCCGGAATTTCCGCGTGGACCGGCGGGACAGGATGAGCGCCTCCACCGGCTCCTCCGGGCGGGGGGAAACGGCGCTGCGTCCGTTGCATAAAATCGCGGTCTGGGGGCAAACCGCCGCGCATTGCAGGCAGCCCATGCAAGCGCCGCGGCCCGTGGCGGCGGGGCCCGCCTCCGTCATGCGAAGATGGCCCATGGCGCAGATGCTCACGCACAGACCGCATTGGATGCAGCGCTGGGAATCGAATGTTATGTCAACCATCTGTTGTCTCCTGAAAATGGGATAAAAATATTATAGCAAAGCTGGCATTGTTTTTCAATTACTGGTACAATAGGCCCAGAAATGCGAAAGGGGCGCGAGACGCCGGAGGGAATATTATGGATAAAAAAGAAGCGATTATCGCCTGGATGGAGGCGCATCGCCAGCCGATGCTGGAGGATTTGAAGACCCTTTGCCGGATTCGCAGCGTGGCGGGCGAGGCGGCGGAAGACGCCCCCTATGGGGCGGGCCCTGCCAGGGCGCTGGCGGCGGCGATGGAGCTTTGCGCCGGCTATGGCTTTGCGGTCACCAATTACGGCTGGCGCGTGGCCACGGCGGATCTGGGCGCGGCGGCCGGGCGGCAGCTGGATATTCTGGCCCATCTGGATGTGGTGGGCGAGGGGGACGGCTGGGACAGCGATCCCTATGAGCCAGTCCTCCGGGAGGACGGCTATATCTATGGCCGGGGCGTGGCGGACGACAAGGGCGGCGCTATCGCGGCGCTGTATGCCATGCGGTGCGTGCAGGAGCTGGGTCTCCCCGTCCGGAGCGGCTGCCGGCTGATTCTGGGCACGGATGAGGAGTCCGGCTCCGGAGATATTGCCTATTATTATCAGAGAGAAAAGCCCGCGCCTCATACCTTCACGCCTGACGCGGAGTTTCCCGTGTGCAACGCGGAAAAGGGGTTTTACCGGCTTGGCTTTCGCAAGAGCTGGGCGCGGGAGACGGCGCTGCCCCGGGTGGGGCGGCTGCGCGGCGGCTTTCGGACCAATGTGGTGCCAACGGAGGCCTGGGCGGAGCTGGAGGGGATGCGCCCGGAGCAGCTTTTGGCCGGGGCGGCGCCCCTGTGCGCGGAGCTGGGCAGCTCCTGCCGCGTGGAGCAAACGGAGACCGGCGCAAAGCTCACGGTGATTGCCCGGGGCTGTCATGCCGCCATGCCGGAGCTGGGCATCAATGCCAACACCGTGCTTTTCTATGTATTAAGCCAGCTGCCGCTGGCGGACTGCGCCTCCACCCGGGCCGTGGCGGATATTGCCCGGCTGCTGCCCCATGGGGACTGGCTGGGCCGGGCGCTGGGCATTGCCCAGGAGGACGCGGTCACCGGCGCGCTTACCTGCTCCTTTACCATGATTGAGTTCACGGCGGAGGGGCTGGAGGGCCTTTGCGACTGCCGCGTGCCCCTGTGCGCCGATGGGGACAACTGCAAGGCCGTGGCGGACGGAAAGCTTGCCGCGCTGGGCTTTGAGACGGCGGGGATGATGATCCCGCCGCACCATACCCCGGCGGAGGGGCCTTTTATTCAAACGCTTTTGCGGGCTTATGAAGCCTATACCGGCAAGCCGGGGGCCTGCTATTCCATGGGCGGCGGCACCTATGTCCACGATGTTCCCGGGGGCGTGGCCTTCGGCATCGGGATGCCGGGGGTGGAGGTGCGGATGCACGGGGCCAACGAGCGCTTCCCCGTGGCGGACCTGCTCACGGCGGCGGAGATATTTGCCCAGGTCATCGCAGACCTGTGCCAATAGGGGCGGCGGCCCCATAAAAAAGGACGGACCGAATCGGTCCGTCCTTTTCTGTTGCTTGCGAATGGAAAATCAGGAAGCGCCGCCCATTTCGCCGCTCATCTCGCTGGAGCCGCCGGAGGGAGTGGCCTCCAGGGGCTCGCAGAAGACATAGCTCACGTTGCCGCAGACGGTGTCCTCGGTGACGGGCTGGCCGCCCACGGTGAGGGAATAGTAAACATTCACGGTCACGGGGGCCGCCGCGGTGATCTGGTCAAGACTTTCCACCGCGAGATCGCCAACGCCGCAGCTCTCGGTCACGGTCCAGAAGGAGTCCGCGTCGAAGGTGAGATTGGCGTTTTGCATCCAGTTGACGGTCTTGCCGGTCCACTGGGAGTTGTGGAAATAGACATTCGCGGAGGCGGGGCCGCTGCCGGCGTCGGGGCCGGACATGGTGACGATTTCGGCCACATAGATGTCGCCGGTGAGCTCGCAGGTGGCGCTGGAGGCGCCGGTGAGGTCCCACTTGGTGGCGCTGTTCTGGTTATAGAAGTGAACGGTGCCGTTGCCGCCGTTATCCCCGGCCACGAGATAGTTCGTGGCGCCCTCCGCGGCGTATTTCTCGAAGTTTTTATTCACGAGGTGGCAGCTGTCGCATTCCACGATGGCGTTGCCGGTGAGGATGATGCAGCTCATAATCTCGCCGGTTTGGGGAGCGGTGGTCTTGTCCTCAAACCAGTAGCTCTGAACGGTGGAGAGATCGGAGCCCCAGGTGGCGTTGGTCTTATTGACGAACATATTCAGCATGGGGGCATTGACCATGCTCTTGTCATCGGCCCAGGTCCAGTTTTCATAGGCCGCGGCGTTTGCCTCCCAGGAGTCCTCGTTGGAGCCCAGATCGTAGAAATCATAGACCTCGGGCTCGAAATCGCAGATGATTTCGCAGTTATAGGCCTGCACGCTGGGGCTGCTGGTGGCGCCGCCGGCGCGGGTCTTGATGCCGGCCACGCCCTTGAGCTCGCTGTTAAAGGCAAAGACATAGCCGCTGGAGGCGGAGACAACGCCCGCGTCCATATTGGAATTCAGCGTGGAGTTATAAACGAAGACATAGCTTTCGTTGCTGCCGATGGAATAAACGCCCGCGCAGCCCCGGCCATAGGTGGTGCCGAAGGTGCGGTTGGCCACGATGACGCCGCCGCCGGTATCGGTGGTGAGGGCGGTGCCGGTTTCGTCAGCGGTGACGATGACGGCGATGTCCTCGTCGATATTGTCAGCGAAAACAGGTTTGGCATAGGCGTTCCAGTCTTCGGTGAGGTCGGTGCGCTCGGCCCAGCCAAGGCCAAAGCCGGGGCGCTCCAGCGCGAGACCGCGGAGCGTTTCGATATCGGTGATGGGCTTGCCGCTGGCGTCGATATAATTATCGCCGTTGATGGCGATTTTGCCGCCCATGCCGACATAGAAGCCATGGCCGCCGGAGGAGGAGCCGAAGTAGCGGCCGCCGGTGACATAGGCGGTGCCGCCGGCCACGGCGTAAAGGACGTTCTCCGTGCCCACGATGGTGGGATTGGTCAGCACAACGGCGCTGTCATCCGTGCCGAAGTCGATGAGGTCCATGGAGGAAATTTTATAGTCGGTGGAGTTGCCGCCGTCCACCAAAACGGAGGAGCCAAGGCCATAGAAGTTTGCGGCCTCGGAGGGGCCATAGGCGATGGTGTGGTTGCAGGAGTTGAGGTCATGGACGGTGACGGCTTCGCCGGCCTGCACCATCAGCGTGGCCACGTCGCCCTGGATGACCTGATGCTCGCCGTCGATGACGTGCTCATAGGCCCGCTCCCACGCGGCGTTGGTGGCAGCGCCGGAAATCTCGGAGCCGAGGGATTTATACAGATAGCAGCCGTAAATTACAAAATTGCCGGGGCGGGGGCCGTTGGCGTATTCGTGGACGTAGTTATAAAGCCGGATGAGGTCATAGTCCTGGCCGTAAACGAGACCCTGGGTCTCATAGACGGCGTTGATAACCTGGGCCTTGGTGGCATAGCGCACGTTCTGGGTGATATAAATCATCTCATAGAGCACGCCGCCCACGGCGTAGTAGGTGCCGGTTTCCACGCCCATGGTGGAGATGTATTTATTGGTGCCGTTGCCGTCGATATCCGCCACCTCGTCATAAACGTCGGCGGGGAGGGCGGCGCCGGGCGCCACAGCGCCATCCAGAATGGAATCGGCGGGGACATCCACCGTGGCGGCGGCCGCGGCGGCGGCATACATATCAATGGCGGCCTTTTCGCCCGCGGCACTGCTGTATGCGGTGAGGTCCGTGCCGGCCAGGGCGGCGGGGATGTTATAGACGGAGCCGTCAATCTCCACGGCCGTCATGGGGTCGGTATTCACTTCCTTGTCCGTGGCGGCGCCTATGGCGGCGGCAGCCTCGCTGAGCGCGGCATAGAACACGCCGCCGCAGCTGGTCAGGGCGGCCTCGTCCATGGAGGTCAGCGTGGAGGGGAAGCTCCAGCCGGGGGTGCGGTTCAGGTCATAGAAAGAGCTGGCGGAGATGGTTCTGACGCCCTCGGGAATCAGAATCCAGGCGCTGGAGTTGGTAATGATGGCCGTGCCATTGGCGCCCAGCGTGGTCACGGGGTAGCCATCCAGCACGCCGGGAATGAGGATAATATCCTGCGTTTTGATGTCGTCGTTGCTGGCGACAATGGTGGCCTCGCCGTTTGCGACGGTGTAGTACCAGTCGCCGGAGACGAGGACTTCGCCGGGCTCCGCGGCGGGGGTGCTCTCGGCGCTGACGGCGGTCAGCATGGCCAGCGCCTCGGGATCGGTGATTTCGATCTCGATGGTGCAGCCGGCCAGGGCAAACAGCATGACAGCGGCCAGGAGAAGAGCGAGGAGTTTCTTTGCTTTCATGGTGCGCTCCTTTCAAGTCTTGATTCATAAATGTCAAGCGGTAACAGTATATCATAGTTCCCGCCTTTGAAAAAGAGGGGAATTATCGGTTTTGAAAAAAAGAAGAGGAAAAAATGCATAAAAAAGCGGAGGCGATTTCGTCGCATCCGCTTGCAAGAGGGCTATGCCCAGAGGTTGGGGGGATAAATCCCCGCCCGGCCCATCTCCGCCAGCGCCTGCTTCAGCGCGGGGAGGTCCTGGGGATAGGTTACGCCGTGCCATACATCGTCCGTGTGGAGCAGGGCCACCCGGTCGGCGCCCCGCTGGAGACAGGCGTTCACCACAGCGGGGAGGAAAAATTCGGCTTTCTCCGGGTTGCCGGGGAGGGTGTTTTGGAGAAAATCGACCAGCTGGGCTTCGATGGCCTCCAAAAAGCTCCGGCGGAAGCCCCAGGTATTGAGGCTCACGGGGGCGTCGGCGGGGAGCGCGGTCCAGGAGGCGCCGCCGTCGCCGGTGAAGGCGGGGGTGTCCGCCGGGCCGCGGATGGCGGTGAGCTCCGTCACGGTGAGGAGCTCGCCTTGCGCGTTGGCGGTGCATACGCCCCGGGAAACGGTGCCATTTTCCGTGAGCGTGTTGCGAAGCTTATAGGCCACAAGGCAGTGGGTATGGTCATCCCCCTCCGCGGCCAGAAAGTCATACAGCGCCCGAAAAGCCCCGGCGCCATAGAAATCGTCGGCATTGATAACGGCAAAGGGCGCGTCAATCAGCGCCCGGGCGGAGCGGACGGCATGGGCCGTGCCCCAGGGCTTTTGCCGCCCTTCGGGAACGGCGAAGCCCGCCGGCAGGTCCGCCAGCTCCTGATAGGCATAGCGCAGCTGGCAGGCGGAGCCGATGCGCCGGCCAATGGTGCGGTGGAAATCCTGCTCCATCTCCTTTTTGATGACGCAGACGATTTTTTTGAATCCGGCGCGGATGGCGTCATAGGCGGAATAGTCCAGAATAAACTGGCCCGCATCGTCCACGGGGGTGAGCTGCTTGAGCCCGCCAAACCGGCTTCCCATGCCGGCGGCCATGATGACAAGGATCGGTTCCATAGGCTCCTCCTGAAATTATTTTTCGGTGGTGCGGATGCCCTTTTGGATATCCCGGATGTCGTAGGGCACGGTCTGATATACGCAGTAGTTCAGCCAGTTGCCGTAAAGCAGATGGGCGCAGGAGCGCCATGTGACCTCCGGGTCCCGGGCAGGATCGTCCCCGGGAAAGTAGTTTTTGGGCAGCTGGACATTCCGGCCGGCGGCCACATCCCGGAGATATTCGTTTTTGAGCGTGTCCCGGTCGTATTCCGCGTGGCCCATGACAAATACCTGGCGGCTCTCCTCGGATTTCACGGCATAGACGCCCGCCTCCGGGGAGGCGGCCAGCACCTTGAGCCCGGGGATGGCCTCGATGTCCGCCCGGTCCACGGTGGTATTTCGGGAATGGGGTACCAGGAATTTATCGTCAAAGCCCCGGAAAAGGATGAAGTTTGGGTCCTCCACGGTGTGCTGAAAAACGCCGAAGAGCTTCTTTTCCAGCGGGCGCTTGGGGATGCCGTAGTGGTAATAGAGCCCCGCCTGGGCGGCCCAGCAGATGTGGAAGGTGGAATGGACGTTGGTCTTGGACCACTCCATAATCTCGCAGAGCTCCGGCCAGTAGTCCACCTCCTCAAAAGCCAGGTGCTCCACCGGCGCGCCGGTGATGACCAGGCCGTCAAAGGTGCGGTGCTTTACGTCGTCAAAGCTCTTATAGAAGGTGAGCATGTGCTCCTGGGAGGTGTTTTTGAAATCATGGCCCCGGGGGGCGATGAGCTCCAGCTCAATCTGGAGCGGCGTATTTCCCAGCACCCGGGCCAGCTGGGTTTCCGTGTCGATCTTGGTGGGCATCAGGTTCAAAAGGAGAATCTGCAAAGGGCGGATATCCTGGGTCACGGCCCGGGTTTCCGTCATGACAAAGATGTTTTCCCGCTGCAAGGTGCCGGTGGCCGGGAGGAGGTTTGGAATCTTGATGGGCATTTTACACGGCCTCCAGCGCCTGGGCGATATCTGCGATGAGGTCCTCCTTGCTCTCCAGCCCGCAGGACATACGAATCATGCCGGCGGGGATGCCCGCGGCGGCAAGCTGTTCGTCCGTCATCTGGCGGTGGGTGGAGCTTGCGGGGTTCAGACAGCAGGTGCGGGCGTCGGCCACATGGGTCTCAATCGCGGCCATTTTGAGCGTTTTCATAAAGATGCCGGCCGCCTCCCGGCCGCCCTTGAGCTCAAAGGAGACCACGCCGCAGGAGCCGTTGGGGAGGTATTTTTGGGCCAGCGCGTGATACTTGTCACCGGGCAGATCGCAGTAGGTAACCGCGGCAACCTTGGGGTGCTTTACGAGATACTCCGCCACGGCCAGCGCGTTTTCGCAGTGGCGGGGCATACGCACGTGCAGGCTCTCCAGCCCGAGATTGAGATAAAAGGCGTTCTGGGGGGACTGGATGGAGCCAAAATCCCGCATGAGCTGGGCCGTGGCCTTGGTGATAAAGGCGCCCTCCCGGCCGAATTTTTCGGCATAGGTGACGCCGTGATAGCTGTCATCGGGGGTGCACAGGCCGGGGAACTTGTCCGCATGGGCCATCCAGTCAAACTTGCCGGCATCCACAATGCAGCCGCCAACGGCCACGCCGTGGCCGTCCATATACTTGGTGGTGGAGTGGGTGACGATGTCCGCGCCCCACTCGATGGGCCGGCAGCCCACGGGGGTGGCGAAGGTGTTGTCGACAATCAGAGGCACGCCGTGCTCATGGGCCACCCGGGCATAGAGCTCCAGGTCCAGCACGGTGAGGGCGGGGTTTGCGATGGTCTCGCCGAAAACGCACTTGGTGTTGGGCTGGAAGGCGGCGTGAAGCTCCGCCTCCGAGCAGTCCGGCGCCACGAAAGTGGTTTTAATCCCCATGCGGGCCATGGTGACGGAGATGAGGTTAAAGGTGCCGCCATAGATGCTGGAGGAGCATACGATATGGTCGCCGCAGGAGCAGAGATTGAAAAGCGCGAAAAAGGTTGCGGCCTGGCCGGAGGAGGTGAGCATGGCGGCGGCGCCGCCCTCCAGCGCGGCAATCTTCGCGGCCACGTAGTCATTGGTGGGGTTTTGCAGGCGGGTATAGAAATAGCCGTCCGCCTCCAGATCGAAGAGCTTTCCCATGGCCTCCGAGGTGGCGTATTTGAAGGTGGTGGACTGGATGATGGGGATCTGGCGGGGCTCGCCGTTGCCGGGGGTATAGCCGCCCTGGACGCAGACGGTCTCGATGCGCTGGCTCATGGGGGATTCTCCTTTCCGTTTGAAAAGCGGCAAAAGGGCCGAAACGGGCGGTTTTGCCGCGTCATACATAAAAGAATATATAGCAGAAATATTATAGGGGCCGGGGTATGGTTTGTCAAGCCGCGGCAGCGGGGGAAAAACTTTCCGCCGCCCGGGGAAAACGCTGTGCATCCCGGGGAAAATATGGTATACTGGGCCCGGGTGATGACGCAATGGAGCGATATGAAAACTACCAATCAAAATTCATAACGATGGACGAGGTTCTGGCCCAAATCCGGGATGGGGACGTGATCGCTGTGGGGGCCTATGGCAATGAGCCGGTGGGCTTTCTCCGCCGGCTTCACGAAATCGCGGAGCGGGGCGTGCGGAATGTGACCATCTGGATTGCAAATCCCCAGGAGGACTATCCGTTTCTGACCATGGACGGGCTGGAGGACGTGATTTCCGTGCTGTCCATATTCTATGGGCCAAGCCTGCGGAGGCTGCATTCCACCGGGCGGGTGAGCTTTGTGCCAAACAATCTCCACATGTGCTTTTCCGCCATGTATGAGACGCGGCGGCCCAATTTCTTCGTGGCCTCCGTAACGCCGATGGACCGCTTTGGCTATGTGACCATGTCCACCAGCCAGCAGATGGAGCTGGAGCTGTTTGACACCTGCGAGACGGTGATTTTGGAAATCAATCCCCGGCTCCCCTATGTGGGCGGCACAACCCGCATTGAGGCGGACAAGGTGGACTTTTTCGTGGAGGGGGAGCGGGAGGTTGTCCATGCCCCGGTCTATCCCAAAAGCCCGGTGCAGGAGGCCATCGCGGACTATGCCGCAAGCCTCATCCATGACGGCGACACGATCCAGCTTGGCATCGGCGGGATGCCGGATGCCGTGGCGGAGCGCCTGGTGGACCGGAAGGACCTGGGCATCTATACGGAAATGCTGGGCACCGCCATGGGCCGGCTGATGGCCTGCGGTGCGGTGAACAACAGCCGCAAGAAATTTTATCGAAACCGCTCTGTGGCGGCCTTCACCTGGGGCTCCCAGAAGCTCTATGACTATATCAACGCCAACCCCATGGTGGAGCTGCTGCCGGTGAACTACGTAAATGACCCGTTTAACATTGCCAAGAATGAAAACATGGTCTCGGTGAATACGGCGCTGGAGATTGACCTCACCGGCCAGGTCTGCTCCGAAACGGTAAACGGCAGGCAGTATTCCGGCACCGGCGGCGCGTGGGACTTTGCCTATGGCGCGTTCCACGCCAAAAACGGCCGGGGCATCATCGCCCTCCAGTCCACGGCGAAAAGCGGCGCCATCTCCCGCATCGTGCCCCAGCTCACCCAGGGAAGCGTTGTATCCATCCCCCGGAATATTGTGGACACGGTGGTCACGGAATACGGCATCGCCCGGCTCCGGGGCAAATCCGTCCGCCAGCGGGTGGAGGAGCTCATCGCCGTGGCCCATCCCGATTTTCGGGGGGAGCTGCGGGCCCAGGCAAACCGACTGCAAATCTGGTAATGAGTTGACATAATATTGTATTTCAAAGATAAAAGCAAAGGGGGCGCCGCCATGGAGATGGAGCCGCTGCGAGAGCAGATTGTGACCTATGGGAAAAAGCTGGCCGCCGCCGGTCTGACCACCGGCACCGGCGGGAATTTAAGCGTGATGAATCGGGAGCTGGGCCTCATCGCCGTGAGCCCCAGCGGCATGGACTATGAGGCCGTCACGGCGGAAGATGTGGTGCTTCTCCGGGCGGACGGCGCCGTTTATCAGGGGGCGCGAAAGCCCTCCTCCGAGGCGCCCATGCACAGGCTTTTCTATGCCGCCCGCCCGGACAGATGCGCGGTGATTCACACGCATTCCCCGGCGATAACGGCCTTTTCCTGCGCCCGGAAGCCCCTGCCGCCTGTCAGCTATCTCATCGCCCTGGCCGGGGGGAGCGAAATCCCCTGCGCCCCCTATCGGGATTTTGGCGGCGAGGAGCTGGGCCGGGCGGCGGTGGCGGCCGCGGGAAGCTGTGACGGGGTGATTCTGGCCAATCACGGGCTGGTTTGCCTTGGGCGGAATCTGGACAGCGCCTTTCAGCTGGCGGCCCAGCTGGAGTTTTGCGCGGAGATTTATCTGCGCTGCCTTGCCGCCGGGGAGAAGCCCGTGCTCCTGACGGAGGAGGAACTGGCCCGGGCCCGGGCGCGGTTCCAATCCTACGGACAGTAGACATAATATAGTAAACATAATTCAAGACCCGCCCCGGCGGGCCGAATAGATAAGCGAGGATTTTCCATGGCGACAGCGAAAAAACTGCCCTTTGAGGGCTTTCCCAGGGATTTGCCGGATTTTTTGTGGGAGCTGGCCTTTCACAATGAGCGGCCCTGGTTTGAGGCGCACCGGGAGGACTATGAGCGGTGTCTCAATCAGCCCATTCGCGCGCTGGCCCGGGAGGTTTGCGATAAGCTGGGGGAAAAATATCCCGGCAAGGCGGACGAGGTGCATATCTCCCGCATCTATCGGGACGCCCGCCGGCTCCATGGCCGGGGGCCCTATAACGACCATCTGTGGTTTTCCCTGGGACTCACCGGGGAGCTATACGATGTGCGGCCCAAATTCTGGTTTGGCATCAATGCCCGGTGCTGCGAGTTTGGCATGGGCATGTGGGGCGCGGGCGGCGCGCTGCTGGAGCGCTGGCGCCGCTGGATTGACGAAAACCCTGCCCGCCTTGGCGGAATCGTCCGCCGGCTTGGAAAGCTGGAGAATCTGGCGCTCTGCGGCGAGCGCTACAAAAGGCCCAAGGGCGACCCGGGGCCGCTGCTGTATGACTGGTATAACGCCCGGGAGATCGCCGTGGAGGGCACCTTGTGGTTCAGCCCCGACCCGCCGGGGCCGGAGCTGGCGGACGAGCTGGTGGATATATTCTCCCGGCTCATGCCCCTTTATGATTATATGATGGAGCTCTGTCTCGCCGGGGAGGAAACTTGCCCTTGACATCCGCCGGGATTATGGTACAATAATTTTAGGAATAAGTCCTAATTTTATGGGAGGGCAGCGCCATGACCCGGCAGAGACAAATCGTATTCAGCACCGTGGCCGAAGCGCCCCTGCATCTCACGGCGGAGGAGATATATCTCCGGGCGCGGGAGCAGATGCCGTCCCTTGCCCGGGGCACGGTATACCGCAATCTGGGCGTGCTGGCCGAGGAGGGGCGCATCGGCAAGCTGGAGATGCCGGATGCCCCAGCCCGGTATGACCGGCGGTGCGCCCCGCATCCCCATCTGGTTTGCCGGGGGTGCGGCCGGGTGGAGGATCTGGCCATGCCGCCGGGCCTGCTGGACCCGCTGACCGATACGGTGGCCGCCGCGGTGACGGGCTTTGACTTGAAGCTTTTTTATATCTGCCCGGACTGCGAAGCGCAGGACTGAAAAAATAAAAAAAGAACACCGGAGGCTTTTTTGGCTCTCCGGTGTTCTTTTGCTGTTTCAAAGGCCGCGATACATATCGTCCCGGAGGACGGAGCGGTCCTCCGCGGCGATGACCGCGTCCAGCCGGGCGAGGATTTCCGCCCGGTCTTCTTTGAGCGTTCCCTTGATGGATAGATAGTTAGAGGCGTGGTTGGAGGTATAGTGCAGGCCGGAAAGCTCAATCTGGCGCACCAGCTCCCGAATTTCCAGCAGGGTTTCAAAGGGGGTTTGAAGCGCGAGCTTTCCCTCTTGCACCTCCTCATAAAGCGGGGTGCCCTCGATGGCCATGAGGGTCATGGAGGAGAGATGGCGGGGCTTCATATCATTTATCATCCGGGCGGTGAGGGCGGCGTTTCGCTCCAGCGCCTCCCGGCCCCCGCCCTGAAGCCCGGTAATGACGATGGCCCAGAGATCAAAGCCCGCGGCCACCAGCCGCTGGCCCGCCTCCAGCATCTGGGCCGCGTCCACGCCCTTGCGAACGCGCTTTAGCAGCTCGCCGTCGCCGGTTTCCACGCCCAGATAGGCCCGCTGAAGCCCGGCCTTGCGGATGATGGCAAGCTCCTCCGGCGTTTTGCGAAGGGTGGACAGCGGGCCGGCATAGGTGGTCACCCGCCGCAGCCGGGGAAAGGCCTCATAGAGGGCCTTCAGCACGGCCAGCAGATAGTCCATGGGCAGATTGATGGCGTCGCCATCGCAGAGAAATACGGTTTCGGCCTCCCGGTGCCATGTGGCTTTGGCCATCTGGATATCCTCCAGCACATCCTCCAGCGGGCGGACGTGATAGCGCTTGGCCTTATACATGGAGCAGAAGGTGCAGGTATTGTTGGAGCAGCCAACGGTGCATTGGAGCAGATAGCTCTTCCATTCCCCGGGCGGGCGGTAGATATCGCCTTCATAACGCATGGTATGTTCCTCCCTGATTTTGGGCAATCTATATCGTGAAACTTTGAAGAGGTGATCGGATTGACAACGCAGATAACCGCTGTTTTTGACGACCGGGACGGAGCCGATCTTGCGCTGATGCGCCTGCGGCGAAACGGCGTGGAGTATTCCATCGCGGAGCTGAAGGCCCCGGACCGGAAAGTGCAGGGCGATATGCCCCTTTTGAACATGAGCCCCAGCTATGGGCTGGGGATGAGCGATGGCATATCCTCCAGCGAGATGTATGCCGCGGTGCTGAATTCCCGGGCGGTGATGGAGCGCCATGCGGCCGCCGCGGGGCAGGCGCGGCTGACGCTGAATGTCCGAACGGATCAAATCCTCCGGGCCCGGGAGATTATCGCAACGGTGAAAGGCCGGGTGCTTTGAGGGCTATTTTCCGCCCCGGACAAGCTCCCAGTATTTTTTGGCGGCCTGCTCGGTTTTGTTGTCGCCGTATTCATAGTACCGGGCGGCCTTGATGCTGTCGGGCAGGTACTGCTGCCGCACCCAGTGGCCGGCATAGTCATGGGGATAGAGATAGCCCTGCTCCCGCTCAAAGCCCGCGCCGTCGGCATGGACGTTTTGAAGTTGGCGGGGGATGGGGCCGGCCTTGCCGGCCTGAACGTCCGCCATCGCCGCGGCAATGCCCATATAGGCGGAATTGGACTTTGGGCAGGTGGCGAGGAAAATCACAGCCTCCGCCAGCGGGAGCCGGGCCTCGGGCAGGCCCAGCTGCAGCGCGGAATCCACGCAGGCCTTCACAATGGGCACGGCCAGCGGATAGGCAAGGCCGATATCCTCGCTGGCGGAGCATAAAATGCGCCGGCAGGCGCCCAGCAGGTCGCCCGTTTCCAAAAACCGGGCGAGATAGTGGAGCGCGGCGTCCGGGTCGGATCCCCGCATGGACTTCATCAGGGCGGAGAGAATATCGAAATGCTGATCGCCGTCCCGGTCATAGTGCATGGAGCTGCGCTGGGTGACGGCTTTGGCGTCCTGCATCGTGAAGCGGAGCCCGTCCTTGCCGGGGACGGCCGTGGCATAGAGCAGCTCCACGGTGTTCACGCTCTTGCGCGCGTCCCCGCCGCAGGCCGCGGCGATATAGTCAAAAACGCCCTCCTCCATGGTGACGGCCGTGCTGTCCCGCGCCTGGAGAAGATGGATAACCCGCTCCTGGGCCTGGCGGACAGCCGCCGGCGAGAGGGATTTGAATTCAAAAATGGTGCATCGGGACAAAATCGCGTTGAATACGCAGAAATAGGGATTTTCCGTTGTGGAGGCGATGAGGGTGATTTTGCCGTTTTCAATAAACTCCAGCAGGCTCTGCTGCTGCTTTTTGTTAAAATACTGAATCTCGTCCAGATAGAGCAGGATGCCCTCCGGGGCGAGGAGCGTGTCCAGCTCGTCAATGATGGCCTTAATATCGGCGATGCCGGCGGTGGTGGCGTTCAGCCGCCGCAGGGGGCGGTTTGTCCGCTGGGCGATAATGCGGGCCACGGTGGTTTTCCCGGTGCCGGAGGGGCCATAGAATATCATATTGGGGATGCGGCCGCTCTCGGCAATGCGCCGGAGCATTCCCTCCGGCCCAAGAATATGCTCCTGGCCAAAAACCTCGTCCAGCGTTTGCGGCCGCAGCTCGTCCGCCAGAGGACGGTACATAGCGCTCGCCCCTTTCATCCATGATGTAATAATTATATAAAATCCGCCGGGAATTTGCAACCGTGGGAATCCGCCGCCCCCTATGCCCGGAGGCAAGCTGTGGCGGCCATGCGTTCTCCGCACAAAAATC
>X279_Western_Grey_Kangaroo__coassemble_54_pt1 | contig 14713 bp, 10 predicted proteins | sample X279_Western_Grey_Kangaroo__metabat2_high_PE_001 | metagenome-assembled genome bin X279_Western_Grey_Kangaroo
GTCCTATCCCGCCACCGGCTCCACGGGCGACGGCCTTGAGATGGCGCGCCGGCTTGGGCATACTGTGGGGGCGATACGGCCCTCCCTGGTTCCGCTGGAAAGTCCTGACGCCTTTTGTGGTGAGATGGCGGGCTTCGCGCCGCGCAATGTCACTGTCACGGCGCTGGAAAACGGAAAAATTATTTTTCAGGAGCTGGGGGAGATGCTCTTTGCCCATTTTGGCGTCACGGGCCCCCTTGTGCTCTCCGCCAGCGCCCATATGCGCAGCTTTGGGGAGAAAAGCTATGAGCTTCGGATTGATTTCAAGCCCGGGTTGGAGGCGGAAAAGCTGGACGAGCGCATTCTGCGCGATTTTGCAAAATACAGCAACCGCGATCTGATTAACGCGCTGGACGAACTGGCGCCCAAATCTCTCATCCCGGTGCTGGTGCGCCTGTCCGGCATCCCGGAGCGGACAAAGGTGCATTCCGTGACTAAAAATCAGCGGCGAAAGCTGGCAGAGCTTTTGAAGGCATTTCCCGTGGCCATATCCGGGCCCCGCCCTGTGGCGGACGCCATCGTAACCGGCGGCGGCGTGGATGTGCGGGAGATTAACCCCCGCACCATGGAATCCAAGCTGGTGCCCGGGCTGTATTTTGCCGGAGAGATTATGGATGTGGATGCCTATACGGGCGGCTTTAATTTGCAGATTGCATGGGCCACCGGCCGCTGCGCCGGCGTGGCCGTGAGAAAGGATGAAAATTATGGAAAATAAACGCTGCTCTGTGGCGATTGACGGGCCCTCCGGCGCCGGGAAAAGCACGATTGCCAAGGCGGCCGCCGCCCGGTTTGGCTTTATCTATGTGGATACGGGCGCGATATATCGCACCGTGGGTCTCGCGGCGGCGCGGGCGGGCGTGCACCCCCGGGATGAGGAGGGCGTGAAGTCGCTGCTGCCCGGGCTTTCTATCCGCTTTGACTATGGGCCTGATGGCGCTCAAAGGATGTTTTTGGGCCAGGAAGATGTTTCCCGGGAAATACGCCGCCCGGAGATTTCCATGTATGCCTCCGCCGTATCGGCGATTCCCGCCGTTCGGGCGTTTCTGCTGGATATGCAGCGGGATATGGCGAAGACGAGCTCTGTGGTGATGGACGGCCGGGATATTGGCACGGTTGTGCTGCCGGACGCGGGGCTGAAGATATTTCTCACCGCCTCTGTGGAAGCCAGAGCGGCCCGCCGCATGGCGGAGCTGGCCGCCCGGGGCGATCCCTCCACGCTGGAGGAGGTCACGGCCGATATGATTCGGCGGGATGAAGATGATTCCACCCGCGCCGCAGCGCCGCTCCGGGCGGCGGATGACGCGGTTTATGTGGATACAACGGCTATGACGCTGGAGGAGAGCATCGACCGCGTATGCGCCCTGGTGGCGGAGCGCTTTCTGCTGGAGCCGGGCAAATGAAGGTTATTTTTGCAGAGAGCGCCGGTTTCTGCTTCGGCGTGGAGCGCGCCGTGCGCATGACGGCGGAGGCGCTGGCGGAGCAGGGGAGCTGCTGGTGCCTGGGGGAGCTGATTCATAACCGGGACGTGGTGGAGGATTTATCTTCCCGGGGGCTGAAGGTGGCGGAGCGCGTGGAGGATATTCCGGCGGGCGCTTCGGTCATCGTGCGGTCCCATGGGATTTCCCGGCGGGAATATGACGCGCTGGAGCGCAAGGACTGCAAAATCATAAACGCGACCTGCCCCAAGGTTGCGCGGATTCATAAGATTGTGGAGCGGGCCGCCGCGGAGGAGCGCACGGTGATTATATTCGGCGAGCCGGCCCACCCGGAGGTTCAGGGAATTCAGGGCTGGAGCGAAAACGGCGTTGTGGTCCCCGATCTTGCGGCCTTTGAGCAATGGACAGAGAGCGCCGCCCTCGCCCGGGACGCCCGCCTCACGGTGGTTTTTCAGACAACGTCCAATAAAAATATCAGTGAACAAACTATTAATTATTTAAAAAAACAGTATACAAACGCGAAGTTCTTTGATACAATATGCGATGCTACGAGTATACGTCAAAAGGAAGCCCGGGAGCTTTCCGCGCAGTGCGACGCTATGATCGTTGTGGGCGGCGCCCATAGCGCAAACAGCATCCACCTGGCGGAAATTTGCCGGGAATTCTGCGCGAATGTTCAGTTTGTGCAGAAGGCTTCCGCGCTGGAGCGAGCCGCGCTGGCCGGAGTTCGGACAGTTGGCATTACCGCCGGCGCTTCGACGCCCTCGTGGATAATTAAGGAGGTAGTAAACAATATGAACGAGCCTGAGATCCAGATGGAAAACACAGCAGAGGTGGCGCCTGCTGAAAACGCCGAGATGACCTTTGACCAGATGCTTGAGGAATCCATCAAGACCATCTACAACGGCGACACCGTTACCGGCATCGTGGCCGCCATCGGCGCCACGGAGATTACCCTTGACCTGCCCACCAAACATTCCGGATACATATCCGTATCCGAGTTCACCGACGATCAGCCGGGTGTGAACATCAACGACCTTGTGAAGATCGGCGACGAGATCCAGGCTTCTGTTGTGCGCGTTAACGATGTGGAGGGTACTGTCCAGCTGTCCAAGCGCCGTCTTGACGCGGCGAAGAGCTGGGGCGATGTGGAAGCCGCGGCCGAGGAGGGCACTGTCCTTGAGGGCAAGGTGTCCGAGGAGAATAAAGGCGGCGTGGTCATTAATATCAAGGGCATCCGCGTCTTTATCCCCGCCTCTCAAACCGGTCTGGGCCGCGAGGAGCCCATGGCCAATCTCCTGGGCAAGACCGTCCGCTTTAAAATCACCGAGGTCAACCGCGCCCGCAAGCGCGTGGTTGGCTCCATCCGCCAGGTTCAGATGCGCGAGCGTCGGGAGCGGTCGGAAAAGGTATGGAGCGAGATCGAGGTTGGCAAGAAATATATCGGCACGGTCAAGAGCATGACCACCTATGGCGCCTTTGTGGATATCGGCGGCGTGGACGGCATGGTCCATGTGTCCGAGATTAGCTGGAGCCGCATCCGCAAGCCCGAGGACGTGCTGTCCATTGGGCAGGAGGTCGAGGTTTATGTCATCAGCCTGGACCCCGAAAAGAAGAAAATCTCTCTTGGCTACCGCAAGGCGGAGGACAACCCCTGGGCAAAATTCACCGAGCTCTATGGCGAGGGCGATGTTGCCATGGTCAAGATTGTAAAATTCATGCCCTTTGGCGCTTTTGCCGAGCTGGTTCCCGGCGTTGACGGTCTCATCCATATTTCCCAGATCGCGGATCACCGGATTGCCAAGGCCGATGAGGCGCTGTCCATCGGGCAGGAGGTCGCGGCCAAGATTACCGCCGTTGATAACGAAAAGCAGAAGGTCAGCTTGAGCATCCGCGCTCTTATCGAGCCAGAGAGAGCGCCGGCCCCCGCAGCGGAGAAGGAAGCTCCTGCCGCCCGGGATGACGCGCTGGTATATGAAATATCCGCCACGGGCGAGGCCACCGGCCTGATCCCTGAGGAGGATGATGTGCCCGAGGCCGAGGCAGAACCTGCGGTTGAGGCCGCGCCTGAAGCCGAGGCGGAGCCCGCCGCGGAGCCGGAGGCGGAAGCCAAGCCCAAGCGCAAGACCAAGGCCAAGGCCGAAGCTGAAGCGGAGCCTGCCGCGGAGCCCGAAGCCGAAGCCAAGCCGAAGCGCAAGACCAAGGCCAAGGCCGAAGCAGAAGCCGAGGACAAGCCTGCGGAGTAATCCAAAGAAAAAACAGCGAGTGCGTTACCGTTTGTAACGCACTCGTTTTTTAATTCAGCATATTTTCGTTTGCCTCAAACAGCTCCTGGATTCGCCGGTTCAAAGGCAGGTTTTCCGGCAGCGACAGCTCCGGATCCCTGGCGAGAACGGCGCTGGCCTCCTCCTGCGCCAGCTTCAGCACCCGCATATCCGCGGAGAGGTCCGCCACATGCATCTCCGGCAGGCCGTGCTGGCGGGAGCCAAAGAAGTCGCCGGGGCCTCGAATACGAAGGTCCTCCTGAGAGATGATAAAGCCATCATTGGTTTTTGTCATGATGCGGAGCCGGGCTTTGGCGTCCTCCGTGTCGGCCTCGGAAAAAAGCACGCAATAGCTTTTGTGCTCCCCACGACCCACGCGGCCACGGAGCTGATGGAGCTGACTGAGCCCATAGCGATCGGCGTTTTCCACAATCATCAGAGCGGCGTTGGGGATATCCACGCCCACCTCAATGACCGTTGTTGAGACGAGAATATCGTATTCCCCCGCCGCGAAAGCGGACATGACAGCATCCTTTTCCCGGGCCTTCATACGCCCGTGGATGCAGGCCACCCAAAGATCGGGGAATATCTCGCTTTGCAGCATTTGGGAATATTCCCGGGCGCTTTTCAAATCGGGGGAAAGCTCTTCGTTTTCCTCCACCATGGGGCAGACGATGAAAACCTGCCGGCCTTCCCCCACAAGCCGCCGGACAAAGCTCCAAATGCGCTGGCGCATTTTTTCGTCCACGGCGAAGGTATCCACCTTCTGGCGCCCGGGGGGGAGCTCATCCAAAACGGAGATATCCAGGTCCCCATAGATGATGAGGGCCAGCGTGCGGGGGATGGGCGTTGCGGACATGACAAGCACATGGGGATGCGGGCCCTTGTCCGCAAGGGCGCTGCGCTGGGTTACGCCAAAGCGGTGCTGCTCATCTGTGACCACAAGGCCGAGGGCGCTGAAGGTGACGCCGGCGCTGATGAGCGCATGGGTGCCCACGGCAACCTGGGCTTGACCGAGGGCAAGAAGCTGGTTCGCCTCTCTTTTTTGCGCAGCGGTCATGGAGCCGGTGAGCTTCACCACGCGGAGACCATAAGGCTCCAGCATATTCGTCAAACTTTGAAAATGCTGCTCCGCAAGGATTTCCGTGGGGGCCATAAAAGCGGACTGATAGCCGTTTTGCGCCGCTTGCCAGATGAGCGCGGCGGCCACAAGGGTTTTGCCGCTGCCAACATCGCCCTGAAGCAGGCGGTTCATAGGCGCTCCGGCGGCCATATCCGCCAGAGCCTCCTCCACCGCGCAGCGCTGGGCGGCGGTGGGAGAAAACGGGATGCGCTGCCAGAAAAGCGCCATATCCTGGGCGACAAAGGGCAGGGCGGTATGCCCGCTCCGCCGGCCGCGCATCCGGCCAAGGGCCGCGGCGAGCACATAGAGCTCCTCAAAAACCAGTCTCCGGCGGGCCTGGTCCAGAGCCTGCTCATCCCGGGGAAAATGGATATTTTCATAAGAGAAGGGGGCTTGGGCCAGCTGAAGTCTGGCACAGAGAGCGGCGGGGAGAACATCCGGCGCCTCGCTGCCGCAGGCGTCCAGCGCCTGGCGGGTGAGCTGCTGAAGCAGCTTTTGCGAAAGCCCGGCGGTGAGGCGATAAACCGGGAGAATGCGCCCGGTGACGGCGCCCTGCCGCTGCTCCGGCTCAAAGAGGGGATTTGTCATGGTGCGGCGGTTGCCCGCGCCGCTGATGCGGCCATAGAAAATATAGGTTTCGCCAGGGATTAGCTGATTTTTCAGATAGCTCTGGTTAAACCACGTAATATCCAGAGAGCCGCTCTCGTCCACGGCCCGGAGCTTTAGCAAATCCATGCCCTTGCGGATATGGGCCGCGGTGGGCGCGGCGGCCGCCATGGCCTTTACGCATACGGGGGTTTCCAGCGGGGCCTCCCGGACGGTATAGAGCTTCCGCCGGTCCTCATAGGCGCGGGGAAAATTGGCAAGGAGATCCCGCAGCGTGCGGATGCCGAGCTTTTCCAGCGCCTTTGCCCGCTGCTCTCCAACGCCTTTCATATATCGGATGCTGTCATTCAATCGGTTCATAGCTTGATTCTACCACGGGATGTGGTAAAATACAAATATGTTGACTGTGATTTTAACCGGCGGCAGCAGCCGCCGCATGGGAAAAGACAAGGCCGCCCTGCCGCTGGCGGGGAAAACGATGGCGCTTTATATTGCCGAAAGATACCGCGAGCTGGGCCCGGTGGCCTTCTCGGTGAACCGCCGGGGCCGATTTCCGGCGGGAGAATACCGGGAGCTTGTGGACCGATATCCGGGCTGCGGGCCGATGAACGGCCTTCTCTCGGCCTTTTTGGAGACGGAGGAGGGCGTGATATTTCTCACGGCGGCGGATATGCCGGCGGGAGAGCCGATGGCGGTAAGATACCTTCTGGAGCGGCTGGGCCAGCACGACGCCTGCCTATTCGCGGGAGAGCCGCTTTTCGGCGTTTATCGCCGGAGCTGCCTGCCGGCGGCGGAGCGCTGCATGGAGGAGGGAATATACTCCCTGCGGTCATTCCTGGCGCGGATTGACGCGCTGGAGCTGCCAGCGGAGGGGCCGGAGTTTTTAATCAACCTGAATACCCCGGCGGAGTATGAAGCCTTTATAAACCGGCAAGCGAAATCATAAACATACCAAAGCCCCTGCGGATGAGAAAACTCCGCAGGGGCTTTGGCTTTTATCAGCCTTTTTCAAATTGGTGTGCGCGATAGGAGTATACCGTCTCGGCCAGGGCATTTGCCTCCGCCAGGTCATGGGTGGCGAGCAGGAGGGTTTTTCCGGCCGCATGGGTTTTGATGAGGGCGATCATGCTTGCTTTTGTTTCTTCATCCAGGCCCTGAAGCGGTTCGTCCAGCAGGAGGATTTCGCCGTCATAGGCGAGCGCCCGGGCGAGATTGACCCGCTGCTGCATACCGCCGGAGAGCTCCCGGGGATATTTTTGCGCGGCGTCACCCAGCGCAACGGCCTCTAGCCAGGCATGGGCCAGGGGAAGCGTTGCGCCGCGGCCGGAGAGGACAGCGTTTACATTTTCGGCCGCGGTGAGCCAGGGGAGGAGCCGAGGCGATTGAAACACGTATGAAATCCGGCGCGCATGAATAGCGATTGAGCCGGCGGAGGGTTTTTCCAGACCGGCAACGAGGCGCAGAAGACTTGTTTTTCCGCAGCCGGAGGGCCCCATAATGGCCAGATGCTCCCCCGCGGCAGCGGTGAGGCTCTGGCGGTCAAGCACGGTTTGCCCGCCGAAGGCAAGCGTGACGCTATGAAATTCAATCATTTCCCGCGGCCTCCTTTCTCCAGTCGGCCCAGCAGGGCGATTAGAAGCGTTTCGATGAGGAGACTGCATAGAATGACGGTGACTGTCCAGACGAATAAATCGGTTGTCTCCAGATAGAGCTTTGCCTCATACAGCATCTGGCCGACGGTGCCCTTGGGCACAGTGAGCACCTCGGCGGCAACGCCAGCCTTCCACGCAAGACCAAGACCGGAGCGGCAGGCGGCGAATAGATAGGGGGCAAGAGAGGGAAAATAAATCCGGCGCAGCCTCCGCCCGGGCGGAAAGCGATAGACTTTTGCTAGCTCTAACAGCCGGGGGTCAATGCCCGAAACCCCGGCGGAGAGATTGCGCCACACCACCGGCGCCACCATGAGCGCGGCGATAACGGAGGGGAGCGCGTCCCGCCCCAGCCAGATGAGCAGCAGCAGGATAAAGGAGGCCACCGGCGTGGACTGCATCACGGTGAGGATGGGGGACAAAAGCGCTCGCCAAAGGCGGAAGCGGCAGGTAAGCTCTGCCAGCAGCGCGCCCAGGGGGATGGCGCAGAGAAAGCCCAGGGCGATGCGGAAAAGCGTTCTCCCCACCGTGGCCCAAAAGGTTGCCGTGGCGGCAAGCTCCCCCAGCCGCATCGCCACGGCGATGGGACTTGGCAGCAGGAGGGGCGAATTTACTGCGCGGGCCAAAAGCGCCCATACGCACAGCCAGAATGCCGCGACCGCGCCGACTTTTATCATTTTTTTTACATACTTCATGGATGCCCGTCGCCGTTAATTATCGGCGGATTCGCTCTGCCAGTAGAAATCCTCGCCGGGAATCGCGCCGCCGATGGCGCTGGGCTCCAGCGCATAGAGAATTTCGCAAAACTGCGTCATGGAGGCTTTCATATCCGCGCCGACCAGGAAGCAGATGTTGCAGTTGGGGATGGCTTTTGCGGCTACGGCGCCGTTTGTAAATACGCCGGTTTCCTCGATCAGCGCGCCTGCAGCGTCGGCATCCGCGGAGAGATAGGCGATGGAATCCTCATATTCCGCGAGGAAGGAAGCGACAAGCTCGGGGTGCTGGGCGGCAAAGTCCATACGCACAACAACGCAGCCCTGCACAAGGCTGCCCGCGGGCTCAACCCTGTCCCACTCCGCGGTGAGATCAAGGGCAACATCCAGATTCTCGTTGGCCCCGCGGGCGATGGTCACCATGGGCTCCGGCAGGACGGCGATATCCACCTCGCCGGCGGCCAGCGCCGTGCGGAGATCGGCAGGCTGGGCATAGGTGTTGTCAATAGTCACGTCCTCAATACCGGCGGCGGAAAGGATGGCCCGGAAAAGAAAGGTTGGGTTTTGCGCGGGGACATAGACCGTCATGCCCGCCAGCTCCGCCAGGGACGAGACGGAGACAGCCTCCCGGTTTGTCATCAAATAGAGAACGCCGAGGGTGTTGATGGCCAGCAGCTGCACGCCGCCCTGGGTTTTGTTATAGACGGTGGCGGCGGCATTGGTGGGCAGGGCGGCAATATCGCAGTCGCCGCTGATAAGGGCCGCTGTGACGGCGCTGGCGTCGGATCCCACGGAGATGGCGTAATTCAGCGCCGATTCACCCTTTTGCGCGTCGGAGATAAGCTTTGCCATGCCGAAGCCGGTGGTGCCGTTAAGCACCATGATGCTGACGGGCGCTTCGCTGTCAGCGTCTTCGGCAATTTCCGGAGCGGTTGCAGGTGCCTCCGCCGGTTCCTCCAGGGCCGCGGGGGCGGGCGCGCTGGCGCAGGCGGCAAAGCTTAAGCACAGGCAGACAAAAAGCAGCAGAGATATAAGGCGTTTCATTTTCAGTCCTCCATTCATATTTCGGTTTTGGTGATAAGGTGGGAATAAGCGGTTTTGGCGGTAACGCCCCGGAGCTTTCCAATCGCCCCGGACAGGGCGCTGATAACATCCTGGGGGGCATCAATAGCAATGCTGATGATGTTTACATTTTTCTCCCGGTAGGGGATACCCATCCGGCCGAGGATATATTCGCTGTGGCGGTGGAGAATGGCGTTGATAGCCTCCACAGAGGCGGGATCCTCCACCAGAATGCCGATGATGGCAACGCGCGTTTCCATGCTGGCGGCTCCTTTCATGAAAAAATGACCGCATCTTGAAAGATACAGTCATAGCGTGCCGTCATAAAAAACGCGGAATAACCGAATCTTTCGCCTCAATGTGCATTTTGGCGTCAGAGGGGTGTGCGGTTTGTTTGTAAATTTATTATACCGCCTTTTGCCGCGCTGTCAAGAGACGGCGCTCGCGGAAATATGACAGGCTGCGAACCATTCATAAAGCGACAGGAGAAAACATAGGATGTACCAAAATTCAGGCGGAGGTAGAACCTGTGAACAAGTTGAAATCCATTCTGACGAGACACCGCGGGCTGGTGGGCGCTGTATCCCTTGCGCTGGCGGTCGCTTTGATATTCTGGGCGGTGAACAGCCCTGCCATCGTTGGGGCCTCGGCCTCTGTGCGGGAGCTCCCGATTTATTCCGTGAAGCGGGACAACAAGGCTGTCAGCCTCACCTTTGACGCCGCGTGGGGAAATGAGGATACGCAGAAGCTGATTGATATATTAAATACTTATGGCGTCAAGGCCACATTTTTCCTCGTGGGGGACTGGGTGGATAAATACCCGGAGAGCGTTAAGCAGCTTTATGACGCCGGTATGGAGATTGCCAATCACTCCAACAGTCATCCCCATATGTCCAAACTCTCCGCCAAGGAAATTATGAACGAGGTGACGCTATGCAGCGAGAAAATCGAAGCCATCACGGGGGCGCCGGTGGAGCTTTTTCGCTGCCCTTACGGCGAATATGACGACAATGTAATCACCACCATTCGGGATATGGGCCTTTCTGTGATTCAGTGGAATGTGGACAGTCTGGACTGGAAGGATTTGAGCGCCGAGGATATATATACCCGCGTGACCGGGAATCTTGTGCCAGGGAGCATTGTGCTGTTTCATAACGCCGCCAAGCACACACCGGAGGCGCTGGCGGACATTATTGAATATATTCTGGCCTCGGGCTATGAGATTGTCCCGGTGTCCGAGCTGCTTTTGAGCGGAGAATATGAGATTGACAATACCGGTATGATGGTGGCGAAGACGGCGGCATAAAAAGCGGCCCGGGCTCATACAGCCCGGGCCGGCTTTATTATCGTCTTGCGGAGCGCCGCCAGATTTTCATGCGCTCGGCTTCGCGGATGAGCGCCTCCCGGAAATCGGGGTGGGCGATGGAAATGATGCGCTCCGCCCGCTCCCAGGTGGTGGCGCCCTTGAGATTGACTATGCCGTACTCCGTTACAAGATAATGGAGGTTGCAGCGGGTATCCGTTACCACAGAGCCCTCCCGGAGCGTTGGATGAATGCGGCTTTGCAAAACGCCGCTTTTATCCGTGACGGTGGACGAACAGCAGATGAAGCTCTTGCCGCCGCGGGAAAGATAGGCCCCCAGAACAAAATCCAGCTGCCCGCCGGCGCCGCTGATATGGCGGAAGCCGGCGCTTTCCGCGTTTACCTGGCCGGTGAGATCCACATCCACCGCGTTATTGATGGAAATAAAATTATCCAGCTGGGCAATGGTGCGCGCGTCGTTGGTATAGCCAACGTTTCTGGCAAAACACTCGGGGTTTTCGCGGACATAGTCATAGAGCTTTTGCGTGCCCGCGCCAAAGGCATAGACCTGCTTGCCCGTGTCGATGGCCTTTTTGCGGCCGGTGATTTTGCCGGCCATGGCCATATCCACAAAAGCATCCACATACATCTCTGTATGTACGCCAAGGTCCTTGAGGTCCGACTCCGCAATCAGGGAGCCCACGGCGTTGGGCATGCCGCCGATGCCAAGCTGGAGACAGGCGCCGGTTGGAATCTGGCTGACAATCTCCCGGGCGATGGCGCGGTCAATCTCCGAAGGGGGCGCGGCGCCCAGCTCCCGCAGGGGCGGGTTACTGCCTTCCACCACCATGTCCACCTGGGAGATATGGATGCGGGAATCCTCGCCGCCGAAGCACCGGGGATAGTTGCGGTTGACCTCCAAAATGACAATTTCGGCCTTTTCGCAGAGTGCCTCCAGATGGGAGGCGTTCAGACCGAAGCGGAAATAGCCGTCCTCATCCATGGGCGGAACCTGAAACATGGCCACATGGACGGGGTCAACATTTTCGCGGTAATAGCGGGGGAGCTCTGAATAGCGCAGGGGAATATAGTAGGCGAGACCCTCGTCCACCATTTTTCGCTCCAGGCCGCTCATGTGCCAGGAATTCCAGCAAAAATGTTCCGCCGCGTTTGGCACGGAGAAAATGGCGGGCCGGCGCAGCAGCACCGCGCCCCGGACCTTTACATCCCAGAGCTCTTCATACCGGGCGGCAAGGGCCTGGTCCAGCGCCTCGGGAGCGCAGGCAACCCAGCCGTAGTCTATCCAGTCGCCGCTTTTTACGGCGCGGACGGCTTCCTGGGCGGTGCGGAGTTTTTGACGGTATTCCTGGATGCAATTCATAAAACGTCTCCTTGCAGGCGGCGGGGAGGAGAGAAATTCGCGCCGCCGCCTGACCTGTCAGGAGCGGGCGGCATCAATCCTGGGCCGCCAGTTTTTTATAGCTTTCGTATCGGGCCTTGGCCTGCTTTTCTGCTTCGGCAAAAAGGGCTTTGGCATTTTCCGGGAACGTTCTGTGGAGAGAGGCATAGCGGACCTCACCCTCCAAAAATGCTTGATAATCCAGCGTGGGCTCCTTGGAATCCAGCGTGAATTTCCCGGTGGTTTTCGCGGGGTTATAGCGATAAAGGGGCCAGTACCCGGCGTCCACCGCCCGCTTCATTTCCGCCTGGGCCTGATCCATGCCGGCCTTGATGCCGTGGTTGATGCAGGGGGCGTAAGCAATCACGATGGCCGGGCCGGGATAGGCCTCCGCCTCGGTGATGGCCTTCAAAAGCTGGGCCGGATCCGCGCCCATGGCCACGCTGGCCACATAGCAGTTGCCATAGGCCATCATCATTTTGCCCAGATCCTTTTTGCCGGTCTTTTTGCCAGCGGCCTGGAACTGGGCCACGGCGCCGAGAGGCGTTGCCTTGCTGCTCTGGCCGCCGGTATTGGAATAGACCTCTGTGTCCACAATGAGCACATTGAGATCCTCGCCCATGGCAACGATGTGGTCCAGCCCGCCAAAACCGATATCATAGGCCCAGCCGTCACCGCCATACATCCAGATGGGCTGCTTTGCAAGATGCTCCCGGTGGCGGAGGATGAGCATCTTCAGCTCATCGGCGCGGCCCGTGAGCCGGGCGCCGTCCAGCGCGGCCTGAAGCGCCTCCGAGGCAGGGGTGGAGGCGTGAACGTCCATGAAGGTATCGAGCCAGCGGGTGATGGGCGCATCCAGATCGGGAGCAAGCGACTTCAGCTCCTCCAACCAGGCGCGGGTTTTATAGCGCTGCTGCTTCACGGACAGGCACATTCCGAGGCAGAATTCGGCGTTATTTTCAAAAAGGGAATTGCTCCAGGCGGGGCCGCGGCCCTGCTTGTTGACCGTATAGGGGATGGAGGGCATAGCCGCGCCCCAGGCCTGGGAGCAGCCGGTGGCATTGGCCCAATACATCCGGTCGCCATAGAGCTGGGTGAGAAGCTTTGCGTAAGGGGTTTCGCCGCAGCCGGCGCAGGCGCCGGAAAATTCGCACAGAGGCTGGCGGAACTGGCTGCCCTTTACGGTATTGAGACTGAATACATCTTTTTCCGTCAGCGTCAGGCCGTATTCCCAGGCCGGCGTGAGCGTCAGCGGCCGGGTTACCGGATCCATCCGCAGGGCTTTTCCCCCCAGCGGGCAGGAGGCGGCGCAGCTTCCGCAGCCGGTGCAGTCCATCTCGCTGAACTGGAGAGAGAAATGGAGGTCCTTCGCGCCCTTGGCGGGAACGGAGACGAAATCGGCGGGCGCATTGGCCGCTTCGGTTTCGTTCAGCAGATAGGGGCGGATGACGGCGTGGGGGCACACAAAGGAGCAGCGGTTGCACTGGATGCAGGCGGTGCTGTCCCAAACGGGAATCTGGGTGGCGATGCCCCGCTTTTCATAGGCGGTGGTGCCCAGCGGCATGGTGCCGTCCTCATAGCCGAGGAAGGTGGAGACAGGGAGGTCGTCCCCCTTTAGGGCGTTGCAGGGGCGGAGAATATTTTCGATAAAGGCGGGGGCGGCACTGTTTGGAACGGCGGCCGCCTCTTTGGCAAACGCCCAATCTGCCGGGACGGAAATCTGCCGGAAGCCGCAAATCCCCTCGTCAATAGCGGCGAGGTTCATGGAAACGATGGCGTCGCCCTTTTTGGCAAAGGTCTTTTCCACGGCTTTTTTCATATAGCCCACCGCATCCGCAAGCGGGATGATGTCCGCCAGGGCGAAGAAGGCCGCCTGAAGCACCATGCTGGGGTGATCCCCCAGACCCAGCTTTTGGGCGATGGCGTTGCCGTCGATGATGAAAAACTTTGCTTCCTTTTCCGCGAGCGCCCGCTTAACGGCGGCGGGGAGGGCCGCTTCCAGCTCATCCTCCGCCCAGCGGCAGTTCAGCAGGAAGGTGCCGCCGCGCTTCAGCTCGGAGAGGATATCGTATTTATCCAGGAAAGATTGGTTGTGGCAGGCGATAAAGTCCGCATCCCGCACAAGATAGGACGAGAGAATCGGCCTTGAGCCAAAGCGCAGGTGACTGCGGGTGATGCCAAAGGATTTTTTCGTGTCGTATTCAAAATAGGCCTGGGTATAGAGATTGGTGCTGTCGCCAATGATTTTGATGGAGTTTTTGTTGGCGCCAACGGTGCCGTCGCTGCCAAGGCCCCAGAATTTGCAGGCGACGGTGTCCTCCTGCGCCAGAGGCAGAGGCTCGGTTACCGGGAGGGAGAGATGGGTTACATCGTCCTCAATGCCGATGGTGAAGCCGGTGAAAGGCTCGGGGGCCAGGAGATGGTCAAATACTGCCTTGATTTGGGCGGGGGTGGTATCCTTGGAGGAGAGGCCATAGCGCCCGCCGCAGATATAGGGAGCATCGGCCCGGTTGGCAAAAGCGCCGCAGACGGTGAGATACAAAGGATCGCCCAGCGCGCCCATCTCCTTGCACCGGTCCAGAACGGCCAGCTTTTTGACCGATTTAGGCAGGGCGGCGAGGAAATGGCGGGGCGAGAACGGGCTGAACAGATGCACCTGCAGATAGCCCACCTTTTGCCCCTGGGCGTTTAGATAGTCCACCGTTTCCCTGGCCGTGCCGCTGACGGAGCCCATGGCCACGATGACCCGCTCCGCGTCCGGCGCGCCATAGTAGTTGAAAAGGTGATAGTCCTCGCCGGTAATGGCGTTGATGCGGGCCATATAGTCCTCAACCGTGTCCGGCAGGGCGTCGTAAAAGCGGTTATTGGCCTCCCGGAACTGGAAATAGACATCCGGGTTCTGGACGGTATTTCGCAGGGAGGGATGGCAGGGGTTCAGGGCCGATTCGCGGAAGCTTCGCACCGCGCCCCAATCCAGCAGCTTTCCGAATTCCTCATAGGGGATGGCGCGGATTTTTTGAATTTCGTGCGAGGTGCGGAAGCCGTCAAAGAAATGGAGGAAAGGAATCCGACACTTGATGGCGGCAAGATGGGCAACGCCGGCCAGATCCATGACCTCC
>X279_Western_Grey_Kangaroo__coassemble_56_pt1 | contig 14537 bp, 11 predicted proteins | sample X279_Western_Grey_Kangaroo__metabat2_high_PE_001 | metagenome-assembled genome bin X279_Western_Grey_Kangaroo
CTGGAGATTTCCCGGGAGGTTCTCATCCCCCGGCCGGATACGGAGCTGATGGTGGAGGCGGCCGTTCGCCTGTTTGCAGGGCGAAACGGGAGGCCCCGCGTGCTGGACCTGTGCGCCGGCTCCGGATGCGTGGGCATCGCCATTGCGACCCAGCTGCCCGGGGCGCGGGTGGTTTTGGTGGACAATGACCGCAGAGCCTTGAGCGTGTGCCGCCGAAACATTATAAAAAACGGGCTGGATGTGCGGGTGGTCTGCATGGAGGCGGACGCGACGGAAAAGCCGCCCATGCTGCTGGGGAAATTTGACCTCATCACCTGCAACGCCCCCTATATCCCCACCGCCGAGCTGGAAACGCTGGATCGCTCCGTGCGGGACTATGAGCCCCGGCGGGCGCTGGACGGCGGCGAGGACGGGCTGGATATCATCCGCCCGGTGGCCGCCCTGTGGAAGTCCGTTTTAAAGGACAGAGGCGCCATTATGCTGGAGGTAGGAGAGGGCCAGTCCGAGGCGGTGCAGCAGCTTTTGCTGAAGGCCGGCTTTGCCAGAGCCCGCGCCCTGCAGGACGCCGGCGGCACAGAGCGGCTCATCGTTGGCCAGCTGCCCTGAAGATGAAAATTTAAGGCCGCCCTGAAAAGGCGGCAGAAGGAGACAATATGGCTACAAAAAAAGCGCCTCCGGCCCCCGTGGGCCAGGCGGCGGACAAGAAAAAAGCGCTGGAGACGGCGCTGGCGCAGATTGAAAAGGACTATGGCAAGGGCGCGATTATGCGCCTGGGTGAGGATATTCCCATGAATGTGGAGGCTATCCCCACCGGCTCTCTGGGTCTGGATTTGGCGCTGGGCATCGGCGGCGTTCCCCGGGGCCGCATCGTGGAAATCTATGGCCCGGAGGCCAGCGGCAAGACCACGCTGGCGCTGCATATCGTGGCCTCCGCCCAAAAGGGCGGCGGCGAGGCGGCCTATATCGACGTGGAGCACGCGCTGGAGCCCGCCTATGCCAGGGCTGTGGGCGTGAATGTGGACGAGCTTCTCATTTCCCAGCCGGATACCGCGGAGCAGGCGCTGCAGATTACCGAGGCGCTGGTCCGCTCCGGCGCGCTGGACGTAATCGTGGTGGATTCCGTGGCGGCGCTCCTGCCCCGCAGCGAGCTGGAGGGCGAGATGGGCGATTCCTCCGTGGGCGTGCTGGCCCGGCTGATGAGCCAGGCGCTGCGGAAGCTGGCGGGCATCGTTTCCAAAACAAACTGCATCGTCATCTTCATCAACCAGCTCCGGGAAAAAATCGGCGTTATGTACGGCAATCCCGAAACGACCCCCGGCGGCCGGGCGCTGAAGTATTATTCCAGCGTTCGCCTGGATGTGCGCCGGGTGGAGACGCTGAAGTCCGGCGATGAGATGGTGGGCAACCGCACCCGGGTCAAGATTGTGAAAAACAAGGTAGCGCCCCCCTTCAAGGAGGCCCAGTTCGATGTGGTCTATGGCGAGGGCATCTCCCGGGTTGGCGAGATTATCGACCTGGGGGCGAAGCTGGAGCTCATCGAAAAGGCCGGCGCCTGGTTTACCATCTGCGGCGAGCGCATCCAGGGGCGGGACGGCGTGAAGGAATTTCTGCTCCAGAATCCGGAAAAATGCAACGAGCTGGAGGCGCAAATCCGCGCCAATTCCTATAAGCTCATGAGCCCCCAGGCGCTGAAGGCCGCCAAAGCCGCCGGCCGCGCGATTGACATCTCCGCCGAGGATTTTGACGACGGCGACGACTGACACACATGACCGGGAGGCCCGCTGCGATGGATGAAAAATACACCGTCCGCTCGGTTTTGAACGACCCTGCGGCGGCCGAGCCCCGGAAAAAAGGGGAAAAAGCGGCGGTCTCGCCTCTGGAGCAGGCCAAAAAATGGGCCATGAACTATCTGGCGCGGCCGCACTCGGAAAAGGAGCTGCGGGAGAAGCTTTTGCAAAAGGGCGCCGCGCCGGAGGATATTGAGACGGTGGTGGCCCTGTGCCTGGATTACGGCTTTGTAAATGACGGGGAATATGCCGGCATGATTGTCCGGCATTACGCCGGCGCCGGCTATGGCCCCGGGCGCATCCGGCAGGAGCTTCGGCGCCGGGGCATCCCCCCGGAGCTCTGGGACGAAGCGCTTGCGGAGCTGCCGGAGGGAACAGAAACGCTTGACCGCCTTTTGGCCGCCCGGCTCCGGGGCAGAGATCCTGCCGACCGGAAAGAGCGGGATAAGGCGGCCAACGCCCTTTTTCGCAAGGGCTATTCCTGGGAGGATGTTCGCGCCGCCATGGAGCGGCTGCGAGCTGAATAAACTGCCGATGAAAGTTTTGTTTATTTCTCTTGGCTGCGCCAAGAACCTCATGGATTCCGAGCAGATGATTGCGCTGCTGACCGCCGCCGGGCATGAGCTCACCGATGACCCCGGGGAAGCGGAGGGGGCGGTGGTGAATACCTGCGCCTTTATCGACGCCGCCCAGCAGGAGGCTATCAACACCATTTTGGAGCTGGCGGAGCAAAAAAAGGCCGGCCCGCTCCGGCGGCTGGTGGTGACGGGCTGCCTGCCCCAGCGATATGCGCAGAGCATTCTGGCGGAGCTTCCGGAGATTGACGCCGTGCTGGGCACGGGGAGCTTTCCCGATATTGTGGAGGCGCTGGAGTCCGGGGAGGAGCATTTTGCCCGCTTTGCGGACAAGGACGCGCCCCTGCCGGAGCTGGAGCGGGCGGTATCCACGGGCCCGGCCTGGGCCTATCTCAAGATTGCGGACGGCTGCGATAACCGCTGTGCCTACTGCGTCATCCCCTCCATTCGGGGGAAATACCGCTCCCGGCCCATGGCGGCCATTTTGGCGGAGGCGGCGGCCCTCGCGGAAAGCGGCGTGAAGGAGCTCATCCTGGTGGCCCAAAACCTTACCCGCTATGGCCGGGATCTTCGCAACGGCACAACGCTGGCCGACCTGCTGCGGGAGCTTGCGAAGGTGGAGGGGATTCAATGGATTCGCCTGCACTATCTTTATCCCCATGAGATAACTGACGAGCTGATTGACGTTATCGCCGGGGAGCGCAAAATCGTAAAATATCTGGATATCCCCATCCAGCACGTCAATGACGCCATCCTCCGCCGGATGCGCCGCCCGGAGACCAGGGCGGGCATCGAGGAGCTTTTTGCCAAGCTTCGCGCCCGGATTCCGGAGGTGGTCATCCGCACCAGCATCATCGTGGGTCTCCCCGGCGAGGGGGAGGCGGAGCTCCGGGAGCTGATGGATTTCCTTCGGGAGCAGAGGCTGCCCCGGGCGGGCGTTTTTGCCTTTTCGCCCCAGGAGGGCACCGCGGCCTATGAGATGGAGGATCGGTGCGAGCCCCAGGAGGCGGAGCGCCGCCGGGAGGCCGTTATGGAGCTGCAAAGCCGCATTATGGATGAATATGACCGGGCGCAGCTTGGCCGGGTGTTCGCCGTTTTGTGCGAGGGCCGGGAGGCGGACGGGCGCTGGTTTGGCCGCCGCTATGCCGACTCTCCGGAGGTTGACGAGCAGGTATACTTCACCGGCGGGGCCATCCCGGGGGAATTTGTATCCGTGCGAATCACCGGCGCGGAAGCGGGCTGCCTCACCGGGGAGACCGTATAGCCGCCCGCCGGAACATTTGGCCGGCGGATGAATAAAATATCCATGGTGGTATAATCATTATGTTCAAATATTTAATGGAGACAATCCACGCCTATCAGGCCCGGGATCCGGCGGCCAGAAGCGCCTTTGAGATATGGCTGTATTATCCCGGTGTTCGGGCGCTTATGCGGCACCGCAGGGCCCATTGGCTTTGGAAGCACAATATGAAATTTCTGGCCCGGGGCGTATCGCAATACACCCGGCGCATTACCGGCATTGAGATTCATCCGGGGGCGACCCTGGGCCGCCGCATCGTGATTGACCACGGCATGGGCGTTGTCATCGGCGAGACGGCGGAGGTGGGGGACGATGTGCTGCTGTATCAGGGCGTGACGCTGGGCGGCACGGGCAAGGATCACGGCAAGCGCCACCCCACCGTTGGCAATAACGTCCTCATCGGCTCCGGCGCGAAGGTGCTGGGCCCCTTTAAGGTGGGGGATAATAGCCGCATCGCCTCAAACGCCGTGGTGCTCACGGAGATTCCCCCAAATTCCACCGCGGTGGGCGTGCCGGCCCAGGTGGTCCGGGTGGCCGGGGCGCGGGTGGACTATGCCGGCACAGTGGATCAAATCAGCATTTCCGACCCCGTGGTTCAGGAGCTGGCTGCCATGCAGGAGCAGATCGACCGGCTCACCCGGGAGCTGGAGCGGCAACAGGCAAAGGAGAAATAAGCTATGCGGTTTTATAACGATATGACCATGCGGAAAGAGGAGTTTGTCCCCATTGAGGAGGGCAAGGTCCGGATGTATTGCTGCGGCCCAACGGTATATAACTATATCCATGTGGGCAACGCCCGCCCCATCATTATGTTTGACGTGCTCCGCCGGTATTTGGAATACCGGGGCTATCAGGTGAATTTTGTTCAGAACTTCACAGATGTGGACGATAAAATCATCAAGCGCGCCAACGAGGAGGGCATCACCTCCGACCAGGTGGCGGAAAAATATATCGGGGAATACTGGCAGGATGTGAAGGCGCTGGGCGTTCGGGAGGCAACCGTTCACCCCAGAGCCACGGAAAACATCCCGCAGATTATCCAGATTATCGAAACGCTGATGGAAAAGGGCTATGCCTACGCCGTGGACGGGGACGTGTATTACCGCACCCTGAAATTTGACGGCTACGGCAAGCTCAGCCATCAGAATCTGGAGGAGCTGCAGGCCGGCGCCCGCATCGACGTGAACGATGTGAAGGAAAACCCCATGGATTTCGCCCTTTGGAAGGCGGCAAAGCCCGGCGAGCCCGCCTGGGAATCCCCCTGGGGGCTGGGCCGCCCCGGCTGGCATATCGAATGCTCCGCCATGTCCAACCGCTATCTGGGCAAGACCATTGATATTCATACCGGCGGCATGGATCTGGCCTTTCCCCACCATGAAAATGAGATTGCCCAGTCCGAGGCCGCCAATGGCTGCACCTTTGTCAACTACTGGCTGCATAACGGCTTTATCAATGTGGACAATAAAAAAATGTCCAAATCCCTGGGGAACTTTTTCACCGTCCGGGAGGCGGCCGCGGTGTATGGCTATGACTGCATCCGGCTGTTCATGCTTATGAGTCATTACCGCTCCCCGCTGAACTACTCCGCGGAGATTCTGGAGCAGGCCGCCGCCGCGCTGGAGCGGCTGAAAACCGCCAAAGAAAATCTGGATTTCTTTGCGAAAAACGGCCGGGAGGGCGCGCTCTCCCCGGAGGACGCCGCCTTTGTGGCAGGCCTTTCGAAATACCGCGACCGCTTCATCCAGGTTATGGACGATGATTTCAACACGGCTGACGGCATCGCCGTAATCTTTGAGCTGGCGCGGGATATAAACGCCGCCGTGAACCCCGCTGCCGACCCCACCCGGGCCATGGCGGAGGGCTGCCGGGATATTTTCACGGAGCTTTGCGGCGTGCTGGGCATTCCCTTTGGCGAGCAGACGGATCTGGACGCGGAGATTGAGGAGAAAATCGCCGCCCGTCAGGCCGCCCGCAAGGCCAAAAACTGGGCCGAGGCCGACCGCATCCGGGAGGAGCTTCGGGCCGCCGGCATTGTGCTGGAGGACACGCCCCAGGGTGTGAAATGGCATAAGGCATAAATCAAAAAGACCGTCTGCGTAAGCAGGCGGTCTTTTTCACACTCCTATGGCTTCCGCCATACAATGAATTGGGCAAAAACCTGCCCAAAAGGAGGAAATTATGGCGGATTGCAATGAGAGTATGAATGTTGTTCCGGGGTGGGAAGCGGATTGGCTTCGTCCGCCCGCGGGGATGCGCTGCTGCCCGTCCCTGATTGCCGGTCCCACCGGCCCCGTCGGCCCGGTCGGGCCTGCGGGCGCAACCGGCCCCACCGGTCCTATTGGCCCCATCGGCCCCACCGGGCCTGTTGGCCCTGCCGGTGCAACGGGTGCTACTGGTGCAACCGGAGCTACTGGTCCTGTCGGTCCCATCGGCCCTACCGGACCTGTCGGCCCTGTCGGTGCAACCGGCGCTACTGGTGCTACTGGTGCAACCGGCGCCACCGGGCCTGTTGGCCCCACCGGCGCAACTGGCGCAACTGGCGCAACCGGAGCTACGGGCCCCACCGGGCCTGTTGGCCCCACCGGCGCAACGGGCGCTGCTGGAGCTACTGGTGCAACGGGTGCTACGGGCCCCACCGGACCCACGGGCCCCACCGGGGCCACGGCCACGGCGAACTATGCGCTGGGCTATAACGCGGCCACGGCGACTGTGGCGGCGGGAGATGATGTTCCCTTTACCACGGTCAGAGTCCGGGCGGACGATGGCAGCATCACCCAAGCGGATGACACCACCTTCACGCTGGAACCGGGCACCTATGCTGTGAGCTATCAGGCGGACGCGACCACCGCCGGCACGAATACCGGCGCGGCCATTCAGCTGAACGGCGTCACGCTGCCCTATGCCGCGACGACGGCAACCGGCGATTCCCGCCTGCAGGTGAATGCGATTGTGGAACCCACGGCCACGGCGACCGTTTCCGTTACAAACAACACAACGGATGAGGTGACCTATTCAAACGCGGGTATTGCCATCGTGAAGCTGGCATAAGCGGATACGAAAAGCCCCGGGAAATTCTTTCCCGGGGCTTGAATTATGCCATTCAAACGCCGATATAGGCGCGCTGCTTGTCGGAGAGGGTGTCGATGGAAACGCCCATGGTCTCCAGCTTCCGGGCGGCCACGAAAAGGTCGGTCTCCCGGGGGACGGGGACAACGCCGGGGGCCAGCTTGCCCCGGTTGTCGGCCAGATATTTGGCGCTGAGGGCCTGGATGGCAAAGCTCATATCCATAATCTCCGCGGGGTGGCCGTCCCCGGCGGCGATATTCACAAGCCGCCCCTCCGCCAGGACGAACAGCGTCCGTCCGTTGGGCAGGCGATAGCCGGTGATATTTTTCCGGGCTTCGTATTTCTCCGTTGCGTAAGCCTCCAGCGCATCCATGGCCACCTCCACGTTGAAATGGCCGGCATTGGAGAGGATGGCGCCGTCCTTCAGCAGGGGGAAGTGTTCCGCGGTGAGGATATCGCAGTCGCCGGTGGCGGAGCAGAAGATATCCCCCAGCGGGGCGGCCTCGGCCATGGGCATGACCCGATAGCCGTCCATCACCGCCTCGATGGCCCGGATGGGGTCGGTTTCCGTGACGATAACGTGGCCTCCAAGGCCGGCGGCCCGCAGGGCAATCCCCTTGCCGCACCAGCCATAGCCGCCCACCACCACGGTTTTGCCCGCCACGATGAGGTTTGTGGTGCGCATGATGCCGTCCCAAACGGACTGGCCCGTGCCATAGCGGTTATCAAAAAGATGCTTGCAGTCCGCGTCGTTCACCATCACGGCGGGGAAGCGGAGGGCGCCGGCCCGGGCCATCTGCCGGAGCCGGAGGATGCCGGTGGTGGTCTCCTCGCAGGAGCCGATAACGCCGGGGAGAAGATGGGCGAATTTGGTGTGCATCCGCTGCACCAGGTCGCCGCCGTCGTCAATGATGATCTGGGGGCCCACCTCCAGAACGCGGTCGATATGGGCATAATACTCCTCCTCGGTGCAGCCATAAACAGCGTGCACCTCCAGCCCGCCGGCGGCCAGGGCCGCGGCAATCTCATCCTTGGTGGAGAGGGGGTTGGAGCCGGTGATGTGCATTTCCGCGCCGCCGGCAGCCAGCACCCGGCAGAGATAGGCGGTTTTGGCCTCCAGATGGACGGACAGGGCGAGCTTCAGCCCGGCGAAGGGCCGGGTTTTTTGAAAGTCCTCGGCAATCGAGGATAGCAGGGGCATATTCCGGGCGACCCAGGCGATTTTCTGCTCGCCCTCGGGGGCCAGAGTGATGTCACGAACGGTACTCATGGGCGGTGCCCTCCAATATAAATTTTCCAAGATCGGGCCGCACGGGGCCGATATGCTCAATGGTGCGGGCGGCGAAAAGCGAGCCGATGTCTACGGCGGCGGGGAGCGTATAGCCCTGGCCCAGGGAGAACACAAGCCCGGCAAAGAAGGAATCGCCGGCGCCGCTGGTATCCCGCACCTCTGAGGCGAAGGGCTCCCGGTGGCCGCCTTCGCCGCTGCGGCAGTCCAGCCATACGGCGCCCTTTTGGCCGGTGGTGACCACAATGCTCCCCAGGCCCATGGCGGGGGCCTTTTGCCGGAGGACCGAAAGGACAAAGTCATTGTCCACATTTTCATAGGCCGTTTCAAAGAGGCGGCCGAATTCAATCTCGTTGCAAACAAAGCAGTCCATGCCGGAGAGAAGCTCCCGGTGGCGCAGGATGCATTCCATATTGCTGGCCGCGCCGTAGAGCGGCTTGCCCAGCCGCCGGCACAGGGCGCAGGCTTTTTCAAAAATCTCGTCCGTGGTATCGCACTCCAGCGCCAGCGCATCGCACCCGGCGAGAAATTCCTCCCCGTGCTCGGTGAGCATGGCCTCCATGAGGGAGAAATCAAGCTGCTGGCTGATGGAGGCGGCCACATCGCCGCCCAGATCGGTCACCACCAGCCAAACCCCCATACCGCCGGGGCCGGCGGCGATGAAGCGGCAGTCCATGCCGGCGGACTGGAGATGACGCAAAACCGCATCCCCCAGCGGGCCGCTGTCAACGCTGGACAGCAGCGCCACCTCCGCGCCGGCGTGGAGAAGATCCTCGGCGATATTCCGGCCAACGCCGCCGTGGATAAAATCCACCCGGCCAACATTCCGGCCTTTGGGGTCAAAATGGCCGGCGCTGGGGCGGCCCATGGCGTCCATAAATACCGCGCCGAGCACAGCGATTTTCATTGGTTTACGGCCTCCTTGAGCGCCTGGGCCCGGTCCGTGGCTTCCCAGCGCACGCCCAGCTCCTCCCGGCCCATGTGGCCATAGGCGGCCAGAGAGCGATAGATGGGGCGGCGCAAATCCAAATCCCGGATGATGGCCGAGGGCCGCAAATCAAAAACCTGATTCACCGCCGCCTCCAGCGCCTTGTCAGAGACGGCGCCGGTGCCGAAGGTGGTGACATTGACGGAGACGGGATTGGCCACGCCGATGGCATAGGCAAGCTGAACCTGGCAGCGCTCCGCAAGCCCCGCGGCCACGATATTTTTGGCCACCCAGCGGGCGGCATAGGCGGCGCTGCGGTCCACCTTGGTGGGATCCTTGCCGGAGAAGGCGCCGCCGCCGTGGGGGGCGCTGCCGCCATAGGTGTCCACAATGATCTTCCGGCCGGTGAGGCCGGTGTCGCCCTGGGGGCCGCCCACCACAAAACGGCCGGTGGGGTTTACGAAATATTTCACATCGCCCTGGTTCAGCTCCGGGGGCAGAATGGGCTCGATAACGAATTGAATCATATCGGCGCGGATTTGCTCCAGCGAGACCTCGGGGGCGTGCTGGGTGGAGACCACCACAGTGTCCACGCGGACGGGCCTGTTTTGCTCATCGTATTCCACGGTGACCTGGGTTTTGCCGTCCGGGCGAAGATAGGGAAGCGTGCCGTCCTTGCGGACCTGGGCAAGACGCTTTGCCATCTTCTGGGCAAGGCTGAGGGCCATTGGCATGAGCTCCGGCGTTTCATTGCAGGCATAGCCAAACATCATGCCCTGGTCCCCCGCGCCGTTTTCCAGCTCCGCCGCGCCGTCGCCCGCCCGGTGCTCCAGGCTGGCGTTTACGCCCATGGCGATATCGGGAGACTGCTCATCAATGAGCGTCATCACGGCGCAGGTATCGCAGTCCATGCCGTATTTGGCCCGGTCATAGCCGATGTCCCGCAGCACCTCCCGGGCGATTTTGGGCATATCCACATAGCAGGTGGTGCTGATTTCGCCCATCACGGCCACCATGCCGGTGGTGGTGACGCACTCGCAGGCCACATGGCCCAGGGGGTCCTGCTCCAAAATGGCGTCCAGAATGGCGTCGGAAATCTGGTCGCAGATTTTATCGGGATGGCCCTCGGTGACGGATTCAGAGGTGAATAGATAGTGTCCCATAGCTTGTTTTTGTGTCTCCTTGTATGATAAATAATTTTAAGCAATAAAAAAGCGCTCGCCGGAATGGCGGGCACAGAACAGAAAGCGTTCCTTATCTTTCGATTTACACCGCCGGATTTGGCACCTTTTGCGAAAAAGCGCATAGGTTGCCGGGCTTCAAAGGGCCGGTCCCTCCACCACTCTTGATAAGGCTATTCGGTTTTCACAATTTGTTAGTATAGCAGGATTTTTGTAAAAGTCAAGAGGAGCCGCCCATGGGCGGCTCCCGCGCTATTTTTTGCTGTATGGCGTGTTGGCCAGGGGGAGACTGGCGCGCAGCTTGCCGTCCCAATTCCAATAGGCCAGGGCCGCCGCGGGTGCGGCGGGGATGGCGGCAATTTCCCCAACGCCCTTGGCCCCGCAGGCCAGCGGCGAGGCGCTTTTTTCCACGATGATGGGGACAATTTCGGGCACCTGGTCGGCCCGGAAAAGGCCCAGCGCGCCAAATTTCTCCAGAGGCTTGCCGTCCCGGAGGGTGAATTGCTCCGTGAGCGCCCAGCCAAGGCACATGACCGTGCCCCCCTCGATCTGGCCCTCCAGCGCCGTGGGATTCACGGCCCGGCCCACGTCATGGGCGGCGATTACCTTTGCAATCCGGCCCTCTTTATTGAGAATTACCACGCTGGCGGCATAGCCATAGGCGATGTGGGAAACGGGGTTTTCTCTGGCCGAGCCGATGGGATCGGTGACGCCGCTGTATTCCCCATGGAAGGACTGCCCCTCCAAGGCGGAGAGCGGCGCGGTTTCCAGCGCGGCCTTCAGCCGGAGAGCCGCCTGGCGGCAGGCCTCCCCGGAGAAGAGGGTCTGGCGGGAGGCGGTGGTATTGCCGGCGTCCGGGGCGGTGGCGGTGTCCGGCGGGCAGTAGCGCAGGAGCGCCCGGTCAAGTCCGGTGACCTCCCCGGCAATCTGGGTGAGGACGGTGCCCATGCCCTGGCCGATGCAGGCGGCGCTGGAATGGATATAGACGGCGCCGTCCCGAACCTCCAGCCGCGCCCGGCCAATATCCGGGATGCCCACGCCCAGGCCGCTGTTTTTCATGGCGCAGGCAATGCCCGCTTCGGGGTGCCGGTCCAGATAGGGCTTCACGGCCTCCAGACATTCCGCGAGAGCGGTGTCCTCCCCGGCCAGCTGGCCGTTGGGCAGGGTATCTCCGGGGCGGATGGCGTTTCGATAGCGAATCTCCCAGGGGGTGAGACCGCAAAGCCGGGCAAGCTGATTCAAATTCATCTCCGTGGCAAAGCAGGACTGGGTTACGCCGAAGCCCCGGAAAGCGCCGCAGGGGGGATTGTTGGAATAGTAAGCCCGGCCAAGAATATCCACATTCTGATAGTTATAGGGCCCGGCGGCATGGGTGCAGGCCCGCTGCAAAACCGGGCCGCCCAGCGAGGCATAGGCGCCGGAATCCGTCAGCAATACGGCCTTCATGGCGGTGAGCCGGCCGTTTTCATCGCAGGCGGTGGTAAACTCCATCTCCATGCCATGGCGCTTGGGATGGATGAGAATGCTCTCGTCCCGGGTGAGGCTCACCTTGACAGGGCGGCCGGTGCGCCAGGCCAGCAGCGCCGCGTGGTGCTGGACGGACATATCCTCCTTGCCCCCGAAGCCGCCGCCGACCATCTTGGCCGTGACCCGCACGCGCTCCCGGGGCAGAGCCAGCATATCCGCGATCTCCCGCTGGGTTTGATAGATGCCCTGATCGCCGGAATAGATGCGAATGCCATCGCCCTCCCGCTTTGCAACGGCGGTTTCCGGCTCCAGAAAGGCGTGCTCCGTGGGCGGCGTGGAATAGCGGGTGGTGACCACGTGCTTCGAGCGGGCGATAGCGCTCTCCACATCCCCCCGGACCACATGGGTCTCGGTGAACAGATTGGTGGTCTCCCCCAAATCGGCGTGGACGATGATATCATCCGCCATGGCGGCGGTCAGGTCCAAAACGGCCTCCAGAGGCTCATATTCCACCGTTACCAGCGCCTTGGCCCGCTCCAGCAGCTCCCGGCTTTCGGCGCAAACCAGCGCGACGGCGTCCCCCCGGAAATGGGTGATACCGCCCACGGGAATCATCACATCGTAATCCTGCTTCAGATGGCCGATTTTTTGGGCCCCGGGAATATCCGCCGCGGTGAGCACGCATAAAACGCCGGGCAGCGCCTCCGCCGCCTCCTTGCGGATGGCGAGAATCCGGGCGCGGGGATATTCGCTTCGGATGGCGGAGCCGTAAACCATGCCGGGGAGGGAAACGTCATCGGCGTATTCCGCCCGGCCCAGGGCCTTTTCCGGGGCGTCCACCCGGAGCATCCGCGCGCCAAGCGCGGCGGCGGCATCGTCCCGGGGGATGGGCGCGCTCTCCCGCAGGAGTTTGGCGGCAAGCTCGATGGCGTCCAGAATCTTCACATATCCCGTGCAGCGGCAGAGATTGCCCCGGATGGCTTTGGCCGCCTGGTCCCGGGTGGGGCAGGGGTTTTGATCCAGCAGGCCCTTGGCCGCCATAATCATGCCCGGCGTGCAAAAGCCGCACTGCACCGCGCCGCAATGGGAAAAGGCATAGGCATAGGCTGCCGCCTCCCGGGGGGAGAGCCCCTCGCAGGTGAGGATGCTTTTGCCCGCGGCTTTGGCCGTGGAGAGCACGCAGGCGCGGGCGGCCCGCCCGTCCACCAGCACGGTGCAGGAGCCGCAAACGCCCTGACTGCACCCGTTTTTTACGGAGGTCAGCCCCAACTCGTCCCGGAGAAAGGGGAGAAGCTTCCTATCCTTTTCTGTTTTTACGGGCTGGCCGTTTACGAGAAACTCATACATATCCCGAAGACTCCTTTGGGAAAAAATCAAAAGAGGGGCGGGGCGCCATGCTCCGCCCCCGGGGGAGGGTTAGTTGATGACAAGGCCGATGGCCTCGATCTCCAGCGGCATATCCTTGGGCAGGCGGGCCACCGCCACGCAGGAGCGGGCGGGGGGAATCTCGCCGGTGAAATAGCGGGCATAGACCTCGTTCACGGCGGCGAAATCCGCCATGTCCCGGAGGAACACGGTGGTTTTGACCACGTGCTGCAAATCGCTGCCGCCGGCCTCCAGCACGGCTTTTACGTTCAAAATACTGCGCTCGGCCTGGGCGGCGATGCCCGCGGGCACGACGCCGTTTTCATCCGCGGGAATCTGGCCGGAAACAAACACCAGCCCGCCGGCCTGCACGCCGGCGGAATAGGGGCCAAGGGCGGGGGTGGCGCCGGTGAGTTTTTTCATGGGAAAATTCTCCTTATTCACAGGCGAGGAAGCGGGGCTGGCCCTGGGCTTCCAGTTTTTTCAGCATGGCGGCGGGGTCTTTCACCTTGGAGAGGAAGATCATGGCCGCGATGATATAGGGCTTGAAGCTGGCCTCCTTATAGAGGGGCACGCGATAGCGGTCAAACACGGAGGCCGCCACCTCGCCGCGGGCGCAGGATACGCCGGAGATGTCCGCGGGGAGGCAATGAAGATAGAGGGCCTTGCCATGGCGGGTTTTGGCCATGAGCTCCTCGGTGCATTCCCAGTCCGTGTGCCGGGCGTTTTGGGCGAGCAGCTCTTTTTCCAGCGCCTGAATGCCGGCGAAATCGCCGCGGCCATAGAGCTCGGTGCGCTTTTCCATGGCGGCGAAGGGCGCCCAGCTCTTGGGATAGACGATGTCCGCATCCTGAAAGGCCTCGGCCATGGTGGAAACCTTTTTGAAGCTGCCGCCGGAGGCCGCCGCCTGCTTTGCCGCCAGCGCCTCCACCTCGGGGAATACGTCATAGCCCTCGGGGTGGGCCAGCGCCACCTCCATGCCGAACCGGGTGAACAGACCGATCACGCCCTGGGGCACGGAGAGGGGCTTGCCATAGCTGGGGGAATAGGCCCAGGTCATGGCAATCTTTTTGCCTTTCAGATTTTCAACGCCCCCGAATTCGTGGATAACATGGAGCAGATCGGCGCAGCACTGGGTGGGGTGGTCAATATCGCATTGGAGATTGACCAGCATGGGGGACTGCTCCAGCACGCCGTCGGCATGGCCCTCCCGCACGGCATCGGATACGGCCTTCTGATAGGCGTGGCCCTTGCCGATATACATATCGTCCCGGATGCCGATGACGTCCGCCATGAAGGAAATCATATTGGCGGTTTCCCGGACGGTTTCGCCATGGGCGATCTGGCTTTTCCCCTCGTCCAAATCCTGCACCTCCAGCCCCAGCAGATTGCAGGCGGAGGCAAAGGAAAAGCGGGTGCGGGTGGAGTTATCCCGGAAAAGACTGACGCCCAGACCGGAATCAAATATCCGGGCGGAGAGGTTGTTTTCCCGCAGGCAGCGCAGCGCGTCCGCCACGGTGAACAGGGCGGCCAGCTCATCGGCGGTCTTGTCCCAGGTGAGGAAAAAATCGCTTCCATAC
>X279_Western_Grey_Kangaroo__coassemble_57_pt1 | contig 14498 bp, 9 predicted proteins | sample X279_Western_Grey_Kangaroo__metabat2_high_PE_001 | metagenome-assembled genome bin X279_Western_Grey_Kangaroo
GAGTATACGCGATATTGCCGATTATATCGGCCAAAATTCCTATCCCGGCCGGGGCGTTATGCTGGGCCGCAGCGCCGACGGCAAAAAGGCCGTTATCGCCTATTTCATCATGGGCCGGAGCGTCAACAGCCGCAACCGCGTTTTTACCGAAACGGAGGACGGCATCCGCACCCAGGCCTTTGATGAATCGAAAATGGAGGATCCCAGCCTCATCATCTATCACCCCGTGCGAAAGCTGGGGGGCAGCGTCATCGTAACAAATGGCGACCAGACCGATACAATCCGGGATTTTATGGCGGAGGGAAAAACCTTCCGGGAAGCGCTGCTCACCCGGGAATTTGAGCCGGACGGGCCAAACTTCACCCCCCGCATCTCCGGTCTTTTAAATTCGGACGGCAGCTATGCGCTGTCTATCCTCAAAAGTATGGACGGCGACCCGGACTGCTGCTGCCGGTATTTCTATGAATACGACAGTCCCCGGGCCGGCACGGCCCATATCATCCATACCTACCGCGCCGATGGCAGCCCGCTTCCCTCCTTTGAGGGGGAGCCGGTGACGCTGGCGGTGACGGCGCCCAGCGCGGAGGCGCTGGCGGAGCTGCTGTGGCGGAGCCTGGATGAGGACAACAAGGTTTCCCTTTATGTGAGCTATGTGGAGCTTTCCACCGGCGAGGCCGAGACGGTCATCCGCAATAAACACACAAACGAAACGGGGGACAGAATATGAACACTCTGGAACTGAAATACGGCTGCAATCCCAACCAGAAGCCCTCCAGCATATTCATGCGAAACGGCGGCGAGCTTCCCATTGAGGTTTTGAACGGAAAGCCCGGATATATCAATTTCATGGACGCTTTCAACTCCTGGCAGCTGGTGCGGGAGCTGCGGGCGGCCACAGGCCTGCCCTCCGCCGCCAGCTTCAAGCACGTTTCGCCCGCCGGGGCGGCTGTGGGCAAGCCCCTGGGGGAAGTGGAACGAAAAATCTATTTTGTGGCGGAGGAGGCGGAGCTGTCGCCCATCGCCTGCGCTTATATCCGCGCCCGGGGCACGGACCGGCTGAGCTCCTATGGTGACTGGGCGGCGCTTTCCGACCCCTGCGACGCCGCCACCGCCGCCTATCTCAAGGACGAGGTTTCCGATGGAATCATCGCCCCGGACTATACTCCGGAGGCGCTTGCGATTCTCAAAACCAAGAAAAAGGGAAATTACAATATTGTTAAAATCGACCCCGCCTATATCCCCGCGGCGGAGGAGATGAAGGATGTTTTTGGCGTCACGTTCCGCCAGGGCCGGAATGATTACGCCGTCAGCGGGGCGATTTTGGAAAATATCGTCACCAAAAACCGGGCCCTGCCCGAGAGCGCGAAGATTGATATGATTGTTGCGCTCATCACGCTGAAATACACCCAGTCCAACTCCGTCTGCTATGTGAAAGACGGCCAGGCCATCGGCGTGGGCGCCGGCCAGCAAAGCCGCATCCATTGCACGCGCCTGGCGGGCAACAAGGCGGATAACTGGTATCTCCGCCAGCATAAAAAGGTGCTGGAGCTGCCGTTTCGGCCCGAGCTTCGCCGGCCCGAGCGGGATAACGCCATTGACGTATATATCTCCGAGGAATATGAGGACGTGACCGGCGAGGGGAACTGGCAGGGGATATTCACCCGCCGGCCCGAGCCGCTCTCGGCGGAGGAAAAGAAAGCCTGGATTGCAACCAAGTCTGGCGTGACCGTTGGCAGCGACGCCTTTTTCCCCTTTGGCGACAATATCGAGCGCGCGAGGAAATCCGGCGTTCAATACGTTGCCGAGCCGGGCGGGAGCATCCGGGACGATAACGTGATTGAAACAGCGGATAAATACAACATGGTCATGGCATTTACCGGAATGCGCCTGTTCCACCATTAAGGAGAAAGAGCGATGAAGGTGATGGTAATTGGCGGCGGCGGACGGGAGCACGCCATTGTCCGCGCGCTGAAAAAGAGTCCGGAAATCTCCGAGCTTTATGTCCTGCCCGGAAACGGCGGCATCGCCGCCGATGCCCGGTGCGTGGCGATTGGCGCGGGGGATTTGGCCGGGCAGGTGGAATTTGCCCGGGAAAACGCTGTGGACTTTGCCGTGGTGGCGCCGGACGACCCGCTGGTAATGGGCGCGGTGGACGCGCTGGAGGCGGCCGGCATCCCCTGCTTTGGCCCGGATAAAAAGGCGGCCATTCTGGAGGGAAGCAAGGTTTTCTCCAAAAATCTTATGAAAAAATACGGCATCCCCACCGCGGAATATGCGACCTTTTCCGACGCCGAGGCGGCGCTGGCCTATCTGGAAACGGCCAGTATTCCGGCGGTTGTAAAGGCGGACGGTCTCGCCCTGGGCAAGGGCGTTATCATCGCCCAGACGCGGGAGGAGGCGCGCCGCGCCGTGATTTCTATGATGAAAGAGGGGCTGTTTGGCGACAGCGGCAGCAAAGTTGTCATCGAGGAATTCCTCACCGGGCCGGAGGTATCTGTATTGAGCTTTACGGACGGAGAGACGCTGATCCCCATGGTTTCCTCCATGGATCATAAGCGCGCGCTGGATAACGACCGGGGTCTCAATACCGGCGGGATGGGCACCGTTGCGCCGAACCCCTATTACACAGAGGTAATCGCCGCCGAATGTATGGAGAAGATTTTCCTGCCCACCGTTCGGGCCATGGCCGCGGAGGGACGGCCCTTTCGGGGGTGCCTGTATTTTGGCCTGATGCTCACGGCGGACGGCCCCAAGGTGATTGAATATAACTGCCGCTTTGGCGACCCGGAAACCCAGGTGGTCCTGCCCCTGCTGGAGAGCGATTTGCTCACGGTGATGCGGGCCTGCCGGGAGGGGACGCTGGGGAAAACGGAAGTGAAATTTTCCGACAAAAGCGCCTGCTGCGTGATTATGGCCAGCAGGGGCTATCCCGAGAGCTATGAAAAGGGCTATGAAATCACGGTGGACGCCGACTGCGAGGCGGAGCTGTGCTTTGCCGGGGCCAGAGAGGATGAGGGAAAGCTTATCACCAGCGGCGGCCGGGTGCTGGGCGTGGTGACCACGGCGGGTACCCTGCGCGGCGCCGTGGATAAGGCCTATGCCCAGGTGGAGAAGATTCATTTCGGCAACGCCTATTATCGCCGGGATATCGGCCAGCGGGCGCTGCGGGCGCCCGAAGGCTGAAAGGGAGACAGAGCATGGTTTTTCGTGTATATGTGGAAAAAAAGCCGGGGCTGGAGCATGAGGCTGCCTCCCTGGCGGAGAATATCCGGGAGTTTTTGGGCATTCACGCGCTGGAGAGCGTGCGCCTTTTTAACCGCTATGATTTGGAGAATATCCAAAAAGACCTCTTTGACTATGCGGTGAAGACCGTTTTGTCCGAGCCGCAGCTGGATAACGTCTATGCGGAGCTTCCCCAGGCCGCCGCAGACGCCGCCGCGGTTTTCGCGGTGGAGTATCTCCCCGGCCAATATGACCAGCGGGCGGACTCCGCGGCCCAATGCATTCAGATTATATCCCAGGGGGAGCGCCCCGCCGTTCGCACGGCGCGGGTATATGCGCTCTATGGCGCCCTCTCCGGGGCGGATATTGCCGCCATCCAGAGCTATGTGATTAACCCGGTGGAGAGCCGGCTGGCGGAGCTGGGGCCCTTTGAGACCCTGGCAATGACCTGCGAGCTTCCGGAAACGGTGGCCACGCTGGACGGCTTCCGCCAGCTGGAGCAGGAGGGCATGGCCGCCTTTATCGCCCAAAACGGGCTTGCCATGGATTTGGGCGATATTTGCTGCTGCCGGGATTATTTCCGGGAGGAGGGCCGGGACCCCACTGTGACGGAAATCAGGATGATCGACACCTATTGGTCCGACCATTGCCGTCACACCACCTTTAATACCGTGATTGACGGCGTGGAATTTGAGGATGAGCTGCTCCGGGCCGCCTATGAGGACTATCTGCATACCCGCGCCGCGCTGGGGCGCGTGAAGCCCATTACCCTCATGGATATCGGCACCATCGCGGCCAAGAGCCTGAAGGCCAGCGGCGAGCTTGCGAAGCTGGATGAGTCCGAGGAGATTAACGCCTGCACCGTGAAGATGACCGTCACGGTGGACGGGGAGGAGCAGGACTGGCTGCTCCTGTTCAAAAACGAAACCCACAATCACCCCACGGAGATTGAGCCCTTTGGCGGCGCGGCAACCTGCATCGGCGGCGCGATCCGGGACCCTCTCTCCGGGCGAAGCTATGTATATGCCGCCATGCGCGTTACCGGCGCGGCGGACCCCCTCCGCCCGGTGGCGGAAACGCTGCCCGGCAAGCTGCCCCAGCGGAAGCTGGTTACCACGGCGGCCGCGGGCTATTCCTCCTATGGCAACCAGATCGGCCTTGCCACCGGCATGGTGGACGAGCTGTCTCATCCCGGCTATGCCGCCAAACGCATGGAGATTGGCGCGGTGATTGCCGCCGCTCCGGCAAAGAATGTCCGCCGGGAGCGCCCTGTCCCCGGGGATAAGGTCATTTTGCTGGGCGGGCGCACCGGGCGGGACGGCTGCGGCGGCGCCACCGGCTCCTCCAAAAGCCACACGGTTGCATCCCTGGAGACCTGCGGGGCGGAGGTGCAAAAGGGCAACGCCCCCGAGGAGCGAAAGCTTCAGCGGCTGTTTCGCAATGGGGAGGCCGCCCGGCTGATTAAGCGCTGCAACGATTTTGGCGCGGGCGGCGTTTCCGTGGCCGTGGGAGAGCTGGCCGACGGACTGACGATTGACCTGAACAAAGTTCCCAAGAAATATGAGGGGCTGGACGGCACGGAGCTTGCCATCTCCGAATCCCAGGAGCGGATGGCCGTTGTGGTGGCGCCGGAGGATGTGGAGCGGTTCTGCGCGCTGGCGGACGGGGAAAATCTTGAGACCTCCGTGATTGCCGAGGTGAAGGCGGAGCGCCGGCTTACCATGACCTGGAACGGCGCGGCCATTGTGGATATTTCCCGGGATTTTCTGGATACCAACGGCGCGGAAAAGCATATAACCGTGCACCCCGCCGCGCCCCAGGCGTGGCAAAAAGACATCCCTGAAAGCTTTGCTGCGGGATACCGGGCGCTGGCGGCGGATTTGAACGTATGCTCCCGCCGGGGTCTTGCCGAGCGGTTTGACGCCACCATCGGCGCGGGAACGGTGCTCATGCCCTTTGGCGGCCAGCACCAGCAAACCCCCATTCAGGCGATGGCGCATAAAATTTCCGTGGAGCAGGGGCATACCGACTGCTGCTCAATCATGAGCTGGGGCTATAACCCCGCCATTGCCGAAAGCAGCCCCTATCACTCCGCCTATCTCGCGGTTGTGGAGTCTGTGGCAAAGCTTATCGCCACCGGCGCGGCGTACGAGGACGTGTATCTCACGTTCCAGGAATATTTCGCCAAGCCCGGCCAGGACCCCGAGCGCTGGGGCGCGCCCTTTGCGGCGCTGCTGGGCGCCTTCAGGGCCCAGATGGATTTGCGCGTTGCCGCCATTGGCGGCAAGGATTCCATGTCCGGCACCTTTGAGCAGCTCCACGTGCCGCCAACGCTGGTTTCCTTTGCGGTGACCGCCGGGCAGACGGCGGAAATTCTTGGTAACGAATTCAAGGCCCCGGGCCACAGGGTTGTTTTGCTGGCCCCGGAATATGACGGGGAGGGGCTTCCAGAGGCGGAAAGCCTCCGGGCGCTGTTTCACACCGTGCACGGACTGACCGCCGCCGGCAAGGCGCTGGCGGTTTATACCCCCACCTATGGCGGCGTGGCCGAGGCAATTTTGAAAATGTGCCTTGGAAACGGCATCGGCTTTGCCTATGAGGCGATTGAAAACGAAACGCTGTTTGACTACCGCTATGGCGCTTTCGTGGTGGAGCTGGCGGAGGACGCGGAGCCCATGGGCACGCTGCTGGGCCACACCGCGGCGGAATACACACTGACAAAAGCGGGAGAAAAGCTGTCTCTGGCGGATTTGCAGGCGCTCTATGAAAACAAGCTGGAGCCCGTTTATCCCTGCAATATCCCCGCCGAGGGCAGGGCCATTCCCGCCTTCTCCTATAAGGCCGCAAGCCACCCGACCCCCATTCTTGGCGCGGCAAGGCCCAAGGTTTTGATTCCCGTATTCCCGGGCACCAACTGCGAGTATGATACCGCCCGCGCCCTGCGGGACGCCGGGGCCGACCCGGAAATCATCATCATCGCCAACCGCACCGCCCGCCATATCTCCGCCGCCACAGAGCGCTTTGCCGCGGCGCTCAAACCGGCGCAGATGGTATTTATTCCCGGCGGATTTTCCGGCGGGGACGAGCCGGACGGCTCTGCGAAGTTTATCACGGCCTTTTTCCGCAACGGGCACATTCGGGCCGGCGTGGAGGACCTGATGGACCGGCGCGGCGGGCTTATGGCCGGAATATGCAACGGCTTCCAGGCGCTGGTGAAGCTGGGACTTGTGCCCTATGGAAAGATTATCGACACCGATGAGCATTGCCCAACCCTGACCTTTAACTCCATCGGCCGCCATCAATCCCGGCTGGTACGCACCCGCGTCGCCTCCAACCTGTCGCCCTGGCTTGCGGCCACGGAGCCGGGGGAGATTTATACGGTTGCCATCTCTCACGGCGAGGGGCGGTTTCTGGCCTCGGACGAGCTGATTATGCAGCTGGCGAAAAATGGCCAGATTGCCACCCAGTATGTGGACCTTGCGGGGGCGCCCACGGATGACGTGCGCTTTAACCCCAATAACTCCTGCTTCGCCATCGAGGGTATCACCTCGCCCGACGGCCGCGTGCTTGGCAAGATGGGACATTCCGAGCGCATCGGCCCGGGGCTTTATAAAAATGTTCCCGGCGCTTATGACATGAAGATGTTTGAATCCGCCGTTCGCTTTTTCAAAAATAACTGATGAATTTGGAGGAAACTGACCATGGCGCATTATTTCAATGAGCCCTCCCGCACCTTTAGCGAGTATCTGCTCCTTCCCGGCTATACCTCCGAGGAATGCGTACCCGCCAATGTATCGCTGAAAACCCCGCTTGTCCGCTTCCGCAAGGGAGAGGAGCCGGCCATCAGCCTGAATATCCCCATGACTTCTGCGATTATGCAGTCCGTTTCAAACGACACGCTGGCCATCGCGCTGGCCAAGGAGGGCGGCCTTTCCTTTATCTATGGCTCCCAGAGCATCGAGGATGAGGCGGCAATGGTGGCCCGGGTGAAAAACTATAAATCCGGCTTTGTTGTCAGCGCCTCCAACGTGACATCGGACGCCACGCTGACTGATATTCTGGCGCTGAAGGAGAAAAACGGCTTTTCCACCGTGGCCGTCACGGATGACGGCAGCGCCAACGGAAAGCTCTTGGGCATCGTGACCAGCCGGGATTACCGCGTTAGCCGCACGGACCCGGAGGCAAAGGTGGCCGAGTTTATGACCCCCAGGGACAAGCTTATCACGGCCGAGGAGGGCGTTAGCCTCAAGGAGGCAAACGATATTATCTGGGATCACAAGCTCAACGCGCTGCCCATCGTGTCCAAAGAGGGGAATCTCTGCTATTTCGTTTTCCGCAAAGACTACGCAAACCATAAAAATTACCCCGAGGAGCTGCTGGACGCCGAAAAACGGTTTCTTGTCGGCGCGGGTATCAACTCCCGGGACTATGCCCAGCGCGTGCCGGCGCTGGTGGAGGCCGGGGCGGACGTGCTGTGCATTGACTCCTCCGAGGGCTATTCCTGCTGGCAGAAATACACCATTGACTGGATCCGCGAGCGCTATGGCAACAAGGTGAAGGTGGGCGCGGGCAACGTTGTGGACGCGGAGGGCTTCCGCTTCCTGGCGGAGGCCGGGGCGGACTTTGTGAAGGTTGGCATCGGCGGCGGCTCCATCTGCATCACCCGGGAGACTAAGGGCATCGGCCGCGGCCAGGCCACCGCGATTATCGACGTGGCCGCCGAGCGGGACCGGTATTATCAGGAAACCGGCATTTATGTGCCTATCTGCTCCGACGGCGGCATCGTTTATGACCACCATATCACGCTGGCGCTGGCCATGGGCTCCGATTTTGTTATGCTGGGGCGCTATTTCGCCCGCTTTGACGAGAGCCCCACGCCCAAGCTGAATATCAACGGCACCTATGTGAAGGAATACTGGGGCGAGGGATCCAACCGCGCCCGCAACTGGCAGCGGTATGATTTGGGCGGCTCCGAGAGCCTCAGCTTTGAGGAGGGCGTTGACAGCTATGTCACCTATGCCGGCGGCCTCCATGAAAATGTGCAGAAGAGCCTGTATAAAGTAAAATCAACCATGTGCAACTGCGGCGTTACCACCATTCCCGAGCTGCAGCGGGACGCCAAGCTCACGGTGGTATCCTCCACCAGCATTGTGGAGGGCGGATATCACGATGTGACGCTCCGCACCACCAATTCTATCAAGTAAGGAGAGCGCACCATGACCGACATTGAAATTGCCCAGCGCTGCGAAATGCAGCCCATTGGCCGCATCGCGGAAGCGGCCGGCATCGACGACAAGTATCTGGAGCCCTATGGCCGCTATAAGGCCAAGGTGGACTATGCCCTTTTGAAGGAGAGCCAGCGGAAGGACGGAAAGCTCATCCTGGTCACCGCAATCACGCCCACCCCCGCCGGCGAGGGAAAGACCACCACCACCATCGGCCTGGCCGACGGGATGCGCCGCATCGGGAAAAATGTGATTGTGGCCCTCCGGGAGCCGTCCCTTGGCCCGGTGTTTGGCGTTAAGGGCGGGGCCGCCGGGGGCGGCTATGCCCAGGTTGTCCCCATGGAGGATATAAACCTCCACTTCACCGGGGATTTCCATGCCATCGGCGCGGCCAATAACCTCCTGGCCGCCATGCTGGATAACCATATCTATCAGGGAAACGCCCTGCAAATTGACCCCAAGAGCGTCACATGGAAGCGCTGCGTGGATATGAACGACCGGCAGCTCCGCCATGTTATCGACGGCGTGGGCGGCAAGGTGAACGGCGTGCCCCGGGAGGACGGCTACGATATCACCGTGGCCACCGAAATCATGGCGGTTTTCTGCCTGGCTTCCTCCATTGCCGATTTGAAGGCGCGGCTGGGCCGCATCGTGGTTGGCTATACCTATGACGGCGCGCCTGTAACGGCCGGGGATTTGAAAGCCGTTGGGGCCATGGCGGCCCTTTTGAAGGACGCGCTGAAGCCCAACCTTGTTCAAACGCTGGAGGGAACGCCCGCCTTTGTCCACGGCGGCCCCTTTGCCAATATTGCCCACGGCTGCAACTCCGTGCTCGCCACCCGCATGGCCCTGCGCCTGGGGGATTATGTGGTCACAGAGGCCGGTTTCGGCGCAGACCTGGGCGCGGAAAAATTCCTGGACATCAAGTGCCGCTATGCGGGGCTCACGCCCAGCGCCGTGGTCATTGTGGCCACCATCCGCGCGCTGAAAATGCATGGCGGCAAGGCCAAAAATGAGCTTGGCGCAGAAGACCTGCCCGCGCTGGAGGCGGGCCTGCCCAATCTTTTGCGCCATGTTTCCAATATCAAAAATGTATACGGTTTGCCCGCGGTTGTGGCCGTGAACCGGTTCCCCACGGATACGGACGCCGAGGTTGAGCTCATCATCCGCCGGTGCAAGGAGCTGGGCGTGAATGTGGTTTTGTCCGACGTTTGGGCCCGGGGCGGCGCGGGCGGCACAGAGCTGGCCGAGGAGGTTGTGCGCCTGTGCGAGCAGCCCGGAAACTTCACTTACAGCTACGAGCTGGATATCCCGCTGGAGGAGAAGATCGAGGCGGTGGTTCGGCGCGTTTATGGCGGGGCCGGCGTCCAGTTCACCGCGGCGGCGGCCAAGGAGCTTAAAAAGCTCAAGGAGCTGGGCTTTGGCGGGCTTCCCGTTTGCATGGCCAAAACCCAGTACAGCTTTTCGGATGACGCGGCGCTTCTGGGCGCGCCGGAGGGCTTCACGGTCACGGTGAAAAACGCGAAAGTCTCCGCCGGCGCCGGCTTTGTGGTTGTGCTCACCGGGGACATTATGACCATGCCGGGCCTGCCCAAGGTTCCCGCCGCGGAAAAAATTGACGTGGATGATGACGGCGTCATCTCCGGGCTGTTCTAATCGGACGAGAGCTTTTGTCCGCCCGGCAAGGCTTTGCCGGGCGGACGGAATATTGACGGAAGCGAGATCTTTCCCATGAAAAATATGACCTTTAAGCGCCGGCTGCCGGTGCCCAAGGAAATCAAAGAGCAATACCCGCTGACGGAGGAGCTGGCCCGCATTAAGAGCGGGCGGGACGCCCTGATTGCGGATGTGTTCACCGGCAGGAGCGATAAAAAGCTGCTCATCATCGGCCCATGCTCCGCGGACAGGGAGGACGCGGTGCTGGAATACTGCGGCCGACTGGCCCGGCTTCAGGAGCGGGTTGCCGAGCGGCTTATCCTCATCCCCCGGGTATATACCAATAAGCCCCGGACCACCGGGGCGGGGTATAAGGGTCTACTGCATCAGCCCGACCCGGAGAAGGAAACGGATATGCTGGCGGGCCTGATTGCCATTCGGCGGCTGCATACAAATGTGCTGGCCCAGACCGGACTTTCCACCGCGGATGAGATGCTCTATCCGGAAAATTACCGCTATCTGTCCGACCTGCTGGCCTATGTTGCCGTGGGCGCGAGAAGCGTTGAAAACCAGGAGCACCGGCTCACGGCCAGCGGCATTGCCGTGCCGGTGGGCATGAAAAACCCCACCAGCGGCGATATCTCCGTGATGCTCAACGCCATCCTGGCCGCCCAGAGCGCCCATACCTTTATCTACCGGGGCTGGGAGGTTGAAACCGCCGGAAACGAGCTGGCCCACGCCATTCTCCGGGGCTATGTCAACCGCCATGGCGAGGCCATCCCCAACTATCACTATGAGGAGCTGGCGCACCTGTACGACAGCTATACGGAGCGAGGGCTGGAAAACGCGGCTTTGATTGTGGACGCGAATCATTCAAACTCCGCCAAAAAATTTCGGGAGCAGCCCCGCATCTGCAAAGAGGTGCTCCATTCCTGCCGCCATTCGGCCCATATCCAGGCCCTTGTCAAGGGATTTATGATTGAATCCTATCTGGAGGAAGGGGCCCAGCGCATCGGCGAGGGCGTTTTTGGGAAATCCATCACCGATCCCTGCATCGGCTGGGTCGATACCGAGCGGCTGGTGCTGGAAATCGCCGAGCTTGTTTGAGGCATAAAAAAACACCGCCTCCCGGCGGCATGAAAATTTCCCTTATATATGAAGTAACCCCTGACGGAAAAGCTCATGGCTTTTTTGATCCATCAGGGGTTACTTCATTGCGTTCTTATTATCTAGCATCCATGGTTACCTCTCTTTCGTTAGTTTCTGGCGGCGCTGACCACCGATCCGGAATCCGTCCCGCACATGAAATGCTCTTTGAATACTCTCAAAGCGAGATGCGCTTATATGATGGACATTCCTGCTGACCGGGGCGCCACCTCGGCCCAACGCCGTTGAGCCTCCGGGCCTGATTTGCCCGATACGTCAGGTATCACCCTTTCTGGCTATAATATAGCACGGGGAGCGCGGGAATACAAGAGTTATATTGTATAAAATATACGATAGAAAGCTGTGCAGAACACAGATTTATATGAAATATGCCAAATTTGTGTTGACGCAGTCCGAGAAATCTGCTATTCTAAATTTGTTGGGCCGCCCTTTATGGGCGGCCCAAGTGTTTTGCTCTGCCGGGCGTATAATTTCCGGGGGCGGCGCATACCCTGGGTTTGGGTGATGATGCATGAAAAAGCAGGTGTGGAAAGCCTATGCCCTGTGGATTATTCTGGCGGAGGCCGTGGGGGCGCTGTCCGGCTGGGTGAGCAGAAACGGCACAAAAATTTATAGCACCGCAATCGTTCAGCCGCCGCTCTCGCCGCCCGGTATTGTGTTTCCAATCGTTTGGAGCATTTTATTCGCGCTCATGGGCGTGAGCGCGGCGCGGGTATTCCTGGCGCCGGAGGGGGAGGAACGCACCCGGGGACTGCGGCTGTTTTTCACGCAGCTGGGCTTTAACTTCTTTTGGAGTGTTATTTTCTTCAATATGCAGGCCTTTGGTCTGGCCTTTCTGTGGCTGGCGGCGCTCTGGGCGCTGATTGTCTGGATGACGGTTACGTTTTATCGGGTGGACCGGCCGGCGGCCTGGCTTCAGCTTCCTTATCTTATCTGGGTTGCCTTTGCGGGATATTTGAATCTGGGTGTATGGCGGCTGAACTGAATTGCGAGAAAAAAGACGGACTTTTTTGAAAAGTCCGTCTTTTTGCGCGGTTATTTTTGTATGGCGCGGGTGTATTTTGGCAAAACAATTTTCCAGAAAATCAGTCCGTTCAGGATAAGAAGCGCGCCAAAGATCAGCCGGGCGGCCAGCTCCGGGAGCAGCAGAGAGATGCCGTTCATATCCCCGCCGCCGAAAAAGCCGCACAGCAAGCTTAAATACAGAGGATCCATCAGGAGCATGGCGATGGTGATATAGTACATGATAGCCCGAAATGGCAGACTCTCCACGCGGCATATCCGGCCGGTGAGCAGCACCAGCGCATAGCCCACAAGGAGCGTTGCCACCGCGCTGACAAGGCAGAACAGGCCAAGCTGACTGTTGGTCATGGCGGTGTCTTCCACAACAATCTGCATCCCGATGCCCATAAAGCGAATTTTTTTGAAAACGCCCGTGGCAAGGGCGTAAAGCAGGTGAGCGCCCTCATGGACGATATAATAAGAGACAATCGCCGCCAAGACGCCGATATACCGACGCGCGAGCTTATTCATGGGCATACCTCACTGTAACGCGGATTCCCGCAAGCTTTTGCCGGCGCGGCCGGCGCCGATGTACATTGCCCTTCGGGGCAATTCACGAGCCCACCCAGTATAACACGGCGCGGAGGCTTTTGCAACTTCGGCGCGGCGCGGGTGAAGCGCCCGGGCGGGATGATATCTCCATGACAATGTGCCCGCCGAACAGCCAGCGGGATTTTTTGCAGAAAGGTGATATTGTCACGGAAGGCGGCGGAAAAACCGCCTATACTAAAGCCATGAAATAAAACAACAGGAGGATTTACCCATGTCAGCCATCAATGTGAACAAAAGCAGCTTCCACCGTGAAGTGCTCCAATCGGACAAGCCCGTCCTGCTGGACTTCTGGGCTCCGTGGTGCGGCCCCTGCCGCATGGTGGGTCCGCTGGTGGAGGAAATCGCCAGAGAGCGCCAGGATATCAAGGTTGTCAAGATCAATGTTGACGAGGAGCAGGAGCTTGCCATGCAGTTTGGCGTGATGAGCATTCCCACGCTGATTGTGATGAAAAATGGCAAGATTGTCAACCAGGCCACCGGCGCCAGGCCCAAGGCCCAGATTCTCTCCATGCTGTGAGGCAAATTAAGCCGGCGCAACCGTTATCGTGCCGGGTTCAAAAAATAGGGGCGCCGGTCTAACGGCGCGCCTCCGCATACAAGTCCGCCCAGGCCGGGCACGGCGCGAATGCAGGACGTATTTCCGCCAGGAGGCATACGCCGCTGGGCGGGCTTGACAAAAGCGCCGGAATGGTCAATGATAAAAATAATCTCCGTTTTTCGCCCGCTGCGGCACAGGCGGGCGGGGGATTATCCCGCGCGGCTGGATAATATCCATAGGGAAAACATCGGCGGCAGCTCCGCCCGGCAAGGAAAGGTAAATTAATAATATGAAAGTTATGATTATCGGCGGCGTGGCCGGCGGCGCTACGGCGGCGGCCCGCATCCGCAGACTGGACGAACAGGCGGAGATTAAGGTTTTTGAGCGCTCCGGATATATCTCCTATGCAAACTGCGGGCTTCCGTACTATATCGGCGGCGCCATTGCGGATGCGGAGGCGCTGACTTTGCAAACGCCGGAGAGCTTTGACGCCCGCTTTCGGATAGATATGCGGGTGCACCATGAGGTTACTGCTATCCATCCGGAGACAAAAACAGTTTCCGTCAGGAATCTGGCCACCGGCGAGGAATTTGAGGAAAGCTATGACAAGCTGCTCCTCTCGCCCGGCGCAAAGCCCACCCAGCCCAAGCTTCCCGGCGCGGGTATCGGCAAGCTTTTCACCCTGCGAACGGTGGAGGACGCCCTTCGCATTAAAGACTATATCGACCGGTGCCATCCAACGTCCGCTGTTCTGGCGGGGGGCGGCTTCATCAGCTTGGAAGTGGCGGAAAATCTGCGGGAGCGGGGCATGGATGTCACCATCGTCCAGCGGCCGAAGCAGCTGATGAATCCCTTTGATGCGGATATGGCGGCTTTCATCCATGGAGAAATGCGCCGCCACGGCGTCAAGCTGGCGCTGGGCCACACCGTGGAGGGGTTTGAGGAAAAGGACGGCGGCGTGGATGTGCTGCTGAAGGACAATCCGCCGCTCCATGCGGATATGGTGGTGCTGGCCATCGGCGTTACGCCCGAGAGCGACCTGGCCAAAGCCGCGGGGCTGGAATTGGGCATCAAGG
>X279_Western_Grey_Kangaroo__coassemble_59_pt1 | contig 14441 bp, 6 predicted proteins | sample X279_Western_Grey_Kangaroo__metabat2_high_PE_001 | metagenome-assembled genome bin X279_Western_Grey_Kangaroo
CGTGGGCTCGTCGGCGGTTTCATCAGCGGAATCGTCCACGATGACGATTTCCTCCGCGGGCTCCTCGCTTTCGTCCGCCAGGGCCGCCATGGGCACAAGGCTCACCAGCAGCGCGAGCGCCAGCATCAGGGATAAAATTACTTTTTTCATGCAATAGCACCTCTTAATTTGTAAAGGTATACTTTTCCAAACTCAAAAAAAGGGGAAAATTTTATGTAAATCCCTTGCAATTTGGCCGAAATATGATATATTTTTATTGTAAAATAGTTAAAATTCCAAAATTTACCATAATTTGGAAAAGTATACTTTTACAAATCGGGGCTTTCGGCCTCGATTTTTTTCATTTTTACCCCGTCTCGCTCCCTTGCACAGGGGAGGCGGAATGGCCCCTGCTTTCGCCGCCGGTGAAATATACAACCCTGCTCCGGCTTGCATATTTCACACTCTCTGAAAACATAAAAACCCCACAGACTTCATCCCATGACGGGGATAAAATTTGCGGGCGTTTTTATCATTTTTTATCAAGGGAATATTCTCCCGCGGTCTGCCTGTCTTTGGCTTTTTCTTGCCAGAGGAAAGAGGGACTGCTATAATGAATAAAACAAAAGGCCGGGGAAATTTTCCCGGGCGAGAAAAAACAGGGGGGAGGCGGCAGAGGTGGAGCTTGCGGTCGTGATTTTGCTGCTGGAGGCGGCGGGGCTTTTTCCGGCGCAGCTTTTGCTCTGCTTCAAGGCCAGGCGCCGGCTGCTTCGCCGGCTGCCGCTGCTTTTGCTGGCGGGGCTGTTTCTGCTGTTTATGGGGCTGACGGCGTCTGTTGGTCTGGATGGGGATGCTGCGGGGCCGATATTCCTGTCCCTGGGCATATTTATGCTGATAGGCCAGCTGTTTTGCGCGCTGGCGTGGCTCATCTGGGGCCTGTGCGCGCTCATTAAAAAGCTCCGCGCCTGACCTGCCGCAAGGGCGGGCGGGGCAGTATCCCCCAAAGGCGCGAGCATAAATCCGCACCCACCGGTTTCTTGCCGATGGGTGCGGATAATTTTTGCTTTTTGGCCGGGGCCGATGCGGGGGAATCAGCCGGCAAAGGCGGCCTGCACGCTGGCGAGATCGGCGGCGAGCTGATCCTCGGTGGCCATTTCGATGAGCTCGATATCGCCGTCCTTGAGGCTGGTGATGGTAAACACGCCGTCCGCCGTGACGGTGCCGCTCACGGTAAGGGCAAAGGCGGCGCCATCCATGTTCTCGCCGGCTTTCACCATGGAGAAGGTCAGGTCATCGGCGATGGTGAGCGTGTTCACGCCGTCGGTATAAGTGCCGGGGGCAACCGCGCCGGCGGCTTCGCCGCTGGCCAGGGCGGGGGCCACGGCGGCCTCCAGATTGGCATAGTTCGCGGCAAGCTGCTCCTCGGAGGCGAGCTCAATCAGCTCCAGGTCGCCGTCCTTGAGGCTGGTGATAGTGAAAACGCCGTCCGCCGTGACTGTGCCGCCAACGGTGAGGGAAAAGGCGGCGCCGTCCATATTCTCGCCGACGGTCTCGGCGATAAAGGTCATGTCGTCAGCAACGGTGAGAGAGATGGCGTCGGTGGTATAAACGCCGGGGGTTACGCCGCCGCCAGCGCCAGCGCCGGAGCCGGCGGCCAGCGCGGCCTCCAGATTGGCGTAGTTCGCGGCAAGCTGATCCTCGGAGGCGAGCTCAATCAGCTCCAGGTCGCCGTCCTTGAGGCTGGTGATGGTGAATACGCCGTCCGCCGTGACCGTGCCGCCAACGGTGAGGGAAAAGGCGGCGCCGTCCATATTCTCGCCGATGGTCTCGGCGACGAAGGTCATGTCATCGGCAATGGTGAGGGAGATGGCGTCGGTGGTGTAGGTGCCGGGGGCCGCGGTAGCGGCGGGCTCGGCGGAGGGGTCGCCGCTGGCGAAGACGCTCACGGACAGGATGAGGCACAGGGCCATGAGCAGGGACGCGATTTTGAACGAACGCTTCATGTGTTGGATCCTCCCAATTCAAAAATGATGTTGTTTTACGCAGAGCCACACGCCCCGCGGGTATTACGGATGGATTACAGCTGCGCCACCTTGCGCCCCACAAGATAGCCAAAGGTGAGGCAGGTGCCGTGGGACGCGCCCGCGATGGTCACAGGATAGTCCTGCACGATGCGGCCGCCCATATTGTTGCCGATGGCATAAAGCCCCTGGATGGGGGAGAGCTCCTCGTCCACCACCTGCATGGTGTCCGGGTCGATGGCGAGCCCGCCCAGGCATACCAGCATACTGCCGGCGGAGATTTTGGAGGCATAAAAGGGGGCCGTTTTGATGGGGAACAGCCGCTTTGCGCTCTTATGGAAATCCGCGTCCTCCCCCTGGGCCGCCAGCTCGTTATACCGGCGGACGGCCTCGATCATGTTCCGCTGGGCCGTTTCATCGGAATAGAGGCGGGCCGCCAGCTCCTCGATGGTGTCGGCGGTGGTGCAGCTGCGGGTGACGGCCTCCCGGCTGGTGATGGCGGAGCGGCCGATGGTCATGACGGCGCCGGAGAGATTGGGCACGTCCTCCGCGGGGAGCACATGGTTCACCGAGCCGTGGGAGCAGGGCATCTGCTCCACCTGGTCGGGATAGTTATCGTCAAAAATGCTCCAGCCAAAATCGTCCGGCTGGCGGTAAAGCTGGCTGGATAGCTGCTGGCCGGCAACGTCCTCGTTGCAAAAGCGCTGGCCATTGGCATTGAGCAGCAGATAGGGGTCAACGCCCAGGGCCCCGCCCAGCGTATGGGTCATGGGAGCGTGGGGGCCGTCCTCAATCTTTGCGCCGATCCATGCGCCCATGCACTGGCCCTCGCCGATATTGGTGACGGCGCCGCGGGCGTCCGAGGAGGTGAACATGGTGGGCCAGGCGCGCCCGCCGCAAAAGTGCTTTACCATGCTCTCGTTGGAGCCGTAATCCCCGGCGGCCATGATGACGCCCTTGTTGGCAAGGACTTTGAAATACCGGTCGTCCATGTCCTGAACGATAACGCCCTCCACCCGGCCGCTGGGGTCGGTGCGGATGAGCTGCTTTGCCCAGGTGGAAAACCGAAAAACCACGCCCAGCTCCTGGCATTTTTCATAGCTGAGCTGGAGAATATCGCCCTGGTCGGGGATGAAGGTGAGGGTGGCGGCGGGATAGGTGGGGCTGAATTCCTCCGCCGGGTTATACCCCTCCGGCTGGGGCCAGTGGACGGTGCAGACCGTGATTTTGGAGCTGTCATAGCTCTTGGCGTACATATCAATGACCTCAACATTGTCCCCCGCGGGGGCCAGCAGCCAGTCAAAGGCCTCGCCAGAGTGGTCCCGCCACATATTCCACAGCCGCTGATCCGGGCGATAGCCCATCTCTTTCATCAGATCGCCCACGGCGGCGCTGCCGTCAAAGTCCATGCCCCGCTCCTTCTGGAGGGAGCTGCCGCAGATGCCATACTGGCCGGAGCGGTAGTTATAGCCCGTGGATTTTTCAATGACGATGACCGAGGCGCCCGCCTCCGCCGCGCTTCTGGCGGCGCAAAGACCCGCCAGCCCGCAGCCAACAATGACCACGTCCGCGGCGTAGGTTTGGGTGATGTCGCTATCCGGGATGGGATCGGGAACGGTGAACAGGTCGGGACAGTCCGGCGAAACGCTCTCGCCGCTGCCGCCCCCGGGCCCGCCGCTGGAGCTGCCCTGCTGCTGGGCCAGGCTTGCGCTGGTGGCGGCGTCAGGCGCATCGGCGGCCAGAACGCCCGTGCCCAGAATGCCCGCCGCGGCCGCCGCCGCGGTCACGCCAGCGGCGCCCTTTAGAAAAGACCGTCTGCTGATCTCACTCATGGCGATTCTCCTTATCATATTTATCGTTGTCAATATCATAACACTCTCGGCAGTCCTCCGCAAGAAAAAGAAAGGCGATTGCCGGGAAAAAACGAAAAAAGACCGCGCCCGCTATGGCGCGGCGGCGCGGCTTTTCCCCCCAATGGCATATTTCCGGGATAAATAAATAATCCGAACCAAGCTCCCATAAGGAGGATTTGGTTCGGATTATATGGCTTTGGTGCGGGAGATGGGACTTGAACCCACACGTCTATGGTTGGACACAGGCACCTCAAGCCTGCCTGTCTGCCGATTCCAGCACTCCCGCATTTGGCACTACGCCATTATATCAAATTCACTTTCATTGTCAAGGGGTTTTTCCTGGCCCAGAGAAAAAAGAAAATAACCCGCGGCGAGAATCAGCGCCAGAAGCATGGCCGCGGCGCCATAGCGCATGGGCATCAGAAAGCGCATTTTCAGATAGGCGTGATAGCCCAAAAGGGAGCCGAAGCTTACGCAGATCGGCGCAAGACTCATCCGGGGGCAGACCACCGCAAGGGCGAACGTCAGAATATCCGCCAGGAAGAAATAGCGGTCATGCATATGCGGGAGGAGGAAGGGCACGCCGATGCACAGCATAACCGCCGCCCCAAGGAGGGCCTGATTCGTCAGGCTCTTGCGGCGGATGAGCGCGCCGGCAAAAAGGGAAACGCAGAAAAGGCAGGCCAGAAAGATGCCGATGGCGGCGGCGTCCTCGGCGGGGAGTGCGTCAAAATTCAAAAGCGCGTAGACAGAGGAGGAGTTATAGTTCAGCCCGCTGCCGATGGAGCCGGTGTTATTATAATAGAGGAGAATGAGCTCAAAAAAGTTTCTTCCCGCGAATACGGCGGGCAGGATAGAGGCGACATAGGTCAGCGGGAAAATGAACAGCTGCCAGAATTTTACCCGCCCGGCGATGAGCAGCACAGCCCAGAACGGGAGCAGGAAGATGCCCTGGAGCTTAAAGGAGATGGAAATGGCGATAGCCGCCACGCTCCAGCCGGGGCGGCCGGAGAGCGCGAGATAGAGGGCCAGCACGGCAAAGGCGACATAGATAACGTCGCACTGCCCCCAGAGGGCGCCGTTGAGATATACCGAGGGCAGCCACAGCACGCCCAAAAAGGCGGTGAGCCGCCGGGCGGGGCTTTGGGTGAAAACGCCCACCAGCAGCATGGTAAACCAGGCGAGCAGCACATCGAAAAGAATGCTGAATAGCTTCACCAGCAGCAGGTCATAGATTTCGCTTTTGGCGATGAGCGCCAAAAAATAGAGATAGGGGACATTATAATTGCAGCTCCAGATGGCGCTGCCAAGCCCCCGCCAGGGGCCGGCGTCCCGCAGGGCCTGAATCCAAACGCGAATCCAGTCCTGATAATCCAGCGTTTCATAGGGCAGACAGCAGTACCGGAGCACAAAGGCCAGCGGCACCATCACCAGCACCAGCGTCCGCTGGGGCGCGGTTTTAAACAGGCCCGCGCGCCACAAAATGCCCAGCGCGAGCACCAGCTCCATATATAAAAGAATGGTTGCGCGATAATCCACGGGAGACCTCCTTGTCCGGGGCCGGAACCAAAAAATGCGGCGGATGCAACCGCCGCAAAATAATATACAAATTGTATTGACACGGAAATGGAAAATGTGGTAAAATAGCTTGCTGTATGCTTAAAAAGTGGGGGAGTTTTCCCTTTCATATCTATCGGAGTGATTATATCAGCGCCAAAAGGAAAAATCAAGCCGATAGAATGAATTTGTGACAACCCGCCCCGGCGTATCATATTTTGCCGAAGGAGTGATCTTTTTTTGATGCCGAAGGATGTCTATTATGGCAAAACTCTCCGCAAGAGCTTTGCCCGCGTAGAGGAAGTCCAGGATATGCCCAACCTCCTGGAAATCCAGAAAAACTCCTATCAGTGGTTTCTGAAGGAGGGCCTGCGGGAGGTATTTCGGGATGTGGCCGCGGTCACGGACTATTCCGGGAATCTGGAGCTCTCTTTTGTGGACTATTCCATGGACGAGAAGCCCAAGTATTCCGAGCAGGAATGCAAGGCCCGCGACGCCACATATGCCGCGCCCCTGAAGGTCTCGGTCCGGCTGCGTAACCGGGAAACCGAGGAAATCAAGGAGCAGGAAATTTTCATGGGGGATTTCCCCCTGATGACCGAAGGCGGCACCTTTATCATCAATGGCGCCGAGCGCGTAATCGTCTCCCAGATTGTTCGCTCTCCCGGCGTGTATTTCGATGTCCATCCGGACAAAACCAACACCAACCTCTACGGCGCCACCACCATCCCTTATCATGGCGCATGGCTGGAGTATGAAACGGACGGAAATGATATTTTCTATGTCCGCATCGACAAAAACCGCAAGCTCCCGGTGACCTGGCTGCTCCGCGGTCTTGGCGCCTATGACCCCGCCCGGCCCTATACCTGGCTCACCTGCGTGAACGATGTGGAGGCCGGCGCTGTCACGGATGAGCAGCTTTTGGAGATTTTTGGCCGGGATACCCGCATGGTCAGCACGCTGGAGCGGGACACCTGCCACACCCGGGAGGAATCCCTCCTGGAGATTTACCGCAAGCTTCGCCCCGGCGACCCCCCCACGGTGGAGAGCTCCGAGGCCATGCTGGAGGGGCTGTTCTTTGACCGCCGCCGCTATGATCTCGGCACGGTTGGGCGCTACAAAATCAATAAAAAGCTGGCGGCCTGGAGCCGCATTTTCGGCCGGAAGCTGGCCGCCCCCATCGCCGATTTGCAAACGGGCGAGATTCTGGCCGAGGCTGGCGAGATTCTGGACAGGGACCGGGCCGAGGAAATCGCCGCCCGGGGACTGCTGGAGGCCTGGGTGCTGGACGAGCATGGAGAGAGCCTTCGCGTGTTCGGAAACGGCATGGTGCCCATGGCGCCCTTTGTGTCCTTTGACCCCGCCGAGGTGGGCGTGAAGGAAAACGTCCGCTGGCTGGTGCTCCGGCAGCTGCTGGAGCAGTTTGGCGATGATGAGGCCGCGCTGAAGGACGCCATCGCCGAGAATATGGATATCCTCGTGCCCAAGCACATCGTGGTGGACGATATCTTTGCCTCGGTGAACTATCTCAACTGCCTGGCCCATGGCGTTGGCGTGGCGGACGATATTGACCATCTGGGCAACCGCCGCGTGCGCAGCGTGGGCGAGCTGCTCCAAAACCAGTTCCGCATCGGCTTCAGCCGCATGGAGCGCGTCATCCGCGAGCGCATGACGCTCCAGGATCTGGATGTAATCACGCCCCAGAGCCTGATTAATATCCGCCCGGTATCCGCGGCAATCAAGGAGTTTTTCGGCAGCTCCCCGCTGAGCCAGTTCATGGATCAAACGAACCCCCTGGCCGAGCTGACCCACAAGCGGCGTATGTCCGCGCTGGGCCCCGGCGGCCTGAGCCGCGAGCGCGCCAGCTTTGACGTGCGCGACGTGCATTACAGCCACTATGGCCGCCTGTGCCCCATCGAGACGCCCGAGGGCCCCAATATCGGCCTGATTTCCTATCTGGCCAGCTTTGCCCGCGTGAATGAATACGGCTTCATGATTACCCCCTTCCGCAAGGTGGATAAGACCACCGGCATGGTGACCATGGAGATCGACTATCTCTCCGCCGACCAGGAGGACCGCTACTATGTGGCGCAGGCCTCCGAGGTTCTGCCCGACGGCAGCTTCACCAGCGACCGCGTCACCTGCCGCCACCGGGACGAGATTCTCGCCGTGGACCGCAATCAGGTGGACTATGTGGACGTGAGCCCCCGGATGATGGTTTCCATCGCCACGGCCATGATTCCTTTCCTGGAAAATGACGACGCAAACCGCGCGCTGATGGGCGCGAATATGCAGCGCCAGGCCGTGCCCCTGCTGGTGACCGAGGCGCCCATTGTGGCCACCGGCATCGAGCATAAGTGCGCCGTGGATTCCGGCGTTTGCGTGGTGGCGGAGGATGACGGCGTTGTGATGGATGTGGACGCCGACCACATTGTTGTGAAATACAACAGCGGCGATGTGCGGGAATACCATCTGGTGAAATACGCCCGCTCCAACCAGTCCACCGCCTTTAACCAGCGCCCCATCGTGAACACGGGGGAGGCGGTGAAAAAGGGCGATGTTCTGGCGGACGGCCCCTCCACCTCCAACGGCGAGCTGTCTCTGGGCAAAAACGTGCTGGTGGGCTTCATGACCTGGGAGGGCTATAACTACGAGGACGCCATCCTGCTCAATGAGCGCGTGGTCATGGAGGACGTATACACCTCCATCCATGTGGAGGAGCACGAGTGCGACAGCCGCGACACCAAGCTTGGCCCCGAGGAAATCACCCGCGATATCCCCGGCGTGGGCGAGGAGGCGCTGAAATATCTGGACGAGCGGGGCATCATCACCATCGGCTCCGAGGTTCACAGCGGCGATATTCTGGTGGGCAAGGTCACCCCCAAGGGCGAGACCGACCTCACCGCGGAGGAACGCCTGCTCCGCGCCATTTTCGGCGAAAAGGCCCGGGAGGTCCGGGATACCAGCCTCAAGGTGCCCCACGGCGAGAGCGGCATTGTGGTGGACGTAAAGGTGTTCACCCGGAAAAACGGCGATGAGATGAGCCCGGGCGTGAACCAGGTTGTTCGCGTATATATCGTTCAGAAGAGAAAAATCTCCGTGGGCGATAAGATGGCCGGCCGCCACGGCAACAAGGGCGTTGTCTCCCGCATCCTGCCCAAGGAGGATATGCCCTATCTGCCGGACGGCACGCCGCTGGACATCGTGCTCAATCCCCTGGGCGTTCCCTCCCGAATGAACATCGGCCAGGTGCTGGAGGTGCATTTGGGCTATGCGGCCCAGGCGCTGGGCTGGAAGGTTGCCACCCCCGTCTTTAACGGCGCGAACGAGGCCTCCATCCGGGAGAGCCTGAAGCTGGCCGGCCTGCGGGAGGACGGCAAAATCGAGCTTCGGGACGGCCGCACCGGCGAGAAGTTTGATAACGACGTCACCGTTGGCTATGTATACTTCCTCAAGCTCCACCATCTGGTGGACGATAAAATCCATGCCCGCTCCACCGGCCCCTACTCTCTGGTCACCCAGCAGCCCCTGGGCGGCAAGGCCCAGTTTGGCGGCCAGCGCTTCGGCGAGATGGAGGTATGGGCGCTGGAGGCCTATGGCGCGGCCTATACCCTGCAAGAGATTCTGACGGTGAAGTCCGACGACGTCACCGGCCGCGTCCGCACCTATGAGAGCATCGTGAAGGGCCACAATATCCCCCGGCCCGGCGTGCCGGAATCCTTTAAGGTTCTGGTCAAGGAGCTCCAGTCGCTGTGCCTGGATGTGTCCGTTTTGGACAAAAACGGCGAAATCATCGAGCTCCGGGACGATGAGGACGACGATTTCACGCCCACCTTCAGCTCTGTGGAATACAAGTCCGACGACCGGGAGATTGAGAGCAGCGGTTATGCCATCGAGCAGATTGATGAGGATAACCTTGAGCTGGATTTCGGCTCCGAAAACGGCTTTGCGGACGATGACTATACCGACGATATGGGCGACGGAGAGGAGGACTACGAATCATGAGTTACGCTCCTTTTGAAGCAATCCAAATCGGCATCGCGTCCCCGGAAATGATCCTGGAGTGGTCTTCCGGCGAGGTGAAAAAGCCTGAAACCATCAACTACCGCACCCTGAAGCCCGAGCGGGACGGCCTGTTTTGCGAGCGCATCTTTGGGCCGACCAAGGACTGGGAGTGCCATTGCGGCAAGTATAAAAAAATCCGCTATAAGGGAAAAATCTGCGACCGCTGCGGCGTGGAGGTCACCAAGTCCAAGGTGCGCCGCGAGCGCTTGGGTCATATCCAGCTGGCCACGCCTGTGAGCCATATCTGGTATTTCAAGGGCATCCCCTCCCGCATGGGCGTGATTCTTGACCTGACCCCCCGCATTTTGGAGAAGGTTTTGTATTTCGGGGCGTATATCGTCACCGATCCCGGCTTCTCCCCCCTCCAGAAGTGCCAGATCCTCACTGAAAAAGAGTATCGGGACATGAAGGAGAAATATGAGGACGACTTCGAGGCCGGCATGGGCGCCGAGGCCATCAAGAAGCTCCTGGCCGACATTGACTGCGATGCGCTGGCCGCGGAGCTCCGGGAGGCCCTCAAGGACGCCAGCGGCCAGAAGAAGGCCAAAATCGTCAAGCGGCTGGAGGTTGTGGAGGCTTTCCGCCAGTCCGGCAACCGGCCCGAATGGATGATTATTGACGTGCTGCCGGTGATTCCGCCCGAGCTGCGCCCCATGGTTCAGCTGGACGGCGGCCGCTTCGCCACTTCGGATTTGAACGATCTCTACCGCCGGGTTATCAACCGCAACAACCGCCTGAAGCGGCTCATGGAGCTAAACGCGCCCGACATCATTGTCCGCAATGAAAAGCGCATGCTTCAGGAGGCGGTGGACGCCCTCATCGACAATGGCCGCCGCGGCCGCGCCGTCACCGGCGCAAACTCCCGCGCGCTGAAGAGCCTTTCCGACATGCTCAAGGGCAAGCAGGGCCGCTTCCGCCAGAATCTGCTGGGCAAGCGCGTGGACTATTCCGGCCGTTCCGTTATCGTGGTCGGGCCTGACCTGAAGCTCTATCAGTGCGGCGTTCCCAAGGAAATGGCCATTGAGCTTTTCCGTCCCTTCATCATGAAAAAGCTGGTGGAGGACAATGTGGCAAACAACATCAAATCCGCCAAGAAGATGGTGGATAAGCAGCGGGCCGAGGTGTGGGACGCCCTGGAGGTTGTCATCAAGGAGCATCCCGTGATGCTCAACCGCGCGCCGACGCTGCACCGCCTTGGTATTCAGGCCTTTGAGCCGGTGCTGGTGGAGGGGCGCGCCCTGCGGCTGCATCCTTTGGTCTGCACCGCCTTCAACGCCGACTTTGACGGCGACCAGATGGCCATTCACGTGCCCCTGTCGGCGGAGGCCCAGGCGGAGGCCCGGGTGCTGATGCTCTCGGCCAACAACCTGCTCCGGCCCCAGGACGGTCAGCCGGTCACCGTGCCCACGCAGGACATGGTTCTCGGCTCCTATTACCTGACCTATGAGCGGGAGGGCGAGCCGGGCACCGGCAAATACTTCGCCACGCCCGCCGAGGCCATCATGGCATACAGCGCCGGCGTGGTGGGCATCCATGCCCCCATTAAGGTCCGCATCACGAAGACCATCGGCGGCGAGTCCCGCTCCGAGCTGGTGGATACCACCGTGGGCCGCATCATATTCAACGAGCCCATCCCCCAGGACCTGGGATTTGTGGATCGCTCCAAGCCGGAAAACGCCTTCCTCCAGGAGATTGGTTTCCGCGTGGATAAGAAGCTGCTGGGCAAAATCGTTCAGCGCTGCATTGATAAGCACGGCTTTACCATCGCCACCGAGGTGCTGGATAAAATCAAGGCCCTGGGCTATAAGTATTCCACCATCGGCGCCATCACCATCGCCATTTCCGACATGGTGGTGCCCGAGGCGAAAAAGCACATCATCGCCGAGACGGAGACCAATGTTCTGCCCTATATCGAAAAGCAGTACAAGCGCGGCTTCATCACCGATGATGAGCGCTATCGCCTTGTGGTCGCCGAGTGGGAGCGCACCATCAACGAGGTCACCAACGCCCTCCAGAACAATCTGGATGAGTTTAACCCCATCTATATGATGGCGAACTCCGGCGCCCGTGGCTCCATGAACCAAATCCGTCAGCTGGCCGGTATGCGCGGCCTTGTGGCCAACACCGCCGGTAAAACGCTGGAAATCCCCATCAAGGCGAACTACCGCGAGGGGCTGACCGTTCTGGAATACTTCGTCTCCAGCCGCGGCGCCCGCAAGGGCTTGGCCGATACCGCGCTGCGTACCGCGGACTCCGGATATCTGACCCGCCGCCTGGTGGACGTTTCCCAGGATGTTATCATCCGGGAGGAGGACTGCGGCACCACCGCCGGCAACGACGCCCGCGTGCTGCTGGATAAAATTGTCCGGGCCCGGGTGAGCGAGGATGCGCTGGTGGGCAAATTCGCCCCGACGGATATTCTGGAGCCCAAGTCCGGCAAGGTGCTGGTGCCCCAGTATAAGGCCTTCTCCGCGGCAGATGTGGCCGCGCTGGAAAAGGCCGGCGTGGAGGAGGTGGACGCCGCCGCCGCCGCGCAGACCTTTGGCGAGAGCATCCGCGGCCGCTATCCCGTTGCGCCAATCACCAATCCCGCCACCGGCGAGGTAATCTTTGATACCGACCACCTGCTTATGCCGGTGGACGCCAGAGTGCTGGAGGATAACGGCGTGTTCTCCGTGAAAGTCCGCAGCGTGATGTGCTGCGAGGCCAGAAGCGGCGTGTGCGCCCGGTGCTACGGCATGAACCTGGCCACCGGCAAGCCCGTGGACCCCGGCGAAGCCGTTGGCGTTATCGCGGCCCAGTCCATTGGCGAGCCGGGCACCCAGCTGACCATGCGTACGTTCCACACCGGCGGCGCCGCGGGCTCCGACGTTGAGGACATCACGCAGGGCCTGCCCCGCGTTGAGGAGCTGTTTGAAGCCCGCCAGCCTAAGCGCATGGCGGTACTGGCGGACATCTCCGGCACCGTGTCCATGGAGGACGCGAAGAAAAACGCCATCTGCGCCCTCACCATCACCAATGAGGAGCAGGGCGAAACCAAGGTTTATCAGATCCCCTATTCCAGCGGCATCATCGTCACCGACGGCCAGCACGTGGACAAGGGCGAGGAGCTGACCCGCGGCGCGCTGAATCCCCATGACGTGCTCCGCACCCGCGGCGTGGACGACGATGAAAACGGCCGCCAGGGCGTTCGGAACTATCTGGTGCACGAGGTGCAGAAGGTTTATCGCCAGCAGGGCGTTGATATCAACAACAAGCACATTGAGGTCATTGCCCGCCAGATGCTCCGCAAGGTTCGCGTGGAGGAGCCCGGCAGCACGTCGCTGCTGTCCGGCTCGGTGGTTGATATTGCCGAGCTGAAAAATGCCAATGAGGACATCAGGGTCCGCATGGAGGCCGGGGAGCAGGAGCTCCAGCCCGCCGCCTGGACCCAGATTCTCATGGGCATCACCAAGGCCTCTCTGGCCACGGAGAGCTTCCTCTCCGCCGCCTCCTTCCAGGAGACCACCCGCGTTTTGACCGACGCCGCCATCAAGGGCAAGGTGGACCATCTGGTCGGCCTCAAGGAAAATGTCATCATCGGCAAGCTCATCCCCGCCGGCACCGGATTGCCCCTCTATGGCAATGTGGATATGGAGACCGACGAGGCAATCGCCAGCGAGGCGGAGGAATACGTGGATCTCTCCGCGCTGGTGGGCCGGTCCAACGCTCTTTAAGCCAATATAGCGCAAAAATACTCCCCTGCCTCCGGACAGCGGGAGTATTCTTTGCTGTGGCATCCGGGGCGAAAGCTGCGGAGAAAGAGGCCGGCCCCGGCGGAGGAGAGGCCCCGCGCCCTTTCCCAAAAGGGAATAATATAAATGAAGAAAGAAAACACAGGAAAAGAGGACGCCGCCATGAAAAAATACAGCCATGTGCTCTCTCCCATCCGGCTGGGGAAGCTGGTGCTCAAAAGCCGCTTTGTATCCAGCAACGCCCTGCCCCATTTTTTGCAGGGGCCGGAGACATTTCCCTCGGAGCAGGTCATTCATCACATGGCCTCCTGCGCCCGAAACGGCGCGGCCATCGTCACCTTTGCGGACTGGACCAATAAAAACCAGCGCAGCTCCTTCAATGAGGACGGACGGCGGTTCCCCCTGTATGCGCTGGAGGATCCCAGCGTGGAAAATTATATGTGCCAGCTGGCGGACCAGGTGCACTATTACGGCTCCTATCTGTCCCTGGCGCTGATGCCCTTTGCCGCGCCGGACCCCATGTATGACGTGAGCGCCTCGGAGGATGCGCCGCTGACGGCAAACTCCAAAAACTTCCGGGACGGTCAGGTGGATTACGATATCGGCATGATGACCCGGGGCGGCAAGGGCGCCAAAGAGATGCCCCCCGCCATGATTCGGGAGGTGATTGAGGCCCAGGCCCAGCGGGCCAAGCTGTATCAGAGCTTTGGCTTTGATATGGTCACGCTCCATTTCGCCTATCGGGCCACGCTGTTTGGCCGGTTTCTCTCACCCATCACCAACCGGCGCGCCGATGCCTATGGCGGCGGGCTCGAAAACCGCGCCCGCTTTCTTTTGGAGCTTTGCGCCCGCATTAAGGAGCTTTGCGGCCGGGATTTCCCCATTGAGATTCAGCTCACGCCGGAGGAGCCTGGCGGCACCACGCTGGCGGAGACCGTCCGCCTGGCAAAGCTGGCGGAGGGGTATGCGGATATATTCCAGTTTCGGGCCGCCAACGGGAATTTGAATCACCCCACGGGCTATAATTCCCGCCCGCATCAATATCAGGTGCTGGACGCCTGCGCCGCGGTGAAGGCCAGCGGAACGAAAATTCTCTGCGAGCCCATCGGCGGCTTTCAGGAGTTGGACGACGCGGAGGCGATTATCGCCGCGGGCAAGGCGGACCTCATCGGCGCGGCCCAGGCCTTCTTTGTGGACCCGGAATATTACAGTAAGGCCAAGGAGGGCCGGGG
>X279_Western_Grey_Kangaroo__coassemble_60_pt1 | contig 14390 bp, 14 predicted proteins | sample X279_Western_Grey_Kangaroo__metabat2_high_PE_001 | metagenome-assembled genome bin X279_Western_Grey_Kangaroo
TGTGTGCAAGAGCTTTGAAACAGAAAGAGGGACGGCGTGACCCGTGTTTATCACCTTTGACGGAATTGAAAACGCCCGGGAGCTGGGCGGGCTGACCCGGCCGGACGGCGCCCGCATCCGGGCGGGACTGCTGCTGCGGACGGGGATGCTGGAAAAAGCGTCGGAGGCGGATATTCGCCGCCTGACGGAGATGGGGCTGGGCCATGTGATTGATTTCCGGGACCGGCAGGAGGCGCAAAGCCGCCCGGATCGCCCCGTGCCCGGCGCGGCGTATCACCATCTGGCCGCGCTGAATGATTTGAGCATACTTTTTGAAAAGCGGCCGGACGACCCCACCATGACCCCGGCGGAGGTGCACCGGGATTTTACCCGGCTATACCGCTTTCTGGCCCAGAGCCCGGAGAGCCATGACGCCTATGAGGCCTTTTTCCGCATCCTGCTGGAGAGCGGCGGGCGGCCCGTGCTGTGGCACTGCACCCAGGGCAAGGACCGCACCGGCGTTGCGGCCATGCTGCTGCTTATCGCCCTGGGCTTTGCCGAGGAGCAGGCTTTGCAGGAATATCTGCTCACAAACCGCTTTGCCGAGGGGCAGCTTGCGGCGCTTCAGGCCCGGGGAATGCCGGAGGAAAAGCTGGCATTTATGCGGGAGATTCTCCTGGTGTTTTATGAAAACGCGGCGTTTTACCTCGGCTGTCTCCGGCTGGAATACGGCAGCGCGAAAAACTTTCTGGAGCTGGCTTTGGGCGTTGGCCCCCGGGAGCTGGAAACGCTGGAAAGCTATTATCTGGAATAAAAATTGCATACAAAGCAGGAGAGCTTCGGCGACACGGGTCACCGAAGCTCTCTTATTATAAATAGCACGGGGAAAGGCAGCCGCGCGGGGCGCGCTATTTTCGCCTCTGCCAGGGCTTTTCCCAGAGATAGGTCACGGCCGCGCCAACGAGGATGGCGGCGGCAAAGCACAGGAGGGTATAGCGATTTTGCCAGGGCTGCTCCCCGGCCATGCTGGGATTTTCAGCGGCATAGGCGGGGATATGCCAGACCTTGAGCCGGACGGCCAGAAACTGGTGCCAGATATAGAAGTTATAGGATATGGCCGCGCAAAGCCGGGTTAGCGGATTGCCGAACAGGCGGTTTAGCCCCGCGGGGGCAAGACAGCCGCAAACCAGAAACCCGCCGGCCAGCAGGCCCAGCGGCAGCCGCCAGAGAAGCTGCTGCCGGCGGATGAGCTCATAGTCCCCGTTAGTTCGGGTATAGAGAATTTGCAAAATGAGCAGGAAGCACAGCGCCGCCCCGCCCGCCAAAAGCCAGCGCCGGCGGTTGGGGATGGGCCGGGCCTCATGGCGGACATAGAGCGCGGCGGCGGCCATGCCGCAGGCGAAAAGATCCAGCATACAGGGCAGCTGGTTGACCCAGAAGATGGTGCGCTCCAGGGAGGACACCCATAGCCGCCCGGCCAGCGCGCAGAGCGTGAGCCCCAGGCACACAAGCCCCGGGCGCTTCCGATAGAGCCGGGCAAGCAGGGGGAAGAGGAGATAAAACTGCACCTCCACGCCCACGGTCCACAAAACGCCCAGCAGCGGGGTGGCATACAGGCTGGGGAAAAGATTATGGGTGAAGGTGAGATGGGCGAAAATATCCCGGAGCGCCGCCCCGGGGGAGGCATAGAGCTTCTGGGGCAGGGCATAGAGAAAAAATACCGCCAGCACCGCCAGCAGATAGGAGGGAACGATGCGCCAGAAGCGCTTTACATAAAACTTTTTCCAATCCGGCGCGGCAAGGCTGTCTCTCCGGGCGCGGGCATGGGGCAAAGCCAGCAAAAAGCCCGATAAAACAAGCAGGAGGTCCACCATGAGATAGCCGTTACGCACGACTTGCAATAAGTTTACATAAGTTTTTCCAATGAAAAAGCCCGGGTCCAGCCAGCTCTGCTGCCAGAAGTGGTACCAGGCCACCAGCCCGATGGCGGCCACGCGCAATACATCGGCGGCAGCCAGGGATTTGGCGCGGGCGGTCATGCTTCGGCGGCCCGGGCGGCGGCCTCGGTGGGGGTTGCGGGGGCGCTGCCCCGGAGCTGCTCCGGGCTGCGGGCCGGGCGGGCTTCGGTTTTATAGGCCACGCACCGGTGGATGGGAAGCCCCTGCCCGTGGAAGCGGGCCTCGTAATCGGTCATAACGCCTTGAACGCCGTTTTCATGGAGGTTTCGGGTGACCTCCTCCAGCTGAAAGCCCATGAGGGCGAACTGCTCCAGAGACCACTCAAAAAGCCAGCGCTGGTCGGTTTTATATTCAATCCGGCCGCCCACGGGGAGGAGGTCCCAATACATGGCCAGAAAGGCCGGCGCGGTGAGCCGGTGCTTGATTTCCTTTTTCCGGGGCCAGGGGTCCGGGAAATTTATGAAGATGACGGAGACCTCCCCCGGGGCGAAGATGGCCCGGAGATTGGCGACGCCAATGTCGATAAAGCGCACGTTTGCAAGCTCCGCCGCCATGACCCGCTCCATGGCGGTGATCATGGCGTTTGGCACCTTTTCCAGCGCCACCAGGAGCTTTTGGGGCTGGGCGGCGGCGGTGGCGGCGGTGAACTGGCCCTTGCCGCAGCCCATCTCCGCCCATACGGCTTCGCACCCGGGGAGCAAATCGGCCCATTTGCCCGCCAGAGCTTCCGGCTCAAACACCTGCACGGCGGCGCATTTTTCCATGCGGGGGATGAGGTTTTTCTTGTTTCGCATTCTCATAGCAATGGCTCCTCCGGCGCTTCGCACTTGGGATTTTTGCTTATTATAGCACAAAAAGGGGGCGATGGAAAACCGCCGGGGAAAGGATTTTTTTGCGCGTTGCGGCTTTTTGGGCCATAAACCGTCCAAAAGAGACAGGGAAAGAAGCGTACAATGGCGGTATGGAAAGAATCCGGGCGGCCAAGGCCGCGGGCAAGGGAGGGCTTCGGCGTGAAAGGAAAAGAGAAGACTGCGGCGCTGATTATGGCGCTGGGGATTCTGGCTTCGGCGTGGCTTCTGGCGGAGTTCATGGCCGGGCGACTGGGAGGCGAGAGCCAGACGGAGACGGCCCCGCGGGAGGAGCCGCTTTCCCTCGCCGCGGGCACGGCGGCGGAGCTTCGAGGGATGGCCTGGAGCTATGGCGGGGAGAGCGTGGCGCTTCTCTGGGACGAGGAGCGGGGCGCCTGGGTCAACGGGGAGGACGGCGCCTGCCCCATCGACCAGGAAAAGCTGGCGCCGCTGGTGGAGGCGGCCGCCGGGGTGAAGGCGGGCATGGCCCTCCGAAACGTGCGGGACTTTGCCCAGTATGGGCTGGAGACGCCCATTTTGTCCCTGACGGTGACGGCGGAAAACGGCGAGGCGGACTATGAGGTGGGTAATCAAACGCTGACCGGGGAATATTATCTGCGCATGGACGGGCGGGACACGGTGTATACCGAGACGGGGCAGCTGCTGCCCGCCTTTCAGACAACGCTGGGGGAGCTTCTGGCGCTGGAGACGGGGCCGGAGGATATTGCCCAGGTGACGGAGCTGGCCGTGGATACGGACGCGGCGGACTATACGCTTTCCTACCGGGAGGGAGAGAGCGAAAGCTGGTTTGGCGGGGCCAGCGACTGGACCGCCCGGATGGAGGACGGCGAGGCGATTCCGCTGGAAACCGGGCAGGCGGCGGCGCTATGCAAAAGCGTGACGGAGATTTCGTTTACCGGCTGTGCGGACTGGCATGGGGAGGAGGACGCGGACTATGGGCTGGACAGCCCCCAGGGGACGGCAACGGTGACCTATCTGACGGCAAAGGGGGAGACCAAGACCTTTTCGCTGACCTTTGGCAGCTATGACGGGGACAGCGTTTATGTGCGGCCCGGCGGGGCGGAGATTGTGTATCTGGCGGAGGGGACTGTGCTGGACAGGCTCATGTATCCCGACTGGGAGGCCATGTCGCCCCGGACGGTTTGCCCAGTGGATCGGGCCACGGTGACCGGGGCGGAGATCCGCCTTGGCGGGCACAGCTATACGCTGGAGCGCCATGTGGCGGCGGAGGAGGCCGTGGACGCCAATGGCGACCTGGTCACGGAGGAGAGGGTCTATTATGTGGCGAACGGCTGGACGCTGGAGTCCGCCGCGGCGGACGCATGGCTCGGGCGGATTGAGGCGCTGGAGGCCTCCGGCCCGGCGGGCGAGGCCCAGGGCCGGGAGGAGCTGCTGGCCGTGGTTTTTCACCGGGACAGCGAAACCTGGCCGGAGGTGAGCTTTTCGGTTTGGAGCTATGACAGCGCCCGGTGCGTTTGCACGGTGAACGAGGAGGAGCGCTATTTTATCCCCCGGGAGGAGGGGGAGGCGCTGGTGGCCCAGGGGGAGGAGCTGCTGGTGATTGAATGAAAGGAAAAAGCCGCGCCGGGGGCGGAACCCCGGGGCGGCTTTTATCATATATATGGAATCGCGATGAGGTCACATGGCGTCCTCATTCACGCGCTCCGGCGCTTTTTCAAGCTCGGAGGGATTGTCCAGATAATAGCGGAAATACTTAAAGGCGGAGCCCACATAGGCGCTGTCCGCGATGCGGGAATCGAAGGATACGGTGTAATCCACATATCTTTTCTCCCGGAGGGCGCCGCTCTGATCCGGCTCATAGGCGGTCCGGCGGCGGCCGATGGAGATGCTCACCGGCAGCCCGCCCAGACTGTTGAGACTGCGGGCCATGGGGGGGAGAGAGGCGCTGCCCTCGTCGGAGATGACGGCGGAGCCGTGGAAGGGGCTCTTTTCCAAAAGCCCGCGGCCGAGCCAGTCGTTATAATCCAGAAAGCGGAGCACGCCCACGCCGGCGCGCACCACAAAGCGGGGCGTTTTCACCAGCACAGAGGCAATGTCGCCAAAGCGGTCCGAGTCCAGGTCGGCCTGCACAGCGTCCAGCTGGGCGTTGATGCGGCGGATGACGTCGTAAACGGTGTCCGAGGGCTTGAAGCGCACCTTCAGCGTCAGCGCGCCGGCGTCCGCCGCGCCGCTCCGCCCGGCGGAGAGGACAATGTCGATATCATCCCGGGCAAAGAGCCGCCGGCCGGAGACAAAGCGGTTCATAGCCGGGCGATGGGCCAGCATACGCACATAGGCGGCGATGAATATATGCAGCAGAGAGACGCCGTCATAGCCCTCGCTGCGGCGAAGACGGACCCACTGCTCCATGGTTTCGGTCTCGGCCCGGTCGGTGAAGGTGTTCACAGCGTCGCTGGGGTTTGGCATAATCAGCGGCGTGAGCTGAACGCCGGGGGAAACGGTGCGGAGCCGGCGCCCGTTTTTGCGGTCGCCTGTGCGGCGGCGGGTATATCGGTCGGCCATAGGAAACCTCCTGATAAGGGTGTTGTCAAATGCGCTGGCCGCGGCTGCGGCGCCCCTATTATACACGAAAAATACGCAAACGGCAAGCCGTGTATGGCGGGCGGGGGCTTTGGCGGGGTTGGGGCCGGGCCGCGCGGCGCACAAATATGCCGGCGCGGGAGCGGAAATATTTGGGAAATTTGACGTTGTCAGGCGAGAAATAGCATGATATAATAATAAAAAAATAACAATGTACGTGCAATGAAGTAATAGTGGGTGTACGCAAGGCTGACCTATCGGCCGGCCGGAGCGTTTTTTGAAATGACCACGATGCGGAGGTGTCAGGAGCATGTCTTTGGAGGCGCTGGAGACCATCGCCCAGGCGGAGGAAAAAGCCCGCCAAATCCGCGAGACCGCGGAGACAAAAGCCAAAAGCGCGGTTCGCGCGGCGGAGGAGGAGGCGGCCCTTGCGGCCGCGGCGGCCGAGGAAAAGGCCGCGATCGAAATCCGGGAGCTGACCCGGGCGGCGGATGAAAAGGCCAGGGAGGCCGCCGGCGCGCTGGCCTCCAATACCCGGAACCGGGAGGCGGCCATGACGGCCCATGCCGAGCGGATGATGGATCAGGTTGTGGATAAGATCGTGGAAAGGATCGTGACCGGCTGATGGCCATTGTGAAAATGAAAAAGCTCCGGCTCATCGCGCTGCGGGATCAGCGGGACGAGCTGAGCCGGGCGCTGATGCGGCTGGGCTGCGTTCAGATTCACGCCCCGGCGGAGCTGCTGGCCGATCCGGCGGTATCGGCGCTGCTGAAGCCGGAGCGGGCGGCCCTGGCCGAGGCGCGGACGGCGCTGGCCAAGCTGCAAACGGCCATCCGGGTTGTGGAGCAATATGCCCCGGAGAAGAAAAAGCTTCTGTCGGCCCGGCCCGCCGTAAGCGAGCGGGAATTTTTGGACGGAGAGGCGCTAACGCGGGATTTGGCGCTGGCGGCGGAAATCGCCGACGGGGATCAGCAAATCCGGCGGCTGCTCGCGGAGGAGAGCCGAATCCGCGGGGAGCTTGAGACTCTGGCCCCCTGGGCGGCCCTGGACGCGCCGCTTCACGGCGGCGGCACAGAAACCTGCGCGCTGGCGCTGGGCGTATGCCTGCGGGAGACGGATATGGCCGCTGTGATTGCCGCGGCGGAGCAGGTATCCGCGGCGGTGCAGGTGCTGCTGGTATCCCAGGATGAGCAGCAGCGGTATCTTGCGGTGATCGCCCTGCGGGGGGAGATGTCCGCCGTGGTGGATGCCATGCGCCCCGCCGGCTGGACGCCCGCCGCGTTTCCGGAGCTTCAGGGCACGGCGGAGGAAAATCTCTGCCGCCTGCGGGAGGAGCTGAAAGCGCTTCAGGCCCGGCGGCAGGAGCTGACGGAGGCAATCGTCCGCCAGCGGCCGCAGCTAGCCGGACTGCGCCTGTCCGCCGACCGAATGGCGGCGGAGGAGGCCCGGCGGGAATCGGTGGAGCGGCTGCAGGGCACGGAGAGCATCGTGGCGCTGGAGGGCTGGTGCCCCGCGCCGGAGACGGCGGAACTGGAGAGGCTGCTGGAGCGCTTTGACTGCGCCTGGGAGCTTTCCGATCCCGCGCCGGAGGAATATCCCGATGTGCCGGTGAAGCTGAAAAACGGCAAATTGGCCGAGCCCATGAATCTGGTCACGGAGATGTATTCTCTGCCGGCATACAGCGGTGTGGACCCCAATCCCCTGATGGCGCCCTTCTTTGTGCTGTTTTACGGCATTATGATGGCGGATATGGGCTATGGCCTTTTGATGATGCTGGCCTCGGTAATCGCCCTGAAAAAGATGCGCCCCCGGGGCGGCACAAAATACCTGATGCAGCTTTTGGGCCTGAGCGGCGTGAGCACCTTTATCTTCGGCGCGCTCACCGGCGGATTTTTCGGGGATTTGCTGCCCCAGATTGCCATGCTGGCAAATCCCGCCACGGGCTTTACCGCGCTCCCGGCGCTGTTTACGCCCCTAAACGACACCATCGCCATCTTGCTTGGCTCTCTGGCGCTGGGCGTTGTGCAGATATTCACGGGCATGATTGTGAGCGTGGCGCACAAGTGCAAAAATGGCGAGGGGCTGAGCGCTCTCTTTGAGGAGGGGGCGTGGTGGTGCATCCTGATTGGCGCCGCGCTGATGCTGCTGGGCATAGGAAATCTGGCCGGCGTGCCGGTGGTTTTGTGCCTGGGCGGCGGGCTGCTGCTGGTGGGCCAGTTTTGGGAAAAGAAGAGCCTGAAGGGCGGCCTGATGGGCCTTTTTGGCGCGATTTATAACGGCGTCACCGGCTATTTCAGCGATATCCTGTCCTATTCCCGGCTGATGGCGCTGATGCTGTCCGGCAGCGTGATTGCCTCGGTGTTCAACACCCTGGGCGCCATGACGGGCAACGTGATTGTGTTTGTGTTAATCGCCATGGTGGGAAATGCGCTGAACTTCGCGCTGAACCTGCTGGGCTGCTTTGTCCATGATCTTCGGCTTCAGGTGCTGGAGTTTTTCAACCGCTTCTACCAGGACGGCGGAAAGCCGTTTGCCCCCCTGCATATCAAGACAGAATACGTGGATGTAATCAAGGAGGAACAATAATATGGACATCATCAATCAGATTGGCGGTTTGGGCTTGGCCTTTTTGGGCTCCGCGCTGGCGGTGGGCTTTAGCTGCGCCGGCTCCGGCAAGGGCACGGGCGTTGTGGGCGAGGCCGCGGCCGGCCTGCTGGCGGAGGAGCCGGAATCCTTCGGCAAGTGCCTTGTGCTCCAGGTTCTGCCGGGCACCCAGGGCCTCTACGGTCTGGTGGTCTGGTTTATCGCCATGCTGCAAATCGGCCTTATCGGCGGCAGCGGTCTAATGGATCTCACCGTGGCCCAGGGCTTCAGCGTCTTCGGCGCCTGCATCCCCATGGCTGTGGGCGGCTATATCACGGCCGTGGCCCAGGGCAAGGTGGCGGCGGCCTCTGTGAACCTCATGGCCAAGAACCCCTCCCAGTTTTCCAAGGGCATCATCATGTGCGGCATCGTGGAGTTTTATGCCATTTTGTCTCTGCTGGCGTCAATTCTGATGCTGATGCAGGCCGTGTGATAAAGGACGGGATGTCTTATGAAGGGCATTGATCGGATCACAGCCCGCATCCTGGCCGAAGCGGAGGCCGAGGCGGCCCGCATCGCCCAGGAGGCCCAAAGCCGCTGCGAGACCATCCGGGCCGAGGGCGAGCTTCGGGCCCAGGAGCGGTATTGGCAGCGGGTGAAGGAGGGCGTAAAGGCCGCGGAAGAGCGCGGCCAGCGCCTGGCCAAGGCGGCGGATATGGAGGCCCGCAAGAGCATCCTGCGCCATAAGCAGGAGCTTGTGGCGGAGACCTTCCGCCGGGCGGAGGAGCGGCTTGACTGTCTCTCCAGCGCGGCGCGGCTGGATTTTCTGGCGGCGCTGGCGGTGGGGGCGTCTGTTTCCGGCCGGGAGGAGATTCTGCTCGGGAAGCGGGATCAGAGCATGGGCCCCCAGGTGCTGGCCCGGGCCAACGCTATGCTGGCGGAGCGGGGCGGCACAGCCGCGCTCACCCTCGCGGACAGGGCGGGGGAGTTTGCCAGCGGGCTGATGCTGGCGGAGGGGAATATCTCCGTAAACTGCACGCTGGAGGCTCTGCTGGCCCAGGCGCGGGAAACCATGGCGGCGGAAGTGGCCGCGGAACTTTTTGCCTAATGCCCGCGGCGGCGGACAGGGAGGAAATGACTTGTCGAATATAAGCAATACCGATTACCTGTTTCTATCCGCATATATTCGGGCCCGGGAGAAAAATCTGCTCACCCGGGAGCGGCTGGAGCGGATGGTGGACGCCCCGGATTTTGACGAGGCGGCCAGAATCTTGACGGAATGCGGCTATCCGGAGCTGACCGGCGCAACAGACCGGGCGCTGGAGGCGGTGTTTTCCGCCCGCCGGGCGGAGGCGCTTGCCGAGATGGAGCGGTTTTGCCCGGAAAAGAGCTTGGTGGACGCTTTCCGGCTCAAATACGATTATCATAACGCCAAGGTCTTGGTAAAGGCCCGGGGCGCGGGGGTGGATGGGCAGGAGCTTTTGTCCCCCTGCGGCCGGGTGCCTGCCGCTGTTTTGAGCGAGGCTTCTCAGGCGGAGAACTGGCGCCGCCTTCCGCCTCCGCTGGCGGAGGCGCTCCGGGAGGCCCGGAGCACGCTGGCCCGCACGGGCAATCCCCAGCTGGCGGATATGGGGCTGGACAAAGCTTACTTTGGGGAGCTTCTGGCGCTGACCAGGGGGCTTTTCGGCGGCTTTTATCTGGGCTATGCAAAGCTCTCCGCGGACGTGGCCAATCTGCGCACGGCGGTGCGCTGTCTCCGGGGCCGGATGGAGGAGGGCGTTATGCGCGCCGCACTGGTGGACGGGGGCGACATCGCCCGGGATCGCATTGCCCGGCGGGTTTACGGTGCGGGTGTGCGGGAGATTTTTTCCGACCGCAGGCTGGCGCGGGCGGCAGAGCTTGGCCAGCAGGCCGTGGAGGGCGCGCCTCTGGCGGCCTTTGAGCGGGAATGCGACAACGTTCTTGGCCGCTATCTTGCCGAGGCGAAGCGGACGGCCTTTGGGCCCGAGGCGGCGGTGGCCTATATCGCCGGGCTGGAGGGCGAGATTGTGGCGGCGCGGATGGTGCTGCTGGGCAAGCGCGGCGGCCTTGCACCGGAACAGCTGCGGGAAAGGTTGCGTGACAGCTATGTATAAAATCGCGGTGATGGGCAGCCCCGATACCGTTATGGGCTTCAAGGCGCTGGGCCTGCATACCGCCCCTGTACGCACGGAGGAGGAGGCCCGCCGGGCCTTCAGAGAGCTGACCCGGCCCGGCCAGCCGGAGGAATACGCCATTATCTATGTGGAGGAAAAGCTGGCCTCCGCCCTGGAGGAGGACATGGCAAAATTCAAGGAGGTTCCCCAGCCGGCGGTGATTCTCATCCCCGGCAGGGACGGCTCTCTCGGCCTTGGCCAATCGGCGCTGCTGTCGGCGGTGGAGCGGGCTGTGGGCGCCAATATTCTATGACTGTTCCCTCCCCTGGGGAGGTATCAATACAGAAAACCGAAAGAAGGTAGACGCATGAGCGGAATCGTAACAAAAGTATCCGGCCCGCTGGTGGTGGCCAAGGGCGTTTCCGATGCCAACGTATCCGAAATGGTGCGTGTGGGCCCCGACCGCCTCATCGGCGAGATCCTGCAAATGAAGGGTGACAGCGCCGACATTCAGGTTTATGAGGAGACCTCCGGGCTGGGCCCGGGCGCCCAGGTGGAGCCGGGCGGCACGCCCTTGAGCGTGGAGCTGGGCCCCGGCCTGCTCACCAATATTTATGATGGCATCCAGCGCCCGCTGGAGAGCATTCGCGCCCTCTGCGGCGAGACCATCGCCCGCGGCGTGGACGTGGCCCCGCTGGACCGGGAGAAAAAGTGGGAGTTTGTCCCCACGGCGGCGGTGGGCGCGCTGGTAAAGCCCGGGGATATCCTGGGCACCGTTCAGGAGACGGCGGCCATCGTGCATAAAATCATGGTGCCCCCCGGCATTGCCGGCGCAGTGCAGAGCGTGGAAAGCGGCGAGCGGACAGTTTTGCAGACGGTGGCGGTGATCCGGGACGATAAGGGCCGGGATCACGAAATCAGTATGCTTCAGCGCTGGCCGGTGCGCATCGCCCGGCCCTATGCCCGCAAGTATGTGCCCAGCCGGCCCATGAACAGCGGCCAGCGGATTATTGATACCATGTTCCCGGTGGCCAAGGGCGGCACCGCCGCCGTGCCCGGCCCCTTTGGCAGCGGCAAAACCGTTGTGCAGCACCAGCTGGCCAAATGGTCCGATGTGGACATCGTGGTCTATATCGGCTGCGGCGAGCGGGGCAACGAGATGACGGACGTGCTCATGGAGTTTCCGGAGCTGAAGGACCCCCGCAGCGGCGAGAGCCTTATGCAGCGGACGGTGCTCATCGCCAACACCTCCGATATGCCGGTGGCCGCCCGGGAGGCCAGCATCTATACCGGCATCACCATCGCGGAATATTTCCGCGACATGGGCTATGACGTGGCGGTGCTGGCGGACTCCACCTCCCGCTGGGCCGAGGCGCTCCGGGAGATGAGCGGCCGACTGGAGGAAATGCCCGGCGAGGAGGGCTATCCCGCCTATCTTGCCAGCCGTTTGGCCCAGTATTACGAGCGGGCCGGCGTTGTGGAATGCCTGGGCAGCGACAGCCGCCAGGGCTCTATCACCGCCATCGGCGCGGTGTCCCCTCCCGGCGGCGATACCTCCGAGCCCGTATCCCAGGCCACCATGCGGATTGTGAAGGTTTTCTGGGGGCTGGACAGCTCCCTGGCATATGCCCGCCATTTCCCGGCCATCAACTGGCTCACTTCGTATAGCCTATATATCGACGGGCTGACGGACTGGTATGAAAGCCGGTTTCCGGGCTTTATGCGGCAGCGGGAAAAGGCCATGACCATTTTGCAGGAGGAGGAAAGCCTCAACGAGATTGTCAAGCTGGTGGGCAAGGATTCCATCGGCCCGGAGGACCAGCTCACGCTGGAGACCGCCAAGATGATTCGGGAGGACTTTTTGCAGCAAAACGCCTTTATGGACGAGGACGCCTACTCCTCCTATGACAAGCAGTTTCAGCTGCTGGGACTGATTCTCCAATATGATAAGCTCTGCCGGGAGGCTATGGCGGAGGGGGCGGCGCTGGCAGAGCTGGCGGCGATTCCCGCCCGGGAGCGCATCGGCCGGGCCAAGATGATTCCGCCCGACGAATGCCAGGAGCAATACGGGGAGATTGAAGCCCAGATGAAGGCGCAAATCCGCGCGCTGGCGGAAGGAGGCGACCGGCTGTGATCCGAGAATACAAAACCATCAGCGAGATTGCCAGCCCCCTGATGATGGTCAGGGGCGTGGAGGGCGTCACCTATGACGAGCTGGCGGAGATTGAGCTTCCCTCCGGAGAGAAGCGCCGGGGCAAGGTGCTGGAGGTAAACGGCGATATTGCCGTGGTTCAGCTTTTTGAAAGCGCCCAGGGCATCAACCTCGCGGCCTCCAAGGTTCGGTTTCTGGGCCATCCGCTGGAGCTTGCGGTGTCGGAGGATATGCTGGGCCGCGTGTTTAACGGCATGGGCGAGCCCATCGACGGCGGCCCCGCCATCCTGCCGGAGGCCTATAAGGACATCAACGGCCTGCCCATGAATCCGGCCTCCCGGGCCTATCCGGCGGAATTTATCCAAACCGGCGTTTCCACGATTGACGGACTGAACACGCTGGTTCGGGGCCAGAAGCTTCCCATATTCTCCGGCTCCGGTCTGCCCCATGCGGCGCTGGCGGCCCAAATCGCCCGGCAGGCCCGCGTGCTGGGCACGGACGAGAGCTTCGCCGTGGTCTTCGCGGCCATCGGCATCACCTTTGAGGAATCGGAGTATTTTGTAAACGACTTCCGCCGCACCGGCGCCATCGACCGCACCGTGGTCTTCACAAACCTGGCAAACGACCCGGCGGTGGAGCGCATTGCCACGCCCCGCATGGCCCTCACCGCCGCGGAGTATCTGGCCTTTGAAAAGGATATGCACGTTCTGGTTATCCTGACGGATATCACCAACTATGCCGAGGCCCTCCGGGAGGTCTCCGCGGCCAAGAAAGAGGTGCCCGGCCGCCGCGGCTATCCCGGCTATATGTATACCGACCTGGCCACCATGTATGAGCGGGCCGGCCGCCGCATCGGCAAAAAGGGCTCCATTACCATGATTCCCATCCTCACCATGCCCGAGGATGACAAGACCCATCCCATCCCCGACCTCACCGGCTATATCACCGAGGGCCAGATTATTCTGTCCCGGGAGCTGCACCGCCGGGGCATCGTGCCGCCGGTGGACGTGCTGCCAAGCCTGTCCCGCCTGAAGGACAAGGGCATCGGCGCCGGCAAAACCCGGGAGGATCACGCCGGCACCATGAACCAGCTCTTTTCCGCCTATGCCGCCGGAAAAGAGGCCAAGGAGCTCATGACCATTCTGGGCGAGGCCGCCCTGTCGGAAACGGATAAAAAATTCGCCCGGTTTGCGGAGGAATTTGAAAAGCATTATGTAAACCAGGGGAATCAGACCAACCGCGCCATTGAGGAGACGCTGGATCTGGGCTGGGAGCTTTTGGCCCTCCTGCCCCGGAGCGAGCTCAAGCGCGTGAAGCTGGCGGAAATCGAGAAATATATGCCCAAAGCGGCGGAAAAGTGACCCGCCGGAGCAACGCCAGAATCGAGGTGATTGTATGCCGAAAAGTGCCGTGACGCCAACGCGGATGGTGCTAAACCAAATGAAAGGCCGGCTTCGCACCGCCACCCGCGGCCACAAGCTGCTGAAGGATAAGCGGGACGAGGAGATGCGCCGGTTTATGGAGATTGTCCGGCGGAATCAGGCCCTGCGCCAGAAGGTAGAGCAGGGGCTCACGGAGGCCTTTGCCGCCATGAGCATGGCCAGCGCCGTGATGAGCCCGGAGATGCTGGAGCAAAGTCTGCTCTATCCCCGGCAGCGGGTAGAGCTGGGCGTGGGCCAGCGAAACATCATGAGCGTGAATGTGCCGGTATACCAGTTCAAAACCGTTGCCGCGGACACCGCCGCCGGCGCGCTGCCCTATGGCTTTGCCCAGACCAGCGGCGAGCTGGATGACGCGCTCACCCGGCTCTATGAGGTTTTTGAGGATATGCTGGAGCTGGCCGAGGTGGAAAAGACCATGCAGCTTCTGGCGGAGGATATTGAAAAAACCCGCCGCCGCGTGAACGCGCTGGAATACGTTATGATTCCGGAGCTGCAGGATAATATCCGCTATATCACCATGAAGCTCGCGGAAAATGAATCCTCCACCAAGGTGCGGCTGATGAAGGTGAAGGACATGGTGCTCCAGCAGCAGCACCACTATGAGCCGTGATTTACCGTACCGGGCCCGTGCTTGACACCGGCCCGGTATTCCTTTACAATAGCAGGGCGCCGCGCGGAAAAACCGCATATGCCCCGGTAGCTCAGGGGATAGAGCATTCGCCTCCTAAGCG
>X279_Western_Grey_Kangaroo__coassemble_61_pt1 | contig 14204 bp, 14 predicted proteins | sample X279_Western_Grey_Kangaroo__metabat2_high_PE_001 | metagenome-assembled genome bin X279_Western_Grey_Kangaroo
ATACTGCCCGAAGCGGTCAAAGGTAAATCCGCATTTGCAAATTACGTTCCGGGAGGCCTCGTTTGCGTTGGCGTGGTTACAGCAAAAATCCCTCGCACCCAGGGCGGTATATGCCCATTCAATCATGCATGGCTTTTGCGGCTTCGGTGGCATAACCCTTTCCCCAGTAGGCGCGGTTTGAATGATTCTGTTCCTTTCCTGTCCTTTCAAAAGCGGCCATTATATACACTTTAGATGGACAGACAAGAGGGCATAAGCGAAGTATCGCCTATGCCCTCAAAGTATTGTGTTTTGCGCTGATTCCGGCCCTGTCCGCATCCCAAAGGAACGGGGACAGGAGCGATGCCGGTGCGCTTGATTATTTCAGGGGGGAAAAATTACGCGCTGGTGCCGTCCAGCATCTGGCCGTTGGAGGGGTGCTCCGCCACGGTGGCAACGCCGCCGGCGGCTACGAACTCATCCAGCGTGAGGGCGGCCTCGCCGAACCACTGGGGATTAAAGAGCATCTCCACGGGGAAGGAGACATAGTCCCCGGCCTGGATCAGGGCGATATACTCATTGGCGGCGCCGGAGGTCTGGATATCCTCACAGGAGCCGACAAACTCGATGAGATAGGCCTGATAGGCGGCCTCGGAGGTGTCGCCGGCGGCCTCGCCGGAAGCCTCGCCGCTGGCGCCGTTGATAGCGTACCACTCGTCATAGGTCATGGGGAACACAACGCCTGCGGGCGCCTGGTCCACCTCGCCGCTGCCGGTGAAGTTCTGGATGGACTCATCCTCGGGGGTTTCAGCCGCCTCAAGACCGGCCAGAAGGTTGGCCTCGTTGCCCTGCCAGAAGCTGTCCTGCATCAGGGTTTCATAGAGATAGGTCTTGTATTCGTCAAACATGGGGTAGGGGTCCTCGGAAGCCTCGCCGCTGGCCTCACCGGAGGTGCTGCCGGCAGAGCCCCCCTCTGTGATGGTGGGGAAGACGCTGTCCACCTCATCGGGGTTGGGGGTGACGGTCACGGTGGCGTCGGCATTGATGCCGGAGATTGTGACGGTCTCGGCGGTGGGATAGGCGTTGGGGCCGCCGGTGGTGATGTTGGAATAGGCGATGGTGCCCACGGTGGTGGTGACGCCGGAGCCGGCCTCACCCGCGGCAACGGGGCCCATATCCGCCGGGGCGGCGCAGGAGATGGTGAAGATAAAATCCTCGCCCGCGGCAACCTGATAGGTGGCGTGGACAGAGCCGTCCATGCCGTTAATGAGCGTGACGGTATATGCATCGGCGGCCAGCGCGGGCACGCCAAGGCACAGGGCGAAAACGAGCGCGAGAGTCAAAGCCAGAAATTTTCTCATGGTGATACCTCCCAAAATATTTACGGAATATAAGAAAATTATACGACTGTGCAAATTGTTTGTCAATCCGCAATCCCGGGCGAGGCCCGCCGGGCCTTGCCTGCGGCCTTTGGCAATCAGCCTCCGGGGCGGAAGCTGTCCTTGAGGGCCACGGCGCGGTTAAATACCGGGCGGCCCGGGGCGGAGTCGCGGTTATCCACGGTGAAATAGCCAAGGCGCAAAAACTGAAAGCTCTCGGGCGCTTTGGCTGCCGCCAGCGCGGCCTCCAGCTTGCAGTCCTTTAGAATTTCCAGCGAATTGGGATTGAGGCAGGTGATGAAATCCTCGGCGGCGTCCGGCTCGGGGTCGGAGAAAAGGTAGTCATAGAGCCGCACCTCCGCGTTCAGCGCGGTTTTTGCGTCCACCCAATGCACCGTGCCGCGCACCTTGCGCCCGTCGGGCGCGTCGCCGCCCCGGGTGGCGGGGTCGTATTCGCAGTAAACGCAGGTGACATTGCCGTCCTCATCCCGGTCAAAGCCGGTGCAGCGGACGATATAGGCGCCCTTGAGACGGACCTCGTTGCCGGGATAGAAGCGGTTATATTTTTTCACGGGCTCGGCCATGAAATCGTCCTGCTCAATCCAGAGCTCCCGGGAGAAAGAAACCTCCCGCGTGCCGGCGGCCTCGTCAAGGTTATTGTTCTCCACCGGGACGGTTTCGGTTTTGTCTGCGGGGTAGTTGGTGACGATAAGCTTCAGCGGGCGCAGCACCGCCATGCGCCGGGGCGCCGCGGTGTTGAGCTCCTCCCGGAGGCAGGCCTCCAGGAGGGAATAGTCCACCGTGGAATTGACCTTTGATACGCCGATGCGGTCGATAAACCGGCGGATGGCCCCCGGCGTATAGCCCCGGCGGCGCAGGCCGCAGAGCGTTGGCATCCGGGGATCGTCCCAGCCGGAGACGCGCCCCTCCTCCACCAGGCGGCGGAGCTTGCGCTTGGACATGACGGTGTAGTTAATCCCCAGGCGGGCAAATTCAATCTGGCGGGGGCGGCTGGGCACGTCACAATGGTCGATGACCCAGTTATACAGCGGCCGGTGGTCCTCATACTCCAGGGAGCAGAGGCTGTGGGTGATGCCCTCCAGCGCGTCCTGAATGGGGTGGGCGAAATCATACATGGGGAATACGCACCAGCTGGTGCCCTGGCGGTGATGCTCAATATAGCGAATGCGGTAAAGCACGGGGTCGCGCATATTGAAGTTGCCGGAAGCCAGGTCAATCCGGGCCCGGAGGGTATAGCGGCCCTCCTCAAACTCGCCCGCCCGCATCCGGCGGAAAAGATCAAGACTCTCTTCAATGGGGCGGTCCCGCCAGGGGCTTCGGGCGGGGGTGTTCACATCGCCCCGGTATTCCCGGAACTGCTCCGGCGTGAGCTCGCACACATAGGCGAGCCCCTTTTGAATGAGGCCCTCGGCCAGCGCATAGGTGGTTTCAAAGTAATCGCTGCCGTAATAAAAGCGGTCGCCCCAGTCGAAGCCAAGCCAGTGGATATCCTCCTGGATGGCGTCCACATATTCGGTGTCCTCCCGGGCGGGGTTGGTGTCGTCCATGCGGAGATTGGTGATGCCGCCGAAGCGCTGGGCCGTGCCGAAATCAATGCACAGCGCCTTGCAATGGCCGATGTGGAGATAGCCATTGGGCTCGGGGGGAAAGCGGGTGTGGACAGTCATGCCCTCAAACCGGCCGCCGGGGCCGATGTCCTCCGCAACGAAATCCAGGATAAAATTTTTTACGTTCTCGTCCATGACGGTGCCTCGCTGTCTGCAACATAGTTTCTGTGAATGATTCATTATACACAGATTTTCCGGTCTTTACAATATAAAAATGGCGGGATGGCCGCCGCCGGCGGTTTTTGGCCGGAATTTGCATATTTTGGATTTACAACCTTTGAAATCGGGGATATAATATTATAATCGCATGAAAAAGGAGGTCGCCAGATGGACGGCCGGATTTTTGATATACTCATCCTGGGTGCGGGGCCCGCGGGGCTGTCCGCGGCGCTGACGGCCCGGGCCCGGGGCCGCACCGCGCTGCTGCTGTCCAACGACCCCATGGCAAGCCCCCTGGCCAAGGCCCGGGCGGTGGAGAACTATCCCGGTCTTGCCGGGCGGAGCGGCGGCGAAATTCTTGGCGCCATGCTTGCCGGGCTGGAGGGGCGGGAGCTGCCCTTGGTGACCGGGCGGGCCCAGGCCATCATGCCGCTGGGCGAGAGCTTTATGGTGAGCGCGGGCACGGAGGTCTATACGGCCCGAAGCCTCATCCTGGCCACGGGCATGGCCCCCGGCAAGCCCTATCCCGGGGAGCGAGAGTTTCTGGGCGCGGGCGTGAGCTATTGCGCCACCTGCGACGGTATGCTGTACCGGGGCAGGCGGGTGGCGGTTATCGGCCTGGCGCCTGACGGGGAGGAGGAAGCGGCCTTTCTGCGCTCCATCGGCTGCCAGGTGGAATACTTTGACAGGCGCCGGGCCAAAAACTATGAAATCAAAGGCGGTGATACCGTCACCGCGCTGGTGGCGGACGGCGCTGAATACCCCGCGGACGGGGTTTTTATCCTGCGGGAGACCGTGGCTTCGGCCGCGCTGCTGCCGGAGCTGGAGGAGCGGGACGGCCATATCGCCGCGGACCGCGCCATGAAAACAAACATTCCCGGGGTTTTTGCCGCCGGCGACTGCACGGGCAGACCCTATCAAATCGCCAAGGCCGTGGGGGAGGGGAATATCGCCGCCCTGAGCGCCGACAATTATTTGAAGGAGAAAGACCAATGAAAATACTGGAACTCACAAAAGAGAATTTTGAGCAGACCATCGCCTCCGGCACAACGCTGGTGGATTTCTGGGCGGCCTGGTGCGGCCCCTGCCGGATGCAGGGCCCGGTGCTGGAGGTTTTTGCCCAGCAGCAGGATACGGTGCAGGTGGCCAAGGTGAATGTGGACGAGCAGCCCGCGCTTGCGGCGCAGTTTGGCGTGATGTCCATCCCCACGCTGATTGCCTTCCGGGACGGCGAGCCCCTGGCCAAGCGGGTGGGCCTTTCCAGAATCGAAGAAATTGAGGAAATGTGCAAATGAGAGAGCTTCCCAAGCAGTATGACCCCAAGCAGGTCGAAGGCAAAATCTATCAAATGTGGCTGGACGGCAACTACTTCCACGCCCGGCGGGACCCGGAGAAAAAGCCCTTTACCATCGTGATGCCGCCCCCGAACGTCACCGGCCAGCTTCACATGGGCCACGCCATGGACTGCACCCTGCAGGACATTCTCACCCGCTATAAGAGAATGCGGGGCTATGCCGCTTTGTGGCTGCCCGGCTATGACCATGCCGGCATCGCCACCCAGATCAAGGTGGAGGAAATGCTCCGCACGGAAGAGGGGCTGAGCCGCTTTGACCTGGGCCGGGAAAAATTCCTGGAGCGGGTGTGGGATTGGAAAGAAAAATACGGCGGCCGCATCGTGACCCAGCAGCAAACGCTGGGCGCCTCCTGCGACTGGGAGCGCCATCGCTTTACCATGGATGAGGGCTGCTCCAGAGCGGTGCGGGAGGTGTTTTGCAGCCTGTATGAAAAGGGCCTCATCTATCGGGGCAAGCGCATCATCAACTGGTGCCCCTGCTGCACCACCGCCCTGTCCGACGCGGAGGTGGAATACGAGGAAAAGCCCGGAAAGCTCTGGCATCTGCGCTATCCGCTGGCCGACGGCAGCGGCGAGGTTGTGGTGGCCACCACCCGGCCGGAGACCATGCTGGGCGATAGCGGCGTGGCCGTGAATCCCCAGGATGAGCGGTATGCCCATCTTGTGGGCAAAACCTGCATTCTGCCGCTGATGAACCGGGAAATCCCCATCGTGGCGGACGACTATGTGGAGATGGAGTTCGGCACCGGCTGCGTGAAGATGACGCCGTGCCATGACCCCAACGACTTTGAGGTGGGCCTGCGCCACGGGCTGGAGCAGATTCTCGTGCTGGACGGCGAGGGAAAAATTATCAACGGCGGCAAGTATAACGGCCTGGATCGCTATGAGGCCCGCCGGGTGATTCTCGCGGATTTGGAGGAGCAGGGCTACCTGGTCAAAACCGAGGACCATCTACATAACGTTGGCACCTGCTACCGCTGCCATCAGGATGTGGAGCCGCTGGCCAGCGACCAATGGTTTGTGAAGATGGAGCCCCTGGCCAAGGAGGCCATCCGCGTGGTGGAGGAGGGCCAGACCAAGTTCGTCCCCGACCGCTTTGCCAAAACGTATTTAAACTGGATGTATAACGTCCGGGACTGGTGCATCAGCCGCCAGCTCTGGTGGGGCCATCAGATTCCCGCCTGGTACTGCGCCGACTGCGGCCATGTGACCGTGTCCCGGGAGGATGCCGTCCGCTGCGAAAAGTGCGGCGGGCAGAATATCCGGCGGGACCCCGATGTGCTGGACACCTGGTTCAGCTCCGCGCTGTGGCCCTTTGAAACGCTGGGCTGGCCGGACAAAACCCCGGATATGGATTATTTCTATCCCACGGACGTGCTGGTCACGGGGTACGACATCATATTCTTCTGGGTGGCCCGGATGATATTCTCCGGCTGCGAGAATGTGGGCAAGACGCCCTTTCACACGGTGCTGATTCATGGGCTTGTCCGGGATGACCGGGGCCGCAAGATGAGCAAATCCCTTGGAAACGGCATCGACCCCCTGGAGATGGTGGAGGCATATGGCGCGGACGCGCTGCGCATGAATATGGTCACCGGCAACTCCCCCGGCAACGATATGCGCTTTTATGTGGAGCGCTGCGAGGCCATGCGAAATTTTGCCAATAAGCTCTGGAACGCCGCCCGCTATGTGATGATGAATCTCACGGTTGAGGATGCCGGGCTGCCCGCGGAGCTCCGGCTGGAGGATAAATGGATTCTCTCCAAGCTCAACAGCCTGGCTGCCGAGGTGAACGAGAATTTTGACAAATACGAGCTGGGCCTGGCCGCCACGAAGATCTATGACTTCGTGTGGGACAGCTTCTGCGACTGGTATATCGAAATCACAAAGCCCCGCCTCCGCGAAAACGACACGGACGCCCAGCGGGTGCTGCTCTATGTGCTGACGGATATCCTGAAGCTTCTGCACCCCTTTATGCCCTTTATCACCGAGGAGATTTACGGCGCGATTCCCCACGCCGGGGATAAGCTCATTGTCGCCTCCTATCCCGTCTGGCGGGAGGAGCTGGCCTTTCCCGGGGACGAGGCGGACTTTGAGTGCATCATGGCGGCGGTAAAAGCCGTCCGCTCCCGCCGGGCGGAGATGAATGTGCCCCCCTCCCGGCGGCCCCATCTCATCCTTGTCACCGATAAGGGCGAGGTATTCGCCAGGAGCCGGGTGTATTTGGCCAATCTGGCCTATGCCGGCGAGGTCACCGTCACCGATACCGCCCCGGCGGACGCCGCGGGTATGGTGAACGTGGTCACCGAGGACGCAAAGCTGTTCATGCCCATGGCGGAGCTGGTGGACCTGGCCGCCGAGCGAGCCCGCATCGAAAAGGAGCTGGAAAAGGCCCGCCGGGACATCGAGGGGCAGGAGCGGAAGCTCGCCAATGAAAACTTCGTATCCCGGGCGCCCGAGGCGGTGGTGAACACCGAGCGGGAAAAGCTGGCCCGGGCGCAGGCGCTGGCGGCGAATCTGGAGGAGAGCCTGAAAAATCTTGGGAAGATCTGACCGGCTCGACCGGTTTCGACCGCATTCGCGGACCCGGCCCATTACAATTACACCGTGCTGTATGCGCGGTGTAATTTTTTTATGCCTGCGCGCCGGAAAAGATATGAGTTCGGGCGGAATACGCCCGGGAGGAGGTTTTAGAAAATGAAAGTATTATCCAGCTTCCGGGAGGGGCGGCTTACGCTCTATCTCAAAGGCGAGCTAGATCACCATGAGGCCTCGGCCGTCCTGCGGAAAATCGCCCGCACGCTGGACGACTATCTGCCCCGGGACTGCGTTGTGGATATGGCGGAGCTCACCTTTATGGATTCATCGGGCATCGCCCTCATCCTGAAAATCAGCCGCCTGATGGCGGAGACGGGCGGCCGGGCCTGGGTGGAAAACGCCCGCAGCCAGCCGCTGAAGGTTATTGACGCCTCGGGCATCGACCGGCTTGTGAATATCGCCGTGACGGAATAGGCGCGAGAAAAGGAGGATACATAATGAAGCAGCTCAATCATATCAAAATGGAGTTTCCCGCCCGCAGCGTTAATGAGGGCTTTGCCCGGGCCGCGGCGGCGGCCTTCGCCGTCCAGATGGACCCAACGCTGGAGGAGCTGGGGGATATTAAAACCGCCGTTTCAGAGGCGGTGACAAACGCCATCGTTCACGCCTATCCGGATACGCTTGGCTCCGTGACCATGCGGCTTCGCATTTTGGAGGGGAATATGCTGGAAATTATGGTTCGGGACCGGGGCTGCGGCATTCCGGACGTGAAAAAGGCCATGGAGCCCATGTTTTCCACCGGCGGGGAGGAGCGGAGCGGCATGGGCTTTACCATTATGGACAGCTTTATGGATGGGCTTCGGGTGCGCTCCGCCCCCGGCAAGGGGACGAGCGTGACCATGACCAAGCGCATCTGCGTGAAAGTGCGGCCCTGATTTGGAGGAGCTGATGACCCTGCTCCGGGCCGCCCAGGGGGGAGACCGGGAGGCGGCGGGCCGGATGATTGAGGAAAACGCCGGCCTCATCTGGAGCATCGCCCGGCGATATTTTGGCCGGGGCGTGGAACCGGATGACCTGTATCAGCTGGGCTGTCTGGGCTTTTTGAAAGCCATTCGGGGCTTTGACGAGGAATACGGCACCCGGTTTTCCACCTATGCCGTGCCGAAAATATCCGGGGAAATCCGGCGGTTTCTCCGGGATGACGGCGCGGTGAAGGTGAGCCGGGGCATCAAGGAGAGGGGCGCCCTGCTCCGGGCGGCCCGCAAGAGCCTGGAGCAAGCGCTGGGCCGGGAGCCCACGGTGACGGAGCTGGCCGCCCAGACGGGGATCACCCCGGAGGATATCGCCGTGGCGGAAACGGCGGCCATCCCCGCCGAATCGCTTCAGCAGCCCGCCGGGGAGGACGGCTTTTCCCTGGAGCAGATGCTGGGGGACTGGAGCCAGGAGGAGCGGCTGGTGGAATATGTGGCCCTGCGCCAGGCCATTGAGCGGCTGCCGGAGAAGGAGCGCCAGGTGATATTTTTGCGGTTTTATCACGGCCTGACCCAGGAGCGGGCCAGCCGGGTGCTGGCGGTGAGCCAGGTGCAGATTTCCCGGCTGGAGCGCCGGGCGGTGAAGCGCCTGCGGGAGTTTTTGGAATAAAGCGGAGAGAGGGCCCGGCGGCCCTCTCTCTGTTTTTTTCGGGCGGAGCGAGTTGCCCCGGAGGGGCGCTTTTGGGCGCCTTTGCATAGAATGGAGGGGAGGGGAGAACGCGCCGGCGCGGATTTTCCCTCTGTCTTTTTTCGGCGGCCCGTGATAAAATAGGCATGAGATCGGCAGAAAGAGAAATGGAGATCACTATGTTTGCAAAGCGGCAGGACGAATTAGGACAGGTGTTTTTGCGGTTTTATATTCCGGCGGCGCTGCCGGCGGCGCTCTGCGTGAAGCTGACGGGGGCGGCCGGATGGGCTTGCGTCCCGGCGTTTGTGGGGCTGTGGGCGGCCTGGTTCGCGGGGCTGGTGCTGGCCTATGTGGTGGCGCTGTTTCTCGTTTCTCTCACGGTCAATATGAAAAAGCCGGTGGAGAAAAATCACCCCGGCTATCGGAGAACCGTGTGCTTTGTGCTGGGGATGCTGTGCCGCGGGGCGCGGCTGCGGCTGCACCTGGTGGGGGAGGAGCTGATTCCGGCGGGGGGATTTCTGCTGGTTTCCAACCATCGGTCCATGTATGACCCCATCTCCACCGGCTGGGCCCTGCGCCGCCGGGAGCTGGTTTTTGTGACCAAGCCGGAAAATCTTCGCATCCCCCTGGCGGGGCCCATGATATATAAGGCGAACTATCTGCCCATTGACCGCTCCGATCCCCGCCGGGCCATGACCACCATCCAGGCCGCGGCCGGGCTGATTGCCCGGGAGGGCGTTTCCGTTGGCATCTATCCCGAGGGGACCCGCAGCCGGGGGCGGGAGATGCTGCCGTTTCATAACGGCGTGTTCAAAATCGCCCAGAAGGCCAATGTCCCCATCGCGGTAGTGGCGGTGGACGGCACGGAAGCTATCCGGAAAAATTTCCCCTGGCGGCCCACGGACGTCACCATCCGGGTGTGCGCCGTTCTGCCGGCGGCAGAGGTGGCGGCAAGCTCCGGCGCGGCGCTTGGCAATCAGGTTCGGGCGATTTTGGAGGACGCTTTGCAAACCTCTGTGACGGAAAATTGAGACGAAAACGTAACAAATTTGTACTTTTCATCCGCGGGAAAACGTGGTATGATTTATATGGGATTTTAGTATAGCGCGCCTTGGGCCGCGAATTTTGCGAGGAGGGGTGACGGTGAATAAAAAATTTGCCGCTGGCGTCGCCGTGACGCTGGCCGCCGCCAGCATCGCCACAAACCTGCTGGTAAAGCCGGCGGAGCTTCTCCATACCGTCGCCTATCTTGAGGCCGCCCAAATCGGCGATACCGCCGCCTTTCAGGAGCCGGAGCTCACCGTGGCGGAGGCCCGCGTCACTTGGAAAGACGCGCTTCGCAGCCGGATTATCCGGATGCCCGTGGCGGTGAAGGCGCTTGTTTTCCTGCCCCTGTGGGCGCTGGGGGCCATCCCGGTGGCCATCGGCACGGCGATTTTTTCCGCGCTGTCTCCCATCTGGGCGCAGGTGCTGGGCGTTGTGCTGCAGGCCGGAATCCTTGTGGGCGTATTTTGCCTGGGCTATAAGCTCTTATTCCCCAAGAAAAAGGTCAGGGAGCTTTTCAAAAAGCGCAACTTCCGCTGGCTGATTCTGGGGGCCGTCTCCGTGGCGGTGACAAACGTTCTTTTAACCACCGCGTGGAGCGGCTGGCCCGCTGTGCGGACGCTGGTGATGGTTCTGGTGGGCTTTGGGGTGATGTGCCTTTTGTGGCATCGCCTGGCCCGGAGGAGAGAGCCGGAGGCGCCGGAGGCGGTTCCCGCCCGGCTGCAGCTGGAATACTGATATTTTTTTACAGCGCCCCGCCATTGGCGGGGCGCTGCGCTGCATTGATGAGAAAAGCAGAGCCGGAAAAATTCGCGGCTCTGCTTTTTTATTTTTTGGGGCGATTAAACGCTGGCCTTGGCGTCTCTGACGGTGCGGAACTGCTCAATCATCATGGGCACGACCTTGAACAAATCGCCCACGATGCCGTAATCCGCAATCTCAAAGATGGGGGCGGCGGCGTTTTTATTCACGGCGATGATGCAGCCGGAATCCTGCATACCGGCCTTATGCTGAATGGCGCCGGAGATGCCCAGGGCGATATAGAGCCGGGGGTGCACGGTTTTGCCGGTTTGGCCAACCTGGTGGTCGGCGGAGAGCCAGCCGGAGTCGATGGAAACGCGGCTCCCGCCCAGCACGCCGCCAAGAACGTTTGCCAGCTCCTGGCCCAGGGCGATGCCCTTTTGCACATCGGAGCCGATGCCGCGGCCCACGGAGACCACAACGTCCGCGCCCAGCAGGTCCACCATCTCCCGGGCGGCCTTGACCACCTCCAAAACCTGGGTTTGGATATCCTCCTCGGTCAGGGAAAAGGCGGGGCGGACAAGCTCCACCGCCGCGGCTCTGGCCTCATCAAAGGGAGCCCGGGTCATAACGCCGGGGCGGACCGTGGCCATGGCGGGGCGGAAGCGGGGGCATACGATGGTGGCCATCAGGTGGCCGCCAAAGGCCGGGCGGGTCATTTTCAAATCCCGGGCGAACTTGCTGTGGAGCGCCTCCGCGCCGATGCCCTTTTCGTCCAGCGTGGAATTTTCCCGGAGGAAGTCCACATAGCTGTCCACATCCACATCCAGGTGGGTGCAGTCGGCGCAGAGCCCGGTATGCAGCCGGGCGGCGCAGCGGGGGGCCAGGTCCCGGCCGATATTGGTGGCGCCGAAGAGCAGCACCTCCGGCTTATAGGCCGCCACAAGGTCGCAGATGACCTTGGTATGGGCGTCGGTGGTATAGTCATAGAGCAGCGGGCTTTCGCAGACATAGACCTTGTCCGCGCCATAGCCGCCAAGATCGGCGGCCAGCTTTGCCACGCCGTCCCCCAGCAGAACGCCGCAAAGCTCGGTGCCCAGCTCGTCGGCCAGCTTGCGGCCCTCGCTGATAAGCTCCAGGTCGGTGCTCATCAGCGCGCCCCGGCGCTGCTCGCAGTATACCCATACGCCGTGGAACTCCGCGGCGTTTGTGTTATCAAAAGAAAAGGTATTCATCGTATCTTTCCGCCTCCCTTATAGAATGTGCTTCGCCGTCAGGCGGCTCACAAGGTCCTGAACGGTGCCCTGATCGGCGCCCTCCAGCATAACGCCCGCGCCCTTGAGCGGCGGGGTAAAGGATTTGGCGATATTGGTGGGGGAGCCCTTCAGGCCGATGGTGTCCGGCTCGATAAGGGGCTCGTCCTTCAGGTCGTCATAGGTCAGCACGGTGAAAGGCTTGGCGTAGCACTCCATAATGCCGGCCACGGACATATAGCGGGGCTCGTTGAGCTCCTTGACGCAGGTGACAAGGCAGGGCGTTGCGGTCCGGATGGTCATATAGCCGTCCTCCAGCATCCGGCGGACGGTTACATAGCCGTCCTCCAGGCGGATGTCCCCGGCATAGGTAATCTGGGGCAGATTCAGCTTCTCGGCGATTTGGGGACCAACCTGGGCGGTGTCGCCGTCGATGGCCTGGCGGCCGCAGAAAACGAGATCGTCCTTTTCAAGACCGATGCGGTGGAGCGCCGCGGCCACGATCTGGCTTGTGGCGAAGGTATCGGAGCCGCCAAAGGCCCGGTCGGATACGAGATAGCCCTCGTCCGCGCCCATGGCCATGAGCTCCCGGAGCATACTTTCCGCCGCGGGAGGGCCCATGGTGACTACCGTAACCTTGCAGCCGTATTGGTCCTTGAGCTTCAGCGCCGCTTCCACGGCGTTTTTATCGTCCGGGTTGGTGATGACGGCCATGGAGGCGCGGTTGAGCGTGCCGTCGGGATTGACGGCCACCTTGCCGGAGGTATCGGGAACCTGCTTGACGCAAACGATGATTTTCATATTTCCGCCCTCCTCCTTAATTCACGCCCAGCGCCCGGGCGATGACCATGCGCTGCACCTCGTTGGTGCCCTCATAGATTTCAGTGATTTTCGCATCGCGCATCATGCGCTCCACGGGGTAGTCCCGGGTGAAGCCATAGCCGCCGTAAAGCTGCACGGCGCGGCGGGTAACGTCGCTGGCGGCCTCGGAGGCAAAAAGCTTTGCCATGGCGGCCTTGTCGCCATAGGGCAGACCCTTGTCCTTGGCGTCCGCGGCGGCATAGACCAGATACTGGGCCGCCTGCATACGGGTGTGCATATCCGCCAGCTGGAACTGGGTGTTTTGAAACTGGCTGATGCGCTGGTTAAACTGGATGCGCTCTTTGACATAGGCGATGGTCTCCTCCACGGCGCCCTCGCCGATGCCCAGCGCCTGGGCCGCCACGCCGATGCGGCCGCCGTCCAGCGTGTGCATGGCGATTTTGAAGCCCTGGCCCTCCTTGCCCAGCAGATTTTCCGCCGGAACGATGCAGTCCTCCATGACGAGCTCGGTGGTGGAGGAGCCGCGGATGCCCATTTTTTTCTCCTCCCGGCCGATGGAAAAGCCGGCAAAGCCCTTTTCCACGATGAAGGCGGAGATGCCGCGGGCGCCCTTGGTTCTGTCCGTGACGGCGAAGATCACAAAGGTCTCGGCCACGCCGCCGTCGGTGATGAATATCTTGGCGCCGTTGAGCACATAGTGGTCGCCCTCCAAAACGGCGGTGGTTTGCATCCCGGACACATCGGAGCCGGCGCTGGGCTCGGTCAGCCCAAAGGCGCCCACCTTCCGCCCCCGGAGCAGATCGGGCAGATACTTGCGGCGCTGCTCCTCGCTGCCGAATTCATAAATGGGGGCGCAGCACAGCGAGGTGTGGGAGCTGATGATGATGGAGGTGGAGCCGCAAACCTTGCCGATTTCCTCCACGCACATGGCATAGGCCAGCACATCCGCGCCGCCGCCGCCGTATTCTTTGGGGAAGTATACGCCCATCATCCCCAGCTCGCCCATCTTTTTCACAGTTTCCCAGGGGAAACGCTCGTTTTCGTCAATCTCGGCCGCCAGGGGCTTTACCTCATTCTGGGCAAAGTCGCGGTACATCTGCCGAAGCATTTCGTGCTCTTTGGAGAGCTTAAAATCCATAGCTCTAATCCTCCGTTTTCTCTCGGTTTCGTATGTAAAAAAATGCTGTAAAAGCCAGGAATGTGAAAAAAGCCACAATATCCGGGCGTATTATCACACAATTGTAAAGTATATCACAATTTTTGTGGCCGTCAATGCCTAAATACAGGAAAACAGCGCGGCGAAAAGCCGCGCTGCCTGTGCAGGGAAATGATTACTGAAGGCCGTTTTCGTAAGCCTCGATCATCTTCTTGACCATCTGGCCGCCGATGGAGCCGGCCTGCTTGCTGGTCAGGTCGCCGTTGTAGCCGTTCTTGAGGTTGACGCCGATCGCGGCGGCGGTCTCCATCTTGAAGCGGTTCATCGCCTCGCAGGCGCTGGGGTTGACGAGCTTATTGCTGTTGGAACTAATCACTTTGTTGCACTCCTTTCCGTTCATTGGACCGAGGAGAGCGGTACGAAACGGCCTGCGGCCGCTTCCCATTGCTGTCCTCATCTTTTGTCCGCGTATAGGTTTTGCAGTTTTCGCGC
>X279_Western_Grey_Kangaroo__coassemble_63_pt1 | contig 14134 bp, 14 predicted proteins | sample X279_Western_Grey_Kangaroo__metabat2_high_PE_001 | metagenome-assembled genome bin X279_Western_Grey_Kangaroo
GCCGCCTCCAGAATCGCCCGGCATTCCTTTGAATCAAACCAAAAACCCTGATAATCGTTATGCAGTTTTAGCCCGCAAAGGCCAAGCTCCCGAAAGCGCTTCAGCTCCCCGCGCCAGTCCGCCTCATCGGGATGAACGCTGCCAAAGGACAAAAAACCCCACTTCCGGGCCTGCTCCGCCGCATAGTCGTTGATTTTCCGCATGGTGCCAGGCCGGGTGACAATGGGCATGGTGACCGCAATGTCCACCCCGCTCCGCTCCATGGAGCCATGCAGCGCCGCTCCTGTGCCGTCCACGCGGTACTGGATACCTGTGAAGCTATTGATCCAGGGAAGCGTTCTGGCCGCAAGAGTTTCGGGAAAAATATGCGTATGGATGTCAATGACCATGGCTTTACCGCACCGTATTCGTCAGCGTGCCGATGCCGTCCGCCTCGCATACGACTGTGTCGCCGCTTTTCAAAAAGCGTGGCGGCTGAAAGCCCATGCCAACGCCGGCTGGCGTGCCCATGGAAATAATGGTTCCGGCCCGCAGGGTCATCCCGGCGGAGAGGTCCGCGATGACGTCCTCAATTCCGTATATCCACTGGCGGGTATTGCCATTTTGGCGCAGCTCGCCGTTCACGCGGCAGCGCACGCCAATCTCCGGCGGGAAAGAAAATTCATCCGCCGTTACAATGCATGGCCCCATGGGGGTGAATCCGTCCAGGCTCTTGCCGAGATAAAACTGCTTGTGGCGAGTTTGCACCTCCCGGGCGCTGACGTCGTTTATAATCGTATAGCCAAAAATATATTCCGCCGCCCGCTCCCGGGAAACGCCATAGGCGTCCCGGCCGATTATCACCGCAACCTCTGCCTCATAGTCCACCCGCTCTGTCACATCGGGATGGCTGTCGATAATTCCGCCGTCCGCCACGGCCTCATTGACCCGCTTGGAAAAATAAACGGCGTATTCTTCCCTCACCATGGTGGGATGAAAGCGGGCGGCCTCGGCGGTATGGTCCGCAAAATTCATGCCCAGACAAATGAGATCCTGGGACGGGCGGGGAATGGGCGCCAGCAATGCCACCTCCTGGAGAGGAATTCGCTCCGGGGGGATATCCTTTGCGCCGCCCGCGCGAATCAGCTCTTCCATCGAGGAAAAGACCCGCAGAGGCGCAACAGAATCTCCCGCAACAGCGCCAATAAGCTCCTGGCCGTTATATCGAAATGTTATGTACTTCAAATGCTATCACCTCAAGTTGTATTTTAGCATACTTTTCCCTGTTTGGGAAATACTTGTACCGAGGTGATGAATAAATGACGACCAAAGAACTCCTGTATTTGGATGACGCGCTGGCCCATGCCCAGTTTTTGGCGACACAGTGCCAGAACGCCGCCAATACGCTTAAGGACCCGGCTCTCCGGCTCCAGGCGCAGCAGATGGCCGACCGCCACTGCAATTTGTATCAGAAATTTTTCAATCTCATGTAAGGAGCATCAAACATGGACGACAAAATCATTATGGAAGATCTGCTGATGACCACCAAAGGCGTTCTGGACCTGTATATGCACGGCGCAATCGAGTCCTCTACCACCAATGTACTCCAGACCTTCTCCTGCGCTTTTGACGACACGCTGTCAATGCAGGACAACATCTATCAGCAGATGACGGCCAAGGGCTGGTATCAAACCGACGCCGCGCCCGCGCAGCAAATCCAGCAGACCAAGCAGAAGCACTCCCCTGCTGCAACTGCTAAACCTCTCCCACCGGCCCAGCCGGTGGGTTTTTTTATGCGCTATTCCCGCCGCGGCAATCCTCCATCGGCGGATAGAAAGGCTCTCCCCGGCGCATCCGCGCCAGAGAGAGCTTCAATCTTGTTTTGGATTTTTCCTCCCCCATCGCCCGGAGCAAAAAAGCAGCAGGCGAGGGAAAAACCTCTCGCCTGCCGTGATTCACTTCGCGGGCAGAAACTCCAGCGGGTTTGTATAGATGCCGTTCTGCTTCATGGAAAAGTGCAGATGGGGCGTCTGATTAGTCTCCCCCAGCGCTGTATCGCCCACAGCGCCAATGACCTGACCCATGGTGACCAAATCGCCCTCGCCAACGGTGGGCTGTGAGGCCAGGTTGGAATAAACCGTGTGAATCCCGTTTGCGTGGTCAATCTCCACGGTGGTCCCCGCGAGATCATCCTGCAAAACGCTGACAACGGTGCCCCCGGCCGCGGCCATAACCTGCTCGCCGATATTGCAGGCAATATCAATGCCGTTGTGTGTGCGCCAGTCCGCCATAGTGCTGTCATATAGCAGCGTCTCCAGCGCGTATGGCACGTCAACATCTCCCTGCACCGGCCACACATAGCTCACGACTGTTTCGGAAAATACCTCCTGCAGCTCATCGTCCGTGATAATTTCCGTTTTCTCTGTCATGGTCTCGGTGACCTCTTCCTCGGTCTCCATGGGCGTTCCCGCCGGAACGGTTGTCACGATCGCCGCGGACACATCCACATTCTTCTCTGCTGCTTGTTCTACATTAGTCCCCACGCCGGCAAGGAGGATCCATGCGGAAACCCCGATCACCGCCGCGCACAGGAAAAGGACTATGTAGAAGCCCTTTCCCCCCATAGCTCCGGCTCTTGCGCCGGACCCGCTTTTGTTTTCCATGTTTCGTTATGCCTCCAAAAAAATGGTGTTTCCAGAGGGTATTGTTACCACGGAAACACCATTTTATACAAATTTGGCAGGCAGATTATCTATGGATGGAGAAAAAGGCCTCCCGTCCCGGATAGCGGGGCACATCAAACAGCTCATCCTCAATGCGGAGTAGCTGGTTATATTTGGCAACGCGGTCGGTGCGGCTGGGGGCGCCCGTCTTGATTTGGCCGGCATTCACCGCCACGGTGAGGTCCGCGATGGTGGTATCCTCCGTCTCGCCGGACCGGTGGGAAATCACGGCCGTCCAGCCGGCGCGATGGGCCATCTGAATCGCGTCCAGTGTCTCGGTGAGGGTGCCAATCTGGTTGAGCTTGATGAGCACGGCATTGGCGCAGCCAAGCTCAATGCCCTTTTTAATGCGCTCGGTATTGGTAACAAAAAGGTCGTCGCCCACCAGCTGCACCTTGTCCCCCAGCCGCTCCTTCAGGAGCTTCCAGCCGTCCCAGTCATCCTCGCCCAAGCCGTCCTCAATGGAAATGATGGGGTATTTGGCGCAAAAATCCTCATACATGGCAACCATTTCCTCGGAGCTCTTGGTAATGCCGCGCTTGGGCAGATGATACAGGCCGTCCTCCCGGTTATACCAATCGGAGCAGGCCACGTCAATGGCAATCATAAAATCCTCGCCGGGCCGATAGCCGGCCTTTTCAATCGCCTCCACCAGCGCCTTGAGGGCGTCCTCATCGCTGGCGAGACTGGGCGCATAGCCGCCCTCATCCCCAACGCCGGAGGCGGGAACAATCTTTTTCAGCGTATGGAAAACCTCCGCGCACCAGCGAAGCGCTTCCTTAAAGGAGGGCGCGCCCACGGGCATGACCATAAATTCCTGAATATCCACGTTGGAGCTGGTGGCGTGGGCGCCGCCGTTGAGAACGTTCATCATCGGCACGGGGAGCGTTTTCGCGTTGCAGCCGCCAACATACTGATACAGAGGCAGGCCCACTGCCGCCGCCGCCGCTCGGGCGCAGGCAAGGCTCGCGCCAAGAATGGCGTTCGCGCCCAACCGCGTTTTATTGGGCGTGCCGTCCAGCTCAATCAGAATCTTATCAATCGTCGGCTGGTCCAGCGCGTTCAGCCCCTGGAGGCATTCGGCGATTTCGCCGTTTACATTTTCCACCGCCTGCTGAACACCCTTGCCCAGATAGCGGCTCTTGTCGCCGTCCCGCAGCTCGCAGGCCTCATAAATACCGGTAGAGGCGCCGGAGGGCACGTCCGCGCGGCCAACGGTGCCGTCGTCCAGCGTTACCTCCACCTCCACGGTGGGATTGCCGCGGGAATCCAGAATCTCCCGGGCCAAAACATCTACGATTTCAAAATAATCTTTCATGCTTCGCTCCTTAATCAGTTCGTAATAATCAGGCTCTCGCCTGTCATGGCCTCCGGCTTGGGAATGCCCATGAGAGCCAGCATGGTGGGCGCAATGTCCGCCAGCCGGCCGGGCCGGAGCTGAATATCTCCCACCCCTGATATAATCAAGGGCACAGGATTCGTTGTATGGGCCGTATGCGCCTCTCCGGAGGGGGCGCGCATACAGTCGGCGTTGCCATGATCGGCCGTGACGAGGAGAATCCCGCCAACCTGCTCCACAGCCTCGCGGATGATTCCCACGCAGGCGTCCACGGTCTCCACAGCCTTAACTGCCGCTTCCATAACGCCGGTGTGGCCCACCATGTCGCAGTTTGCAAGATTCATGACGATTGCATCATATTTCCCGCTGTAAATAGCCTGGGCGGCCTTTTCCGTCACCGTATAGGCGCTCATCTCGGGGATGAGGTCATAGGTGGGGTATTCCTTGGGCGAGGGCACCAAAATCCGGTCCTCTCCGGCGGCAACGCGCTCCACGCCGCCATTGAGGAAAAAGGTAACGTGAGCGTATTTTTCCGTCTCCGCAATGCGAAGCTGGGTCATGCCCAGCGCGCTGAGATAATCGCCAAGGGTGTCCTCAATCGTCTCCGGCGGAAAGGCCACCGGAAGGGACGTCATGGCCTCGTCATATTGGGCGGTGCAGACATAGCGCAGCGGAAAGCAGCCCTTGGGCCGGGGGAAGCCGTCAAAATCCGGCTTCGTCAGCGCCCAGGTCATCTCCCGCGCCCGGTCAGGACGGAAATTCAGAAAAATAACGGCGTCCCCCTCGCGCACGGTTCCCTCCGGGTCGCAAACCACCGGCTCCAGAAATTCATCGGTCACGCCGGCGTCATAGCTGGCCTGAACGGCCCTGGCGCCGTCCGGCTCCGGAATACCCTCGCCGCAAACAATGGCCCGATAGCCTTTCTCCAGGCGCTCCCAGCGCTTATCTCGATCCATGCCCCAAAAGCGGCCCTGTATGGTGGCCAGGCGGCCGTATTGAAGCTCATCGCAGCGGCGGAGCAGCGCCTGTACATATCCAAGCCCGGAGCTGGGGGGCACATCGCGCCCGTCCAGAAAAGCATGGATATAGCATTGGCATACGCCCCGGCGCTTCGCCATTTCAATCAGCGCAAAGAGGTGGTCGATATGGCTGTGAACGCCGCCGGCAGACAGCAGGCCCAGAATATGCACCGGGTGCCCGGAAGCCGCCGCCGCGTCCATGGCCCCGGCATAGGCGGGATTTTCAAAAAAGCTTCCGTCTTTAACCGCCTTGGAGATGCGGGGCAAATCCTGATAGACCACCCGGCCCGCGCCGATATTGGTATGGCCAACCTCGGAGTTTCCGATTTGGCCGGCCGGCAGACCAACATCCTCCCCGCTGGCGGAAAGCTCCGTGTGCGGACAGGCGGCGAATAGCGCGTCCAGCTGGGGCGTTTTGGCCGCTGAAACGGCGTTATGGTCAGACGCCTCTGCCAGACCGTAGCCGTCCATAATTAAAAGCACGGTGGTTTTCTTATCCATTGGCCGCCTCGATAATCCGGGAAAAATCCCATGGCTTCAAGCTGGCGCCGCCAATCAGGCCGCCGTCAATATCCGGCATGGCCAAAAGCTCCGCGGCATTGCCCGCGTTCATGCTACCGCCATAGAGAATTGAAACGCCTCTGGCGATTTCCTCCCCATATTCCGCCGCCAAAACGCCGCGAATGTGACGGCAAACCTCCTGGGCCTGCTCCGCCGTGGCAGTGCGCCCGGTTCCAATGGCCCAGATGGGCTCATAGGCGATGGCGATCCGCCCCATCTGCTCCGCCGTCACGCCCGCAAGGGCGCCCCGGAGCTGACCGGCAATAAATTCCAGCGTAACGCCCTCGTCCCGCTGGGCAAGGCTCTCGCCCACGCACAGGATGGGCCGGATATCATGGCGCAAAAGAGAGAAAAGCTTGGCGCTGATAAGCGCATCCGTCTCGCCGTGATATTCCCGGCGCTCGGAATGGCCGATGATGCAGTATGCCGTGCCCAAATCCTTCAGCATGGCCGCCGATACCTCGCCGGTATAGGCGCCGCTGTCATGGGCGGAAACATCCTGGGCGCCAACAGCGATGGCGGCGCCGCCGGCGGCAGCGACCATTGCCGGCAGGATGGGGTATGGCACGCAAAGGGCCGTATTCACCCCGTCGCCAATCTCCATGGCGGCCGCAAGCTCCGCCACAAAGGCGGTAACCTCGCTGGCAAGCTTATTCATTTTCCAGTTGCCGGCCACAAGGGCCTTGCGATATTGCTTATTCATATTGCGGTGTCCTTTCAGGCGTCCAGCAGGCAGGCCACGCCGGGCAGCTCCTTGCCCTCCAAAAATTCAAGGCTGGCGCCGCCGCCGGTGGAGATATGGGTGATCTGGTCGGCAAAGCCAAGCTGCTCCACAGCCGCGGCGCGGTCGCCGCCGCCCACAATGGAAACCGCGCCGGATTCCGCCACCGCCCGGGCCACAGCCCGCGTGCCTGCGGCAAAGCGCTCAAACTCAAAAACGCCCATGGGCCCGTTCCAAACCACGGTGCCTGCCGTCTTGATGGCGGTCTCAAAAAGATTCATTGTGGCCCCGCCAATATCCAGCCCCATCCAGCCATCGGGGATGTCCTTAACATCCACCACCTTTGCGGTGGCGTCGGCGGCAAATTTATCCGCCACCACGGTATCCACCGGGAGAATCAGCATAACGCCCTTTTCCCCCGCCCTGCGGAGCATTTCCGCCGCGAAGCTGACCTTATCCTCCTCCAGCAGGCTTGTGCCGACATTATAGCCCAGGGCCTTGATGAAGGTATAGGCCATTCCGCCGCCGATGATAATGGTATCGGCCTTGGTGAGGAGGTTTTCAATGACGGCGATTTTGTCAGATACCTTTGCTCCGCCCAGAATCGCCACAAAGGGACGGGCAGGCGCCTCCAGGGCCTTGCCCATAATCTCCAGCTCTTTTCCAATCAAAAAGCCGGATACCGCCGGGAGATAGGCCGCCACACCGGCGGTGGAGGCGTGAGCGCGGTGGACGGTGCCGAAAGCGTCAGAAACATAAAGCTCCGCCATATCCGCCAGCTCCTTGGCAAAGGCGGGATCGTTTTTCTCCTCCCGGGGGTCAAAGCGCAGATTTTCCAGCAGCATGATTTCTCCCGGCTGGAGTGCGCCGGCCTTCTCATGGGCGTCCTCGCCAATAATATCGCTGGCGAAAATGACCTTCCGCCCCAAAAGTTCCGAAAGCCGCTCCGCCACAGGGGCAAGCGTCAATGCCGGCTTCCATTCCCCCTTGGGCTTGCCAAGATGGGAGCAGGCGATAACGGCCGCGCCGTTTTCCAGCAGGTATTGAATGGTCGGCAGTGCCGCGCGGATGCGCTTGTCATCCGTGATGGCGCCGGTCGCCTTATCTTGGGGGACGTTGAAATCGCACCGGAGCAGAACCTTTTTGCCCCGCACCTCAACATCGGTTACGGTTTTTTTGTTGTAATTCATGTCAAATCACCTTTCATTTTATCAGTATGCTTGCAAGCGATTTATTCAAAAGCCTCTTCAACAGCAAGAATCCCCTTTTCCATAAGACCGGGAAAGCCCTGCTGGCGAAGAGCGTCATATAATATAATTCCCGCCGAGGCGGCAAGATTGAGGCTCCTGGCCCGGGGCTTCATGGGGATGCGGATGGCCCGGTGGCGATAGCGCTCCATCAGCTCCTCGGGCAAGCCGGAGGTCTCCCGCCCAAACAGCAGCGCCGCGCCGCCGGAAAAATCCGCCTCGGCATAGCTCCGGGGCGCCTTGGTGCTGAGAAGCCAGAGCCTCTCGTCCCCATTTTGGGCCAGGTAATCCTCCATGCTTTCATACACCCGAACATCCACAAGATGCCAGTAATCCAGTCCGGCCCGCCTCACCGCCGCATCGGAAATATCAAACCCCAGCGGCTTGATGAGATGGAGCGCCGTTCCCGTGGCGGCGCAGGTGCGGGCAATGGCGCCAGTATTCTGCGGGATTTCGGGGGCGTATAAAATAATATGATTCATAACCGGCAACACTTTCATAGGAATGCTAAAATTAGCAGTATTTATACAATATGCCTATATTATATACCATAGTTTAAATTTTTCAAAGTGCATCATGGAAAATTTTGCAATTTTATTGTAATTCTTATTGTGCATTTTCATTCAATCTTATATAATATGCTCATTCTGACTGTTTGGTGATGCATCATGGAAGCTCTTTATATCGTTGTTCCCTGCTATAATGAGGAAATATGCCTGCCCCAGACCGCGCCCATATTGATGCAAAAGCTCCGGGATATAATAGCCGCCGGGGCGGCTTCTCCAGAAAGCCGCGTGCTCTTCGTGGATGACGGCTCTACGGACGGCACATGGGATCTCCTCCGCGCTCTCCGTGCCGCCGAGCCCCTCTGCGCCGCCCTCCGCCTCTCTCCCAATCGCGGCCATCAAACCGCGCTCATGGCGGGGCTCATGACGGCAAAGGAGCTGGCGGATATCACAATCTCCATCGACGCTGACCTTCAGGATGATATTCGCGCCATAGATGAAATGATTGCCCGGCACCAAGAGGGCTACCACATTGTCTGCGGCGTGCGAAACAGCCGGGAAACCGATCATTTCCTCAAGCGGTTCACCGCCCGGGCCTATTATCGGCTGATGAATATTTTCGGCGCGAAAATCATTTTTGACCACGCGGACTACCGCCTGATGGACCGGCCCGCGCTGGAAAAGCTTGCTTTCTATCACGGCGACGATCTCTTTCTCCGGGGCCTGGCCACGCGGCTGGGTTATCCCATCGCCACCGTAACCTATGACCGGGCCGCCCGCGCCGCCGGCGAGAGCAAATATACCCTGGGCAAAATGCTTAAGCTCGCCATGAAGGGCCTTTCCTGCTGGCGCTGCCGCCCGCAAAAGGATCCCAGACCGCCAGAGGCTTGCATTGCGGAGCGATTATTTTGAAAAAAATCCCGCAAAAAATGCAAAATATTCATAATTTTAGTGCATACTCTATTGTTTATTCATTTTTGCGGTAATATAATAAGTCTCGAAATTTATTAAAGGAAGGAAAATCCATTATGAAAAAGATTCTTGCTATTGTGATGGCTCTCGCCATGATGTGCGCCCTGTGCGCCTGCGTTTCCGACGCGAAGGTTGAGGAGCTCACCGCTGCCGTTGACGAGCTCAAGGCCTCGGTTGACGCGATTTACGGCGATGGCGCCGAAGCCGCCGCCCCTGCCGATACGGGCGATGTGATTATCATGGCCACCAACGCCGAGTTCCCCCCCTATGAGTACTATGAAAACAACGAAATCGTCGGCATTGACGCCGAGATCGCCGCTGCCATTGCCGAAAAGCTCGGCAAAACTCTTGTGATTGAGGATATGGCCTTTGATTCCATCATCCCCGCCATCACCTCTGGCAAGGCGGATATGGGCCTTGCCGGCATGACCGTGACCGAGGACCGGCTGGAGAGCGTTGATTTCTCCACCTCCTATGCCACCGGCGTGCAGGTGGTCATCGTCCCCGAGGACTCCCCCATCACCTCTGTGGATGACCTCTTTGGCGACGGCAACTACACCATCGGCGTGCAGCTCGCCACCACCGGCGACCTCTACTGCACCTGGGACATTGAGGACGAGGATCTCGGCACTGTGGAGCGCTATAACAAGGGCGCCGACGCTGTCGCCGCGCTGCTCTCCGGAAAGATTGACTGCGTTGTCATCGACAACCAGCCCGCCAAGTCCTATGTGGAGGCAAACGAGGGCCTTGTGATTCTTGAAACCGAGTACACCATCGAGGATTACGCCATTGCGCTGGATAAGGGCAGCGACCTCACCGCCGAGGTGGACGCCGCGCTTCAGGACCTCATTGCCGACGGCACCGTTCAGGCCATTCTGGATAAATACATCTCCGAATAATTTCCACCCCGCGCGCACACAGGGACGGACCTAACCTCCGTCCCTGTTTTACGCTATACATAAGGAGGGATCCTTTTGCAGAATTTTATTGCGAATTTACAGGATAAATTCATTTTGAATTTTATCAAGGATGACCGCTGGCGCTATCTGCTGGTCGGCCTTGAAAACACGCTGAAAATCACCGTCATCGCGCTGCTGCTCGGCGTTGTTTTCGGCGCCTTCATCGCCATCGTCCGCGCCTCCTGGGATAAAAACGGCAGCGAGTTGAAGCCCGGCCCCGCTCGCTTTCTTATGAAGCTTCTAAACGGCTTCTGCAAGCTGTATCTCACCGTATTCCGGGGCACGCCCGTGGTGGTGCAGGTCATGATTATCTATTTTGTCATCTTCGCCAGCTCCAATAACGGCGTGGCCATCGCCGCGCTGGCCTTTGGCCTGAACTCGGCCGCCTATGTGGCCGAAATCGTCCGCAGCGGCATCATGTCGATTGACGAGGGCCAGTTTGAGGCCGGCCGCTCTCTTGGCTTCAACTATGTTCAAACCATGTGGCACATCATATTGCCCCAGGCCATCAAAAATATCCTCCCCGCCCTGGGCAATGAATTCATCGTCCTGCTGAAGGAGACCTCTGTTGCCGGCTATATCGGCGTGCATGATCTCACCAAGGGCGGCGACATCATCCGCGGCCGGACTTATTCCGCCTTTATGCCCCTGGTGGCCGTTGCGCTGGTATATCTGCTCATGGTCATTTTCCTCGAAAAACTCCTGGCCAGACTTGAAGCCCGCCTGCGCAGCAGCGGGCATTGAGAGAGGAGCTATATATGACAAACGAAATTCTCATCAAAGCTATCGGCTTGAAAAAGCACTTTGACGGCGGCGCCATCCGGGCTTTGGACGGCGTTGATATGGAAATCCACCGGGGCGAGGTTGTCGTCATCATCGGCCCCTCCGGCAGCGGAAAATCCACCTTTCTGCGCAGCTTGAATCTTCTGGAGGTGCCCACCAGCGGCCAGGTGCTCTTTGAGGGCGTTGATATCACCGATCCCGCCGTGGACATCAATAAGCACCGCCAGAAAATGGGCATGGTGTTTCAGCACTTTAATCTTTTCCCCAATATGACCATTTTGAAAAACATGACCCTTGGCCCCATCCGGCTGAAAAAACTCTCCAAGGCGGAGGCCGAAAAAAAGGCACTGGAGCTGCTGGAGCGGGTTGGCCTTGCGGATCGGGCAAACGCCTATCCCAGCCAGCTCTCCGGCGGCCAGAAGCAGCGGGTCGCCATTGTGCGCGCCCTGGCGATGGAGCCGGATGTGATGCTCTTTGACGAGCCCACCTCCGCGCTTGACCCCGAAATGGTGGGCGAGGTGCTGGACGTTATGCGTTCCCTCGCGCGGGAGGGCATGACCATGGCCGTGGTCACCCACGAGATGGGCTTCGCCAAAGAGGTGGGCGATCGCATCGTCTTTATGGAGGACGGCCTCATCGTGGAGGAAAACACTCCCGAGCAGTTTTTCTCCCATCCCGCCAGCGACCGCGCCAGAGAGTTTCTCGCCAAGGTGCTGATGTAACAGCAAAGCCGGAACGGCAACCCCGTTCCGGCTTTATTTTATTCCTCCGGCAGCTCGCATACCGGCAGGCGGACGGTGAATACCGCGCCCCCCTCCGGATGATTCGCCGCGAATATGGTGCCCTTGTGCGTCTCCATCGTTTTGCGGCATATAACCAGCCCAAGGCCTGTGCCATGCCGGCCCTTGGTGGTATAAAACGGGTCATAAATCTGCCCCAGCTGTTCCTCCGGGATGCCCGGCCCGGTATCGCGCACGTCAATCCGCAGATAGTCAACGCCGGAGCGGTGCTCCGTTTCCATGGCAATGGTGAGCTTTCCCTCGTCCCCCATGGCCTGATAGGCGTTAATCAGGATATTCAAAAACGCCTGCGTTAAAAGCTGCTCGTTGCCGGATACATACACCCGCTCCGCCGCGACGGTGAGCTCCTGCTGAATATGGGGGTCCTTGGCCATAGCGCCCAGCTCCATCGTTTTTCGCAGGAGCTTTTCCATATCCAGAACGCGGAAGCTGAGGTCCCCCTCTTTTTTGCTCATGGCGGACATGCCCCGCAAGATGCTTCTGGCCTTCTCGGAAGCCTCATAAATATCAAGCGCGCTGTCAAACTGGGGCGTGTCCTCATAATCCGCCAGCTGCTCCAATAGCAGCATACTCTGGCTCATAATGGGCGTCATAAGATTATTAAACTCGTGAGCGATACCGGAGGTCATAACGCCAAGCTGCTGAAGTCTCTCCCTGTGGGCCAGGCTTTGCTGCTGGCGGTTGAGCTCCTCCATCATATCCGCCTTTTCCTTCAAAACCGCCATCTGCATCGCGCTGCGGCGGTTGCGAATGAGCATCCATGCAATCATGGCAATCAGGAGGGAAACGCCCGCAAACTCCAGAATAATGACCGTCATAATGCTATCCAGCGTCTCTGTCAGGATGGAATTGAATTCCTGAAAGCTGACAGCCGCGCCCATCACAAGGCTGCCGCTGCCAACGGTCACGGGATATGAGAGCACAAGCGTCTCCGCGGTATCCGGCGCCTGACTGTCAAAATCTCTCCAGGGATAAGAATACACGGCGTATTTCTCCGGCGCGGCAATCGTGCTGGCGGCCAGCTCCTCCAGCGCCTGGCTCTCCATATCCGGAAACAGGGCGCAGATTTCCTCCGCGCTGTATATCGCAGACTCCCCCTCCGCGGCATAGGCAAAGAAACGGCCGCCCCGGTCCATGAGAAACAGATAGCCGTGGTGCCCAATCCGCGCCGATGCGGTATGGGAGGAAAAAATGGACTGAACAGAGACGGCCAGCTCGCACTCCAGCCCCTGCTCCGAGGCCTGGCGGAAAATGAGCCAAAAGCTTCCGTCGCTCCCCTGGCGCAAAAAGCCGCTGTCGCCCAGAGGGTCATCCCCCACCGTGCTTTCGGGGAAAACCTCATCCGTGGAGGCGAGAAGCTCACCAAAGGGGTCATATATGGCGAATGTGCACTGCATACCGACTTCAAGAATATCCGGCCGGCGCACAAAGCGCTGGAGACTGGTGGTATCGCCGGAGGCAAAATACTGCGCCTCGGCCTGCTCAAAATCAACGCGCTCCACCAGCGACTCCATCTGCGCCAGATAGCCGGAGACCATCCAGGTCATGCCCCTGGCGCTGGTGGATACAATGCTGTTGAGATGGCGGCTTTCGTAGGTGAGCATATCCGAGCGATAGCGCTCATATAGCGACATGGTCTGCAAAATGCCCAAAACCACCAGCCCCAGCGCCAGAACAGATAGCAAAACTGCCAGCAGATATTTATTTCTCTTCATTGGCGCACCTCTGCTTCCTGAAGAAAATCCCTTGTGGAATGTTATATCGTGTAGTATAATGTACCATGTGAGATTATAAATTGCAATTGTTTCATTTTTCGGAGCTTCCGGATCCGAAAAATTCTTTCAGGGGGGATAAGCCATGTCCACAAAAGCGCTCATTGTTGAGGATGACATCGCCGTGCAAAACACGCTGGCAAAGGTTCTCACCAGCAGCGGCATCGAATCCGCGCTGACCGCCTCCGGCCAGGAGGCGCTGGAAAAGCTCGCCGACGAAGCCTTTGACGTGATCCTGCTGGATATCAATCTGGAGGGGATGGATGGCTTTGAAGTCATCCATGCGCTCCGCAATTCCGGCAATCGCATCCCCGTGATGGTCGTAAGCGGCCGGACCGAGGATGTGGATATGCTATACAGCCTTGAAATCGGCGCGGACGATTATATCACCAAGCCCTTTAACCCCGTCACGCTGGCCGCCAAGGTAAAAGCGCTGATCCGCCGCTGCCAGACCGCCAGCGCCGCCGCCTCTATCGAGGCCGGCCCCTTCCGCTTTGATAACGAAACCCTCAAGCTCTATAAGAACGATATTGAGCTTCCCCTCTCCGCCAAGGAGAGCGCCATTATGAAGCTCTTTCTGGATAACCCCAACCGCGTCTTTTCCCGCACGGCGCTCTATGATTTGATTTGGGGGAACACCAATGTGGACGACAGCGCCATTGTTGTCTATATCAACCGCCTGCGAAACAAAATCGAATCCGACCCCAGCCGCCCGGAATACATTCAAACCGTGCGCGGTCTTGGCTATCGGTT
>X279_Western_Grey_Kangaroo__coassemble_69_pt1 | contig 13541 bp, 8 predicted proteins | sample X279_Western_Grey_Kangaroo__metabat2_high_PE_001 | metagenome-assembled genome bin X279_Western_Grey_Kangaroo
CCACCTGAATGCGGGGGTTCATCTCGATGAAGTAATATCTGCCCGTTTTATCCACCAGGAATTCCAGCGTTCCGGCGTTGGTATAGCCAACGGACTTCGCAATCTTCACCGCGTCCTTTCGGATGGCGCTGATGACGGTCTGGTCCACGCTCCAGGCCGGGGCGTATTCCACCACCTTCTGGTAGCGCCGCTGCAAGGAGCAGTCCCGCTCGCCAAGATGCACCAGATTGCCGTATTCGTCGCCCAGCACCTGCACCTCGATATGCTTGGGTTCCACCAGGAATTTTTCAATGAATATATCGCCGTTGCCAAAGGCTTTTTCCGCCTCGGACTGCACCAGCTCAAAGGCGGGCATAACCTCCTCCTCCCGGTCGCAGCGGCGCATTCCGCGCCCGCCGCCGCCGGCAGCGGCCTTGAGGATGATGGGGAAGCCGTATTCCCGGGCCTTCTCCAGCGCCTCCTTGCCGTCCTTCAGCGGCGCGGTAGAGCCAGGAATGATGGGCACGCCGCAGGCAATGGCCATCTGCTTGGCGGAGAGCTTATCGCCCATCCTGGCCAAAACCTCCGAGGACGGACCGATGAATTTAATCCCCGCCTCCTCGCAGGCCCGGGCAAACTCCGCATTCTCGCTGAGGAAGCCATAGCCGGGGTGGATGGCGTCCACCTCCCGCTTTTTCGCAAGCTCGATGATTTCGGCAATATTCAAATATGCGCCCAGGGGGCTGCTCTTCTCGCCCACGAGATATGCCTCGTCCGCCCGGGTGCGGAATAGACTGTATGTGTCCTCCTTGCTGTATATGGCCAGCGTATTCAGCCCCAGATCGTGACAGGCGCGGAATATGCGGATAGCGATCTCGCCGCGGTTGGCAACCAGCACCTTGGAAAAGGTTTTTGCTCCCATAATCGCGTTCCTCCTTTTTATCTTGCCTCCATTATAGGGCGTTTTTAAGCGTTTAACAAGCAAAATTATTCATTTGACAATGCCCTGTATCAATGATATGCTGACCTTGCCCCGGCAGCAACGGTTTTCCGGAAATTATCATCCCCGAAAGGAGGGATTCCTGTGCCCGATTTGGAGCGCCGTAAGCGCTTTCTTTTGAATATCATCTATGTGGCGGCCATCATCGCGCTGGTGTTTCTCTGCTTCCGATATATTCTAAATCTCATCTGGCCTTTTCTCATCGCCTTTTTGTTCGCATGGCTTCTCCGCACGCCCATCCGGTGGCTCACGGCCAAATGCCATATCAAATACAGCATCTCCGTCACCATCTGCCTTGTTGTATTTTTCATCCTCGTGGCCAGCCTCGTCACGGCGCTGGGCGCCCGGATTATCGCCAGCATAACGGACTTTGTCTCCCGGCTTCCCGGGATGTATACAAATGCCGTTGAGCCCGCCCTTGCCGCGCTGGTCACCAAGGTCGAGGGGCTTTCCGACAGGCTCTCCCCCTCTGCCTATGCCATGGTTTCGGATGTTTTCGCCAATCTGGCCGCCTCCATCAGCCAAACGGCAAGCAGCCTCTCCATGAAGGCTGTCGGCTGGGTTTCCGGTCTGGCGACCAAGCTGCCCAAAACCCTGATCTCGGCCCTGATCTGCATCATCGCCACCGTCTTCATGACCGCCGATTTTTCCCGGCTGACGAATTTCGTCATGCGGCAGATCCCCCAGCGCCCCCGCCATGTGATTCAAAAAACCAAAGAGACCTTCGTGGTCGTCATCTTCAAATATGCCCGCAGCTATGGCATCATCATGTGCGTCACCTTTGCGGAGATTCTCATCGGCCTGCTCCTGATTCGGCAAAACGGCGCCGTGATTATCGCCGTTTTGGTGGCAGTGTTTGATATTTTCCCCATCGTTGGCGCCGGCCTGATTCTGGCCCCCTGGGCCTTTATCACCATGCTGGGCGGCTCGCTGGCCAAGGGGCTGGGGCTGCTCGCCCTCTGGATTGTGGTGATGGTCGTGCGGCAATATATGGAGCCCCGCGTGGTGGGCCATCAGGTGGGTCTTCACCCCGTGCTCACGCTCATGGCCATGTTTGTGGGCTCAAGGCTCTTCGGCGGGCTTGGGCTTTTGGGGCTTCCCATCGCCTGCGCCATCATCAAAAGTCTTGACGATACCGGCGTGATCCACCTCATCAAAAAGGAGGAGGATGTCCCGGTTCCCCTGCGGGATCCGGCGGAATCCCCCGCGGACAAACCCGGGGCGGAAAAATAAACTTTTCCGCCCTTTCCTATTGACATTCCAATTTTCCAATGGTAAAATCACTAGGCTTGCGGGCGTAGCACAACGGCTAGTGCACCAGCCTTCCAAGCTGGGGACGTGGGTTCGATTCCCATCGCCCGCTCCAGCCGATTTGCTGGTAAATATGCGCCAGTAGCTCAGGTGGATAGAGCAACTGCCTTCTAAGCAGTAGGCCGGGGGTTCGAGTCCCTCCTGGCGTACCAGTTTCATACAGGTATGGTGGGTATAGCTCAGTTGGTTAGAGCACCGGATTGTGGTTCCGGGTGTCGTGGGTTCGAGTCCCATTACCCACCCCATTTTTTATAGTCATTCCGGCCGGCCGGTTTGATATATTTTTCGGATGGCGGCATCCATAGGGATGTAGTGTAACGGTAACACACCAGACTTTGACTCTGATATAGTGGGTTCGAATCCCGCCGTCCCTGCCATAAGACTTGGTAGCTCAGTCGGCAGAGCAACTGCCTTTTAAGCAGTGGGTCCGGGGTTCGAATCCCCGCCAGGTCACCACATACGCCAAAACCGGCAATCCTTTGGGATTGCCGGTTTTTTCCTTATTGCGCCGCCTCTTGCGTGAATAATTTCGGCCGGCGGCGTCACTTCAGCTCCCGGGGGCTGACGCCAAAGCTCTCCCGAAAGGCCCGGTAAAAAACAGAATAGTCCCGAAAGCCGCTGTCGGCGGCGGCCTTATTCACGGGCGTCCCCTCCCGGATGAGCCGGGCCGCGCGAAGAAGCCGCTTCTGCCGCAGATAACTGTGAACCGAAGCCCCCGTCTGGGCCTTAAACAGGCGCATGAAATAATATTTGCTCAAAAACACCCGCTCCGCCAGCTCCTCCACGGTGATATTCCGGGTCAGATTCTCATTGATATAAGAGAGGGTTTGGGCAATCTTCGCATCATAAACCGGCTGGCTCTGCGCCAGGGAACCGCCCCCCCGCGCCATGCGGTTTATCAGCACCAGCAGCCGCACAAGGCAGGCCTCCCGCCAGGCCTCCGCGCCAAACTGGTCGTCGCCCTGGGCCTGCTCCAGCTCCTCCACCAGCCGGCAAAGCTGCTCCCGCGCCGGGCCCTCCGTGCTCAAAAGATGCCGCCCCGCCCGGTCCGCCAGAGAAAAGCAGTCCGTCAGCGCGGCAAAGCGGGACAGCCGCTCCAGATACTGGCTGTCCAGATATAGAATCACCCGGTCATAGAGCTCCCCCCGGTCAATAATAGCCCGGTGGATGGTGTGGTGCTTTACCAGCAGCACGTCCCACGGGCGCAGCCGATATACGGCGCTCTCCACCGCATAATCCACCCGCCCGGACAGCAGAATCACCAGCTTGTCAAATTCATGGAAATGAAAATCCAGCTCCTGCCCGGCGGTATCTCGCAGGTGGAAAAACCGGTAGTCCTCCCGCAGATACCCCGCCCGGCGGATTAGCTCTCCGCTTTGCATTCGCTCACCCCCCCGCTGGGATTATACAGCATTTTTTGCAATAACTCAAGCACAGGAAGCAATTTACTTTGCAATTCATAGCGAATATACTATCAGCGTATACATATTTCAGCATTTTTTTGAAAGGAAGATCCCATTATGAAGAAATTCCTCAAAAGCTATGGCTTCCTCGCCTCCATGCTCATCGGCATCATCGCCGGCTGCATCACCGGCGCAGTCTGGCCCGGAGCCACCTGCCTGGAGCCTCTTGGCACCGTGTTCATCAACCTCATGTTCTGCATCGTGGTGCCGATGGTCTTCTGCTCCATCGCCTCCGCCGTTGCCAATATGGAGAGCATGAAGAAGGCCGGCAAAATCATGGGCACAACCATCGTGACCTTCCTCTGCACCGCCGCCATCGCCGCGCTCATCATGTATGTCATCGCCCGGGTATTCCCCCTGGTTCAGGGGCAATACACCGTCACCGAGGGCGAGGTTGGGGAAACGCTTGGCCTGGCCGATATGATTATCAACTTCTTCACCAAGCCCGACTTTGTTGAGCTTTGGAGCCGCAGGGCCATCCTGCCGCTGATTGTGTTCGCCATCCTGTGCGGCTTTGGCATTCAGCTTGCCGGCGGCAAGGAGACCATGTGCGCCAAGCTGCTGGCGGATATGACCAACTGCATCATGAAGGTCGTCAAAATCATCACCTACTACGCTCCCATCGGCTTTTTCGGCTTTTTCGCCTATCTGGTGGCCACCTACGGCCCCGAGCTCATCGGCGATTACAGCCGCACGCTCATCATCTACTATGTCCTCTGCTTTGCCTATATGTTCATCTTTTTCCCCATCTATGCCCGCTTCGGCGGCGGCAAGGGCGGCGGCAAGGTTATGTTTAAGCACCTGTTCAAGCCCGCAGCTGTCTCCTTCGGCACCTGCTCCTCCGTTGCCACCATCCCCACAAACATGGAGGAGGCTGAAAGCACCGGCATCTCCAAGGACGTATCCGATATCGTCATGCCGCTGGGCGCCACCATGCACATGGACGGCTCCGCCATGAGCGCCATCATCAAGGTCGCCTTCCTCTTCGGCATCTTCGGCCGGGACTTCGGCACCGGCCAGGCCATTCTGGCCATCATCGTGGCCGTGTTCTCCTCCGTTGCCATGAGCGGCATCCCCGGCGGCGGCGGCACCGGCGAGCTGGTGCTCTGCACCATATTCTTCCCGGATCAGCTGGCCATCGCCTATCCCATCGCCATCGCGCTGGGCAACCTGGTCGATCCTCCCGCCACCATGGTAAACGCCGCCGGCGACTATGTGGCCACCTATATCGTCTCCCGCTTTGTGGACGGCAAGGACTGGCTGCAAAAGCAGCTGAATAAGGCCAAGGGAGAATAACCCCCGCTTGCTGACGGTTTAGCCGTAACCTCATACCTCTCCGCTCCGGCGGAGGGGTATATTTTTCTTTCCCCCGGTGCTATAATGAACGCATCCCCATCAAATCAGGAGAGCCGCCCGTGGAACAGAGCTTTGTAACCCAACTGAATCAAGCCGGCCTGCCCTCCCGGTGGACGCTGATGAAAACCGTTCTCCGCCTGAGCATTCCCGCCATCCTGGCGGAGGTCACCGCCATCGCCATGCAGTATATCGACGCGGCCATGGTTGGCTCTCTGGGGGCGGAGGCCTCCGCCTCCATCGGGCTCATCTCCGGGGCCACCTGGCTTCTGGGCGGGCTTTGCATCGCGCTGGCCTCCGGCTTTTCCGTGCAGATTGCCCACTGCATCGGCGCGGAGCGCTATGGCGAGGCCCGAAACGTGCTGCGCCAGGGGCTGCTGGTGAGCGCGCTGTTCGGCCTTCTTCTGGCGGCCGTCGGCGCGGCCATCAGCTATCCCCTGCCCCGCTGGCTGGGGGGCGAGGAGGGCGTTTTGCAAAATGCGGGCGCCTATTTTCTCATCTGGTCCTGCGCCCTACCCTTTGCCCAGCTGCGCCAGATGGCGGGCTCCGCCCTGCAATGCAGCGGCGATATGAAAACCCCCAGCCTTTTGAATATCCTGCTATGCGCTCTGGATGTGATATTCAACGCTCTTTTTATTTTTCCCGCCCGCACTCTCTCCCTCCGGGGGGCGGAGCTCTCTCTGCCCGGCGCGGGCATGGGCGTGGCCGGGGCCGCTTTGGGCACGGCTGTTGCCGAGATTGCGGTCGCCCTGCTCATGGTGGGGGCGGTGTGTCTCCGCTCCCCCCGGCTGCGGCTGGCGCTGGGCGGAAGCTGGCGGCTTCAGGGCGCCTGTCTCCGCCGGGCCATGGGCATCTCCGTGCCCGTTGCCATCGAGCACAGCATAATGAATCTCGCCTATATCGTCTCCACCGGCATCGTGGCGCCCCTGGGCACGGTCTCCGTGGCCGCCCATTCTCTGGCCACCACGGCGGAGAGCTTCTGCTATATGCCCGGCTATGGCATCGGCGCGGCGGCCACCGCGCTTGTGGGCCAGAGCCTTGGCGCGGGGCGAAAGGACATCGCCCGCCGGATGGCCCATCTCTGCGTGATTCTCGGCGCGGTATTCATGGGGCTTACGGGCTTTCTCATGTTTTTCCTGGCCCCCGCCATGATGGCCGTGCTCACGCCGGTGGCCGCCGTCCGGGCGCTGGGCGTTCGGGTTCTGCGCATCGAGGCCTTTGCCGAGCCGCTCTATTCCGTATCCATCACCGCCGCGGGCGCCATGCGCGGCGCTGGCGACACGCTGGTGCCCAGCATTCTGGTGCTGGTGACCATGTGGGGCGTCCGCATCACAAGCTCCCTTGTTCTGGCCCGGCTGTTCGGGCTGACAGGCGTTTGGATTGCCATGTGCGGCGAGCTTTGCATCCGCGGCATCTTGTTTCTCATCCGGCTTCTGCGGGAGCGATGGCTCCGCAAAGACCTGCTGGCGCGCTAACGGCGAGAGCATCTCCGCAAGAGCAGAGATGCTTTCGTTTTATTAATATTGTCATCAATTTGTCACCTATAAAAAGCCCCGGTAGTGTATAATAAATTGTCATTTGTTCCACTGATGAAAGGAGCATCCCATGAAACGTATTTTCTGTTTTTTCCTGGCAATGTGCCTGTGCGTAAGTCTGGGCGCGGCCGCCTTTGCCTCTGGCGAGGCCGGCTCCGGCGAGGCTTTTTCCGGCTATGAAAACCGGCCGGTGTTTTTCTCCGGCGTATACGAAATGGAGAGCGCCGAAGCTGTGACGGCCAGCTTCACTCTCTATGGCTACTATAACACCACCGACGCCTCCGCCGAGGACGCCTTCACCGTGATCCCCTTTGCCCCCGGCACCACGGCGGCCGTCTATACGGCGGAGGACGCAGCCCAGCCGCTGGAGGGCGTCACCGCCGCCTTTGACGGCGAAACGCTTTCCCTCACCTTTGCCGCCCCGCCGGCAGAGGAAGTTTATGGCTATGTGGTCTTTTCTGACGGCGAGACGGACTTCACCCCCGTGCCCGTTTATGTGGTGAGCTACGGCGCCCAGGCCTATCTGAACGCCGAAACCAGCTATAACGGCTATGCCCTCCGCTATGACGCCAATACCTATACCCCCGGCGCGGTTTATTACGAAACCGGTCTGGCCGATTCCATCATGGGCGGCGCGATTGACCTGTTCGCCGCGGCGGACTTTGCCGAGGAAATCAAGGCCGCAGCCGAGGAATACGGCTATGACTACTATGACCTCTATGCCGCAGTGGACTGGTATCTCAATAACGGCTCCACCACCGGCGGCGACACCTGGGAGGAATTCCTCACGGACCGCACGCTGAATGTCAACCCCACCGACGCCACCGACCCCGTCCATGTGGGGGACGGCTTCCTCCGGGTGGAGGCCTGCTATTACCTTTTCCGCTATTACTGGATGAATAACACCACCTATGAGGTCACCGTCGGCGACGCCATCACCGGCATCTTCAGCGATAATATGAACAAGCTTTTCCCCGATTTCAACGATTTCTTCTGGGGCCATTATTACTGCACCTGGTTCCAGTGCCTGAACCCCGGCCTCCGCTCCGGCTTCCTGTTCAAATACGACAGCGTGGTGGACCCCGACGGCTCCAACACCAATGAGCGCGGTATGTATATGTATCGGGAGGAGCTGGGCGTGGAGGGCCAGCTGGCCTATGAAATCGACACCGCTATCAATTATGGCGACTTCCTGAATATGATTTATAACGTCATCACCGGCGGCCACTCCTCTCTGAACGCCGCGGGCGAGACGGCGAAAACCGCGCTGCTCGCCGCCGGCGGGGCCAGCCGCGCCGCCAATGCCGCGGCTGTGAACGAATATTTCGGCCTGGGTCTCGATCTGAATAAGGTCATGGAGGAAAAGGTCACCAAATGGGCCGCGGTGATGATTCTCTATAAGCTCCGCGGCACCTCCGACGGCATCAAGGATATCCCCGATGAAAACATGGAGGACACCTATCTCTACAACACCACCAAATGGGGCGACCTGGCCTATGACACCTATCTGGACACCGCCACCTACTATGAGCGCAAGGGAATCTCGGACTATATCGCCGAGTCCAATCAGTACGGGCTGACCACCATGGCGGCCGTCACCGTCTCCCCCGCGGCCACCGTGGATGAGGCCGTATGGGCCGGCTGCTCCTTCTACTATGTCGGCGACTATGTCATCGTTCTGGACAATACCGCCATCGTGGATAAGGCCGAAACCACCGCCACCGGCGGCACCATCTGGTATCAGGCGGGCTATTCCGCCGCGGAATACGGCGGCGAAAAGACCTATGTGCCGCTGGCCTTCTCCTATGCGCTGGCGGAGGACGGCAGCCTGATTCTCTCCGGCGTGGAGGGCTATCCCTCCTTCGCCTCCGGCACCGCCTGGAACGCCGCGGACGTTGGCTCTTTCTACTGCTCCGGTCTCTGGATTCGGGACGGCGCGGAGGTGGCGCTCACCAACACCACCGTTCTCGCCCAGGCCTCCGGCACCGGCGATGATATTAAGGACGACGCCCACCGCTTCTTCGGCGGCGGCGACGGGCTTCAGGTCACCGACGCGGCCTCCGTCACCGTGAAAAATGACGATGGCCAGATCTTCCTCATCGGCACCGGCGGCACCGCGGCCGGCTCCATCTATGCCGGCGGCGCCTCCACCACCGTGGTGGAAAATACCACGCTCCGCAACGCCTCCGGCCACCCCTTCAGCATTTTCTATAACGGCATCTTTGTGCTGGACGGCTGCACCACTATGAACAGCGGCCGCATATTCAATTCCGACGCCTCCTCCGGCACCGTTATCTTCAACGACACCATCGCCGTGGAGCGCAGCGGCGCCTCCGTTATGGATGAAACCTGCTCCGCCCACTTTGTCAATTCCTTTGTCACGAAGCTCTCCGGCTGGGAGGTCAACGGCAACGCCCAGGCCATCTTCAACGGCACCACCGTGGAGTCCGGCGGCAGCTTTAACTACTCCAACAAAACCTCCATGACCTCGGACGTGGGCGAGGTTGTGCTGGTGAACTCCAGCTTCCTGAATACCTCCGGCACGCTCCTCAACGCCACCCGCGGCGGCCGGGGCTACTTCCGCGCCGTGGATTCCAGCATCACCTGGTCCGGCGACGGCGATACCACGCTCATCTCCGTGGGCGGGCCCAACTCCTGGACCGGCGCGGCCATGTATGTGGATGTGGACGCCGCCTCCCAGTTCCCCACCGCCTTCTCCGTGGCCGTGGCCGGGGACTGCTACAACTCTGTCCGGGGCTGGAATGACGATGTGCTCGCCTATGATTCCAACTCCCTGCTCTATCTGGATATTGACCAGGTCATTCAGGTGAAAATGGATTGCAGCGACACGGTGGTCTGCTCCTTCGGCATGGTGGGCGTCACCGATAAGTTCTATGCCACCGGCAACGTAATCTTTGTGGACGAGGCCGGCGCCTATGTCTACACCGGGCTGGATGACAGCGGCACGCTGTATAACCCCGAGCTCGCCGCCGTGACCGAAAACGGCGACGGCACCGCCACCGTGGTTTACACCCTGTCCGATGGCAGCACCATGACCTATCTGAATCTGCCTTACGCCGGCTGACCGCTGGCCACCCCCAAAGCGCCCCCCGGGAGAAATATCCTCCCGGGGGGCTTTTTTCCCGGGGCTGGCAGCTTGCATTTGCAATTCCTTATGGGAGAGACTATAATACCCTCTATGGAATATGTGATTGTTTTATTGGGCTGCGCCATGGGCTCCGGCCTGAATATCGTATGCGGCTTTGGGATGGGCGTGTTTTGCATGATGTTCCTCCCCTATGTGATGGGCTCCACCATGGAGGCCGCCGCGCTGGTGAATATCGTAACCTTCACCCAGGCCTGCGTGTTTTGCCTGAAATACCGCAAGCACATCAGCCCCCGGCTGCTCATCGCCCCAACGGCGGCCTATTTCCTCTTTTCCTGGCTGACGGTGCGGTATGCCTCCGGCCTGGAAAACCATGTGATGAAGCTGCTGCTGGGCGGCTTTATGGTATTGCTCAGCGGCTATTTTCTCTTTATCGCCAAGCGGGTGCGTATCCAAAGCAGCGCGCGAAACGGCGCCATCGCCGGGGGCATCGGCGGGGTGATGAGCGGGCTTTTCTCCATCGGCGGGCCGCCCATCAGCCTGTATTTCTCCTCCGCCGCGGAGGAGAAGGAGGTCTATCTCGCCACCATCCAAACCTATTACGTCATGTCCAACGCCTATGTCATCGCCCTGCGGGCGGCCAGGGGCATCGTGACAAGGCACGTTTTGCTGTGCGCCGTGGCGGGGATTTTGGGAATGTCTCTGGGCAGCATTTTGGGAAACACCATATTCAAAAAGCTCCCCGTGGACTATCTCCGCAAGGCCATGTATATCATGATGGCCGTCAGCGGCGCAATCATGCTGTTGCAGGGCTAGCCGAAAATAAATATAAAAAATCCGCCCCGGACCGATGTCCGGGGCGGATTTTTTTATGGCGTTATTTCTGCGCTCTTTTGGCGTCCCGCCGGGCAAAGCGCTTTTCCCACTTTTTATACCAGGCCTTGCGCTCCTCCCAGTCCATGGGAATCACCAGCGGCGTACCGCTGAAGGGCTGCTCCAGCAGCGCGGGCTCCGCCAGCAGCTCCTTGAGCCGGGCAAATACCAGCGCAAAATAGTGGCCGGAGGCAATGCGCTCGTCCATCACAACGCCAAGCGGCATACAGCGAACCATTTCCACCTCGCCGCTGCGGCCCGGGCGGGGCACCTCCCGGAGATTGCCCATGGCGATGCTCATGGAGGTGGTGCCGAAATTATAAACATGGTGATATATGTGGTTTGTGCGGATGCTGGCCAGATTCGTGATCAGCGCGCTGGCGTGGAAAGGCAGAATGTCCACCAGAAACTGCGGCGTCAGACCATAGCGATCCAGCGTACGCACAATCCAGCCGATAACATCCAGCAAAAAGCCGGCCTTCAGCGCAAAGCTCATGAGCTTGTCAAGCCCGTTTTCATCCTCCTCCATGCCGCTGGAGTTTTTCTCAACATAGGCGTTGATCTTCTCCTGCACGGTGAAAATGGTGTCGTTTTCATCGAAATAGAGCTTGGCCATCGTGTCCTCATTGCCGGTGTTGCCGGGGCGGAGCACCACCAGCGATATGGACATATCTGTGTGCTCATAAACCCGGCGGCGCACCACAAAGCGGTTGAGGCTGGGAAACTCCATCGCCACCCGGGTATAGGCCGCCATGATGAGGGCCATGTGGCTCAAATGCCGGCCCTCCCGGCGCTGCTGGTTCATGTATTTTCGCAGAGGCTCGATGGGGATATCCACCGTGCACATATTCATGGCGTCGTTCCGCTCGGTCATCAGCTGTGGCGCCAGCAGATACATGGGCACATCTTTCGTGATGCGCCTGCCGTCAACTCTTCCCATATCACATAATCTCCTGTATGAGTAAAATTAATTACATAAATATATTTAATCACATTTCTGTCGAAAATTCAACTGTAATTCTCCGCTCTCTCAAAATAATATGCAAAAAGCGGACGGGACAGCCCATCCGCTCTTCTGTTTTTTTGCCGGTCAGCCATGCGTCCGGCGGCCGACCACCGCCCGATAGCCAAGACCGCGAACGGTCTGGATGCGGATATCGTCTATATGCCGGAGCTTTTTCCGCAGGATTTTCACATGGGTGTCCACCGTCCGGGGCTCCGATTCGCTGTCATAGCCCCAAAGCTCATCCATGAGCTGCGCCCGGGTGAATATGCGGCCGGGATAGCTTAAAAGCTTCTGCAGCAGGAGAAATTCCATCCGGCGCAGATCAATGGTCTCCTCCTCCGTGACCAGCTGGAGGGAGTTGGCCCGAAACTCGCAGCTTCCAACGCGCAAAACCGCGTCCGCCACGATGTTGCAGCGCCAGAGCAGATTTTCCGCCCGCATCTGAAGCTCCTCCTCGTCCAGCGGCAGGGGCATATAGCCGTCCGCCCCGCTGCGGAAAACGCGGCGCTTTTCGCCCATGTGGGTCTGGGGGATGAGGATAATCACGGGCACAGCGTCGCCCCGCGCCCGGAGCTCCGCCGCCAGCTCACAGCCGCCGGCCTCATAGCCCGCCACAATCAGCTGCGCCGGTTCCCGGCCTATGCATTCCATGGCCTCGGCGCGGCTGGCGGCCTCGGTCACCTGATAGCCGCACGGACGCAGCGCCGCGGTTATGCGGCGGCGCAATTCCTTTTGCGAGGCTACTGCCAGAATATTGACCATGGATTATCTCTCCGAACCGATACTGAAAGTTTATGGAAAATATACTATTTTCTCAAAAAATTGTCAACGGCGGCGCCGCCGGCGAGGCTTTCATTTTTTGTTGAAGGCGTGATCGTCAAAGCAAATCACCGTGCGGTATTCCATCTCCGGGTCGCCCCGGAGGCTGTCGTCAATGCGGGCCTTGAGCTCCGCCTTCCGGCCCGCCATATCAAAGGGGAGCACCAGATCGAATATCAGGTTTGTATTTCGCGTGCCGCGCACCATGCGAAAGTCATGGATAGACAGCCGCTGGTCGATATCCTCCACCGCCTGCCTGACCTGCTCCCGCATTTGATTGAGCTGTTCGTCATCCGTCACGATGGGGTCATAGTGAATCGTGAGCTGCACTCGGTGCTTTTCCATGCATTCCCGCTCCAGCGTGTCCAGAATCTCGTGGGCCTCCAGCACGTCCTGGCGGCAGTCCATCTCCGCGTGGACCGAGGCGAACTGGCGGCCGGGGCCGTAGTCGTGAATCATCAAATCATGGATGCCCAGCACCGCGGGATGCGCCAGAAGCGCGCCGCTAATATCCCGCACAAGCGCCTCGTCCGGCGCGGTTCCCAGCAGGGGGTCCAGCGTCTCCCGGGCGATGCCCACCCCGGACCACAGGATAAAGGCCGCCACCAAAACGCCCATATAGCCATCCACCGCCAGCCCGGTAAGCCGGCCCACGATGCAGGCCAAAAGCACCGCGCCGGTGGAGATAACGTCGTTTCGGCAGTCCGTGCCGGTGGCCGCCAGCGTGGCGGAGCCAAGCTTTTTGCCAAGGCGCATAAAAAAGCCCGCCATCCACAGCTTCAGCAAAATGGACAGCACCAGCACCGTCACCAGCGCCGCGGAAAAAGTGATCGCCTCCGGATGCAGGATCTTCTGCACCGAGCTTTTGGCCAGCTCCACGCCGATAATCAGGATGATGGCCGCCACCATCAGCCCGGAAAAATATTCCAGCCGGGCGTGACCGTAGGGGTGCTCCTCGTCCGCCGGCTTGGAGGCCAGCCGAAAGCCCAGCAGCGTCACCACGGCGCTGGAGGCGTCCGAGAGGTTATTCACCGCGTCCGCCATGATGGAAATGGAGCCGGAGACCAGCCCGATGATGAGCTTTGCCCCAAAAAGC
>X279_Western_Grey_Kangaroo__coassemble_72_pt1 | contig 13333 bp, 7 predicted proteins | sample X279_Western_Grey_Kangaroo__metabat2_high_PE_001 | metagenome-assembled genome bin X279_Western_Grey_Kangaroo
GATGACCCTGCGGACGAGCCCGCGGACGACCCCGCTGACGAGCCCGCCGACGAGCCTGCGGACGAGCCTGCCGAGGGCCCTGGCGCGGAGGATATTTCTGCCGCGCTTGACGGCGATGGCGAGACCCCGGCGCCAGCGGCTGCCACAGTTGACGGCTCCGACGCCGATGTTTTCACCTGCAGCGCAAGTGGGGTGAGATATGAATATAATTCCAGCAAATTCACCCTCACAGTCAGCGGCGAGGGAAGCATTCCCGCATGGTCCAGCGTGACATGGGATACATCCCCAAGTGAATTTGTTATCCGATATTTGATTATCGGCGAGGGAATTACCGCGATTGCGGCGAACGCCTTTTCCCATCTGCAGGATCTGCAGGAAATCACATTGCCAAAATCTCTCACCTCGCTTGACCAGGGCGCTTTCCCGGCGGACATGAGGGTGCGTAGCGGCAAATATGCGGATATGGATACAGAGGTAACGCTATTTTATCGCGGATCCGCCAACGAGTGGCAAAGCGTAACAAACCCCAAAGCGCTTGTCCCCACCTATTATAATGCCACCGGCGCCGCGGTGAGCAGTATTGAAGTCATAAAATGTCCGGCCCTCACTTTTGAGTACGGCAATGTCAGCGTAGGCACCGAAATCGTAGACGGCAGCAAAGTGTCATACTTCTTATACGACATCCAAAATGCGCTCCTGGAAAGCGAGGAACCAACACAGCTAAAGATTACCTTCGCTGACAGCTTTGTCGTTAATTATAACATGGAAACCGATGGTTGGTCCGTTGCAAATCAGAACATCATTGTTGTGAGCGACCAGTCCGCATCAAATCAATGGGATGTCGGCGAGCATGAATTTTACTTCCAGCTTAGAAAGATGACGGCTTCAGGGCTCGCCACGGATCCTGCGCGCTCCGAAGCAGTTTCGGTCACCATCACGCCGAGCAATACAAAGCTCGAACTGGTCAGCACCGAAGGCAACGGTTATCAGTATATTTATTCCGAGCAGCAGTCGTCTGGCGGCAAGCCCGACGACCCTGATAAGCCCGTTGAGCCCGAGGAGCCCGAGGAGCCTGAGAACCCCGGCAAGCCCACTGAACCCGGCGGGCCCGAGGGCCCCGGTAAGCCCACTGAGCCCGGCGGGCCCGGGGATTTTGGGGGCGGCGATGAGCCACCGGGGAACGACACCTACCCCATTGAATACGGGCTGAAAGGCGTGCAGCTGCTCGTTACCTATGGGGACGACAGAGCCCCCCTTCCGGTACGCTGACTGGCGAGAGAGAAGGAACCTTCGGCGGCGCGCCCTTTACGACTGAAGCCCATACCGAAAACTGGCGCGTTGGCGGCGAAGATAACTATATCTACTTAACCTGGCGGGGGCAAACGGTGAAAATCCCAGTGCAGGTTATTGAAAATCCTCTGAAGTCGATTGAAATCCTCACGCCGGAAAGCGACTGGTATGCGTATGAGCAATATTGTGACGGCGCGTATGCGAAGGCGTTTGGACCGGATGGCGAAAACACGTATTTTGCCTATAATCTGGATCCTTGGTTGCAGTCTCTCACTTTCCGGCTGACATACAATAACGATGAAACGAAAGATGTAAAGGTGGACAGCCCCGCTGGCAATGAAGCGCAGTATTCTCTGGCTGGCTACGTACTGGAGATTAAAGACAAACAGCAAAGTCAGGAATGGACAGAAGGCGAAAACCAGGTCACGCTCCGCTATATGGGGCAGACGCTTAACGCGAATGTGAAGCTTAAAGCCAGCACGGTCGCGAGCATTACCGCTGATACCAACGGATTCTATTACATTGAGGAATCGGATGGTTATCGGAAGCATATCGAGGATAGGTGGTATTACTATTTCAGCAGCTTTTGCAAGCAGACCGAGATAACGGTCAAATATACGAATGGCACAACGGAAACCCTCTCCTGTAGCGCCCTGCCCGGCGGCGCGATTGTGCATCTACAGGCGAACGACATGGCCGATCTGGGGGACAGCGCGCCTCTTCAGGTGGGTGATAATACGCTCTATATCACCTATCGGGGACAGACCGCATCGGTCACCGTGCCGGTATTGAGCAAGGATAGCGCTCCCACGCTGACAATTACGAATCCAGCCACATATACTTTCTACTCCGGCGTGCACAGCATCTATCCCTATGGGATGACGCTGAAGGTCACCCACAGCGACAGCGATACCGCCCCCGAAACCATTGTGATTAATGAAGCGGTGGAATTCGGAAACGGCGCATCCACTCACTATGTTCTGCCCAATGGCCGCACGATGGACATTAAAATTCCCTCGATAGGTCCCGGAGAGCACACCGGCACAATTTCCTATATGGGCGCCGAAGCAAGCTTCACCTATACAATCGTAAACAACACGCAATCGGGCGATATTGTTGACATGAATATTGAAAGCATTGTCTGCGAAGCGCCTACGGACGACGGCATTGGAACAGCGTTCACCGTCATCTACAAAAATGGCCAGACCTGCACCATTACTCCCGCCCAGAAGCTCAAGGAATTGCCAATCAGCTTTATGAACGAAATGGACGGCGCGACCAATGTGCGCTATCTTACCAAGAACGGCAGCGGAGTTTTTGACCTGAATCTCTCAATCTATAAGACTTCCGAAGGAAAGATACACTCCGTTTGGTTCTATGCCCACAATGCGATGGGGCAGACGCTTCTCGTAGGAGAGCCGGGCGAAGCTTTTGAAGCCTATCATCTCGGCCTGAACGCCAGCGCCACCGCGGTGGATAACCGCTCTGTGGGTGTCATCGAGGGTGTGTTTGTGGATACAAAAGACGCCGGCGTCAACGGCAAAATGGTATCGAACAGCGCTGACGCAGTCTCGGTTTCCGTTGTCAGCGGCACGGCGGATATTTCCGCCACCAACATCACCATGGACGCCGACGCGACGCAGTCGCTGGCCGAAGCGAATAAGGCCGTGGACATCGCCACCGATGTGGCGGCGCTGCACTTTGGCGCGGCCGCGATGGCGGAGATCGCCCAAAACGCTTCCGATGGCGCAACGCTGGCGGTGTCCTGCACCGAAACGCTGCCGGAGGGGCTGGATGTCAGCGGCGGCGCCATGCTGGAGGTAACGCTCAGCGCCAAGGAGGGCAGCAAGGAGAGCTACCTGTTGAGCAGCACGGATACCCAGCGGGATATCCGCATGACGCTGCCTGTGCCCGAAGCGCTGACGGACGCCGAAACGCTCTATGTCTATTATCTGGCGGACGACGGCACGCTGGCCCTCATGGAGTCTGCGCAGGAGGACGGCAAGCTGGTTATCGAAACCAGCCACTTCTCGCGCTATCTTTTGACCGATGAGAAGCTGCTGGACGATAAGCCGGACGACAATGATGAGCCCGACGCGACGACGCCAACCGCGACGCCTGCGCCCGCTGCTGGCGATTCCAAGCCGCCCAAAACTGGCGATGACAGCCCGCTTGGGCTGATGGCGGCGCTGCTGGCGCTTTCGGCCCTCGGCATGGGCGCCGTGCTGGTTTTGAAAAAGCAGCGCAACCAAGCGCACAGAAATTAAAAGGAAACGAATATGCAAAAAACAGGACGGTTACCCGTCCTGTTTTTGCGCCATGGCAGCCCTATGCAAAGACAAAAACAGGAATAAATCCTCCCATTGCACAGGAGCGCGGCGCTGTGGTAAAATGCATACAACGATATTCGGGCCCTATGGGAATATATAAGGAGTTATGAGCCATGACAAAAATACTATTCATCTGCCACGGAAATATCTGCCGCAGCCCCATGGCGGAGTTCGTGATGAAAGATATGGTGGAAAAAGCGGGCCTTGCCCAGGTCTTTTCCATCGCCTCCGCCGCCACCAGCGACGATGAGATTGGAAACCCGGTTTATCCCCCCGCCCGGCGAAAGCTGGCCGAGCACGGCATCGGCTGCGGCGACCACGCCGCCCGCCGGATGACCGCCGCCGACTATGGAAAATACGATCTCCTCATCGGGATGGACAGCGCCAATCTCCGCAATATGCGCCGGCTGTATGCCGGCGACCCGGCCGGAAAGCTCCACAAGCTTCTAACCTTTGCCGGCGAGGACCGGGACGTGGCCGACCCGTGGTATACCGGGGATTTTGAGGCAACCTGGCGGGACGTGAACGCCGGATGCCGGGGCCTTCTGGCATATTTGGGCTATTGAACGCATACAAAAAAGACGGGCGCACCGCTCGTCTTTTTCTTTGCCGTTTTTTCCCGCCCGGGGGAATATTTCTCACCCGGCGGCACAGAATAACCGTACAAATCAACAGGGAGGTCATTCCATGATAAACCGAATCGCAGCCTGCTGTCTGCTTTGTATTTTCGCCCTGGGGCTCACGCCGGCTCTGGCCGCCAGCGAAACCAGCGCCGAGATTATAAACGCCGCGCCCATAGCGGAAAACCTGGAGCTGGAAACCTATCGGGGCGTGTCCGTTGGCGGCCGCTTGAGCGCCCACGATCCCGACGGGGACGAGGTCACCTTTGAGCTCGCCACAGAGCCCATGAAGGGCACCGTTCAGCTCAGCGCCGACGGCTATTTCGTCTATACGCCGGAGGAGGGCAAGCGGGGCAAGGATTATTTCGGCTTCCGGGCCGTTGACAGCCAGGGCAATGCCTCGCAGGAGGCCACAGCCATCATCAAGCTCCTGCGCCAGAAAACCGCCGTTACCTATTCCGACATGACCGGCAGCGCATCGGAATATGCCGCCACCGCCCTCACGGAGGCCGGCGTCTTCACCGCCGAAACGCTGGGCGATGACTATGTTTTCGCCCCCGCCGAGACCGTCACCCGGGGGGAATTTCTGGCCATGTGTATGACGGCGGCGGATTGCAAGCTGCTAAAGGGCGTTCATTCCACCGGCTTTCTGGATGACGGGGACATCGCTGCCTGGCTCAAGCCCTATGTGGCCACCGCGCTGATGAACGGCCAGATTCAGGGAATCGCCGCCGAAACCGGCGCGCTCTTCCAGCCGGACGCCGCCATCACCATGAAGGACGCCTGCGTCCTGCTCAACGCCGTTTTGGGGCTGACCGATGTTGTCAGCGCCGCCAGCTATGTGAATCTCCCCAGCGAGGACAGCGCCTGGGTGCAGGCGGCGGCAAACCTCACCGCCTGCCGCGTTATGCCCCTCCGCTGGGACGATTGGGAGCAGCAGCTCTCCCGCTCCCAGGCCGCGGAAATGCTTTTGAGCGCCATGGCGCTTCTGGAGAGCAGATAACCGCCGAAACCGCGCCCCCGGCTGTCTCGCCGGGCGGGCGCAAATCGGGCAGCGGATTTCCGCCCTCCATCAGGCCGGATCGGCAAAAACAAAAAAAAACAGACTGCGCCCGGTTTCGCGCCGGGCGCAGCTTATTTTTCGCGCCGGGGCAAAAGGCATAGCTTTCCTGCCGCATATTTGCTAGAATTACAGTGCATCCATCCCCCATATACGCTCTATCAGGCAAAGCGGAAAAGAGGCGGCCATCCATGCAGTATATTCATCACTACTCCTCTCCCCTCGGCAAAATCATTCTCGCCGCGGACGAAATCGGTTTCTCGGGACTGTGGTTTGACGGGCAAAAGAATTCCGCGCTCTATTTGGAAAAAGAGCGGGAGGAAAAGGCCCTGCCAATATTTGACGGGGCAAAGCATTGGCTGGACGTCTATTTTTCCGGCCGGGAGCCGCGCTTCAAATTCCCGCTGCATTTTACCGGGAGCGATTTTCAAAACGAGGTATGGGAAATTCTTGCCTCCCTCCCCTATGGGCATACAGCGACCTATGGCGAAATCGCAGGCCAAATCGCGAAAAAAAGAGGCCTTGCGCGAATATCGGCCCAAGCGGTTGGCGGCGCTGTCGCAAAAAATAAAATCGCGATTATTGTCCCCTGCCACAGAGTTGTGGGCGCGGGCGGGAATCTCACGGGCTATGCCGGCGGCCTGGAGAGAAAGCTTGCGCTGCTGAAATTGGAAAAGGTCAATACGGAGAATTTTTTTGCGCCCAAAAAGGAGCCGCGCCATCCATACGCGCCTTAACCTCCTGCCGGGGGATTTCTTTTCCCGCCGGATTATTATATAATGGTTCCATGAATACCGAAATTGTGGGGCGCTTCGCCCCCAGCCCCTCGGGCTATATGCATATGGGAAATCTGCTGTCCATGCTGCTGGCATGGCTGGACGCGCGCGCCCAGAACGGGCGGCTGATCTTCCGCATGGAGGATTTGGATCCCGCCCGCTCCAAGGCGGAATATATCCGGGCGCTGGCGGACGATCTCCGCTGGCTCGGTCTTGACTGGGACGGGGGCTTTCCCGACCCGGCCTATTGCCAAAGCCGGCGGACAGCGCTGTATGAGACCGCCTTTCGCTCTCTGGCGGAGGGGGGATATGTATACCCCTGCTGGTGCACCCGGGCCCAGCGGCTGGCCGCCGCCTCCGCCCCCCATTCCGGGGAGGCGGACTACGACCCCGGCTGTCCCTGCGCCCGGCTCACCGAGGCCCAGCGGCGCGCCCTATTTCAGTCCGGCCGCGCCCCCGCATGGAAGCTCCGCGCGCCGGACAGGAGCATCACCGTCCATGACGGCCATTACGGCCCCTATACCCAAAATCTCGCCCGGGAGGCCGGAGACTTTATCCTCCGCCGGGCCGACGGGGTCTTTGCCTATCAGCTGGCCGCCTCGGTGGACGATATGCTCATGGGCGTGACCCGGGTGGTGCGGGGCCGGGATTTGCTCTCCTCCGCGCCCCGCCAGGCCTGGCTCATCCAGGCGCTGGGCGGCGCGGCCCCAAGCTATTGCCACGGGCCGCTGCTCACGGCGGGCGGAGAAAAGCTCTCCAAGCGGCTGGGCAGCTTAAGCACGCAGGCGCTTCGCCGGGCGCTTACCCCCGAGGCGCTGCTGGGCGAGCTGGCCTGTCTTTGCGGGCTTCTCCCCGCGCCGGAGCCTATCTCGGCCCGGGAGCTTATCCCCCTGTTCTCCTGGGACAAAATCCCCCGGGAGGACATTCCTCTGCCCTGATATCCAAAAGAGCCCTGCGGCGGCAGCCGCAGGGCTCTTTCAGTTTTTTCGGGGGTTATTTCACGGTAATCACAAGATTGCCAAAGTCATGCACGCCGGGCTCTGTGACCGCTTCGCCGTTTACATAGAGCGCGCCGGTATTGCCCTGCTCGCTCCGGTCCAGGGTGAAGGCGGTGACCGCGCCGCTCTGCCGGAATGCCTCATCGGTCTCGATGGCCAGGGCATAGCGCCCGCCGATATAAAGCCGGCCCTCGCCGCCGGAAATAGAGCTTGCCCCGCAGAGCCGGAGGATGGAATAGCCGTTCACCTGGTCCGCGGCGGCCCCGGTGAGGGATTTGACCACATAGCTCTCCGCCTCGGCCCCGGCCGCCATCTCCTCGCTGGTCATGAAATCCTTGCCGCCCTTGGTATAGCCCAGGGCGATGGCATAAACGCTGTCGTCATTCAGCGTCACCTGGGAATCGGCCACGGTGACAACGGATTTCGCCGCCTTGGCGTCCCAGTAAAAGCTCTCGCCAAAATTCAAAACGCTGTTGACCGCGTACAGCGAGCCAGTATCGGTCCAGTAGCTGGTGTTGTTATGAAATTCATAATACGCGTCAAAATCGGCGATGCAGTTTTCGTAATACACGGTGCCGCAGCCGTTAATCTCGGAGGTGCTGGAGCCGTGGATATAGGAGTTTTTATAATAGACCAGGCTGGTCTCGTCCAGCACGCTGCCGCCGGCGCCCTCCTCCTTAAAGCTGGCGGATTCGTTATATACGATATAGCCGCCCCAGTAGTCCGTGGAGAATATGCGCCCGGCGCCAAGGATAGTGCCGTTATCATACCAGAGCACGCCGTTATAGGTGAGGTTTGAGGTATGGGTGCCGGGGCTGTATATATGGAGATTCCGGCTGTAAATCGTTGCGGAGCAAAGGGGCATGAGCCCGCCGGCGGAGGAGCCGGTGTTCACATTCACATTGATAGAGCCGTCCGTGCCCAGCAGGGTCACAAGCGTGCCCGCGTCCCGGGCCATCACCACCGCGCCGCCGCCAAAGCCGTAATCGCTGTTGGAGGTGGTGGTGCTGAGATAGGGGTCCTCCAGCGTCACATGGGCCCCCTTTGCCACAACGAGGGCGTTCAGATTCCCCTCCACGTCAATCACAGCGTCCTCGCCGGAGAGCGCGGCGTCCGCATCCAGGAAGGTGTCCACCGCGAAGGCCGCCGTTTTATCGTTGCCATTGGCAAGATTTTCCGCGCCCTCCACATCCAGCGAGGTTCTCCGGGCATAGTCCTCATCGGGATAGGTCATGGGGATGATATAGTTTTTCTGGGCGAGCGCATAGAAAACCTCAATCGCCTCCATCTTGGAAATGGGCGCGCCATAATCCGCCACGGAAAGGCCAAGCATGGCCGCCACGGCCTGGGCCTTGGCGGCGGCGTCCCCGGCGGCCGGCAGCGCCGCCGCCCCGGCCTGGCCCGCCGCGGAAAGCTTGGCATAGCCGCTTTGCAGGGCGTTATATATCGTTGCCAGCACGTCCTGCCAGGTCATGGCGGCGGAGCAATCCACGGAGGTCTGGGGGTCAACGGCGTGGATATCGTCAATAATGCCGGTGCCGTTGGTATTCATCAGCGATACAAAATAGGGCTCGCTGCCGATGGTAAAGCCCTCCATGGGCTTTCCGTAGGCGTTGTCATAAATGCCAAAATAGCGATAGATAAAAAGCGTCAGCTCAAAGGTATAAAAGCTCTCCCGGTCATAGCCGAAGTGATAAAGGCTGTCCGCGCCGTTGGTAAAGCCGGAATCCAGCCACCAGTTCACCGCGGCCAGCTCTGCCGGCGAAGCGGCGGCCAGATCGGCAAAATCCGCCGCCGTGAAAAGGCGGGAGTTTGTGCCGATATAGGGACGAACGATGGTCTGATCCAGATAGGCGTCGTAATACAGGCCGTCGTCCGAGGTCTCCGCGCCCATAACCGGCGCATAGGCCGACAGCAGCAGCGTCCCCTCGGCATCGCCGCCCGCCGCGATAACCGCGTTTTTCAGGCTCTGGGCCTTTTCCGCCTCCTTCACCACCACATAAATGGGCGCGGTGAGGCCGCCGTTAAAGGAGGGCCAATATACCGTATTCTCCTCCGGCAGGGGGATATAAAAGCTCCAGCCGGCGAAAAGCGGGTCATAAACCGCCTCCGTCTCCAAAACCGCGGCGCCACCGCTCTCCGCGTCATAGAGCGTCACGGAAACGGTCTCCTCCGCAAAGGGGACAATATCCCCGGCGGGGTCAAACTCGCCATAGCATAAAAAGGCCGCCTCAAGCTCCCGGCCTTTCGCTGTGTATACCGGGCTTTCAAAGGAGGGCCACGCCAGAATATTGGATTCCGCCGCCTCGCCGGAGGCCAGCGCCGCCCCGCCAAGGGTCAGCATAAGTCCCGCCGCCAGCAGGATGGCCAAAAGCTTGGAGAATTTTTTCATTTTCTGATTTTCCTTTCCTGATTCTGTGCTCATCATACCACCGCGCCGAATCATAAACAACATAAATAATGCGCGCCCCGCGAAAAGGCGGGGCGCGGCGAAATATCACATAAGCTCGAATATCCCGGCGGCTCCCATGCCGCCGCCGATGCACATGGTAACCAGCGCATAGCGCCCGGCGGTTTCGGGGTCCCGGAGATAGTCCAGCGCCTTCATGGTGAGGAAAGCGCCGGTGGCGCCCATGGGGTGGCCCAGCGCCATGGCCCCGCCATAGGGATTAACCTTCTCCATGGGCAGGCCCAGCGTGTCGATGCAGGCCAGGGACTGGGAGGCAAAGGCCTCGTTCAGCTCGATAACGTCCATCTGGTCAATCGTCATGCCCGTTTGGGCCATCACCTTGGGCACGGCATATATGGGGCCAAGCCCCATCACGGTGGCGTCGCACCCGGCCACGGCAAAGCCCGCCAGCCGGGCAATCGGCCGCAGCCCCAGCTCCGCCGCCATATCCCCCGCCATCATCACAACAAAGGCGGCGGCGTCCGTGGTCTGGGAGGAGGTGGCGGCGGTAACGGTGCCCTCCGCGCGGAAGCAGGGCTTCATCGCGGTCATCTTCTCCATATCGGTTTTGAGATTGCCGTCCATATCGGCCAGGATTCCGTCGTCATATTCCACAAGGGCGCCGTCCTGGTCCACAATGGGGATGATGCAGGGATTGAGCTTTCCGGCCTTGCGGGCCTGGGCGGCCAGCGTATGGCTCCGCAGCGCCAGCGCCTCCATCCGCTCCCGGCTGATGCCATAGCGCTCCACAACCCGCTCCGCGGTTTCGCCCATGGCCATATAGCCGCCGATATAGTGCTCGTCAAACCAGGGGTCCTTCTGCTCCTCGGGATAGGGGGCAAAGCATTTTGACATACACTCCACGCCCCCGGCCACAACGCAGCGCATCTGTCCGGCGCGGATGGCGTTTGCGGCGGTGGCAATGGCCTGCAGCCCGGAGGAGCAAAAGCGGTTAATGGTCTGCCCGCATACGGATTCGGGCAGGCCCGCGCGGTTCACAATCAGGCGGGCGGCGTTCATGCTCATCTCATTGGTGGGCGAGGCGCAGCCAACAATCACATCGTCAATCTGGCCGGGGTCCAGCCCGGGGACCTTTGCCAAAACGCCCGAAAGCGTCTGGGCGGAATACTCAATGGGGTGCATCCGGGCCAGCCCGCCCTTGCGGGCGCGGCAGCAGGGGCTTCGGCCATAGGCCACAATCACAGGCTCTCTGTTCATATTCGATTTCCTCCGTATATTTGTTTATCTTTTCCGGGGCGGCGGTCAGCAGCCATGCTTTTGCCGCCGCTTTCTCCCCGCCGCCAACAGCGCCGCCGCGCCGCCCAGGGCCGCCAGCATCAGCCCATAGCCGCCGGGGCGGGCGGCGTCCCCTGTGTGGGGTATATCCGCTCCCGGCGCGTTCGTCTCGGGGGCATCCTCCGTCGGCTCGCGGAAGGTCACGCCGATATCCAGCGGGATGGGCAGCGCCTCCAGCGTTACGGTAATCTCCACGGGCCGGCCGTCGCCGTCCCGGCGAATCACTTCAATCCGGCCGCTGACGGGAATGCTCTCCTGCTTTCCGGCCACAATGGCGGTATATTCCAGGGCGAATTCGCCGTTTTCCTCCGGGCGCAGGGTCTGGGCGGCCAGTCCATCGGCCTCCCCGTCCAGCGTGCCGGGCGCGCCCAGCCGGAGCTGGGCCAGGTCTATATACCAACCCTCCTCGGCCCGGGCGTGAATCGCCGTTTGCTCATAGCGCCCGTTTTCAACGCCGTCCGCGCTGTCGCTCCATGCGCCGCCGCTCACCTGCACCTGGCCGCCCTCATCCTTGCGGGTGAGGTTTTCCGCGGCCAGCGTGGGCACAAAGCGCGCCTCCACGCAAACCTGGGCCGGCATCTCGGATGCATCCTGCGCCAGCGTCAGGCAAAGAGCGCCGTCCTCCTCCCGCAGCGCCGCCGCCGGGAATCGGGCCATCAGCGCCGAGAGGTCCGAAGTGTCCTCCACGGTAATCGCGGTCCATGCCGCCGCGCCAAACTCCCGCCAGCATACGCGGAAGCCGCCGGAAAGCGCCCAGCTTTCCTCCGGCCGCCAGCGCACGGCGCATTGATCCTGCCCGCTGGCGCTGTCTCTTTGCTCCGCCCCGGACCCAACGGCCACAAAGCCGCCCGCATCCGTGCGCGTCTTCTCGGCGGGGTTGGCGGTGATATTATCCGCCACAAGCTCCCGCACCAGAGTTTCGGGCTGGAACATATTTGTCACCGTGAGGGTGAGGGTTTCGCCGGCCTTGTCGCTGCCGGCCTCTGCCGGCGCGCTGTACCGCGCTGCATAGTGCTCCGGCGCATCGGTCTCCACCGCGCGGTAGATATAGGCCACGGCTGTTTCAGCCTCGCCGATGGGCGCGTTCGCGGGCAGATTGGCCCATGTGACTTTCCAGCCGTTTTCCTCATTGGCGGTCTGGGTCGCGTTCTCGCCGGTATAGTCCGTAAAGTTACTGCCGTCCGCGCTCCATTGCAGGGTCAGCTCAACGTCCTCGCGGAATATCTCCGCAAATTCGCCCTCATTCGCCCAGCTCTTGGTGGCCTCCACATTGACGGTATCAATCTCGTGGGTGTTGGTAACTGCGGCGCCATCCACCGCCGTGGTATAGCCGCTGGGGACTTCGCTTTCCGCCACAGTATAGGTATGCTCCGCGGGCACGGCAACCGTCTGCGCCCAGCCGTTCACTTCGCCGAGCACATAGCCATGGCTGACAGCATTGTCCAAAGTCAGTGTCAGCGTGACGCTTTCCGGCCGGAGGCCGTCCCGGTTGTCATCATCCACCCAGAGCTTTTGGAGCGTGATGTTCTCGGTTTTCAGCGTGTTGGTGATTTCACCGCCGTCGGACACCGAGTTATAGTCATCGGAAAGGTCGGTCTCCACCGCGCGATAGCGCAGCTCCTTGCCGTCCGCATCCACTTCGGGCAAGCCGCTGAAGCTGCCCGCCCAGCTGTTGGCTTCGTTCAGCGTGATGTTTTGAACGCCCGGCACAGCATCCCAGTTCTCGCCGTCCGTGCTCCACTGGAGCTGGACTTCAGCGCTATCCGGCCGCAGACCCCATTTGTCGTTGTCATCCTCCCACTTCTTGGTCACAGCAAGGCTCGTGGTCTTCAGCCTGTTTGTGAGGTGGAGTGTCTTCGATTCTGCCGTGCCGTTTTCTTTGACGCTTGTAAACACGGCGCTGGAATACTCACTCGCCGTATACTGCGGAAGCGCGGTCAGTTCCGTGACACGGTATTCATAGTAGCTGACTTTATTGGGATCGGGATTTGTCTCCTGCGCGCAAACGGGCAGATCGGTCCATGTATAGTCCCAAACAGAAGGAGAAGTACCAGGAGAAACGGTGACCGGCTCGCCATACTCCTGCCATTCCAGATCAGTCTCCGTGATCTCCACGCGCACGCGCCGCCAGAGCTGCACCTGGATGGACGCGGGGCGAGAGCCATAGCAGTCGCCGGAGTCATGCCACGTCTTGTTCAAGATCAGCGAGGTCGTCACGAGGTCATGGTGATTCGTGACCGTGATGGGGTCCTCCGCCGTGCCGCTGCCGGAAACTTCTCCGAGGGTATAGCCCACGGGGAGTTTTTCTTCCGTCACGGTGAAAGTATGTCCCGTGGGAACCTTGACCGTCGTTGTCCAGCCTTTTTCTTTTGTAAGCGTATAGTCGTGGCTGACCTTATTGTCCATGGTCAGCGTCAGTGTGGCGCTTCCCGGCCGCAGGCCGTCCAGGTCGTCATTGTCCTCCCAGACCTTGGTAAGCGTGATCTCCTGGGTATTCAGTGTGTTGGTGACAGT
>X279_Western_Grey_Kangaroo__coassemble_76_pt1 | contig 12802 bp, 11 predicted proteins | sample X279_Western_Grey_Kangaroo__metabat2_high_PE_001 | metagenome-assembled genome bin X279_Western_Grey_Kangaroo
GCGTTTGGGTGCGGGAGCTGCAGCTGGGCCCCCGGGGCCGGGATATGATACGCTCCGCCGCCGCAAACCACGCCTTCGATATGCTTCGCCGCTATCTCACCGGCCTGCCGGTGATTATCTGAAATGCAAAAAACCGGCCGGTTCGCCTTTGCGAACCGGCCGGCGCTTTTTTCATTGTGCGCGGCGGCGCTTATTTTGTCATCTCCCGAATCCACAGGTCCGCAAGCTGGCCCATGCCGGCGGCGGTGGGGTGACAGCCGTCAATGGCGTCATAAACCACGCCGTATTTCGCCAGATCCGCCACCTTTACCCCCGCCCCGGCGGCGCATTCCCGGATAATGGCGCTGAAGCTCTCCGGCAGCGGGGCGGGCTTCTCCCCCATAAAATAGGGCTCATCCGGCAGGACCTTTTTCCCGTCTATCAGCGTGGCGCACCATATCTCCGCCCGGGGATAGGCCCTTTTCAGCCGAGCCAGCATCAGCGTATAGGCCGCCCGGAATTCCTCCGCCGGGACAAGAAAACCCGCGTCGTTCGCGCCCATGAATATGCAAATCACGTCCGGCGCGCCCAGCGCGGCGATTCGCTCCGTGGCGCAGGCGCCCCGGCCCAGACCGTAGCCGTCTGTGACGCAGGAGCCGGAAAAGGCGTTATCCGCCTCCAAAACCCCCGCGAACGCCGTCACCACCCGCATCCACCAGGTGTCCTCCGCGCCGGAAAAGCCGCCCTTTTGAATCATCTCCCGGCCGTAAAAGGTGTTGGGATCGTCGCGCGTGATCCCCCGATAGGTGGAGATAGAGTCCCCCAGAAAAGAAAACCGTTTGCCTCTGTCCATTTGCGTTTCCTCCGCAGTCTGTCTGCGCTGTATGCGCGGGTTTGCGCCCCCATTATAAGCCGCCGCCCCGGATTTTGTAAAGAAGCGGGCCAAAGGCGGCCGTCCCCGCCAAAAATCACCAATAAAAATCAGATTTTTCCCCACAAATTAACCCCTAAAATGTCGAGAACTATCTTTTTTGGTGCTATAATAGCGGCAGCTTCCCGCATTTACTGTTGCCGGGAAAACCGCTTATCCTAGGAGGCGCGTATGAGCCACGATTCCCGTAATGACGATTTTTTCTCCGAATGGGATTTTTCAACGCCGGACTGGCTGACCTCTCCGGACCCCAAGCCTGAAGCGCCCAAGCCCGTGCCGGAGCCTGCCCCGGAGCCGCCCAAAAAGCCGAACATCCCGGAGCGCCCCGCGCCCGCTTCTGTCCGGCGTTCCGAGCCGGAGCCCGCCCCAAGGCCCAGCCCCGGCCAAAGGCCGGAATATACCCCCCGCCCCAGGGCGGCGGCGCCGGCGCGCCCCGGCGGCAATTCCCACCGCGCCCCGGCGGCCCGGCCGAACAGCGCCCCCCGGAACAGCTCCTCCTGGGAGCAGGCCCACGCCTCCCGCGGCCGGGGCCGAAAATCCTCCGCGAGCGCGCCGATGATTATTCTTCTGGTGCTGCTCATCGGCGGCATGATTTTTGCCGCATGGCAGCTCGGCTCCATTTTCCTGAATTACCGCCGGGACCGCTCCGCCTATCAGGAGCTGGCCAAAAACGCCATTTCCGGCCTGGCGGAGGCCGAAGACCCCGCCGCAGCCCTCTTCACGCCCGATCCAAACGCCCGCCCGGAGGAGGTTACCGCCTCCGAGATTCCCTTCACCGTGGACTGGGACTATCTCGCCTCTATCAACAGCGATATTGTCGGCTGGCTGTATTGCCCCGACACCGTCATCAACTACCCGGTGGTGCAAAGCAGCAACCACGACTTCTATTTGAACCACGGCTTTGACGGCAGCTCCAACACCACCGGCACGCTGTTTGTCGACCGGGATTCCGTGCCGGGCATCGTTCAGAGCAACATGATTATCTATGGCCATAATATGAAGGACGAATCCATGTTCGGCACCTTTAAGCACTATGTCGATCGAAGCTACTATGAGGCCCACCCCACGCTGTATTATCTCACGCCGAACCAGTGCTACCGCATCGACCTCATCTGCGCCCATATCGTAGAGGCCACCAACGAAAACTTTCCCGGCTATTTTTCCAGCCTGAGCGACTATAATTCCTATCTCGGCCGCATCACCACCAGCGCTTTCTGGGTCAATTCCGCCGCCGTTACCACGGAGTACCAGCTTTTGACCATGTCCACCTGTACCTCCAGCTCCGGATACAGCGATCCCCGGCTGCTGGTGCAGGGCATGATGATTCCCATCCAATAACAAAAGCCCGCCTGCTGCCGCAGGCGGGCTTTATCCCTGGCAAAATTTTTCCCATGCCGCTCCGCGCGCCAAACCGGGCACCGGGATTTTTAAGCCATGCTTTCCAGTTTTCTCGCCTTTCCATAAAATGTTCCGATCGGCATATCGCAGGCTCTTGCGGCTTCCTTCAGGGTGAGCTTTTTGCCGCGCCAGGCCGTATATATCTCCTGAAAATTCTCCGGCAGCGGCAGCGGCGGCCTGCCAAACTGAACGCCATTTTCTCTCGCCGCTGCAATCCCCTCGGCCTGCCGCTCCTTGATGCTGGTTCGCTCGTTTTCAGCCACAAAGGAAAGCACCTGAAGCACAATATCCGAAAGAAACGTCCCCATCAAATCTTTTCCCCGGCGAGTATCAAGCAAGGGCATATCCAGCACCACGATGTCAACGCCCTTTTCCTTGGTAAGCACCCGCCACTGCTGCAAAATCTCCTCATAATTGCGCCCAAGACGGTCGATGCTCTTGATATAGAGCAGATCGTCTTTTTTTAATTTCCGCAGCAGCTTTTTATACTGCGGCCGGTCAAAATCCTTGCCGGATCTTCTGTCAAAATAAAAATTCTTTCTTTCAATCCCTGCCGCCTCCAGCGCCACACATTGCCGGAGCTCATTTTGCTCCTGACTGCTGACCCGAATGTACCCATACGCGCTCATATCATGTTCTCCTTTTTTCGCAAAAAAATGTTTTCTGTGTATATAAAAAAAGACATGAGCGACGCCCAAATTCTTCTGGGTATCGCTCATGTCTTGTTTTGTCGCCGCTTGGAAAGCGGGCGAATTTTTATTCTCTCAAAAGTCCTTTGAAATACTGAAATATCTCGGCCCCGTCCGCCGTGTCCCGGCGGGCCTTGGCAAAGCACATCCGTTCGGGGTGAAACTGCACCCCCAGCAGGGGAATAGAGTCATGCTCCACCGCCTCCACCACGCCGTCCGGCGCCCAGGCGGTGACCCGCAGCCCGCGCCCAATGGCCCCCAGCGCCTGATGATGGCAGCTATTGACGGAAAACCGCCGGCCGTACAGCCGCTCCATCACGCTTCCGGAATTGCTGCCGCAGGGATGAACCCGGTCGCCCCCGCTCCAGGCGTGGGCCTCCGCCACGCGCAAATGCTGGATCAGGCCGCCGCCAAAGCGAACATTCAAAAGCTGGCAGCCCTTGCAAATGCCCAGCACCGGCTTTCCCGCCGAAAGAAAAGCCTCCAGCATGGCCAACTGCGCCCGGTCCAGACTTTCGTCCATATCCCGGGAGCCCTGATTTTCCCTGCCATACAGCGCCGGCTCGATATCCCCGCCGCCGGGCAAAACAAGCCCCGCGCAGGCGCCAATCGCCGCCGGCTCCAGCGTGACTGCCGGCGCAAGCCCCACGCCCGCCAGCGCGGCGGCATAGTTTTTAACGGACGTCTCCCGTCCGGCCAGGGCAATTTGCATGGACTTCCTCCTCACAGATCGCAGACGGCAACGTCCGCAAAGGTCTCCCGCCGCACAACAAGCCGGTCCTTCCCCTCCCGGAGCATCACCACCGGCGGCCGGGGCACGCGGTTATAGTTGGAGGCCATGGAATAATTATAGGCCCCGGTGGTCAAAACCGCCACAATATCCCCCACCTGCGCTCTCTGCATGGGCATATCTTCCCCCAGCAGGTCGCCGCTTTCGCAGCAGCGCCCCGCCAGCGTGGCCCGGTAATCCGCCGGCTCCCCGGCGCGGTTGGCCACCAGCGCCGTATATCGGGCCTGATACAGGGCATAGCGCGGATTGTCGGTCATGCCGCCGTCCACCGCCACGTAATCCTTATAGCCGGGAATGGATTTGATGGTCTGAACGGTATACAGCGTAACTCCGGCCTCCGCCACGATGCTGCGCCCCGGCTCCATCAAAACAGTGGGCGCGGGATATGCCAGCGCGCCGCACCGCCTGCGGAGCTGCTCGCCCAGCGCGGCCATGAGCCCGCCGATATCCACCGCCGGATCCCCCGCCGTATATACCGCCGCCGGGCCGCCGCCGAGATTCAAAATCCCGGCCGTAAAGCCCAGCTCCGCCCGCACCTGGGCCATGAAGGCCACCATGATATCAATGGCGTCCAGATAGGGCCCCGCCTCGGTAATCTGCGAGCCGATATGGCAATGAAAGCCCTCCAGCGCAATGCCGGGCGTCGCCAGCGCCTTTTTCACAAATTCCATCGCCTGGCCGGTTTCGATGGCGGCGCCAAACTTGGAGTCCACCCGGCCAGTGTTCACCGCGGCAAAGGTATGGGGGTCGATGCCCGGCGTAAGCCGCAGCAGCACCCGCTGGCGCAGCCCCTTTTCTGTGGCGCAGCGCCCAATGCGCGCCAGCTCCTCCTCATTGTCCGCCACAAAGCGGCCCACGCCGGCCTCCACGCCGTAGCGCACATCCTCCAGCGTTTTCGCGCTGCCGTGAAAGCACAGCCGCTCCGGCGGAAATTCCGCCGCCAGGGCGGTATACAGCTCCCCGGAGGAGACCACATCCGCCCCCAGCCCCTCTTCCCGGGCAATGCGATAGATTTCCTTAAAGCTGAGCGCCTTGCTGGCAAACAGCGGCATACTGCCGGCGGGGAAATGCTCCGCCATGGCCGCTTTATAGCGCCGCATTTGGCCGCGGATCATATCCTCATTCAGCACATATAGAGGCGTGCCGTACTTTTCCGCCAGCGACACCGTGTCCACGCCGGCAACGGTGAAGTGTCCCGCCCGGTTGATTCCGTGATCGGACTGTAACATGGCAATTCTCTCTTTCTATTTTTTACATTTTTTATCTTAAATTTCAATTTCCTCGTCCAGAATAACCCCCCGGGCCACGATATTGGTCGGCCCGGTGAGATACAGCGCCGGCAGCGTCCGCCCCGGCTCCGGCTCCACCTCCACCTCCAGCGTCCCGCCGGGGTTTTCCAGCAAAACGCGCATCTGCGGCCGCCCCGCCCGGTGGGCGATGACAAGCGCCGTGGAGGCCGAGCCGGTGCCGCAGGCATAGGTGAAATCCTCCACGCCCCGCTCATAGGTACGCAAAAGGGCGCGGTCCGGCGCAAGCAGCTCATAGAAATTCACATTGGCGCCCCGGGGAAAGGCCGGGCTTTCCCGCAGCGCCCGCCCCAGAGGACGAAGCTCCTCCATCGAGCTTGCCGATAGCCCGGGGTATTCCATCACCGCGTGGGGCAGGCCCGGCGAGCCCAGCTCCACATAAGCGCAGGGGTATTCCCGGCCCAGCGCAAGCGCCGGGCGCATATTCTCCATGCAGGTGGGCTCCGTCAGGCGCACGCGATAGCGCCGCGCATCTATCCGCCAGCCCGTCACAAGGCCGGAGGGCGTTTCCACCGTTTGCGTCTCTCCCGCCAGGCCCAGCTCATATCCGTAGCGGCAGATGCATCTGGCGCCATTGCCGCACATCTCGCCCGCGGAGCCGTCCGCGTTATAAAAAGCCATGCGAAAATCCGCCCGCGCCGATGGCTCCACCACCATCAGCCCGTCCGCGCCCAAAGACAGCCTGCGGCGGCAAAGCCCCGCCGCCAGCCGGGGATAGCTCTCCCGGTCCAGCGCGCCGGTCATGTTATTCAGAATAATAAAATCGTTTCCCGCGCCGCTGAGCTTATAAAATTCCATAGCGCCCGCGCTCCCTTCCGCCCGGCCAAGCCGCGGCTTCCGCTTTCATTATACCGCGCCGGAAGCCCGATTGCCATAGGAAAGGCGAGCTTTCCCCTTTTTTTCCGTCAAAAAATGAACGATTGACTTTTTTCCCGGAACCCGATATTCTGTTTTTATAGGCCTGCCGCGCAAATTTCGCAAGCCCGGAGAAAGGAGCTCCCTATGAACACCCCTGCTCAAGTCGCTGAAAATTACGTCCCCATCGCCGTGGGGAAAGGAAATATGCCCCGGGGCAAGATGTTTCTCCTTGCCATTTTGGCCGGTATGTTCATCGCGCTGGCGGGCGTTGGCTCCGCCATTGGCAACACCGTCGCCGGAAAGCTGGCCGGCGCCTGCGTATTCCCCGCCGGGCTCGCCATGGTTGTTCTGGCGGGCAGCGAGCTTTTCACCGGCAACTGCATGATGGTCATCGCCGTGGCGGAGCGGCGGCTCACCGCGAAAAAATGCCTCATCGCGGCCGTCATTGTGTATGTGGGCAATTTTGTGGGCGCGCTGCTTGTGGCCTGGCTCTCCGTCTGCGGCGGAACCTTTTCCGCCTGCTATGACGCCCTCATCGCCACCGCCGTCGCCAAGACCTCCCTGAGCTTTGCAGAGGCTTTTCTCCGGGGCGTTTTGTGCAATGTTCTGGTGTGTCTCGCCGTATGGATGGCCTTTGCCGCCAAAGACGCCGGCGGCAAGATTCTGGCCGTGTTTTTCCCCATCATGCTATTCGTGCTTTGCGGCTTTGAACACTGCGTGGCCAATATGTTTTATATCCCCGGCGGGCTCTTTGCCTGCCTGCGCTACGGCGTGACCGCCCAGGGTCTCTCCTGGGGCTCCATGCTGGTGAAAAATCTCCTGCCCGTCACGCTGGGCAACATCGTTGGCGGCGCCGGGCTTGGTATGCTCTTCTGGGCCATTCATCTTCGCCGGGCCAAAGTTTCTGTCTGACCGCTTTTTTAGCTGCGAAAAACCCCCGGGCTTGCCGCCGCCATGGCAAGCCCGGGGAATTTTTTATCGCGCCTTTTTTCTCTCCGCCATGCGCCGGGCCAAATAGACCGCCGGCGTATCCAGCAGGGAGGTGGCAATATAGATGATATAGCTGGAGCCCATAATCTTCAGCAGCAGCCGCCCGTCATAGCCCGCCGCGCCGCCAAAGGCCGCCAGGGTGAACAGCGCCGTATTCAAAAGCTGGCTCACCAGCGTTGCGCCGTTATTCCGCAGCCAGAGAAACCGCCGGCGGGAGCGGCAGCGGCGCTCCGTGAATGCCCACCATTTGTGATACAGCCACACATCAAAAAGCTGGCTCACCCCATAAACCGCCATGCTGGCCAAAACCGTTCGGGGCGCGGCGGAAAAAACCGTCCGTATCCCCGGCATGACCCAGTCGCTGGCCGCGGGGGTATAAAACCGCCAGCTCCCGGCCAGCGCCATAAAGAACGCCGAGGCAAAAAGCCCGATGAAAACAGCGGTGTTCGCCGCTTTTTTCCCCTCATTTTCGCTGAGGATATCGGTAATCAAAAACGTGGCCGCAAAGAGCACGTTGCCCAGCGTTTGCTCCATGCCAAAGGCTCTCACCAGAATCAGAACCTCGATATTCGCCAGGATCGCCGCGGCGGCGGTCATGGCATAGAGCCCCGCCTTGCCAAACAGTCGCCAGGCAAGCAGCACCGCGCCAAAAATCAGCGCAACGGAGCCCACCAGCAGCAGCTCATTCATAAATCTCCCTCCCGGAAAGAAAAACGGGGGCACCACGCCCCCGGAATTTCTCCCTCGCCGTAGTTTTGTTTAAGGACAGGATGGTCACGAACTGTCCGTGATTCAGCTTGGCTTATACTATGCGCTTCCTGCCGGCATTTGTCAAGGGCGGGCATCAGTTGTCCCCGGCCATCCATTCATAATACTCCGTTTCCGACGCAAAAAGCATATACCGTCCGTCCACCTGACCGTAAAAACCGAAATCTGTAAAATAACCGCGCATCTGCCGTTCCTCCCGGGCGTATTTTTGGGGCGTTTTCATCCCCTTCGCCTTGAGAATACGCTGTTTAAAGTCCTATAAACCGGACAGCCGCGCCCCGGCTTTTGAAAATTTTTCCAATCGCCGCCGGGATGATTAAAAGTCCTTTACGAATAAAAAAAATTGATATATAATTATATGGTTAAATAATTCTGGCGGCATCCGCCCGCGCCCGCAGGAAATAGAAAGAGAGATCTTGCATGACATATATTCTTTATAACCCTCTGGCAAACGCCGGCCACGGCGAGGAGGGGCTGGACGGCGTGCAGGCCGCCTTTCCCGAGGCCGAGCTGCGAAATGTGCTTCAGCTCTCCGTCCCCGACTTTTTCTCCGGATTGACGGGGGAGGACCGCGTCATCCTCTGCGGGGGCGACGGCACCATCCACCAGCTTATCAACCGCCTGCCGGAGCCCGCGGCGCTGGAGGTTCCCATCTATATCTGGAAATTCGGCACCGGAAACGATTTCTGGCGGGATGTGCCGGAAAAGGGCGCGATGGAGATGGTTCTTTTAAATGACCATCTGCACAATCTCCCCCGCGCGGAAATCAACGGCAAGCATCTCTGGTTTTTGAACGACTGCGGTCTCGGCGTGGATAGCCGCGTATGCGAAATGGGCGAGGAATACAAGCAAAAAACCGGCAAGCGCATGAATTATATCCTCCTGGCCCTGAAGGCCATTCTCTTTGATTACCAGCGTACCACCGCCCGGGTAACGGTGGACGGCGTGACCCGGGAATATAAAAACGTATGGCTCGCCACCGCCATGAACGGCCGCTATATCGGCGGCGGCATGAAGATGGCCCCGGACCAGAACCGCCGCTCCGATGAGCTCTGCTGCATCGTGTGGCACAAAACCTCCCGCCTGATGACCATCCCCCTTTTTATCACCGTATTCAGCGGCGCCCACGTTAAGCTGACGCGGATGTTCGATATCCACTTTGGCAAGGACATCTATGTGGAATTTGACCGCCCCTGCGCCCTGAATCTGGACGGCGAGGTCTATTCCGGCATTTTCTCCTACTCCGCGCGCAAATAATTTCCCGGTCAAACGCCGCAAAAAAGGACGCTTTTATGACTTTCAAAAAACTTTTTCTGGCTTTTCTGCCGCTATTCCTTCTTCTCCTGGTCGCCTGCGCAGCGGCGGAGGACGCGCTCCCTCTCAATCATTATATCGTCACCTTTTATTCCGACCATACCGGCCAGGAAACGCTAACCTATAAGCGCCTGAAGGAGGGCAGCGTGATCCGGCTGGTTCCCTCCCGAACCGCAGACGGCTCCGCTGTGCTTGGCTGGATGGACGCGGAGGGCCAATTTGTGGACCCGGAGGGCATGACCGTTACGGAAAACATGGATTTTTATGCCTATACCCGCCCCACGCTGTATAGCAAAACCCATACAAAATACATGGGCACCATCGCCAGCGTCTGGTTCCGGCCGGAGACCGCGCTCCGCCGGGAGGAGGCAGCCCAAATCCTCTATTCCATTTTAGCCTGGCCCGAAACGGAAGAGAGTTCCCTCTCCCCGGCGGAGCCGGAGGAGGACAGCGCCGAGACGGAGGCCGCCCCGGTTGCGACGCCGCCGGCGGTTTATACCACAAGCTATCAGCCCGAATTTTCGGATTTGGATAAAGCCAGCCCCTATTACGCCGCCATTCAGAGCCTGGCCGCCTATCACCTGATGAGCGGCTACCCCGATGGGACCTTCCGGCCAAGCGATACCATGACCCGCGCCGAATTTGTGGCCATGCTGGCGCCCTATGGCGACCCCGCCGAGGACGGGGAGCTCCCCTTCGCCGATGTTCCCGCCGACTATTGGGCGGCGCAGGCCATTGCCACCGCCAGCGCCAACGGCTGGCTGGCGGGGATGAATAAGGATTATTTCTATCCCGAGCGCCCCATCACGCGGGCCGAAGCGGTCACCATCATTAACCGCCTTCTCGGCCATAATCCTGACCGCCAGATTCTGGATTTGACGGTGCCGGAAGATCTCTATGCCGATACCGCCCCAGAGCACTGGGCCTATTACGACATTCTGGAGGCCACCTATACCAGCGAGCTTCTGTCCTACGTCCGCGGCGAGGTTGCCGACGCCGAGCCAGGCTTTATCCATATCGGCGGCAAGCTATACTATATCAACAGCGAAAAGCGGCTGGAATTTTTTGAGGCCGGCTTCCACACCATTGACGATTCGCTCCGCTATTGCAGTCAGTCCGGCTATGCCATTGACGAATTTGATTCTGGGCTGCTGGAGCTGAACGGCTCCATGTATTACGTACGCAGCAGCGGCAGCTTTGCCGTCAATTACCACTATGGCTATCTCTATTTTGGCGAGGACGGCCGCTATACCTCCGGCAGCGATTATCTGGATGAGCTGGTAGAGGATTTCTTAAGCGGCATTTTGCATAACCGCAATCTGTCCCGGTCCGAGAAGCTCTACGCCGCCTACGAGCGGGTAAAAGGTCGCTTTTCCTATCTCAACCGCGGCGATGGCTACCGCGCCGGAACAACCAGCTGGACGAAAAACTGCGCTATCACCATGTTTGAAAAGCGCAGCGGCCATTGCTATTACTGGGCGGCCGCCTATATGTATTGCGCCCGGCGGCTGGGCTATCAGGCCTACGCGGTCGCCGGCAAAAGCGGCACCTATACGGACAGAATGGCCTCCTGGCACGCCTGGGTTATGATCGACTGGTCAGACGGAAATGAATACATCTTTGATCCCGAGCTGGAATGGAGCTATGAACATGGCTTTATCGACGGCTTTGTGCAGTACCGGGATTTGTATATGCAGCCGTTTTACTCCACCGAAACTCTGTATACCTTTGCCGACGGCAGCCATACGCGAAAGCGCTGACCGCCGCCGCGCCCCCAGCGGCGACTTCCCGGCTTGAACCCCGCCCTGCGCATAGGGCTTCCGCTTTGAATTGTCACCCGCGTAAAGGAGTATTCCATGAACCGCAAAAAGCTTATTCTGGCGCCTCTGCTGCTTCTGCTGCTGCTGCTTTTGATTCTGCTTTTATCCCGGCGAACAAGCTTTGTCCGGGAGCAAATCGAGGCGGAGCTTCGGCGCCCTCACTATATCGTCACCTTTTATTCCGACTATACCGGCCAGGAAACGCTAACCTATAAGCGCCTGAAGGAGGGCCGCGCAATCCGGCTGGCTCCCTCCCGGAATGCAGACGGCTCCCCCATTCTTGGCTGGATGGACGCGGAGGGCCAATTTGTGGACCCGGAGGGTATGACCGTCACGGAAAACATGGAGTTTTACGCCTATACCCGCCCCGAGCTGTATACCGAAGACCGCATAAAATATATGGGCTCTATTCCCAATGTCTGGTTCCGGCCGGAGGTCTCGCTCCGCCGGGAGGAGGCGGCCCAAATCCTCTATTCCATTTTAGTCTGGCCCGAAACGGAAGAGGTCTCCCTCTCCCCGGCGGAGCCGGAGGAGGACGGCGCCGAAACAGAAGCCGCCCCGGCCGCAACGCCGCCGGCGGTTTATACCACAAACTATCAGCCCGAATTTTCGGATTTGGACAAGGCCAGCCCCTATTACGCCGCCATTCAAAGTCTTGTTGCTTATCATCTGATGGACGGCTATCCCGATGGGACCTTCCGGCCCGGCGACATCATGACCCGCGCCGAATTTGTGGCCATGCTGGCGTCCTATGGCGACCCCGCCAAGGACGGGGCGCTCTCCTTCGCCGATGTCCCCGCTGACTACTGGGCGGCGCAGGCCATTGCCACCGCCAGCGCCAACGGCTGGCTGGATGGGCTGGAGGAGCATTATTTCTATCCCGAGCGTCCCATCACGCGGGCCGAGGTTGTCACGATTCTCAACCGCGTTCTCGGCTATCATACCAACCGCCAGGCGCTGGACGGCACAGCGCCGGAAAGGCTCTATGTGGATGTGCCCGCAAGTCATTGGGCCTATTATGATATTCTGGACGCCACCTATGCCAATAATCTTCTCCCCTATATCCGCGGGGAGGTCAGCGGACTTCAGCCGGGCTTTATCCTCATTGATAATGGCCTTTACCACGTAAACGATGCGCTAACGCTGGACTATTATGAGGCGGGCTTTCACATCATCGACGGCCAGCTCCACTACTGCGCCAGGGACGGCTATGCCATCAGCCGGTATTCCCAGGGCTGCCAGGAAATCAACGGCGCCATGTATTACGCGCTGGGAGATGACCAGGGCTTTTTGACCGATGACTGGGTGGGCTATCTCTATTTCAGCCCAAACGGCCGCTATACCTCCGGCAGCGAGGTCATTGACGAATATGTGGATGATTTGCTTTATAATATCCTCCGCAATGACAGTCTCTCCCGGGCCGACAAGCTATACAGGGCCTACTGTCTCCTGCGGGATGGCGACTATTATTACATGGCCCGCAATACCGGCTGGCAGCGCGGCTCCACCAGCTGGGCCCCCGGCTGCGCCGAGGTGATGTATAAAACAAGAGTGGGCTCCTGCTATTATTGGGCGGCCGCTTTCCTGTATTTTGCCCGGCGGCTGGGCTATCAGGCCTACCCCGTATGCGGCGGCGCGAATACCACCAATAACCTCCACGCCTGGGTTGTGATTAACTGGCCCGATGGAAACGCATACATTTTTGATGTTGAGCTGGAGTGGGGCTATCGGGAGGGCTACTATAACGGCGTTTACCGCAACTTGAATCTATTCAAGCAGCCCATAGATTCTCCCCGACTGCTGTATATTTTCCCCGGCCGCACTTATTATAATGTGGAAGAGGAAAATGATGACGAAGATGTCTTCGACTCCGCCGAGGAGCTCCCGGAGGAAACCGCCGATCCCGGCGCAACCCCCGACCCTGACACAAATCCTGATCCCGGCATAACCCCCAATCC
>X279_Western_Grey_Kangaroo__coassemble_77_pt1 | contig 12797 bp, 14 predicted proteins | sample X279_Western_Grey_Kangaroo__metabat2_high_PE_001 | metagenome-assembled genome bin X279_Western_Grey_Kangaroo
GTCGCCTTAGAAACAGCCTGTATGAAATTCGTGTTTTGGGCATCATTAGGATCAATAGTCACATGCGCCAATAATATATGCTTCTCGCGTTCTGGCAATGCACTCTACAAATCTGCTGTATATGAATAATAAGGATATCAAAGAATCTATAGCTTCTAATGCGGAAAAATCAAATTATTTCTAAAAATTCGTAATAGGAACTCCCGATTCTGCTTGCATTCGCCCCTTTGGCCTGTTATACTTATTGCGAAAAAACAGCATTTTTATCATTTTCTCGTAATAGGAGGCCTAAAATGAATACCATTGCGCGCGACTTATATCTCCAAAAGCTCATCGACCGGCGCGAAAACGGCTCCATTAAAGTCATCACCGGCATCCGCCGCTGCGGTAAATCCTATCTTTTGTTCAATCTTTATTACAAGCATTTGCTGTCGCTGGGCGTGAGGCCGGAGAATATCCTCTGTATTCCACTGGATGACGATGATTACAGCGAGCTTCGGGAGAGCAAGGCGCTCAGTGCCTATATCAAAGCGCATATCCCGGAAACCGGCATGGTCTATCTGTTTCTGGATGAGGTGCAGCTCTGTCCGGGCTTTGAGGGGGTGCTGAACGGCCTGAACCGCCGGGAGAATCTGGATATCTATGTCACCGGCAGCAATTCCCGCTTTCTCTCCTCCGATATTCTAACCGAGTTCCGCGGTCGGGGCGACGAAGTGCGGGTATATCCGTTGAGCTTCGCCGAGTTTTTCTCTGCCTATGACGGCGACAAATATGATGCCTGGCAGGACTATTACACCTATGGTGGTCTGCCTCTCATCCTCAGCCAGAAGACAGATGAGCAAAAATCCAAATATCTTTCGGACCTGTTTGAAAAGGTCTATCTGGATGATATTCTGGAGCGCAATGGCCTCCGTCGGGATTCGGTGATGGAATCGCTGATCAACATCTTGGCGTCTTCCGTTGGCTCTCTGACCAATCCGAACAAGCTGGCCAACACTTTCAAAAGCAAGGGCGAGCCTGTTTCGGACAAAACGCTCGGCAGCTATATCGCGCATCTCATGGACGCCTTTTTGATTAGTAAAGCGGAGCGCTATGATATCAAGGGAAAGAAGTATATCGCTTCCCCCAGCAAGTATTACTTTGCCGACGTTGGATTGCGAAACGCGCGGCTGAACTTCCGGCAGCAGGAAGAAAATCACATCATGGAGAATATCCTCTATAATGAGCTGCGGGTGCGCGGCTTCAATGTAGATGTCGGCGTTGTCCCCTGGCACCGCAAAGGCGAGGACGGAAAGACGCAGACCCATCTGGAAGTCGATTTTGTCTGCAACAAAGGCAGTCAGCGCTATTATATCCAGTCGGCCTTTGCCATTCCCGATGAAGCAAAGATGGCGCAGGAGCAGCGCTCGTTGAGCCTAATCGGTGATTCCTTTAAGAAAATCATCGTAGTACGGGATAGTATCAAGCTCTGGAGGAACGAGGAAGGCATCGTCATTATGGGCATTCTGGACTTTTTGCTCAATCCCAACAGTCTGGAGCTATGAACAAACGAGAGAAAGGGACGGCGCTCGCCGTCCCTTTTGTTGTCTGTTCAGTTATCAAAAGGCCTGTACTCCGTTACGGTTTTCAGATACAACTCTGGATCGCCGTTCAGGATGAGGTCGGCATAAGCTAATGAGTCGTTGTAGATTAGATAATCCAGCTCCGAGCGCTCGTACATATTGTCCGCGATCTCATTCTCCACGGCGTTGATGTCGATAGCAATCGCCGTCCCGTCCGCATACCGCAGCTCCACGCAGGCGGTGTCCATATTGAATGCGCAGTGAATAAGCTTTTTCATCGTTTTTTCCTCCTGATTTATATGTTGTTGTAAAAGCTTGACGGATTTTTGAATGGCGGGTATAGTGTTCTTATAAGACAGTTAAAACATCACGCAGGTACTTGCAAGGGTATCTGCGTTTTATATTTCAGCGCCGGACACCTTCGGCATATCCAAACCAGAAGGAGGGAGCGCAATGTCAGCCCGGAATCCATTTGACATTGAGCTGCCTCACTCCATCATGGATTCCCTTGCAAGACATTGGTTTCGGAAATCCGCGCGTATTATGACAGTGAGGAAGGCCGGACAGCATTCGAGGAATGGCTGAAACAGCAGGAATACAGCCAAGACACCTGATGAAGATAAAAATGAGAGCCAAGGATTAACCTTGACTCTCATTTTTCTTTGACATCGAAGCGAACACATACGGCAAAGCCGCCGCGAAAATAATAGGTGTTCGTCCAATGTCCGGTTGGTGGAGCTGAGGGGAATCGAACCCCTGTCCGAAAGCGCTTCAGCAAAACTTTCTCCGGGCGCAGATGGTTATTTTGCGCTTACGCGCCTTTTCCGTTCCCGGGGCAAGCCATCACGCCGGTCAGGTTCGGTAGCTTCATGATGCATGGTGCGCTCAAAGCTTTGCGCACGCACGGACGCTGCTAGTCGACGCCCAGGTCCCGGGCCGCAGCGCTCCCGGGCTGGACGGGCCTGCCTTAAGCGGCGGCCAGAGCGAAATTATCGTTCTCAGTTAATTTTAAAAGGTTCCCGCTTTTTTGGATGGTCGGGGCATCCGCCCGCTTATCTCGCCCCCACACCCCCGTCGAAACCATTGCAGCCCCACGAAGCTTGAGAACGGATCGCTTATAGTATATCCCCCGATCCCGATTTGAACCGGGGGATATTTTTGCAAAATTGTCAGGATTTTTTTGGCGCCGGATAATCCACGCCCTTGGTGTCCACCGTGACCTTCTGCATCACCTGGGGGTTCAAGGGCTTATCGCCCCAGCCGGTTTTTGTGGCGGCGATTTTGTCCACCACGTCCATCCCCTCCAGCACCTGGCCAAAGGCGGCATACTGCCCATCCAGATGGGGGGCGTCCTCATGCATGATGAAAAACTGGCTTCCGGCGGAATCGGGGTCCATGGCCCGGGCCATAGACAGCACGCCCCGGGCGTGCTTGAGGTCATTTTGAAAGCCGTTGGCAGCAAACTCGCCGGGGATCTGATAGCCGGGGCCGCCGGTGCCGTTGCCATGGGGGCAGCCGCCCTGAATCATAAAGCCGGGAATGACCCGGTGGAATATCAGGCCGTTATAAAAACCCTTTTCAACAAGAGAGATGAAATTATGGACGGAATTGGGGGCGATCTCGGGATACAGCTCGGCCTTGATCACGCCGCCGTCATGCATCCGGATGGTCACGATGGGATTGCTCATGCGTTTACCTCCTTGAGTTTGCGGTCAATTTCGCGGCGCGCGCTTTTTTCCGCGGCGTCGCTTCTTTTGTCATACAGTTTTTTGCCCTTGCACAGGCCGAGCTCCACCTTCACCAGACTGCTTTTGAAATACAGGCCAAGCGGCACCAGCGTGAGTCCCTCCTGCTGCACCCGGGAGCCGAGGCGGATAATCTCCCGCCGATGCATCAGCAACCGGCGGGGGCGGTCCGGATCCGGGTTAAAATAGCTGCCCTGCTTATAGGGGCTGATGTGCATTCCGTGAACCCAAAGCTCGCCGTCCCGAACCCGGGCATAGCAGTCCTTCAAATTCAGCGTGCCGGCGCGGATGGATTTCACTTCCGTCCCGGTCAGCTCAATGCCGGCCTCAAAGCGGTCCAAAATGAAATAGTCATGGAAGGCCTTGCGGTTGGTTGCAATCTGCTTGGCGTCCTTTTCTCCGGGGGGCATGGGGGTTCACCTCGGTTCTGTGGATGACATCCGGGGAATTTTCCCCGCCTGGGCTTATTATACTACAATCAGGCCCGCTTCGCAAACATAATTGTATCACGCCCGGGCTGCCGAAAAAACGCGCGCCAAGCGATGGATGGCCTCCCTCTCCAGGAGGCAGGCCCCCTGCTCCCGGGCGTGGCACAGCCAGTCCGGATGCACGAAGCGCTCCTCGCCGTATTCATACAGCGCCGGATGGAGCTTCCCCGGCGGCAAAACAAGCATATATCCCCGCCCGACCTCATAGAGGGCGCTCTCCCCGGTTTTCACGGCGGCCGCCGCCCGGAGGAGCCTTTCAAAATCCTCAAAATATATGCCCTGAAGCCGGGACGGCCCCGGGCGCGCCAGCACCAGCGCCTCGGTCCCGGCGGCAAAGCATTCCGCCGTCACCGACGGCCACGGCTCCACCCCCGCCTCCGCCAGCGCCCGGCGCACAAGCTGGAGAAGCCCCGCCCGGTCCGGGGGCAGCTCCCCCGCCTCCAGGCGCAGGGCCACCGCATTTTCGCTCACCTCTATCTTTCGCATACATGACCTCCCGAATTCTTGCGGATTTCAGCTCCAGTATAATGCAGGCGGGCCGCCGCGCATAGAATAAAAATGTGGTAATTCGCCCCGCCGTATGCTATACTGCTATGCATAGCAACTTGAATAATTCATGATAGCAAGCGAGGTCTGGCATGGACTATACAGAAAAAGCGCTCCGGCGCATCAGCGCGTATCAGGGCGTGATTGTGGACGTAACCGAGGACATGGTGGAGCTTCCCAACGGCTTCGTCACCGTCCGGGAGGTGGTGCATCATCCCGGGGGCGTTTGCGTGGCCGCGGTGGACGACCGGCGGCAGATTACCGTGGTGCGTCAATTCCGCTATCCTTTCCAGCGGCATCTGCTGGAGCTGCCCGCCGGCAAGCTGGAGCCGGGCGAGGAGCCCCTGCCCGCCGCCCGGCGGGAGCTCAGCGAGGAGACCGGCCTGGAGGCGGACACATGGATCGACCTTGGCGCTGTTTATACCTCCCCCGGCTTTTCCACGGAAACGCTTTATCTCTATCTGGCGCTGGGACTGCATCAGGGCGCGGCGCATCCAGACCCCAATGAGTTTTTAGACGTGGAAAAGCTGCCGCTGGACCAGCTGCTGGCCAGGATATCCGGCGGCGAGATTCAGGACGCGAAAACCGTGATTGGCGCGCTGAAGGCAGAGCGCTGGCTGATGCAAAAGGGAAGGAATTGATTTTTCGCGTATTATATGGTAGAATGACAGAAACCTGACATATTTTGTCGAAAGCTGTCGCTTATTCCTTATAAAAATCCGATGGATGTATTTGGAGCTTGCCAAATGGAAAAATATATCATCCGGGGCGGCCAGCCGCTCCACGGTCAAGTGGATATTTCCGGCGCGAAAAACGCCGCCGTGGCCATCATCCCCGCAGCTCTCATGGTGCGGGGCGTTTGCCGGCTTGAAAATCTCCCCCAGATCAGCGACACCATTACGCTTCTGCGTATCCTCGCCGCCATGGGCGCGGAAATCAAAATGATTAATCCCTCCACCGTGGAGATTGACTGCACCGATGTGCGGATGGATCAGCTCTCGGAGGAGGTTTGGCGCATGACCCGGCGCATCCGGGCCAGCTACTATCTGGTTGGCGCGATGCTGGGCCGCTTTGGCCGCGCGTGCAGCACCATGCCCGGCGGCTGCAACTTCGGCGTTCGCCCCATCGACCAGCACATCAAGGGCTTCCGCGCGCTGGGCGCGGATATGGACGTATCCAGCGGCTTCATCCGGGCCGAGGCCCGGGGCGGCCGGCTTCACGGCGCAAAAATTTTCCTGGATAAGGTCTCCGTGGGCGCAACAATTAATATTATGATTGCCGCCGCCACCGCCGAGGGCTACACCGTCATCGAAAACGTCGCCCGGGAGCCCCATATCGTGGATCTGGCAAACTTCCTAAACTCCATGGGCGCGGATATCCGCGGCGCCGGAACGGACGTTATCAAAATCCGCGGCGTGCGGGAGCTTCACAGCGGCACATACGCCCTCATCCCCGACCAGATCGAGGCCGGCACTTATATGACCGCCGTGGCCGCCACCGGCGGCGCGGTCCGCATCGCAAACGTCATCCCCAAGCATCTGGACTGCATTTCCTCCAAGCTCCGGGAGATGAATATCGAGGTGGAGGAGGGGGACGACTATGTCCTCGTCCGGCGGGACGGCCCGCTGGCCCCCACCAATGTGAAAACAAAGCCCTATCCCGGCTTCCCCACCGATATGCAGCCCCAGCTTAGCGCCGTTCTCTGCTGCGCTCCGGGCGTGAGCCTGGTGACAGAGGGCGTTTGGGACAGCCGTTACAGATATGTAAACGAGCTCAAAAAAATGGGCGCGAACATCCATGTGGAGGATCATACCGCTTTCATTGAGGGCGTGGATCATCTCACCGGCGCCACCGTGAAGGCCTGCGACCTCCGGGCGGGGGCCGCCATCGTGATTGCCGGGCTCGCGGCCCAGGGCGTCACCCAGGTGGAGGACATTCAGTTCATCGAGCGCGGCTATCAAAACATCGTTGGCAAGCTGCAGGCGCTGGGCGCGGATATCCGCGTGGTCAACGAGCCGGATGAGCCCGCCGCCGCGCCGGAAGACCGGGCCGTCGGCTGATATGAAGCTCACCGTTTTCGCCAGCGGCTCCGCCGGAAACTGCTCGCTGGTGCAGGGCGGCGGCGCCAGCATCCTGCTGGACGCCGGCATTTCCGCCCGCCGCATTCTCGCCGCGCTGGAGCAATCCGCGCTGACCCCCCGGGACCTGGACGGCATTTTTATCACCCATGAACACGCTGACCACACAAAGGGGCTCCCCATTCTTCTCAAGCAGCTCCCTGTGCGTGTTTTCGCTCCCGGGACAGTGGCCAGCCATCTGCGGCGAACCCTGCCGGGGGCTTTTTCCATGCTGGTGCATCCCATCGCCCTGGAAGCGCCTCTCCCCCTCCGGGAAATGACCGTTACGCCTTTCCCCACCCCCCACGATACGCCCCAGAGCGTTGGCTACCGGCTGGAGGCCGAGGGCGCCTGTTTCGCGCTGGCCACGGATACCGGCTGCGTCACCGATACGATGCTCCGCCATCTCATCGGCGCGGACGCTGTTATGATTGAGGCCAATCACGATACGGCCATGCTGAAAGCGGGCCCCTACCCCCTTTCGCTGAAGCGGCGGATTCTGGCCGATACCGGCCATCTTTCCAACGCGGAATGCACCTGGCTCGCCGCTGTTTTGGCCCGGCGGGGCACAAAAACCGTGATTTTAGGCCATCTCTCCAAGGAAAACAATATCCCGGCCCTGGCCCTGCGCACCGTTTGCCGCGGGCTGGAGGGAACGGATACCGCCGTGTATCTGGCCCCGGAGCTCGGCCGGCTGGAGGTGACCATCGAACCTTGCTTCGCGTAACCGTGATTTGCCAGGGCCGTCTGAAGGAAAAATATTATCAGGGCGCCTGCGAAGAATATATAAAGCGCCTTGCGGGCTATTGCCAGCCGGAAATTCTGGAGCTGGCGGAAGACGCGGACCCCATGCCCCGCATCCCCAGAGGCGCCTATGTTATCGCCCTGTGCGTGGAGGGGGAAAAGACCGACAGCCCCGGTCTTGCGGCGCGGCTGGAGCGGCTTGCCCTCGCGGGGAAAAGCCGGGTTTGCTTTCTCATCGGCGGCTCGGAGGGGCTTCCCCCGCGCGCCAGAGCGGCGGCCGACTGGCGGCTTTCCATGTCCGATATGACCTTTCCCCACCATCTGGCCCGGGTCATGCTTTTGGAGCAGCTTTACCGCGCCTTTACCATCCTGGCCGGCGCGAAATACCATAAATAATCCCCCGCGCCACACACCGCCCCCACCGGGGCAGAAATGAGGTAACGCCCATGTCTTCCTGGGGACGCCGTGAATACGGCAAAGCCTATGAGGCCTGGCCCCGCACGGCCGACGGCCAGACAGAGCCCCCCGCCTTTCTTATCCACTGCTCGCCTCTGGATTTGGAGGCCGATATGATTCAGTCCATGCTGGAGGCTTATGGCATCCCCAACATCCGCCGCCTGCCGGGCGACGGCGCCTTTGGCCAGGTCATTCTGGGCATGAGCGGAAGCGGCATCGAACTCTATGTGCCCCAGTCCATGCTGGACGAGGCCAAAGCTCTTTTGGAGGGAGAACCCAATCATGACGGATTGCAGGAAGGAATTTGACCGCTGGCTGGACAGCCCCGCCCTTTCCGAGGAGGAATGGCAGGAGCTGGACGCCATCCGAAACGACCCCGACGAAATCAAAAGCCGCTTCCGCGGCCCGCTGGAATTTGGCACCGCCGGCCTGCGGGGCATCATGGGCGTGGGTCTCGCGCGGATGAATGTCCACGTGGTCCGCTGGGCCACCCAGGCCTTTGCCGGGCTCATCCTGGCGGAGGGGGACGAGGCCCGGCGCAAGGGCGTTGTCATCTGCTATGACTGCCGCAACAACAGCCAAACCTTTGCCGCGGAGGCCGCCTGCGTATGCGCGGCGAACGGCATCCATGTCCGCCTGTTTGACGATCTGCGCCCCACGCCGGAGCTCTCCTTCGCCGTTCGCCACTATCAGGCCACCGCCGGCATCAACATCACCGCAAGCCATAACCCCCGGGAGTATAACGGCTATAAGGTCTACTGGTCCGACGGCGCCCAGCTCCCCCCCCAGCACGCCGACCAGGTGGCCCGGCGCATGGAGGCGCTGGATATTTTTGGCGATGTTTCCTCCATGTCTTTCTCCGCCGCGCTGGACAAGGGCCTCATCGAATATCTCGGCCAGGAAACCGATGAGCTTTTCCTGAAAAACGTTCTGGCCCAGGCCATTGATACGGACTGCGTAAAAGCGGTGGCCGACCGCTTCCCGGTTGTATTCACCCCCTTCCACGGCGCCGGGCACAAGCTGGTGCCGGAGGCTTTGAAGCGCCTTGGCCTGCGCCAGATTCACCCCGTTCCGGAGCAGATGGTGCTGGATGGGGATTTCCCCACGGTGAAAAGCCCCAACCCGGAAAACCCCGAGGGCTTCTATCTGGCCACGGAGCTGGCCCGCCAGGTGCATAGCGCGCTCATCATCGGCACGGACCCAGATTCGGACCGCGTGGGCGTAATGGCGCTGGGCAAGGACGGGGATTATCACGCCATCACCGGCAACCAGATGGGCGCCCTGCTGGCGGACTATATCATCGCCGCCCGCACCCGCACGGGCGCCATGCCGCAAAACCCCGCCATCCTCTCCACCATCGTCTCCTCCCGCATGACACAAACCATCGCCCAGGCCCACGGCATCCATTATGAAGAAACCTTCACCGGCTTCAAATTCATGGCCGAAAAAATCGCCCAGTATAACGCCGAGAATACCCACCAGTATATCCTGGCCTTTGAGGAGAGCTACGGCTACATGATGGGCGACTATGTCCGGGATAAGGACGCCGTCACCGCCAGCATGATGATTGCGGAAATGGCCGCCTGGTACGATTCCCAGGGGATGACCCTGCTGGACGCTATGGACGCCCTGTATAAAAAATACGGCTACTTCCGCGAAAGCACCATCAACCTCGTCATGGAGGGCGTGGATGGGCCGGAGCGCATGGCCGCCCTCATGGCCCGGCTCCGCACCGCGCCGCCCAAAACGCTGGCCGGCCAAACGGTGGTCCGCATGAGAGATTACCGGGACGGCACCATCACCGTTCCCGCCCTTGGCCCTGTTGGATATACGGATATCTCTGGCTCTAACGTTTTGTATTTTGAGCTGGAAAACGATGTCAGCTTCATCATCCGTCCCTCCGGCACCGAGCCTAAAATCAAAATATACATTCTGGCCCAGGACCGGGATGACGCCGCCTGCCGCCAGAAAGTCGCCCTCTTCAAAGAGGCCACGCTATCTCTTGGAAAGGAATAAGCTTATGAAAAAACTGCTCTGCCTGCTTTTGGCGCTGTGCTCGATCTTCGCCTGCAGTCTTCCGGCGCTGGCGGTTCCCGCCGGCGAGGCGCGTGCCGTTATCGGCGCGGATCTCTCCGAGGATCAGATTCTCACCGTCTATGGCCAGTTTGGCCTCACCCGCGGCTCCGTTCCGGAGCTCACCGTCACAAACGCCGAGGAGCGGGATTATCTGGAGGGCCTGGTGAGCGAGGACATCATCGGCACCCACAGCATCTCCTGCGTATATATCCGGCTGCTGGAGGAGGGCGAGGGTCTTTCCGTCTCCACCCACAACATCAGCTGGTGCACCGAGGATATGTATCGCTCCGCTCTGCTGACCGCCGGCATCTATGACGCCGAGGTCAAGGTGGGCGCGCCCTTCTCCGTGTCCGGCACCGCCGCCCTCACCGGCATCTACAAGGCCTATGAGGACCTCACCGGCGCCCCCCTGCCGGAGGAGGCCAAGGCCGCCGCCGCCGATGAGCTTATCATCACGGCGGAGCTGGCCGACGAGATCAGCGAGGACGACGCCGTGGCCATCGTCAGCGAGCTCAAGCTGATGCTGGACGAAATCGCCGGCATGAGCGATGAGGAGCTTCGCTCCGAGATCAGCGGCATCGCCGGCAACTATGGCTACGCCCTGGATGGCCAGCAGATTGCCCAGCTCATCCGGCTCTGCCGCCAGCTTCAGGGGCTCTCCATTGATGATATCCAGGAAAAAGTGGCGCAACTGACAACCACGCTCAACACCGTCAGCCAATACGCCAGCCAGGCCTCCACCTTTGGCCAGAAGCTGGTTCAGTTCATCCAGAATATCTTCAGCCTGTTCGCCGGCCTGCGCAGCCAGGCGAGCGCTCAGGTAGGCCAGAAGACCAGCCGGACGGAGGCATACGCTGTGTCCGTAGCGCCGTAAGCCCCCCGGCAAAAGCGCCCACGGCGCCGCCGGAATGCCCGCAAAAAAAGCAGACGCCCACAAAAAATGTGGACGTCTGCTTTTTGCTTATCCTTTGCGGCGCGGCAGCGCGCCGCCTGTTTTTTGATCGGCGGTTCAGTCTCCGGCGTCGGTGGCGGAAATCAGCCCGTAGCCCCCGCTCTTTCGCAGATAGACAATGGCAAAGGCCCCGTCCTCATCCTCGTTGCGGAAGGCATAGAACTCATGGCCCAGCAGATTCATCTGCAAAATCGCCTCCTCCGGCATCATGGGCTTGATAGAGAATTTCTTTTCCCGGACGATATTGAATTCCGGCTCCTCGTCCTCCTCCACCGCGGGGATCTCGGCGGTGCGTTCAAAGGCATTCTCCCGAAGCTTCTTTTCCAGGCGGGTCTTGTTTTTCCGAACCTGGCGCTCAATGGCGGCGCAGGCGGAATCAATGGAGGCAAACATATCGCTGGTGAGCTCGCTGACGCGGTAGAACATACCGTTGTTGCGGAGCGTGACCTCCGCGCGATACCGGCCCCGCTCGGCGCTGAAGGTGACAAAAGCCTCGCTCTCCGTGCGGAACAGGCGGTCAATCTTGCCGATTTTTTTCTCCGCATAGCGGCGCAGTTCATCGGATACTTCGAATTTCTTGCCCGTAAAAGTATAAGTCATGACAACTACCTCCTTTGTCTAAATTTTATCACATAAATCCTCCGGGGGCAACATCTATTTTCTCCCCGGCGCGCGAAAAAACCCGCGGCTTTTGCGCCGCGGGCTTTGCTGGAGCTGGATATGTGACTCGAACACACGACCTGCTGATTACGAATCAGCTGCTCTACCGACTGAGCTAATCCAGCCCGTTTATAAGCTTTCACATTTTAGCACAGCGCCCCATGCAAGTCAACAGAAACTTTCATCCCCTGCCCCCGTATGATTACTGTTCGTATACCCATGTCGAAATATGAAATATTTCCGCCTTTTTCACCGGAATACTTCCCTATGCTCTCCCTTGGACTCCTCACACTTCCCTGGGGTTTTCCCGGTTTTTTCCCGATTTTGCCCCCCCGGCGCCGCCGGATTTCTCTGTTTACATAAATTTATATCCCGCATGGTTTGCAAGGAGTTATCAACATTTTCAACAGAGATTTCAACACCTGTTTTTCCCGTATTTTGCTATAAAAACCCCGGCATTTTCCAGATACTTCCAATTCCGCAATCATGTCCAGTGACAAATAGTATCAATTTTACAGGTTACATAATCACATATTATTTGGGGTTTTGCAGGAATTTTGCAGGATGCTTTCATCTTTTTCATCCGCGGGGAGCGCATACGGATTTTTCTTCGCCAAAAAGCCGTTATCCGCCATGGACACAAAGTCGTCCCCAGCCACAACAATGTGGTCCACCAGGGTAATCCCCAGCAGCGACAGCGCCTCCTGCAGGCGGCGGGTGGCGCTTTCATCCTCCCGGGAGGGGATGGCGATGCCGCTGGTATGATTATGGGCCAGAATGACCGCGGCGGCGTTTTGCATAAGGGCCCAGCGCACCACCGTGCTAATCTCCACATAGGCATGGTTTGCGCCGCCGGCGCCCACAGCGTGGCAGTCGATCATCTTCATCTTGGCGTCCAGGCAGATCATATAAACCTCCTCCTGGCGGCTGTTCAAAAACCGGGGGATTAAGAATTTGCCGGCGTCCGCGCTGCTGGTTATAATCTCCCCAATCTCGCTTTTGTCCATAAGATAGCGCTGGGCGCATTCCGGGATCAGCCGCAGCAGCGTCGCCGCGTTTTCTCCCACGCCCTCCACCTCCATCAGCGCCTCCGCCGGGGCCTCAAACACCGCGGCCAAACTGCCAAAGGTTTTGATAAGCCGGTGGGCCACCAGGTTGGTATCCTGCCGGGGAATGGCATAAAAAAGCAGCAGCTCCAGAATATTGTGATCGTCAAAGCTGGTCAGCCCATAGCGCAAAAACCGCTGCTTCATGCGGCATCTGTGTCCGTCATGCATTCCCATTTCTCTTGATTCCCCTCTTGCTTTTGTTGCACATTCTTTGTTTTTATGCTAAAATGTTAAGCGCGCGAATCCCATCATTTTTTTCAGAAAGACGCTCGGCTTTATGAAACTGAAACTTACCGATCTCCGCGATTTCCTCAAGCGGGCGGATATGCTGCTGTTCTCCCT
>X279_Western_Grey_Kangaroo__coassemble_82_pt1 | contig 12466 bp, 7 predicted proteins | sample X279_Western_Grey_Kangaroo__metabat2_high_PE_001 | metagenome-assembled genome bin X279_Western_Grey_Kangaroo
TACCTGGGCCTGGGAGATGCCGATGGCGGAGGCGACCTCCATTTGGGTTTTGCCGTCGAAAAAGCGCATGGCCAGAATGGATTTTTCCCGGGGCTCCAGCTTGTCCACCGCCTCGGTGAGGGCGATGCGCTCCAGCCAGGAGGCGTCGGTATTCTTCGTGTCGCCAATCTGGTCCATCACGCTGACGCTCTCGCCGCCGTCGCTGTATACGGGGTCAAAAAGGCTCACGGGGTCGGAGATGGCGTCCATGGCCATGACCACCTCCTGCGGCGTTAGGGCAAGGGCCTTGGCGATGTCCTCAACCGAGGGCTCCCGCTGCTGCTGGCTCATGAGCGTCTCCCGGGCCTGAAGAACGCGATAGGCGGTGTCCCGGAGGGAGCGGGAAACCCGGACGGCGCTGTTGTCCCGGAGATATCGGCGGATTTCGCCGGAAATCATGGGAACGCCATAGGTGGAAAATTTTACATCCTGGGTCACATCAAAATTATCAATGGCCTTAATCAGGCCGATGCAGCCCACCTGAAACAGATCGTCCACATTTTCGCCCCGCCCGGCGAATTTCTGAATCACGGACAGCACCAATCGGAGATTGCCGCAGATAAGCTCCTCCCGGGCCTGAAGATCGCCCGCCTTGGCCCGCTGAAGCAGGGCCCGGGTCTCCTCGTTTTTCAGCACCTTCAGCCGGGCGGTGTTCACGCCGCAAATCTCAACCTTGCATTGCAATACAAAATCACCTCATTTGGTAGAGATAGTCTTGCCAATTTGCGGCGGTTTGATGCATGGGCGCCGGGGCCGGGATTGCGAAATAATTGTCAGCCTTTTCTCTTTCTTTTTGAAAAATTGTGTGGTAGAATACATTGCCGGAATGTGGATTTTTCATAATAATTTGATATACAGAGGATGAATCAAATATGGCCAATCCCTATAAGACGCGGGAGGGCGGCGCTACTGTCACGGTATTTGTGCCCTATGACTGCCGGAACAACTGCCCCTTTTGCATCAACAAGCAGGAATACGCGGATATGACAGGCTTCAGCCTGGAGAAGATCTGCCGGAGCATTGAGCGGATGGACGGCATTACGCCGTACTGCGATTTTGTGTTCACCGGCGGGGAGCCCATGGCGGATCTGGGGTCGCTGCAGATTATGCTGGACAAAATCCCCACTACGCACCGGGTGTTTATCAACACCACGCTGCCGGTTTTTGCCGATCAGGCGCCGGAAGATATTTTGAGCTTCCTGGAGAAGAATAAGGAAAAGATTACCTGCGTGAATATCTCCCGCCACATGCAAAAATATGTGGAGGAATCGCCGGACGAGCTCATTGCCCGGCTGCCGGTGCCGGCCCGGGTGAACTGCGTGCTGTGGAAAAACTATCCCTCGGCCAAGCTGCCGGAATTTGTAAACCGCTGGAAGGATAAGGGCGTTTCCATCCAGTTTCGCTATGACTATACCGACACCACCCCCGAAAACCTCTATCGCACCGAGGATGACCACATCCTCCATGATTTGAAGAAATATTTCACCTATCGCGGGCTGGATGGCTGCCGGATGCGAAACGGCTATCATTTTGAGCAGGACGGCATGGAAATTACCTATCACCGCACGCTGCCCTATTCCACCATTGTGGAGGCGGGGGACGACGGCGTGACCTATGACATCCTTTATGACATCCTCATTAAGCAAAACGGCGATATTCATTCCGACTGGACCGGCGTGATGATGGATGTGGACGCCTATGAAAAGGTCGTATTCGAGCCTTACGACCTGAAATGGATTGAAAAATGCTGAAAATCGAAAACCTCTGCTTCACCGTTTCCGGTGAAAGCGGCGAAAAAGAAATTATAAAGGACCTGAATCTCACGCTGGAAGACCGCACCTTTGCGGTGATTACCGGGCCAAACGGCGGCGGGAAGACCACGCTGGCAAAGCTCATCATGGGGCTGGAAAAGCCCACCTCCGGCCGGATATTCTGGGGCGGCCGGGATATCACGGGGCTGTCCGTTTCGGAGCGGGCGGCGCTGGGCGTGAGCTATGGCTTCCAGCAGCCGCCCCGGTTCAAGGGCGTGACAATCTATGACCTTTTGAAGATCGCCTCCGGCCGGGAGATGACCCGCCTGGAATGCTGCGATTATCTAACCCAGGTGGGGCTCTGCGCCCGGGACTATGTGGACCGGGATATGGACGATTCCCTCTCCGGCGGCGAGGCCAAGCGCATTGAGATTGCCACCATTCTGGCCCGCCGGGGCGCTTTGATGATTTTTGACGAGCCGGAGGCCGGCATTGACCTTTGGAGCTTTTCCAAGCTCACCGAAACCTTTGGGGCCATTCACCGCCAGCGGGAGGCCACCATTCTGGTCATCTCCCATCAGGAGCGGCTGATCGCCCTGGCGGACGAGATTATTCTGGTGGATGGCGGCCGGGTTGCCGCCCAGGGCTCCGGGGAGGACGTATATCCCAGTATCATGGGGCAGACGGTATCCGCCTGCGCCCGCATGGAGGCGCCGGGATGATGAATGAAACGGTAAGGGGCGTTCTGGACCAGATCGCGGACGCCCATGAATTTCCCGCCGGGGCGGCGGTGAATATCCGGGTGGACGGGGAAAAAGCCCAGCGGCGCAACACAAAGGATATCGAGATTATCACAAAAACGGATAAAGACGGCATTGATGTTCGCATCGCCCCCGGCACAAAGGGGGGCAGCGTCCATATCCCCGTGGTTCTCACCAAGTCCGGCTTTCAAGATCGGGTTTATAACGATTTCTATGTGGGCGAGGGGGCCGAGGTGGAGATTGTGGCTGGCTGCGGCATCAATAACTGCGGCTGTGACGACTCCCAGCATGACGGCATCCACACCTTCCACATCGGCAAAAACGCCGCGGTGGTTTATAAAGAAAAGCATTACGGCGAGGGGACCGGCTCCGGCAAGCGCATTTTGAACCCCATCACGGAGATTTATCTGGAGGAGGGCGCCTCCATCGTTTTGGACACCGCCCAGATCAAGGGCGTGGACGACACCAAGCGCTATACAAAAATCACGGCGGCCGCCGGCGCGGAAATCCTCGTGCAGGAGAAGCTCTATACTCACGGGGCGCAAAAGGCGGAGTCCGAAATGGATATTTTCTTAAATGGCGCCGGGGCCCGGGCGCGGGTTATCAGCCGGTCTGTGGCGGCGGAGGAATCCAGCCAGGTTTTCTATCCCCGGGTGCAGGGAAACGCCCCCTGCTTTGGCCATGTGGCCTGCGATACCATCATTATGGGGCAGGCCAGCGCCCGCTCCATCCCGGAGATTGCCTGCAACGATGCGGGCGCGAGCCTTGTGCATGAGGCGGCCATCGGCCGCATTGCCGGGGATCAGATTTTGAAGCTGCTCACCCTGGGCCTGACGGAGGAGCAGGCGGAGGAAAAGATTCTGGAGGGCTTCCTGCGATAAAGAAAATCATAAAAAAAGCCCCGGAAGGCATGGCCTTCCGGAGCTTTTTTGCTGTTTTTTGCGGGAGGAAAATGCCGGACCGAGGTTCTTGGGGTGGAGCTATGCGGCGGCCGACGCCCCGGCGGAGGAGAGGGAGGCGCGCATTTCCAGATTTTGCAGCTGGCGAATCGCGGGGGCCAGAATCTCCGCCGCGGCGCCCGGCTCTGTGAACGGGCGAAGCCCGGCGCTTTGCAAAACGGTGAGATAGCCGTCGTCATAGGCGCCCTGGGCCACGATGGCCTCATAGGCGGTTACTGCGGCGGAGAAATCCTCCTGGGCCATGGCCCAGAGCTGAAGCGACGCCAGCGCGGAGACGGCATAGCTGATATAGTACAGGGGGGCCTCATAGTTGTGGGACACATACATCCAGGAATAGCTGACGTCCTGATCGGTGCTCATGCCGTATTCCATGAGGATGCGGGCATAGAGCCGGTTAATATCCTCCAGCGACATATCCGGGCTGGCATAAATCCGGCGCTGGAATTCATCATAGATGCAGCCCTCCAGCACAACCTCCACCAGCCCGCCCAGCGTGATGAAGACGGCGGTATCGGCGTTTTCGGTATAGATGCCGTCATACAGCTCGGTAAACAAGGCCTCCATGCCGGTGGAATGAATCTCAAAGAGGTCATAGGAGCCCGCGGTGGTGAGAACATTGGGGATGGGGTTATAATAATTTTCCGCAAAATGGCCGAACTCATGGGTCAGCGTGGAGAAATCATGGCAATCCCCGGCCAGACTCATATAGAGATAGGGGCTGCGGTAATAGGTGAGCTCGGTGGTATAGCCGCCCTGCAGCGCGGCGGGCGCGGCGCTGATGGCATAGAGACTGTGCTCCGTCATATAGCGAAAGGCCTCGGCAAAGGCGTCCCCAAAAAGACCGATGCGGTCCCCCAGGGCGGCCAGGAGCGCGCTTTCGTCCAGAACGGGGGCCATGTCCCCATAGGCGTACCAGAGGTCGCTGTAATACAGGCGGCGGTAATAGTCGGCGGAGATGGTTTTTACCGCGTCGCAGAGGGCCTGGGCCTCCTGGGCGGAATAGTCCCGCCCGTAGGATTCATAGGCATAGTCGGCATAGCTTTCATAGCCCCGGATTTCGGCGATTTCCCCGCGGATGGCCACCAGCTCCACAAAAATGGGGCCGACCAATTCGTTGATTTGGGCCTCCAGCCCGTTGGAAACCTCCCAATAGCCCTCATAGTCCTCATAATAAAGGGAGTCGCCGGAAAAGCCGTTGAGCTTCTCAAAGGACCAGGGCTCGCCTTGATACACATAGACGGCCTCATCCGCGGCGGTGGCCATGAGGTCATAATATTCGTTAATAAGCTCCGCCTCCCGGACGGTTAGCTCCGTCTCCCGGCCGGTCATGGCCTCGTAATCCGCCAGCTCCTCGGCGGCCTCCGGCCCGATATGGGCCGCGAAGCTCTCGCCCAGCGGCCCGGCCAAAATATCGCGGCAGGCGCAGGAGAGGGCGTCCCCGGCTTCGGCCCAGAGCGTTTCGCAATAGAGCGATTCCTCGGACCAATAGGGGTCGGTGACATCGGCGGAGTGGTGGATATAGGCGAGCGTGTTTTGCGTGTCGATATAGACAAATTCCTGATACAGCCGGTCATACAGGGCGCATACGCCCTCGCTGTCCTCCGCCGCAGCGAGGTCATACAGCGCGTCCACCTGCGCGTAAAAGGCGGCGGGGTCATAATGGGCATAGCTCATATCCGCCCAGTCGGCGCCGACTTCGGCGCTGCGGGCGGGAAGCTCTGTGGGCCCGGCGGCCCGGACGGCGACTGCCGGGGCTTTGGAGGGCGCGGCCGGCTGCGCCCCGCCGGAGAGAGCGGAGCTGACAGAGCCGAAAAGCACGGCCAGAGCCAGAAACAGGCTTGTAAAAAAATTCATGGGGCGCACCTCATCTGAAAATCGGGAAGAAGCATATTCACCTGATTATCATATCACAGCTTATTGCAAATTAAAATGCCGTTTGTTATAATTATTGTATGGAAACGAAAGACAAGGTTATACCGGAAAAACAAAATATCATCAGCTTTTCCCTCATGGGGCCGGAGAGCGGCGCGCCCTGTCTTGTGGATTCAAACGGCGGAAAAATCACCCGCATCCGCCCCTATTTCTACGACAGGGAATACACGGACAAGTACTGCAACCCCTGGAAAATTGAGGCCAGAGGCTCTGTTTTTCGCGCCCCGGACCGGGTGACCATCACCCCCTTTGGTCTGGGGTATAAAAGCCGCGTGTATTCCCCCAACCGGATTCTCTATCCCATGAAGCGGGTGGACTGGGACCCCGAGGGGGACCGCCATCCGGAAAATCGGGGAAAATCAAAATACGTCCGCATCAGCTGGGAGGAGGCCACCCGCATCGTGGCCAAGGAGCTCCGGCGGATGAAGGAGACCTATGGCCCGGAGGCCGTTTTGTGCGAGGCGGATATGCACGGGGAGGGGAAAAATGTCTCCCCCGCCCACGGCTGTCCCAACCGGCTGCTGGCCCTCATGGGAGGATACACGCTCCAGATGCGAAATCCCGATTCCTGGGAGGGCTGGTTTTGGGGGGCAAAGTATGTATGGGGCTGCGAGCCCGTGGGCGAGATGGCCCCCCAGGCCAATCTGTTCCCCGATATCGCGCGCCATTCCACCATGCTCCTGTTTTGGGGCTGCGACCCGGAGACAACCCCGCTGGGCGTGGTGAGCCATATGCCCAGCCGGCTGTGCTACTGGCTGGGGGACATTGGCCTTGGCCAGATATACATCTGCCCGGATTTGAATTACGGCGCGGCGGTTCACGCCGATAAATGGATTCCCATCCTGCCCAATACCGATGCCGCCCTGCAGCTTGCCATCGCCTGGGTTTGGATGACGGAAGGCCTTTACGACAAGGACTATATCGCAAGCCATGCCTATGGCTTTGACAAATTTGAGGACTATGTTCTGGGCCGGGAGGACGGCGTTGCGAAGACGCCCGCCTGGGCCGCGGAGAAGTGCGGCGTGGCGGAATGGACCATCAAGGCCCTGGCCCGGAAATGGGCCAAGGAGACCGTCTCCATCCTCCACGGCAACGGCGGCCCCATGATCCGCGGCCCCTATGCCACGGAGCCCGCCCGGCTGGAGGTTATGCTTTTGGGAATGCAGGGGCTGGGCCGCCCCGGCGTGCATCAGGCGAAGGTTTTGGAGTGGAGCCTTTGGAACCGGGACTATCCCGTGCCCTATCAGGGGCAGTTTGTGCCCAAAATCACCCAGATATGCGATGCGCTCCGCCCGGTGGAGGGGGATGTTGACCCCAGCGTGAATATGGACCGCTTCTGCCTGACCCCCGCCCAGAAAAAGCGGGCGCCGGAGCTTATCAAGCTATTTACAAAGCTCCCCGGGCCAAAGCAGTTTATCCCCCGGGTGCTGATCCATGAGGCGATTTTAAACGGCCATGCGGAGTGGCGGGGGCTGCAATGCTTTTCCTCCAGCCAGCAGCCGGACGAAAATAATTACCGCCGGCCCACCCAGCAGTATCAGTTTGAGCAGATGAAATATCCCCGGGACGGCATGAGCCAGATTCACATGATCTGGACGGACGCCCCCTGCCAGGTGACCTGCTGGAATCATGGCAATAAATCCGCGGAGGCCTTTCGCCATCCCTCTATCGAGACCATCGTGGCCCAGCATCCCTGGCTGGAAAACGACTGCTATTTTGCCGATATTATATTCCCGGTCTGCACAAAGCACGAGCTGGAGGACATTGGAAACGATATGTCCTCAGGCAACTTCACCTCCATATATCTGGAGCACAAGTGCATCGAGCCGCTGGGGGAGAGCGTTTCGGATTTTGACGTTTGCGCCCGGGTGGCGGCGGCCCTTGGCCCGGAATATTACGACGCCTATACCGATAATATGTCCGCGGAGGAGCGGGTGCGCTTTTTCTATAAGGCCACCGGCTGCGAGGACTATATGAGCTGGGAGGAATTTCAGGCCCGGAAGATATTCGTGGTGCCCTGCAAGACCCAGGAAGAGATAGAGGCCATCCCCGCGGGACTGCGGAAATTTTATGACGACCCGGAGCATAACCCCCTCACAACGCCCACGGGCAAGCTGGAATACAGCGCCACCTTGCTGGAGGAGCAGCTGCCGGACGATGTGGAGCGCCCGCCGGTGCCCCACTGGATTGAAAACGGCCCCAGCCACAGCGAGCGGCGCACTGCCAGCCGCGCGGCGGATTATCCGCTGATCTGCGTTTCCAATCATGGCCGCTGGCGGATGCACGCCCAATGCGATGACATCGTATGGAACCGGGAAGTGCCCACCATGAAGCTCCGGGGCTTTGACGGCTATCAGTATGAGCCCGTGTGGCTGCACCCCGCCGAGGCGGAAAGGCGGGGCATTGTCCAGGGGGACGTGGTCAAGGTATTCAATGAGCGGGGCATCGTGCTCTGCGCCGCCTATGTGACGGAGCGGATTATCCCCGGCGCCTGCTCCGTGGACCACGGGGCGCGGCTTGATCCCATCATTCCGGGCTGGCTGGACCGGGGCGGCGCCATCAATACCATCACCCCCGAAAATATTACCAGCAAAAACGCCACCGGCATGGCCGTTTCCGGCTTTTTGGTGGAGGTGGAAAAGGTATCCGAGGAGGAATGGCAAGCGTGGCGGGCGGCGTATCCCGAGGCTTTCGCCCGGAAGCTTGACCCCGATGCGGGCGTATGCCTGGAGGGATGGATGACCCATGAGTAAGAAAATCATTGTTGATATCGCCCGGTGCTCCGGGTGCTATAACTGCCAGCTGGCCTGCAAGGATGAGCACGCCGGAAACGACTGGCTCCCCTATGCCGCGGCCCAGCCCCTCACGGGGCAGTTCTGGTGCCGGGTGGAGGAGCATGTCCACGGCACCATCCCCAAGGTGAAGCTCCATTATGAGGCCCAGCTCTGCCGCCACTGCGAGGATGCCGCCTGCATGAATGCCTGCCCCGCCGGGGCCATATACCGCCGGGAGGATGGGCTGGTGCTCATTGATCCGGCGAAATGCACCGGCTGCCGGGCCTGCGTGGAGGCGTGCCCGTTTGACATGGTGTATTTTAACGACGGCAAAAATATCGCCCAGAAATGCACCGGCTGCGCCCATCTGCTGGATAGCGGCGCCGCGCAGCCCCGGTGCGTGGAGGCGTGCCCAACGGATGCGCTGCGGATGGTGGACGGGGAGCCGGAGGACGGCTTTCGCGCGGTTTATCAAAACCGCCCCGGCCGGTTTATCGGCGGGCTGGTGTATGATCCGGAGGAGAGAGAGGTCATCATTGGGGCCCGATGCGCCCTGTCCGACGGGCGGGAAACGCTCACGGATGATTTTGGCGACTTCTGGTTTCATAATCTGCCGGAGGGGGACTATGACCTCACCATTCAGGCGGAGGGATTTGCGCCCCGCCGGTTTGCGGGGCTGTCCACCCGGGGCGCCGATGTGAATCTGGGCGACATTCCTCTGGAAAAATGAGCCTGCGGAGCGCGCCGGGCGGCGCGTTCCACAGCTAAAAAGTGGGGGGATATAGCATAATCTTGCTATATTTCATAAGGATTTTGCTTGAAAAACAAATGATTTCCCCATAAAATGGGGAAAATATTTTTTTAGTTTACATAACGGACTGTGAGAATATGGGAACATCAGGAATGAAAAAATTGATTGGAAGCCGTGACTTTTATCGGAGAGTTACGACCATTGTATTGCCGATTATGCTGCAAAATGTGGTGACAAATTTTGTCTCCCTGCTGGATAACATCATGGTCGGCCAAACCGGCACCGCCTCCATGAGCGGCGTTTCGGTGGTGGGCCAGCTGTTTTTTGTTTTTTATCTCATCATCTTTGGCACGGTATCCGGCCCGGGCATATTCTGCGCCCAGTTCTGGGGGGCGGGGGACGACAGGGGCTTTAAGGCCGCCTTTCGCTATAAGCTTGCCACGGCGCTGGCGATGTGCCTGCTCTGCGTGGTGGCTTTGGGCGCTTTTGGCCGGGGACTGATCGGCCTGTACCTGACCGGCACCGCCGAGGAGACCGGGGCGGTTATGGACTATGCCCTGGGATATTTGAAAATCATGCTCTGGGGCATGATCCCCTTTGCCGTTTCCATGACCTATGCCTCAACGCTCCGGGAGTCCGGCCGGACCGCGGTGCCGATGGCGGCCTCCTGGGCGGCGGTGGGCATCAATCTCGCGCTGAACTGGGTTCTGATCTTCGGCAAGCTGGGTGCGCCGGTGATGGGGGTGCGGGGCGCGGCGCTGGCCACGGTGATCTCCCGCTTTGCGGAGGCCGGCATCAATGTTGCCTGGAGCCATCTCCACCGGGAAAAGGTTCATTTCACGCGCCGGATGCTGGAGGGCTTTCCCATGAGCCGGGCGCTGATGCGGGAGCTGGCCGTCCGCAGCGTGCCGCTGATGCTAAACGAGGCCCTGTGGTGCGTGGGCACCGCGATGCTGACCCAGATTTATTCCACCCGGGGCATCCAGGTGGTGGCGGCGCTGAACATCGCCTATGTGCTGTTTGACGTATTTACCGCCATCGCCTTCAGCGTGGGCACGGCCATCGGCATCCTGGTGGGGCAGGAGCTGGGCGCCGGCGATACGGAAAAGGCTGTGGACACGGATCGGAAGCTGCTGGCGCTGGGCGCGGGGATTTCGGTGGTTATCTGCGCCGTTATGCTTGCGACCTCCAACCTGTTTCCAAGAGTTTATAACACATCGGCGGAGATTAAGAGCCTGGCCGCGGCCATGATTCGGATAATGGCGCTGGTTCTGCCGCTGGACTGCTTTGTTCACGGGTGCTATTTTACCATGCGCTCCGGGGGGAAGACGCTGGTGACCTTCCTGTTTGACAGCTGCTTTTCCTGGGTGGTGAATGTGCCCATCGCCTATGCGCTGGCCCATGGCACCGACCTTGGGATTTTGGCGGTGTACGCCTTGAGCTCTTTTACCGTGATTATGAAATGCGCGGTGGGCGGCGTGCTGGTGCATAAGCGGTACTGGGTGCATACCCTTTCGGGGGCATGACCGCCAAAAAAAGTGGGAAAAAATGGCTGATATTGTTACTTTTTTGTAAATTTTCGTAAATTTTTAAGGGTTAGTTCATTGACTTCGCACCCGGAGAGACGTATAATCATTATGAATCCATATACATTTTATGAAATATAGTGGATTCAGGAGGATACCGACTATGAAAAAATTATTGAGCATTCTTTTGACTCTGACCATGATTTTGAGCCTTTGCGGGGTGATGAGCCTTGCGGCGCTGGCGGACGAGGATGAGAATGCCATTGAGACAGAGCAGACCGTTTCCGTCGATGGCGAGAGCGGCGAAGAAGCTGACGAGACCAAAGACCCCGAAAATGAAGAAAATATGGAAGAGCAGGAGCCCGTGGCGCTGAACATCCTGTTCACCGGCGGTATTGGCGCCTCGCTCCCGGTCGCCACGGAGGAGGAACCGGCGCTGGGCTATGCCAGCGCAGCCGCGCTGAAGGATGCGTATCTGTCCAATAACGATACGCTGCTGCTGGACCTGGGCGGCTTTGCCCTGTCCGCAAGCGCCCTTATGAAGGCGGCGGGCTATGATCTGGCCGTATCGGACGCGGAGCTTGGCGGGGCGGACGAGGAGGATGGCGTTATCGCGCTCCAGCCCGTGACCGTGGAAACCGGCACCGGCGTGATGCTTACAAGGGGCAACGCGAAGGTGGCTTTGATTGGCATTTATATTCCTGGCGCGGAGGAAGCGCCGGAGGCCGAGGAAGGCACCGAGGAAGCGGAAGCCGAGGCTGAACAGGCGGATGAGAGCGAAGCTGTTGAAGATGCCGCCGCGGCGATGTATGAAGCGATTCAGAAGACCGTGAATCAGGCCAGAGATTCCGCGGATTATGTGGTTTTGCTGGGCATCTGTGACGATCCGGCCGCGCTGGCGGAGAATACCACCGGCGTGGATGCGATTTTAACGCTGGGCGATGAGACCGCCACGGTGGAAAAAGAAGACGGCACCTCTGTTTTGATAGCGGTGGCCGAGGGGGAGTTTGGTTCCATCGGTATGCTGATTATCAATGACGAGGGAATTTCTGCGGAGATTATTGATGCAGAGGCCTATGCGGCGTTGGACCTGATCGAGAGCGAGGAGCTCCAGGAGGCCCAGCAGGCTTGGATTGACGACAATATCGGCTCGGCGGAAAAGGAACCCGAGGAGGAGCCTGAAGAAAAACCCGAGGAAGAGCCTGAAGCGGAGCCCACAGAAGAGCCTGAGGAAGATCCCGAAGCGGAGCCCACAGAAGAGCCCGAGGAAGAGCCTGAAGCGGAGCCTACAGAAAAGCCCGAGGAAGAGCCTGAAGCGGAGCCCACAGAAGAGCCCGCGGAGGAAAGCAGCAACCCGGCGCCTACCCCGGCGGTAACTCCGGCCGACGCCGGAGATAGCGGCAAGCCCGCGCCCGTGGCGGAGGAGGCCACGCCGGCGCCGCAAGCCGAGGATGAAAACGACAGCGCCCCGGAGACCGGGGAGGAGCCCGCGGTGGAAGCTGGGGACGAAAGCGAAAGTGAGCCCGCGGTGGACGGCGAGCCTGCGGCGGACGGCGAGCCTGCGCCCATGGCGGAGGAACCCGAGAAGCCGCCTGTGACCGACTGGGCCAAGGGAAGCGGCGATCTTGCCATCACCTTTGAGCAGGCTGTCACAGAGCTAAAGGCGGGTGGAAATACGCTGATTGAGGGTTCGCAGTATACCCTCGCCGAGGACGGCAAAACTGCCACAATTTCGGCCGAGATGATGAATGGCTGGCCCAATGGCACATATTCCTTCACGGCGAAGTTTGCCGATGATACTACGGAGGTCCAGCGCGTGAGCATTTCCGGCACGGCGCCCGAGACTACGCCCGTGCCCACGGCGACGCCCAGCCCCACCGCGGAGCCCACGGCAACGCCCAGCCCCACCCCCACCCCCGGCAATACCCCCAACACCGGCGATAGCAGCCCCATTTTGCTCTATGCGATTATCC
>X279_Western_Grey_Kangaroo__coassemble_84_pt1 | contig 12438 bp, 13 predicted proteins | sample X279_Western_Grey_Kangaroo__metabat2_high_PE_001 | metagenome-assembled genome bin X279_Western_Grey_Kangaroo
CCCGCGCTTGCCAAGGCGTTTCTTGATTTTTGCGCCGGGCCCGAGGCGGCGGCGATTTTCGCGGCGGTTGGCTTCACGCCCATGACTTAAGGCGCGGGGCGCGCGTGCCGGAATTACCTCGCACTGGAGGAAGGATATGGATTGGTTTCCCCTGTGGAACTCCCTGCGGATTGCGGGGATCAGCACAGTTTTTGTTTTCTTTTTCGGGCTCTTTGCCGCCTATTATATTGCCAGACTGCCCAAGCTGCTCAAGGGCGTTTTGGATGTGATTCTCACGCTGCCGCTGGTGCTGCCGCCCACGGTGGTGGGGTATCTTCTCCTGCGGGTATTGGGGCCGCGGCGCGTGATTGGCCGGTGGGCCCTGGCGGTATTCGGCGTCCGCCTCACGATGACCTGGTGGTCGGCGATTTTTGCCACCGCGGTGGTGATTTTTCCGCTGATGTACCGCACGGCCCGGGGCGCCTTTGAGGCCTTTGACGAGGAGCTTGCCCACGCGGGAAAAACGCTTGGCCTTTCGGACGCCTATATCTTTTGGCGCATCCGCCTGCCCGGCTGCCGGGCGGGGATTCTGGCGGGAACGGTGCTGGCCTTTGCCCGGGCGCTGGGGGAATACGGCGCCACCACCATGATCGCCGGATATACCCCCGGCCATACTGCCACGATTTCCACCACGGTCTATCAGCTCTGGCGCACGAATGACGATGCGCTGGCTTTTCGGTGGGTCATGGTGAATATTGCCATATCGGCAATCGTGCTGCTGGCGATGAATCTGCTGGAGCGGAAGGACTTCCGCCTCTCCCCGGGAAAGGGGGCGGCGTGATGTCCCTGTATGTGGAGATAGAAAAGCGGCTGGGGGACTTTACTCTGGCGGTCCAGCTGGAGGCGGAGGAGCAGACGCTGGCGCTGCTGGGCGCTTCCGGCTGCGGCAAGAGCATGACGCTGGAATGCATCGCCGGCATCCGGCGGCCCGATCGGGGCCGCATCGTGGTGGACGGCGTGACATGGTTTGACTCCGCGCGGGGCATTGACCTGCCCCCCCGGGAGCGGCGGACGGGCTTTCTGTTTCAGAGCTATGCGCTCTTTCCCCAGATGACCGTCTGGCAGAATATCATGGCCGGCGCCCGCCGGGAAAAGGACAGGGCGCTGCGCCGCCGCCGGGCGGAGGAGCTTTTGGAGCGCTTTGGTCTTGCGCCGCTGCGGGACCGCTATCCCGCCCAGCTCTCCGGCGGCCAGCAGCAGCGGACGGCGCTGGCCCGGATTTTGGTATCCGAGCCCCGCATCCTCCTGCTGGATGAGCCTTTTTCCGCGCTGGACAGCCATCTACGCTTCAGGCTGGAGCAGGAGGTGCGGGAGGTGATCCGCCGCTTTGGCAAGACGGTGGTGCTGGTAAGCCACGACCGGGACGAGGTATTCCGCATGGCGGACCGGGTGGCGGTGATGAAAGAGGGCCGGGTGGAGATTTGCGGAGAGAAGAAAGCCGTTTTTCAGGCGCCCGGCACGGCAACAGCCGCCGCGCTCACCGGCTGCAAAAACATCTCGGCCATCCGGCCGCTGGCGCCCCGCCGCGTTTTGGCGCTGGACTGGGGCGTGGAGCTGACGCTGGCGGAGGAGGCGGGCGAGGCCCGCTTTGTGGGCATCCGGATGCACGATGTGGCTGCCGGCCCGGGGGAAAACACCCTGGTCTGCCGGGCGGCGGAAATTGTTGAAAACCCCTTTTCCTTCGTGGTGATGCTCGCGCCGGAGGGCGCGGAGGGGTATGCGCCCATTGGCTGGGAGCTGGATAAAAACACATGGCGCCGGCTGGAAAGCGACAGGCTTACAGTGAATCTGCCGCCGGAAAAGCTGCTGCTTTTGAGAGGATGATTGGGATGAAGGATATCATGGACTATGGGGAGGCCCGGGAGCTTATTTTGCAGCGCGTGGCCCCCGTGGGGACGGAAAAGGCGCCCCTCTCCCTGTGCGGCGGGCGGATTTTGGCCCAAAAGCTCACGGCGGCGGAGAATGTGCCGGCCTTTGACCGCTCTCCCTATGACGGCTATGCCTTTCGGGCGGCGGACACGGCGCAGACGCCCGTGACCCTGACCGTGATTGAGGAGGCTCCCGCCGGCGCGGTGGCAACAAAAACGGTCGCGCCGGGCACGGCGGCGAAAATTCTCACCGGCGCGCCCATCCCCTCCGGCGCGGACGCGGTGGTGAAATTTGAGCAGACGGATTTCACGCCGGAAACGGTGACCATTCATACCCGCTTCCGCCCCGGAGAGAATATCGTCCGGGCGGGAGAGGACGTTCGGGCGGGAGCGGAGCTGGCCCATGCAGGCCAGCGCATTGATCCCGGCCTTGCGGGGACGCTGGCGGCCCAGGGCGTCTATGCCCCGGCGGTATACAGGCGGCCCAGGGTGGGGGTGATTTCCACCGGGAACGAGGTGGTGGAGGAGGAAGCCGCGGCCCCGCCCGCCCCGGGAAAAATCCGAAATACCAACCGCTATATGCTGGAGGCGGCGCTCCGCTCCGCCGGCTGCGAGCCGGTGTTTTTAGGCGTTGCGCCGGACAGGGCGGAGGCCATCCGGGACGCGATGGCGCGGGGGCTTGGAGCTTGCGACGCCATTATTCTCACCGGCGGCGTATCCGTGGGGGATTATGACATGACCCGCGCGGCCATGGAGCTGCTGGGGGCGGAGCTTCTGGTTTCGGGCATGGATTTGAAGCCGGGCGGCGCCTGCGCCTGCGGGATGAGAGACGGCGTTTTGCTGTGCGGCCTTTCGGGAAATCCCGCCTCCGCCATGACCTGCTTTTACGGGGTGATGCTGCCGGCGCTGCGGAAGCTGGCGGGCTGGGAGGAGCCCCGGCTGCGGCCCGTCACGGTGACGCTGGGCGCGGATTTCCCCAAAAAGAGCCCCAAGCCCCGGCTGCTGCGGGGCCGGCTGGAGCTGGCGGACGGAACGGCCCGCTTTTTCCCGGGAAATCAGGGAAACGCCGTAATCAGCAGTCTGATGGGCTGCGAGGCGCTGGCGGAGGTGTCGGCCGGGAGCGGCCCGATTCCCGCCGGAACGGCGCTGAAAGGATATTTGCTATGAAAAAAATCGAAGTGGAAAAGGCGGTGGGCATGACCCTTTGCCACGATATCACCGCCATGCGGGACGGCTTTAAGGGCGCGGCTTTCCGCCGGGGCCATATCATCCGGCCGGAGGACGTGGAGACGCTGCTGGATCTTGGCAAGCGCACGGTGTTTATCTGGGAGGATAACGCCGGGGAGCTCCATGAGGAGGACGCCGCCCTGCGCCTGGCGGCCATGGCCCCGGTGGAGGGGGCCCGCTATACGGAGCCCGCGGAGGGAAAGGTTTTGCTGCTGGCGGAGCGCCGGGGGATGCTCCGGGTGGATACGGCCCTGCTGGAACAGATTAACGCCATCGGCGATATTACCATCGCAACGCTGCCCGACCACTATCCCGCGGAGGCCGGCGCGCGCCTTGCCTCCATGCGGATTGTGCCGCTGGTGACCCGGGCGGAGCAGATTGAGCGGGCGGAGGCGCTATGCCGGGAGCGAAAGCTTTTGCAGCTGCGGCCCTATCGGCCGCTCAAGGCGGGCGTTGTGGTCACGGGCTCGGAGATATATTCCGGGCGGCTTCAGGATAAGTTTGAGCCCGTGGTTCGGGCAAAGCTCCAAAAATACCCCTGCGAGCTTTTGGGCGTTTCCATCTGCGATGACGATTTGGCCATGATAATAGCCGCGGCGCGGAGCTGGCTGGACAGGGGGGCCGAGCTGCTCATCTTTACCGGGGGCATGAGCGTGGACCCGGACGATTTGACGCCCTCCGCCATTCGGGCGCTGGGGGCGGAGATTATCAGCCACGGCGTTCCGGCCCAGCCGGGGAATATGACGCTTGCGGCCTATTTGGGGGAGGTTGCCATCCTGGGCGTGCCGGGGGCGGCCATCAGTCTTCCCGTGACGGTTTTTGACGTTCTTCTGCCCCAGATTTTTGCCGGGGACAGGCTCACAAAAGCGGACCTCATCCGCCTGGGAGACGGCGGCCTGTGCCAGCTGTGCGAGCGGTGCCATTTCCCAAATTGCAGCTTTGGACGGTATTGACATGACGGATGCCTTTGGACGAAATATCACCTATATGCGGGTCTCCGTGACGGAGCTTTGCAATCTTCGCTGCCGCTACTGTATGCCGGAGGAGGGCGTTTGCAAAAAGCGCCATGAGGAGATGCTCACCGAGGATGAAATGGTCGCCGTGATCCGGGTGGCGGCCTCGCTGGGCATTCAAAAAATCCGCATTACCGGCGGGGAGCCGCTGGTGAAAAAGAATATCCTGTCCCTCTGCCGCCGGATCGCGGCCGTTCCGGGGATCGAGGAGGTATGCCTGACCACCAATGGAACGCTGCTCCCCGGGCTGGCCGGGCCGCTGCGGGCGGCGGGCGTGGAGCGAATCAATCTCAGTCTGGACACGCTGGATCCGGAGCGGTATGCTCAAATCACCCGGGTGGGCAAATTGGAGGATGCGCTTCGGGGGCTGGAGGCGGCGCTGGCGGCGGGATTTCGGAAGGTGAAGATAAACGCCGTTTTAATTGGCGGCTTTAATGAGGAGGACATCGTCCCGCTGGCAGAGCTCACCAGGAGCCACGGGGTGGATGTGCGGTTTATCGAGCTGATGCCCATGGTCAGCGACCAGTTTGGGCCGGAGGCCTATTGCTCCTGCCAGACGGTGCTGGCCCGCCTGCCGGAGCTGGAGGCCCAGGCGCCGGACGGCGGCGTGGCCCGGCTGTATCGGCTGCCGGGGGCGGCGGGAAATATCGGCCTTATCAGTCCCATCAGCGAGCATTTCTGCGCCCGGTGCAACCGGCTGCGGCTTACGGCGGACGGGAAGCTGAAGCCCTGCCTCCATTCCGCCGCGGAGTTTTCTGTGAAGGGTCTGGCGGAGCCGGAGATTGCCGCCCAGCTTCAGCGGGCCATTCTGGCAAAGCCGCCCCGCCACGGGGAGCTGTCCGCCTTTGCCCAGAGCGAGGCGGGCCGGGCCATGAGCCAGATCGGAGGCTGACGGTGGAAAAAATACCTCTGCTTGGGCTTGCCGGTTTTTCCGGCTCCGGCAAGACCACGCTTTTGGAAAAGCTCCTCCCGGCGCTGGGGGAGAGAGGGCTTCGGGTGGCGGTGGTGAAGCATCACCACGGCCCGGCGCCAGGGCCGGAAACGCCGGAAAAGGACACATGGCGGCTTGTCCGGGCCGGGGCGGTGAGCGCTGTGCTGGCCTGCGGGGCGGAAACGCTGGAGCAGGCGCTGGCCCGCCTGCCGGAGTGCGATTTTGTGCTGGTGGAGGGCTATAAAAGCGCTCCGATTACAAAGCTGGGCCTGTGCCGCAGGGCCAACGGAAAGGGCTTTACCGCCCAGCCGGAGGAGTTTTGCGCGCTGGTGACGGACGGGCCGGCGGAGGATATAAAAATCCCCTGCTTTCCTTTTGAGGACGTGCAGGGACTGGTGGAGTTTATGATGAAAAATATGGACGATTTTACTCATTTTAATGCCCAGGGCCGAGCCAAAATGGTGGATGTGGGGGCGAAGGACGTCACCCGCCGCACAGCCGTGGCCGCGGGCCGCGTGCTGGTGAGCCCGGAGACGCTGGCGCTTATCCGCAGCGGCGGCATGAAAAAAGGAGACGTGCTGACCGTGGCGCAGATTGCGGGGATTATGGGGGCCAAGCGCACCCCGGAGCTTATCCCCATGTGCCATCCCACAGCGGTGGATGGGATTGACCTGTGCCTCACATTGGACGAGGAGCGGTGCGCCGTGGAGATTCGGGCTACCGTGTCCTGCGCCGGGCGCACCGGTGTGGAGATGGAGGCGCTGACGGCAGTTTCCGCCGCGGCGCTCACGGTATACGATATGTGCAAGGCGGTGCAAAAGGACATGGTCATTGGGGACATCCGCCTGCTGGAGAAGACCGGCGGCGTCCACGGAGATTTTCACAGGGGGGAACAGCTATGAAATACACGGCGGCGGTCATCACCGTCAGCGACAGGGGCTTTCAGGGCCAGCGGGAGGATACCAGCGGCCCGGCCCTTTGCGCCATGCTGGCGGCGGCGGGGTGGACGGTTATCCGCACCGCCATTGTGCCCGATGAGGCGGAGGCCATTCAGCGGGAGCTGCTTCGGTGCGCCGATGAGCTGGGTGCGGCGCTGACGCTTACCACCGGCGGCACGGGGTTTTCCCCCCGCGACATCACGCCGGAGGCCACGCTGGCGGTGCTGGAGCGGCAAACGCCGGGCATCCCGGAGGCCATGCGGGCCGCGAGTATGCGCGTCACGCCGCGGGGCTGCCTGGCCCGCCAGGCGGCGGGGCTTCGGGGGCGGACGCTGATTGTAAATCTCCCCGGCAGCCGCAAGGCCGCGGAGGAAAATCTGGCCGCGGTGCTGGAGCCGATTCGCCACGGCGTGGATATGCTTTTGGGGGAGGGCTCCGCCAACTGCGGCGAGAGCGGATGAAAAATCCGGCGGCCCGCGCGCTTTGCGCGGGCCGCCGGGCTTTGCTTTTTTTTACAGGCTTTGATTATAAAGGGCGAATACGGCGTCTATGACGCTGTCGTCCGTTTCCATGGCGAGATAGGCGCCGGAATCCTCCGGCCGGTCGCCCTCCACAGAGGAGAGGGAAAATACGAAAGCGTCTCCCTCCTCCGCGTCCGCCATGGGCGTTACCGGGCGAAGAATCATATAGGTATTGTCCTGATAAGGGACGGTGGCGATGGGCTCAAAGCCCACCCGCTCGCCCTGGTCGTTATGAAGGATGATAATATCAGGGGCTTCAGGCATGGGGAAAAACCTCCTTTAGGCAGAGCCCATCCGGGCGCGGAGGGCGTTTGTGATGGCGGCCTCAAAGACGGAGACAGCGGCGGCGTGGAAATCGTCCAGCTTGGCCGGGGCCGCGGCGGGAGCCAGCTCCGCCTGGCAATAGGTGTCGATATCCAGAATGAAGCTGCGGCGGCGATTGGGCTTGGGGTATTCGGCGTTAAAAATGCCATAGCGGATGGCGGCCCGGTCCGCGCCGTAATTCAGCTCCGTGGAGCACATGTGGCGGGCCAGCGCGCCGTCATTGGCCGCAAAGCGAAGGCCGCCCAGCAGCAGGGGGTTTATATACCGCTCCCAAAAATCGGCCCCCAGTCCGGCGCCGGCCTCCGCCTCCGGGAGGCGGATTTCGTTTATATACCGCATCCCCAGCCGGCGGAACTTCAGCCCGGGATACCGGAGCGCAAGCGCCTCCAGCACATCGGTGAAAAGCTCGCGGTTTGGGGCATAGCCCTCATATTGGCGGGTTTCCAGCAGGAGATAATCGGAGCAGAGCGCCACCCGGCGGGATTTATCCTCGGAGAAGAAATTGTGCTCAACGAAGTTGCGGGTGGTGGTATTTTTCACAGGGCCCTGGGGCGTTTTCTGAACCTTGACCTCGGTTTTTGTCCGGTTTACGGCGCTGCGGGCGGGAAAGCCGTCCAGCGCGGCGAGCAGCTCCTCATCCGGCGGCTGGAACATGGGCAGAACGTCCGGGAGAAAGTCCGCCCGCAGGACGACCTGGGTGATATGGTTTTTCTCGTATTGGGGCATGGCATGGCCGCCTTTCAAGGGGATACCATGATTATAGTGTATCTTGTCCCGATTGTAAAGGACGCAAAAGTCCGGCGGCGGTTGACAATGGGGCGGCGGAAATGATATAGTAACGGGGACAAAATCAGATTGGGAGACGTATCGAAGTGGTCATAACGAGAACGACTCGAAATCGTTTGGTCGGTGATGAGCCGGCCCGTGGGTTCGAATCCCACCGTCTCCGCCAGAAAAGCCGGTAGCCAGCGTGATTACCGGCTTTTATCTTTCCCCGGCTTCCGCCGCGGCGGCCCGGGCGGGGCAGGCGCAAAAAGAGGTGTCGGCATGAAAAAAAGCTTCCATACGCGGGAAAGGCGCCGGGGCAAAATGAGAGCCCTGGGGCTGCTTTTTGCTGTCGCGGCGCTGACCGGACTGCTGGCGGGCTGCCAAATGCCAGAGCTGCCGGCGCTGTTGGGAGCGCCGCGGGAGAGCCCCGTGCCGCTGTCGCTGGCATGGACCGCGCCGCCCACGCCGACCCCCAGCCCCACGCCAACACCCAGCCCCACGCCGGAGCCGCTGTCCCCGGCGGAGGAGAAGCTGCAAAGCATGACGCTGGAGCAGAAGGTCGCCCAGCTTTTCATCGTAAGTCCGGAGCAGCTTTTGGGCCGGGATGACGGCGATACTGTGACCGATTACGATGGGGCGGAGCCCCTTTGCGATGTGGGCGGAGTTATCTTTTTCGCGGAAAATATTCAAACGCCCGCCCAGTGCAGCGGCTTGATCGAGGCGCTGCAGGCGGCCTGCGGGACGCCCCTTTTTGTGGCGGTGGACGAGGAGGGCGGCGCGGTGGCCCGGGTGGGGAGCAATTCCGCCATGGGCACAACCGCTTTCCCCAGCATGGCCTATATCACCACGGCGGAGGAGGCCTATCACGCGGGCAATACCATTGGCACAGAGCTGATGGCGCTGGGCTTTAATCTGGATTTCGCGCCGGTGGCCGATGTTAATTCCAATCCCAATAACCCGGTGATTGGCACGCGCTCCTTTGGCTCCGATCCGGACTATGTGGCCGGGCAGGTCAGCGCCATGGTTCAGGGCTTTCGGGACAGCGGCATCCTCTGCACGCTGAAGCATTTCCCCGGCCATGGGGACACAAAAACCGACAGCCATCTGGGCTATGCGGAGGTGACCAAAACGCTGGGCGAGCTGGAGCAGACGGAGTTTGTGCCCTTTGCCGCTGGAATCGCGGCCGGGGCGGAGCTTGTGATGGCGGGCCATCTGTCGGCGCCCCAGGTGACCGGGGACGAAACGCCGGCCACGCTGTCGTCCGTTTTGCTGGGGCTGCTGCGGGAGGAGCTGGGCTTTGCGGGGCTCATCGTAACCGATGCCATGCGGATGAACGCCATCACGGATGATTACAGCGCTGCCCGGGCGGCGGTGCTGGCTATGCAGGCCGGGGCGGACCTGCTTCTCCTGCCGGAGGATTTTCCCGCGGCGATGCAGGGGCTTCTGGACGCCGTGGCAAGCGGCGAGCTCAGCGAGGAGCGGATTGATGAGAGCGCGCTGCGGATTTTGGAAACCAAGGCCGCGGCCGGAATTTTGCGCCCATAAATTCCGTCGCGACGGAAAATTTCCCCCCGCGGGGCAGTCTTTTCCGTCCCGCGCCGAAAGGAAGGATGGCATAGCGCGGGGAGATATGATATAATCTTTCCGCAAGCAATTTTGCGAGGTGAACAGATATGGATCGAATTATTCGCGCCATCGCGGCCGATGGCTTTATCAACATGGCGGTGATTGACGCCCGGGACACGGTGCAGCGCGCCCGGGAGATTCACGGCTGCAGTCCCACGGCCTGCGCGGCGCTGGGGCGGACGCTGTGCGCCGCATCCCTGCTGGGCAGCACGCTGAAAACCGAAAAGGGCAGCCTGACCGTCCGCGTGCAGGGCGGCGGCCCCGCCGGAATTCTGCTGGCGGTATCGGATGCCCAGGGCAATGTCCGGGGTTATATCGACAATCCCGCCGTGGAGCTGCCGCTCAAGAGCGACGGGCATCTGGACGTTGGCGGCGCGGTGGGCCGGGAGGGTATGCTCACGGTCATCCGCGACGTGGGTATGCGGGAGCCCTATGTTGGCTCCACGGAGCTGGTCACCGGCGAGATTGCGGAGGATTTCACGGCCTATCTGCTGGAGAGCGAGCAGGTCCCCTCGGCCTGCGGGCTTGGGGTGCTGGTGGACAGAGACACCTCTGTCCGGGCCGCCGGCGGCTTTATTGTGCAGCTGATGCCCGGGGCGGAGGAAAAGCTTATTGACGAGCTGGAGGAAAATATTTTTCTGATGGACCAGCTTACCACCATTCTGGACGAGGACGGGGCGGAGGAGGTTTTCGCCCAGGTTTTGAAAGGCTTTTCATACGAGCTTCTGGAGCAGACCCCCATAGAATACCGCTGCACCTGCAGCAAGGAGCGCTTTGGCAGGGCCCTGGCCTGCATTGACCCGGGGGAGCTGGCGGAGCTTATAGAAAGCGGAGAGGATGCGGAAATCTGCTGCGACTTTTGCGGCGCCCGCCATGTTTTCACGCCCGGGGAGCTGGCGGAACTGGCCGCCCGGCGCGAGAGGGATGACGATCAGGAGCAGGCATGACAAAAAAGCAGAATATCATTTTTGTGTTCGGGTTTATGAACACAATCATGAGCGCCGCCATGAGCTGCGCCGCGCTGCTGGTGAATGTTGGCTTTCTCACCGGGGCGCTTTATCTCAAAACCTTTTTGCTGGCGCTGGTTATCTGCAACGCCTGCGCCATTGTTTTTCGCGTGCCCTGGCTGGGGGAGAAAATCACGCTTTTCATCACCCGGGGCAGGCATGAGGGGCGGCGCTTCGGCTTTTGGAGCGCCATCGTGAACGGGACGCTGAACACGTTTTTTATGACCACCTTTATGACGCTGGTAAACGTGGGTTTCCGGGCGGAGTATTTTGCCGCCTGGGCCAACGGTATATGGCTTTTGGAGCTTGTGTCGCTGGCGGTATCGCTGGCGGCCTCGCCGGCGGCCATGGCCATTGTGAAGCGGATCCGATAAATTCGATAAAAAAAGACTGTCACCGGGGGGTGACAGTCTTTTTTGCGGTTTTGGGATCAGTCAATGCCGCCGAAGCCTCCGGGAGGCTCCTCGCCGGGGGCCAGGTCCGCGGGGGGATCAGGGGGCATGGAGCCGTCCGGCATGGTCATATCCGCAGAGGCGGCAGCGTCCGTGACGGCTGCGGCGGGATCAGCGGAGGGCTCAGCTACGGCAAAGGGATTCTCCACGGCGTAATCCTCCCAGACGGGGGCCGCGCCGGCGGCGGAGGCATCAACCTTGTCGCTGAAAGCGCCGACGGTGACGGTGAAGCCGGTGCCGTCCACATAGACGGTGCCGTCCGCGCCCACAACTTTGGCGCCCTCAATAGCGCCCTCCAGAGACAGGGTGCCGGTGACAACAGAATCGCCGGTAACGGTCCAGACGGAGCCGGCGCCGATATAGAGATTCATCATGCCGTCGCCAGTGTTTCCGCCGTTGAAGCTGTCGTCACAGAGGAACGCGCCGGTCAGGGCGGAGCCGTCCAGCATATAGAAATCAAGATTGCTGATGGTATCATAGAGCACGTCGCCCTGCATCTGCTGCTCATAGGCGGAGAAGATGCAGTTCGCGCCGTTCTTGCCGGCGGTGCCCCAGGTGCGGGAGCTGGAGTTGCCGGTGACCTGGAGCCAGTAGGTGGTGGTATCGGCATAGCTCACGTCCACACCCTTGAAGGTGATATAGCTGGAGGTGTTGGTGTTATACAAAACCGGGCCGGCGTTGCAGGTGAGGGTGCCGCCAATCATGTCATATTCAGAGGTGCCAATATCGGCATCGCCGGACATGGACTGATAGACGATGATATTCCAGACGTTGCCGTCATTGAGGGAGCCGGAGAGCATATTGCCGGTGAGGTCGCAGTCGAAAAGGCGGATAGTATTTTTGCCCTCGATCGCGACAGCCTCGGAGCCGCCGGTATAAAGATAGGCGTCATGGATGGAGATATCCGCCGTGACATACACCGCACCGGTGCCGCCCTCGGTGATATAGCTGCCGCCGTCGATGACCATCAGGCCGCCGCCCCGGTCAGAGCGGACGGCTGCCGCGGCCATGCCGGCCTTGGTGACCACGTTGCAGTTCCAGGCATACAGCGTGCCGCCGCCGGCCACATGAAGTCCGCCGGAGGAACCCTGCTCGGTGGTGATGTCGCAATCGGCCACATAGGCAACGCCGTTATCATAGGCAAAAACGCCCGCGCCGCCGGAGGTATCGGTGGTGATGGTGTTGCCCTGGGCATAGGGCACGCCGTCAGAGACGAACAGCGTGGCGCCAACGCCGTAGAAGCTGGAGGCATCGCCGCCGCTGCCGGTGCCGGTGTTGCTGAAGGTGGAGTCGGTGACCCAGGAGGTCGCGCCCTCAAAAACGTGGATGACGTTTTCATCGCCGTTGGTGGAGGCCATGGTCACGCCGGTCACATCCTCATCGGAGGTGATTTCCTTCACCGCGGCATAGGAATCCGGCTCGCTGGAGGAGCCGCCGCCGCCAGGAGGCATACCCATGCCGCTGGAGGAGCCGCCGGCCTCGCCGGAGGCAAAGGCGCTGATGCTCATGGCCATGGCCAGAACCATGACGAGAGCAAGAATCTTGCGAAGTTTCATGCCTGATTCTCCTTTCATAAGTGGCTTATTCATAAGCAATTTCTATTGTTGCAGATAAATAGGAAAAATGCAACTCAAAAATCTTACAATTTGTATATTTTTGAAAAGATTTCTCCCGGCGGCAAGGGTTGCGACTTTGTCCCGGCCGGGCTATAATGGAACCAGCGC
>X279_Western_Grey_Kangaroo__coassemble_86_pt1 | contig 12239 bp, 11 predicted proteins | sample X279_Western_Grey_Kangaroo__metabat2_high_PE_001 | metagenome-assembled genome bin X279_Western_Grey_Kangaroo
CCTTTTCCCCGGCGCCCGCCGGCTGATGGAGGTGGCCGATTCCATCACGGAAATCAAAACCATCTGCGCCTGCGGCCGGAAGGCCACCGTGAACGCCCGGCTGGATGGCGAGGGCAAAATCGTCACCGCCGGGGAGCAGGTTCTTCTGGGGGGCAACGACCGCTATACCGCCATGTGCCACCGCTGCTGGCGGCGGCGGATTGCCCAGCAGGAAAGCGGCGAAACCGAATAAAGCAGGGAGCCTTCCGAATCTCGCCGATTCGGGAGGCTCCGCTGATTTATTTCCCCGCCGGGCGGCGGGTTTTTGTGAAAAAATAAATTTGCACAAATCGTAAATGACAGGGGATTTTGGCGGAATAAGCGGTAGACAAGGCGCGATTGAATATGATACTATATATTAGTATAAAAATCTAAGCAGAGGTGATGCTCATGCTCTTTAAAGCCCATGGCAACGGCGTTCATCCAAAGGATATGAAAGCGCCGGCCAACGAAACGGCGATCTCCATCATCCCCCAGCCGGGGCAGGTGGTTATCCCCATGTCCCAGCACATCGGCGCTCCCTGCTCCCCCCTGGTGGCGGTGGGCGATGAGGTAAAGCTGGGCCAGAAGATCGGCGAGGCCAAGGCCCCGGTTTCCGCTCCGGTTCACGCCTCCGTCTCCGGCAAGGTTATTGCCATCGAGCCCCGCCTGAACAATCTCGGCAATATGGTCACCGCGGTGGTCATTGAAAACGACTTCAAGGACACCCGCGCCGAGACCGCTGTCCCCGCGCCGGCGGAAGATCTGGAGGATCCCGAGAAGATCGCCGGGATCATCCGGGAGGCCGGCATTGTCGGCATGGGCGGCGCCACATTCCCCACCGCGTTCAAAATCACCAGCGGCTGGGGCAAGGTGGACACTGTCATCATCAACGGCGCCGAGTGCGAGCCCTACATAACCAGCGACCACCGCACCATGCTGGAGCACCCGGATGAACTTTTGAAGGGCATCCAGCTGATTATGCGGGCCTGCAAGGTGGATCACGCCTATTTCGGCATCGAGCTCAACAAGGAATTCGCCATCGAGCTGCTGAATTTCAAGGGCGCCCGGGAGATGGGCATTGAGATCGTGCCTTTGAAGTGCCGGTACCCCCAGGGCGCGGAAAAAACGCTCATCAAGACCATCACCGGCCGGGAGGTGCCTCCCGGCGGGCTGCCGGCCCAGGTGGGCTGCGCCGTGTTCAACACCTTCACCTCATACAGCGTTTACCGCGCCTGCTATGAGGGCTGGCCCGCCATCGAGCGGGTGGTCACCGTTTCCGGCTCCGCCATTGCCGAGCCCAAAAACGTGAAGGTCCGGGTGGGCACTTCCATGGAATGGGTCTTTGAGCAGACCGGCGGCTTTGCCGCGGAGCCCTGGAAGATCATCATGGGCGGCCCGATGATGGGTCTTGCCCAGTATGATCTGCGCGTTCCCTGCGGCAAGGGAACGGCCTCCCTGCTGGCCTTTGCCGGCGACGAGGACCGGACGGTGGAAAACCCCACCTGCATCCGCTGCGGCCAGTGTATCCAGGCCTGCCCCATGAATCTACAGCCCATTTATCTTTATCTCTACGCGGAAAAGGGCGATATTGAGATGATGCAAAAGCTCAATCTCACCGACTGCGTGGAGTGCGGCGCCTGCACCTATATCTGCCCCGGCCGCCTGCATCTGACCCACGCCTTCAAAACCGGCAAGGCCAAGCTTCAGGCTCATGCCGCCGCGCTGAAGGCCAAGGAAGAAGCGGAAAAGGCCCGGGCCGAAGCTGAAGCAGAGAAAAAGGAGGAGAAATAACATGAGCGGAACGAAAAATCTGATTGTTTCCTCCTCGCCCCATATCCGCACACCCCGGGACACCCGCGCCATCATGCTGGATGTGCTGATTGCGCTGGCCCCCGCCCTGATTGCCGCGGTGATATTCTTCGGGCTGCGGGCTTTGCTGGTGACGGCGATTTCCGTGGCCAGCTGCGTGCTGTTTGAGTATCTCTACCGGCTGGTGATGAAAAAGCCCTGCACCATCGGGGACCTCTCCGCGGTGATTACGGGCGTTCTGCTGGCCTTCTGTATGCCGGCAACCGCCCCCTGGTGGCTGCCCATTATCGGGGCGCTGTTCGCCATCGTGCTGGTAAAGCAGCTGTTTGGCGGGCTGGGCAAAAACTTCCTGAACCCCGCGCTGGCGGGCCGCGCGTTTTTGCTCACGTCCTACGCGGTTTTGATGACCAGCTGGACGCCGGCGAGCTTCCAGAAGGTTGATGCGGCCACCTTTGCCACGCCCCTGGCCTCCCTTCATTCCGGCGTTCTTGCCTCCGACTCCATCGGCGCCATGTTCTTTGGCAATATCGGCGGCTGCCTGGGCGAGGTGAGCGCGCTGGCCCTGCTGCTGGGCGGCGGCTGGCTTGTGTACCGCAAGGTCATCTCCCTGCGGATTCCCTTGAGCTTCATCGGCACCGTGGCGGTGCTCACGCTGATATTCTCCCGCGGGAACGACCACGTTGCCTGGATGCTGCAAAATCTCCTCTCCGGCGGCTTGCTGCTGGGCGCCATCTTTATGGCCACCGATTACTGCACCAGCCCGGTGACGCCGGTGGGCCAGCTCATCTATGGCGTGGGCTGCGGTCTGCTGACCGTGCTCATCCGCTATTTCGGCGGCTATCCCGAGGGCGTGAGCTATGCGATTTTGATTATGAACATCCCCGTCTGGATGATTGACAAGTGCACCGCGCCCCGGCGCTTTGGCGGCGAGAGCAAATGCGTTGCCGCCCGGCTGCTCCGGAAGCTCCAGACGAAAAAGGGGGCGGCTGATAAATGAAAAAGCTAAGCTCCTTTCTGAAGCCCGCGGTGGTGCTGCTGGTAATGGCGGCGGTGGTGGCGCTGGTGCTGGGCTGCATCAGCCAGGGCACTGCCGGCCGCATTGAAAAGCTGGCGGCGGAGAAGATGACCACCGCCATGCAGGCCGTGCTCCCGGCCGAGAGCTATACCGCCCTGGCGGACGCCAGCGGTATTGACGCCGTGGACGCGCTCTATCAGGCCGGCTCCGCCGGCTGGGTCGTTCAGGTGACAGAAACCGGCTCCCAGGGAACCGTCACCATGATGGTGGGCGTGAGCAAAGCCTATGCCTGCACCGGCATCTCCATCACCGAATCCAGCGAGACCGCCGGGCTTGGCGCCATCGCCTCCCAGCAGAGCGAAAAGGGCGAGGCCTTCCGGGCCCAGTTTGTGGGGCAGTCCGGCGTTGTGGACGTCACCAAGTCCGGCGGCGCTATCGACGCTATCGCCGGCGCCACCATTACCTCAAGAGCGGTTTGCCAGGGCGTGACCGATGCCCTCGCGGCCTGTCAGGCCCAGAGCGCGGCGCCCGCCGCCTGGCCGGCGGCCAATCCCGCCAGCGCCGAGCCCACCGCGGCTTTCGCGGGTTAAGGAGGTACATACATGAACACAAAACAACAGCTCAAAGAGGGCCTGATTACCAATAACCCCGTGCTGATTCAGCAGATCGGTCTGTGCGGCACTATGGCCATCACAACCTCTCTGTTTAACGGCCTGGGCATGGGCCTTTCCGTTCTCATCATTCTCACCTGCTGCAATATCGTGATTTCCGCCATCCGCAAAATCATTCCCGGGCAGGTGCGTCTGGCGATTTTCGTGGTTGTCATCGCGGGCTTTGTGACCATTGTGGACCTGCTTTTGCAGGCCTTTATCCCCGCATTGAGCGAGGCGCTGGGCGTATTTATCCCGCTGATTGTCGTCAACTGCATCATCATCGGCCGGGCGGAGGCCTTCAGCTCTAAAAACACCGTGGTGGATTCGCTGAAGGACGGCATATTCCAGGGCCTTGGCTATACCATCGTTCTGGTTTTGATGTGCCTGTTCCGCGAGCTTCTGGGCAGCGGCACCATCGGCGGCGGCATCCTCAATGGCGCAACCTCCATGCTCACGCTGGACGGCACCGGCGCCGGCTTTAGAATATTCCCGGAGGAATACGGCGCCAGCGCGCTGATCCTGCCCTTTGGCGGCTTCCTCACCATGGGCCTTCTGCTGGCGGCCATGCAGGCCGCGCTCAATAAGAGCGCCGAGAAGAAGGCCGCAAAAGGAAAGGAGGAGAAAGGATAATGCTTGCTTCGATTGTATCCATTTCTCTGGGAGCGATTCTGGTTAATAACTTTATCTTCTCCCAGTTTTTGGGCATCTGCCCTTTCCTTGGCTGCTCCAATAAAATGAGCACCGCCACCGGCATGAGCGTGGCCGTCATCTTCGTGATGACCATGGCCTCCGCCATCTGCTGGCTTATCAATACCTATCTGCTCATCCCGCTGGAGCTGGCCTTTATGCAGACCGTGGCCTATATTCTGGTCATTGCGGTGCTGGTGCAGTTTGTGGAGATGTTTTTGAAAAAGGCCATCCCCGCGCTGTATTCCGCCATGGGTATTTTCCTGCCCCTCATCACCACCAACTGCGCGGTTTTGGGCGTTGTGCTTCTGAATACCCAGAACGGCTACAATTTCCTGGAGAGCACGGTATACGGCTTTACCGGCGGCGTTGGCTTTGCTCTGGCGATTATCCTTTTTGCCAGCGTCCGTGAGCGCCTGGAGTTTGCCGACTATCCCAAGGCCTTTGAGGGCTTTGCCATCGGTTTGGTGGCGGCGGCCCTGTTTGCGCTGGCCTTTATGGGCTTTTCCGGCATGAAGATCCTGTAAGGAGGGCGAAACGATGACGATTATTTGGGCAATTATCATTCTTGGCGCGCTGGGGCTGGTGTTCGGCATTCTGCTGGCCATTGCCGGCAAGGTGTTCGCCGTGGAAACAGACCCCAAGATTGAGGCCATCCGCGCGCTGGTGGCCGGCGCCAACTGCGGCGCCTGCGGCTATCCCGGCTGCGACGGCTATGCCGCCGCGGTGACGGCCGGAGAGGCCCCGGTGAACGCCTGCGTTCCCGGCGGCGACGAGACCGCCGCCAAAATCGGCGAAATCATGGGCATGACCGCCGAGACCATGGAAAAATATGAGGCCTTTGTCCGCTGCTCCGGCACCTGCGGGCAGACCCGCCAGAAGTTTGAGTATCAGGGGCTTACCTCCTGCCTTGCGGCCACCCGGCTGGGCGGCGGCAACGGCGCGAATATCTGCGCCGCGGGCTGCCTGGGTATGGGCGACTGCGCCGCTGTTTGCCCCTATGGGGCCATCAGCGTGGTGGACGGGCTGGCCCGGGTGGACCGGGATAAGTGCGTTGGCTGCATGAAGTGCGCCGAGGCCTGCCCCAAGAACCTGATTGTCCGGGTGCCCGGCGTGGCCACGGATCTGGTGGCCTGCAACTCCACGGACAAGGGCGCGGTGGTGAACAAATACTGCGATGTTGGCTGCATCGGCTGCATGAAGTGCGTGAAGGAATGTCCCTCGGACGCCATCCGCGTGGAGAATTTCCTGGCGATTATCGACCAGGAGAAATGCGTCAACTGCGGCCACTGCTTCGATATCTGCCCCCGCCACTGCATCGTGGACATCCGCGACCGGGTGTAAGGGCAACCAAAGCAAAAACCGCCGGCCTGCGGCCGGCGATTTTTGTCCCCAAAGAAAGGAAAAATCCCCATGGAACTGCAAGAGATATACCGCGAGATTGAGACGGTGGACGAGGAAATAAACGGCCGCCTCTGCCGGCGGCTGGAGCTATGCGCAGAGCTGGCCCGGGAGAAGACGGCCCGGGGCATGGTGCTGTCCGAGGCCGCCCGGGAGCGGGAGGGCCGGCTTCGCTTTCGGGAGCAGGCGGGCCCCGCGCTGGAGGAATATGCCGGCGTGATGTATTCCACCATGGTGGACGTATGCCAGAGCTATCAATCGGCGGCGGTGAGCGCGGACAGCGAGATCTGCCGCGGCATCCGCGAAACGCTGGCGGCCACAGAGGCGCTGTTTCCCGAAAAAGCCTCCATCGCCTGCCAGGGGGTGGAAGGCGCCTATTCCCAGATCGCGGTGGAAAAGCTATTCCGCGAGCCGGCCATCACCTATGTGCGGCGGTTTGAGGATGTGTTCGCCGCCATTGACGAGGGGCGGTGCCGCTATGGCGTTCTGCCGCTGGAAAACAGCACGGCCGGCTCCGTGAACAAGGTATATGATCTGATGATGCGGTATAATTTCACCATTGTCCGCTCTGTCCGGGTGAAGGTGTCCCATTGCCTGCTGAGCCGCCCCGGCATGAAGCTGGGGGACATCAGGGAGATATTCTCCCATGAGCAGGCCATCAACCAGTGCGCCGATTTTCTCAATCAGCATCCGGAGATCCGGGTGACGCCCTGCGCCAATACGGCGGTGGCCGCCCGGCTGGTGGCGGAGTCCGACAGGCGGGATGTGGCCGCCCTGTCCTCCCATAACTGCGCCCATCTCTACGGACTGCAAACGCTGGCAAACGCCGTGCAGGACAAGGGGAATAACTATACCCGCTTCATCTGCATCAGCAAGGCACCGGAGATATTCCCCGGCGCCAATCACACCAGCATAATGCTCACCGCGCCCCACGCCCCCGGCGCCCTCTATCGCATCATGGCCCGCATCAGCTCGCTGGGCATCAACCTCTCCAAGCTGGAGAGCCGCCCCCTGCCGGATCAGGATTTTGAGTTTATGTTCTATTTCGATTTGGATGTGTCCGTTTATTCCCCGGCGCTGTTTCATCTGCTGGCCGATTTGGAAAACCTTTGCGAGACCTTCCGCTATCTGGGAAGTTATTCAGAAATCGTTTGACCGCGCTTTCGGGCGCGAAAAGAGGAGCCTGCGTTTTGCAGGCTCCTCTCTCTTTTTTGGAAAGTCTTTTTTACAGCGCGGCGATATCGTCCAGAAGGCAGGCCAGCTCCTCCTCCGAGGTGCACCAGCTGGTGCAAAAGCGGACGCAGGCGCGGTCCTCATCCAGCCAGTTTTCAAATTCAAAGGTGTATTTCTGGCTCAACACGTTCATCTGCGCGCGGGTGAGGACGACAAACTGCTGGTTTGTGGGGCTTTGGATATAGAGGGGAATGCCCTTGCGGACAAAGGCCTCCCGCAGTCGCAGGGCAAGCGTCACCGCCCGGCGGGTGATGTCAAAATACAGGCCGTCATGAAAGAGGGTATAAAATTGCAGCCCCAGCAGCCACCCCTTGGCCAGCATCCCGCCCTTTTGCTTGATGATGTTGCGAAAGCAGGGCTGAAGCAGGGGGTTGACCAGCACAACCGCCTCCCCAAACAGCGCGCCGCACTTGGTGCCGCCGCAGTAGAAAACATCGGTGAGCCGGGCAATGTCCCGGAGCGTTACGTCAGTTTCCGGGGAGCCCAGACCGTAGCCCAGGCGGGCGCCGTCCAGAAACAGGAGCAGGCCATAGGCATCGCAAACGGCGCGAAGCTCCTCCAGCTCGCGGAGGGAGTAAAGCGTGCCGTATTCCGTGGGATGGGAGATATAGACCATCCGGGGCTGGGTGATATGCTCGGGGACGGCGCTCTCGCGGCAGCTTTTCACCTTTTGGGCCAGCTGGGCGGCGGAGAGCTTTCCGTCCGCGGAGGGGAGCGTTTCGATTTTGTGGCCGCAAGCCTCCACCGCGCCGGTTTCATGGGCGTGAATATGGCCGGTTTCGGCGGCGACCACGCTCTCATAGGGGCGGAGAGCGGCGTCGATGACGGTGAAATTCGCCTGGGTTCCCCCAAGGAGAAAATGAATGGCGGCCTGGGGGCAGTCCAGATATTGCTGGATTGCCTCCGCGCCCCGGGCGCACCATTCGTCCAGCCCGTAGCCGCCGTAGCTTTGGGCATTTGTCCGGGCGAGCGCCTCCAGAATGGCCGGGTGGGCGCCGCGGTTATAGTCGTTATTGAATCGGATCATGGGATAACCTCCCTGTCAGCTGTCTTTTGGGGTGCGGAGGCAATAGGAGGAAAAATCCTCCGGCGCGCCGGGCACCACCGGCACAAAACGAGCATCCCCGTCCCCCTGGGTCATGGTCTCCATGGCAAGGACCTTATTGTCTGCGGCGGAGCCGAGCTCCGCGGGACAGTAGAGCCGGGCGAACAGCCGCCAGAAGGTCTCAATATCCTGGCCGGTGGAGGCGCCAAGCCCCTCCCGGAGAGAGCTCTCGTCCAGCAGGGCGGAAACGGCCGTGCCGGTGCCGTCCATGGCCTCCACCAGCCGCCGGCCCATCTGGCATACGGCGGTGACCGGGTTTGGCGCGGTTTGGAGCGTGACGGAGTAGGTGAAGCTGATGTCGCTGAGGGGGTGATAGAGGTCCGCGAGGATGATCTCGTCAAAGCCCATGGCGGCAAGCTCCTCCATCAAATCCTGAATATAGGATCGCACCGTGCGGTTATAGGGGTCCAGCCAGGCAACGCCCGTCTCGTCCCGATAGGAGGTGCCGGAGATGGTTTGGAGCGTTACAGTCCAGTTGCGGGTGGCAAGAAGCCCGTCCGCGCAGCAGCTGATTTGGGCCACGGCCCGGAGCCCCTCATCGTGCATGGTCTGAACGGTTTCGGAATAGTCCATATAGCCGGAGGTGCCAAAGGCCAGCGCCGTTTCGCTGGCGGAGGACCAGGCAAGCTGTCCCGCTGGGGTTTTCAGCTCCAGCACCGCGCCGGTATAGTCTTCGTTGGCGGCGGCCGTGATGGCGGCGGCCAGCATCACCGGGTCGGTGGCGGTGTCAAAGTCGATAAAGCGCAGGGTTTCAGCCGTCAGCTCCTCCCAGCCGCCCAGGTCTATCTGGGAGAAGTCCGGATCGGTATAGATAACCTGCACCTGGACGGGCTCAAAGGTGGGGACGGCGACGGCCTCTTCCTCCGCCGGCGCCTCTGCCGCCATGAAGGGGAGCTGAAGCGTCACGCCCGTCTGGTCATAGACGATGAACTGCTGAAGGGTATAGAACATCACCACGCTGCCGACGATGAGCGCGGCCAGCACGAAAAGAATGATGGTCAAAGGCACCCGGAATTTGCGGCGGCCTTTGTATATATCCCGTGGGCGGTAGGACATTTATTTCTCCAATCCTTTGATCATAGAGATTCGGCGGACGTGCTTTTCCACGCCGGAAAACCGGGCGCTTAAATAGATGTCAACAATGCGCTTGGCCAGATCTGTGCCAAGGGTGCGCCCGCCCAGGCAGAGGACGTTGGAGTCGTTATGCTCCCGGGTCATCTGGGCGGAATGGCAATCGGCGCAGAGAGAGGCGCGAATGCCGGGGATTTTATTGGCGGCGATGGACATACCGATGCCGGTGCTGCAAATCAGGATGCCCCGCTCATAGGCGCCGGAGACGATGCCCCGGCAGACCTTTTCCGCGTAGGCGGGATAGTCCACGCTGTCCTCGGAATAGCAGCCGAGGTCCTCCAGCGAAACGCCCCGGGATTGCAGATGGGCAATGAGATCCTGCTTCATGGCGAAGCCGCCGTGGTCCGATGCGATGGCAATCATAATAAAAAGCTCCTTTGATATGGATGGTGAAAATTAGAAGGGCCAGCTGTCCGCGAACCATTTCAGGAAGGTGGCTGTATAGGCATCGCTGACGCGGGCGCCGGAGAGCACGGGGTAAAACAAAACGAAAAGACCGAGGCACAGGGCGGTGAAGCCCCCCACGGACAGGGGCCAGCGCCAATCCCGCCGGCGCAGATCCGCCAGCAGATAGGCGATGGCCAAAACCAGAAACAGCAGGCAGGGGAAATAGTGATAGGCGAAGGTGAGCCGGGAAACCAGCACCCAGGGAAGAATATTGGCCAGATAGCCGACGAGGATAAACAGGGCGGTTTTGTCCCGCTCCCGAATGGCCAGCCATGCCATGCCGCCCATGGCGCACAGGCCGCCCCAGGCCACCAGAGGATTGGTAAAGGCGCCGAAGAGGGACTTGGTGCCATCGTCAAAATACTCGAGATAATACAAAATGGGGCGGGCGTCCACCAGCCATTGATACCAGCGGGAGGAATAGGGATGGGTGGCCACAAGATCGGAGTGGTAGTTCCACATATAAAGCTGATTGTCTATCACCAGCTTTGCATAATCCCGCTGGAAAAGCATTCCCGGCCCCGCCAGCCCCTGGCTGAGACCGTAGGAGTAATAGCTGACATAGTAGATAAGGCAGGGGATGCCCACAAAAAACAGCACGCACCAGGCGGCGTTTAGGATGCATTCGGCCGCGGCGGCCTTTTTCTCTCTCGCCAGGCGGACAGTCCAGTAAATCAGCCAGAGAAGCCCCAGCCCGGCCCCGGCATAGAGGCAGGTCCATTTGCTGGCGGCGCCCAGCCCAAAGCTCACCCCGGCAAGGCCCAGCCATAAAAGCCGCCGCCGCTCCCGGGCGGGATCGTCGGAGAGCCAGAAATACATAAACAGATACATCATCAGCGTGAAAAACACGCCATAGGTGTCGATGGTGGCGAGCCGGGTTTGGGTATAGTGCATGAAATCAAAGGCGAAGATCGCCGTGCCGCAAAGGGAGACGGCGGTGCTGCGAAACAGTTTTTTTGTGAATATATACAGGGCCGGCAGCATCAAGATGCCGAAGAACACGCCCATAAACCGCCAGCCGAAAGGCGTCATGCCAAAAATGCGAATGCCCAGGGAGATGATGGCCTTGCCCAGCGGGGGATGGGTAATCTCATAGGGCCAGACGCCCCGAATCATTTCCAGGGCGGTGCGGGGATGATAGATTTCGTCGAAATAAGTGCCGGTGCGGTAGGTGTGGGCGGCGGGCACGGTGTCCTGCTCGTCAAAGAGCGGCTCGCAGCCGGGGGCGGCGGTGAATTCCTCCGGGGAGAGGGGCTCCCCGTCCGCGCCGTAAAGCACAACCTCGCCCAGATACTGCTCCCCGCCGGAGACGATGCGGATATAGCGCACTGGGCCGTTATCGGAATTTAGCTGGGCGTCGTTCCAGCGAAAGAGCTGGGTATAGGTCTGGGTCATGCCGGGGCCGCCGTCCGCCGTTTCCTGGGTGAGCCAGGTTTCCCCGTCCAGGGAGAAGCGCAGCGCATAGTCCGCGGTGCCGAGATCGGAATAATAGCGCAGCGCCGTGATTTCCTGGGGCTCATTCAGCTCGATTTGGGCGTAATAATTTGCGGCCTCGAAATGGAGGGAATTTTGAGGCGCCTTCCCGCTGCCCAGCCCCCAGAAGGCCACCGCGGCATACAGCGCGGTGAGCGCCCCCATGGCCAGCCAGTCGGCCCGGGTGAGGGAGAGAAAGGCGGCGGAAGCTTCCGGCGCGCTCTGGGCCGGCGCTTGGGAGGCTCTGTGTATGGCGACCCACCGGCAGAACCAGAGCAGCGCGAAAAGCGCCGTTGCCAGCGGGAAAAGAATGGTGAGGTTGGAAAGCATGGCGACTCCTTTGCTGCGGGGGATGCCGAGAGCATATCATAACCATATTATTATATAACAAAAACGGAAACGTAGCAACGTTTCCGTTTTTGGATTTTGGGGTTATTTGCGTTTTTTCTTGCTGAAAGAGCCTTTTCCGCCGATTTTCAGGTTGGCGGTCTCCGCAAATTCCCGAAGCAGCTCCCGCTCCCGGGCGGAGAGATTTTTGGGGGTTTGGAGGTTTACGGTGACATACTGGTCGCCCCGGCCGCCGCCCCGAAGACTGGGCACGCCCTTGCCCCGCAGGCGGAAAACAGCGCCGGGCTGGGTGCCATCGGGTATGTTCAGGGCCACGGGGCCGTCCAGCGTGGGAACCTCCACCTCCGTGCCCAGAGCGGCCTGGATGAAGCTCAAGGTTACGGTGGAATAGATATTTGAGCCCTCCCGCTGGAACTGGGAGCTGGGCCGAACCTGCACCGTAATCAGCAAATCGCCGGCCGGGCCGCCGTTTTTGCCGGCGTTTCCCTGGCCCCGGAGGGAGATGGTTTCGCCGTCGTCAATGCCGGCGGGGATGGTAACGCTCAAGGTCTTCTGCGCCCGCACGGAGCCGCCGCCCCGGCATTTGGGGCAGGGGGAATGGATAATCTTGCCGCTGCCGCCGCACTTGGGGCAGGCGCCGGTGGACTGAAAAACGCCAAAGGGCGTGCGCTGCTGGGTGCGGACGGAGCCGCTTCCCCGGCAGTCGGGGCAGACCTCTGCCGTGGTGCCGGAGGCGCAGCCGGAGCCGCCGCAGTCGGGGCACTGGTCGATGCGGGTGACGGTTACGTCCTTTTTGCAGCCGAAGGCGGCCTCCTTGAAGGATACGGCCACCCGGACGCGCAGGCTCGCGCCGCGCTGGGGGCCGCTGCGGCTGGCGGAGCGTCCGCCGCCAAGGCCGCCGCCAAGAGCGCCGAAT
>X279_Western_Grey_Kangaroo__coassemble_88_pt1 | contig 12114 bp, 8 predicted proteins | sample X279_Western_Grey_Kangaroo__metabat2_high_PE_001 | metagenome-assembled genome bin X279_Western_Grey_Kangaroo
GGTGAGGAAAAAATCGCTTTCATACAGGCCGGAAAAATCCAGCGCGTCCAGCCGATTTACAAACGGATTCATCAGGCTCATGGCGGTTATCTCTCCTTTTTTCCAAGCAATTTTTTAAGCGGGCTTTTTTTCTCCGGCGCGGTGCTGTCGCCCTGAATGCGGGCATAGAGCAGGGGCACGGCGGCATATACCGCGGCGCAGGTTGCCAGATCCTGCTTCCAGGTGATTTCGTTGGGGGCGTGGGCCTGATTTTCGGCGCCGGGGCCAAAGCCCACGCAGGGGATGCCGTAGCGCCCCTGGATGGCGACGCCATTGGTGGAAAAGGTCCATTTATCAATCAGGGGCCGGTCTGCGCGCTGGGCCATGGCGGCCTTCGCCCCAACGCGCCCGGGGCCGAACATGGCCTTATGGGCCTGGGCCAGCGCCTGCACATGGGGCGCGGATTCTTTGTTGATCCAGGTGGGGAAATAGCACTCCGTTTCATATACCAGCCCGGTCCAGGAGGGGCGGTTATAGGAATACATGGAAACGGTCACGTCGCCGCCGTATTTCCGGCAGGCGGGCAGCTCCCGAATCTCCTGGAGGCAGGATTCAAAGGTTTCGCCGGCGGTCATGCGCCGGTCCAGGCTCACGGAGCAGCTATCGGCCACAGCGCAGCGGGAGGGCGAGGTGAAGAAAATTTCGCTGGCGGTAATGGTGCCCCGGCCCAGGAAACGGGCGTCCTCCCAGGCGGGGTTGTATTTCTCGTCCAGCATCTTCACGAGCCCTTTGATTTCGGTATCGTCTTCGGCGTCGTTTTCGTTCAGCGCCCGCACATCCTGGAGGATATCGGCCATCTTGTATATGGCGTTATCCCCCCGCTCGGGGGCGGAGCCGTGGCAGGAGACGCCCTTCACGTCCACCCGGATTTCCATCCGGCCCCGGTGGCCCCGATAGATGCCGCCGTCCGTTGGCTCGGTGGAGACCACAAATTCCGGCGTCACATGAGATTCATTGTGGATATACTGCCAGCAGAGGCCGTCGCAATCCTCCTCCTGCACGGTGCCGGTGACCATCACGCGGTAGCCGGCGGGAATGAGATTCAGGCTTTTCATAATTTTGGCGCCATACACGGCAGAAACGATGCCGCCCAGCTGGTCCGAGGCGCCCCGGCCGCCAATCTCCGTGGCGTTTTCATAGCCCTGATAGGGGTCAAACCGCCAGTTTTCCGGCAGGCCCACGCCCACGGTGTCGATATGGCCGTCAAAGGCGATGAGCTTTGCCCCCTGGCCAATCACGCCCACCACGTTGCCCTGGGGGTCGAGGATGCATTCGTCATAGCCCAGCGCCCGCATCTCTTGCAAAATACGCCGGGCATGGGCCTCCTCTCCGCAGCTTTCGCCGGGCTGGGCGATGAGATCCCGCAAAAAGGCGGTCATGGCGGGGCGGTAGGCCTCCGCCGCTTTTTTGATGCGCAGGAAATCCATGATATCTGTCTCCTCTTGATAAATTGAAAGAAATTATCGGGCCAAAAGCTCGGGATAGCGGAACAGCACGGTTCGGGTCAGGGCGGAGAGCTCCGGGGGAAGCCGGCGGCTGCCGTCGCCCAGGTCAAGCTCAAAGCTCTCCCCGGCAAAGCGCACCCGAACAACCGCGCCGCCCAGGGGCACGAAGCCCTGGTTTTGGCTCTCCTCAAAGCTTTGAACATCGGGAAACAGCGTCCATTTTGCCTCATAGGGGGCGCTGTTCCAGGGGCAGAAGGTGGCGCAGTTGCCGCACCGGTTGCAGGGACCGTCTAGATGGAGGATTTGGATGCGGCCCTCCGCCAGGATGGGCACGTTGGCCCGGTTGGGGCAAACATCCACGCAGTTTTCGCAAACCGTGGCGCACTCCAGGCAGCGGTCCGCCTCATGGCAGCTTTGGCAGAAGACGCCTTTTTTCGCCATGGCGGGGGCGGGGTCGGCAAGCACGTTTTGCCCGGCGTATTTATCGAAATCCGCGCCGCATATGGCCTGGACGGCCCGGGTGGCGCCCGCGATGGCCTCCACCACCGTGGAGGGACCCTTGGCGCCGTCGCCGGCGAGATATATATTGGGAACGGAGCTGCGGCCGGAGGCGTCCAAAACGAGGCGGCCCCGCCCGTCCACCGCCAGACCCAGCGCCTGATACAGCGCGGTATCCACCCGCTCGCCCACGGCGGCGATGACGGCGTCGGCCTTTAGCAGCTCATATTCCCCGGTGGCCACCGGGCTGCGGCGGCCGGAGGCGTCCGGCGCGCCCAGGGTCATGCGCTCGCATTGGAGCTGCCTGCCGTCCCAGGAGACGGGCGAGAGCAGATTTCTGAATTTCACGCCCTCCTGCATGGCCTCGTTGAGCTCGGCCTCATCCGCGGGCATATTCCGAATATCCCGGCGGTAGACCACGGTGACCTCCCGAACGCCCCCGCAGCGCCGGGCGGCCCGGGCGGCGTCCATAGCGGTATTCCCGCCGCCCACGATGATAACGTGCCGCCCCGGGCGGGTGAGCCGGGGGTGACGGCGGCAGGCGGCCAGAAATTCGATGACATTTCGGGCCTTGCCCTGCTCCAGCGGGAGCTCGCCGGGAATCCAAGCGCCGGTGCAGAGGAGGATATGGTCATAGCCCTTGAGCTGCTCCGACGAGCGGATATCGCAGCCAAAGCGGAATTTTGCGCCATAGGCCTGGGCCAGCGCCACATCCCGCTCCACGGCCTCCCGGCTGATGCGGAAGCCCGGGATGACCCGGCGGACAACGCCGCCGGCGCTTTGGGCTTTTTCAAAAACAGTCACGGCAAAGCCCGCCCGGCTCAAAAAGAAGGCGGCGGCAATGCCGGCAGGGCCGGCGCCCACGATGGCGGCGCTTTGGCCGTTTTGCGGGGGGCGCTCTATGGCGCGCAGAAGCTGGGGATAGGCCTTTGTGGCGGCCTCCAGCTTGCAGCCCCGGATATTCACGGGGCCTTCATAATACTGCCGGGTGCATTTATCCATGCACCGGTGGGAGCAGATGGTGCCGGTGATATGGGGCAGCGGATTGCGCTGGAGGATGAGCGAAAGCGCCTCGCTATATTTCCCCTGGCCGCACAGGCGGACATAGGCGGGGATATCCTGATGGATGGGGCAGCCCTCCCGGCAGGGGGCAAAGAAGCAGTCCAGCAGAGGGACGCTGGCCTCAATTTTCCGCGAGGGCAGGGGCTTGAGCGGTTTTTTATACCAGGGGTCCTCCCGGGCGGCTTCGGCGATGGCCCGGGCTTTGGAAACCTGAATCCCGGCGAAGGGGGCATAGTCCATCTCATACAGCAGCTCCGCCAGCTGCTTCATGCGGTTATAGCCGCCGGGGCGGAGCAGGTTTGTGGCCATGGTGATGGGCCAGATGCCCGCGGCGAAGAGCGGCTGGATGCTGTGATAATCCGCGCCCCCGGAATAGGATACGCGCAGGCGGCCGTCAAATTCCTCGGCAACGCGCCGGGCCAGCTCCGTGGTGAGGGGATAGAGCGCCCGGCCGGACATATACATTTCCTCCGCGGGGAGCTCGCCGGCGGTCACATCCACGGGGAAGGTATTTGTGAGCTTGAGCCCGAATTCCACGCCCTTGTGCTCCGCCAGCTCCTGAAGCCGCCGGAACATGGGCGCCGCATCGGCCCACTGGAGGTCCTCCCGGAAATGGCGGTCGTCAAAGGCCATATAGTCATAGCCCAGGCGATCCAGCGTTTCCCGGCAGAAGTCATAGCCCAGAAGCGTGGGGTTGCATTTGACATAGGTGTTAAGCCCCCGCTGGCCGATGAGATAGTTTGCGATGAGCTCAATTTCCTCCGGCGGGCAGCCGTGCAGGGTGGAGATGGTGACGGAATGGGAAACGCCCGCGTCCCGCATCCCGTCCAGATAGGCGGTGATTTTGGCCGACTGGATGCCCTCCAGCGTGTAGCCCACGCTCATATTGAATACGAAGCCGTCCGGGGAGCCGAGACCGTATTTCTCGCTGATGACTTTCAGAACATTCCAGGCCTTGATATATTCCTCCATGGCCTGGGGGACGGTGAGCTCCGTGCTCCATTCGCAGTTATAGCCCTCGTCCCCGGCCAGGATGCAGGGGCGGTTGACGCAGGCGGCCAGCTCGTCCCCATCCATGATTTGAACGGTTTTGAGCTCAAAAAACCGGGCGCCGGCGGCATAGGCGGCGATGATGTTTTGGGCCAGCTGGGTGTTGGGCCCGGCGGCGGGGCCAAAGGGGGTTTCCAGCTTCTCGCCAAACAGGGGGAGGGCTTTGAGCCCGAGAGGCTTCCATATATGGCTGACGCCGAAGATGGTGCCGTAAGTTTCATATTCATGGCAGACCTGCTCCAGCAGCCGGTCATAGGGGATGGGAATCATTTTTTCAGACATGGGATTACCTCCGAATGATAGGAAATGGGCGGGGAATCAGAGGGGGTTGAGCTGGCCCCACAGCCGGGAGGCCGCCTCGTATACCCGGGCATAGATGGCGTGCTCATCGGCCTGCACCAGCTCCCGGTCTTTCATCAGCAGCCTGCCGTTGATGACGGTATGGATGCACATTTTGCCCTGGAAGCCGTAAATCATGTGGCCGTCGATATTCTCGTGGGAGAAGGGGGTGAAGGGCCGATAGTCAAATACGGCGATATCCGCCAGCGCGCCGGGGGCCAGCACACCAACGGGCTTGGAGAGATACCGGGCGCACATTTTGGCGTTGTTTTCAAACAGCATCCCGGTGGCCTCGCGCCAGCCCACATTGGGGAGCCCCGCGTTGTGGCGCTGGATGATGAGCTCCACCTTGAGGCTTTCCAGCATATCGTGGGTATAGGCGTCGGTGCCGAGGCCCACCAAAATGCCCTTTTGGAACATTTTGAGGACGGGGGCCACGCCCACGGCGTTGCCCATATTGGATTCGGGGTTGGTGACGCACATGGTGTTTGTTTCGGCGATTACGTCCAGCTCATCGTCCGTGAGCTCGATGCAGTGGCCAAGGATGGTTTTCTCCCCAAGGATGCCGTGCTTTTTCAGCCGGTCGATGGGGCGCATACCATAGCGGTTCCAGCTGTCCTCCCGGTCGGTGGAGCCCTCGCAGACATGGATGTGGAAGCCGGTGAGGCCGTTATTTTCCGCGGCCATTTTTTCAAAGGTGCTGTCGGAGATGGTGAAAAGCGCGTGGCCGCCGAACATGGCTTGAATCATATCATCGTTTTGCTGGGCGGCCCAGCGGGAGAAGCGGCCGTTTTCCCGGATGGCCTCGGCGCACTTTTCGGCGCCGTCCCGCTCGGAGACCTCATAGCAGAGATTGGCCCGGATGCCAGCTCCTTGGCGACCTCCGCGATGGCGAAAAGACTGTCGGGAATCTGCTGATAGCTGGCATGGTGATCGAAGATGGTGGTCACGCCGTTTTTGATGCAGTCGATGATCGTGGCATAGGCGCTGGCCCGGGTGCCCTCCAGCTCCAGATGCCGGTCGATATTCCACCACATTCCGTCCAGCACCTGGTAGAAGGTATGGGGATCGTGGCCGCGGATGGAAAGCCCCCGGGCCAGCCCGGAATAGATGTGGGTATGGGCATTGATCAGGCCGGGCATGATAACGCCGCCCCGGGCGTCCACATAGTCCGCCTGGGGGTATTTGGCCCGCATGAGGGCGGTGGGGCCAAGCTCGCGGATAAGGCGCCCCTCGGTGACCACGGCGCCCTCCGCCAGCCATGGATTTTGGGGGTCCCGGGTGATAACCCGGCCGTTTCCGATAATCAGCATAAGCACACTCCTTTTGATGAGGCCGGCGCCGGCGTAAAAAAAGCACAGACCGATGGCGCTTCCCGCCACAGCCCGTGCGCTCGGCACTCCGTTACAGCTTGTCAATACTATATCATGCATGGGCGTCACATTCAATCAAATTTTGGATACAGGAGCGAAAATTTTCTTCTATTTTCGCAGAAAAGGGGTGAGGCTTTGAAATTTTGCCGCTATATGCTATAATATATTATTATGATGAGAGCGCAGAGCAAAAATGCCCTGGACGAGAGCTTACGCCGTCTGGGGGGAATACTGGCAAGCCCGTCTCTGATTTTGAGCTATGGCCATACCACGCCGTGGCTGGAGCGGGCCTGGCTCCGCCGCCTGGGGCTTACCCGGGCGGAGACGGCGGCTTTTCTGGAGGAGCTCTGCCGGCACAGCCTTCTGGATGAGGGGGCGAGAGCCGCGGTGGAGGCGCTATGCCGGCGGGAGGGGCTTGACCCCCGGACGGCGGCGCAAAAGCTTCTGGCGGGGCAGGGCTGGCCGGAGACAGACGGAGAGAAAGGCGGATCAAATCAGTGCCTATGAGAGATACGGTTTTGAAAAAAATATCGGCGTGGCTGTGCCTGGCGGCCGTACTGCTGACCTTGGGGGGCTGCGGCTCCAAGGAGGAGGGCGCTGTGGCGCTGCGGGAGGGGGAGGCCTTTACCCTGGCGGTGACGAAAACGCCGGACTCCTTTAATCCCGTTATCTCAACCGGGGGGCTTGCGGAGGAATTTTTCCTGCTCTGCTATGACCCGCTCTGGCGCATCAACGCCGCCGGGGAGGCGGAGCCCTGCCTGGTGGAGGACTGGAGCCTTTCCAGCGACAGCCTCACCTGGACCATCCGGCTGAAAAAAGACATCGTCTTTTCCGACGGCACACCCATGACGGCGGCGGACGTGGTATTCAGCTATGGGATGATGAAAAGCTATTCCGCCCTGTATCGGGAGTATTTCAAGGGGATTGAGGACATCCGCTGTCCGGATGACTACACCGTTGTGATATCCACCGAATACGTCAAGGGCGACCTCATGTATAACCCAACGCCCATTCTGCCCCAGGCGATTTGGAAAAACTATGAATTTTCTCCCGCCGACTTTGATAATGCGGCCATGGTGGGCACCGGGCCCTTTGTCTATGACGCGGCGGCCTCCGGGGAGGAGCTGTGGGTATTCCGCGCCCGGGAGGACTATACCATGGGCGCGGCCATGGTGGGCAGCGTGGAATTTGCTTTCTATAAAACCGAAACCGGCGCCTCCCGGGCGCTGTCCTCGGGGGAGGTGGATGCCAGCTATGGGCTGACGGATGTGCAGCTGACAACGCTGGAGGGCGTGCCCGGCGTGGAGCTCATCGAGGCCATGCTTCCCCAGGGGGACTGCTGGGCCGTGGCCTTCAACACCGAATCGGAATTTTTCTCCCAGCTGGTTATGCGCCAGATGGTAGAATACGCGGCGAATCGGGAGCGGATTCTCATGCTGGCAAACGGCGGCGCGGGCGAGCTTGGAAGCTCCTTCGCAGCGCCGGGGGCGGATTATTTCGCGGCCATCAACGGCCTGCGGGACTATGATGCAAACAGCGCCCTCTGGACACTGCAGACCAATGGCTATATGGATTCCGACAATGACGGCATTTTGGACACCATGGATAAGCAGGAGCCGCTCCGGCTGACCATGTATACCAGCAATCAGGACATCTGGGCCGCCACCGCCGCCACGGTGCTATCCGGCGATTTGACCGAGCTGGGGGTAGACGTCCGGTGGAAAAGGAGCGATGACACCATCGAGAAGGCCTGCGCCGACCGGGAGAAATGGGATATGTGCCTGGTGAGCTGGCGGGGCAGCCGCGACCCGGTGGTGGCGGCGATGCGGTTTGCCAGCGCCATGGAGGGGCTCACGGGCTGGACCAGCGGCGCTTATCAGCAGATTTTGGAGGAGCTTTGCACGGCGGAGGAGGCGACGGCTGTCGCCGCTGTCGCCGCGCGGCTGCAGCAGACGGCTTATGAGGAATGCCCCTGCGTTGTGCTGGCGTACAGCGCGGATGTGCAGAGCATCCGAAGCGACGGTTGGACCGGATATGCGGATATCCTGTCCGCCGCCGACGGCCTTTTTGGAATTGGGTGCTATGACACCTATATGGCCGTGACGCCCGCCGCCGCGGAGGCGGAATAAGCGGCAAAAAGGAGAGAGCCCGGCGGCTCTCTCCTTTTTTTAATAAAACGCGGCAACGGGCTGCTCTGGCGGCTGGCAGGGCTCGATACTCACGGCTGTGAGTACCGGGCCTTTTTTGCCGTAGGCCTTATGCCATTTCACCGCGACTTTTGCGGTGATGACGGCCCACTGGCCCTTTTCCAGCGATTTGGCCTCCGGCCAGAGGCAGACAAGGCCTGTGAACTGGATATCGTCCACACAGCAGGTCATCATCCGGCGGCCGAAGATGAAGCAGTCCTCCGGGAGCTTCGCGCTTTGAACAATCATGCCTTTATAGCGCAGCGTTTTGTTATGGTATTTCTCCATATCGGTGGACAGGTCAGAGTAAAACAGGGCGTAGTCCTGGTCCTGAATGTCCACCACGGAGGCCTCCAAATCAAAGGGGAGGGGGTCCTCAATATCGTCATACGTCACAGAGCCGTCCGGCGCCTCATAGGCGATATCGGCCCGGCGGTTGGCGGCCCGGACGATTTTATGGATGGCCATGCGGTCCGTTCCCTCGCCGCAGCGGTTGAAAACCGCCAGCTCGCAGCTGCGGAGCTTGTCATATACCAGCTGGCGCATATTGGTGTTGTATGACAGGAAGGTATTCGCGTCGCAGAAGAAAAATTCCTGCGCCACAATCCAGGTTTGGGGCATTTTTTCATAGAGGGTATTCAAAAGCCACATGCCGTTATATTCCACAATAACCCGCTGGCAGCGGCAGCGGTTGGCAAGCTGCTCCAGGCGCGGGGCGGTCAGGTCGGCTTCCTGCTCCAGCGTTTCGATAAATACGTTTTTTCCGGAGAAGAGGGTGGGGTCATATTCCTCCAGCCCCTCCTCGCAGAGCAGCAACAGCGTGCGCTCGCCGCTGTTGAAGCGGGGGTCCTGAAGCGTTTCCTGAATGAACTTGGTTTTGCCGGCCTCTAAAAAGCCGGTGAACAGATAAACGGGCAGCTCTTTCACAGGCCAAACAGCTCCTTTATGGCGGTCTCCTGCAGCCGGGAGCCAATCACGCAAACTCTGCCGGCCACATTGGCCCCGCCGGGGCGGACATCCTTTTCGCCGGGGGTATAGTCAAAATGCACCCAGCCGCCCTCGGGAGAGGCCACATAGCCCTTGGCCCGGAGGACAAGACCATAGGCCTCCTCCTGCCCGAGCCGGTCCAAAATCGCGCCGATCTCTGCGGCGGTGTATTGCTTTGCGGTCTCGGCGCCCCAGCTCTGGAAGACCTCGTCCGCATCGTGGCCGTGATGATGGTGATGATGCCCGTAGTCATGGTGGCAGGAGCAGTTGGGGTCGTCACACTCGTGGCCGTGGTCATGGTGGTGATGGTCATGGTCGTGCTCGTGTTCGTGCTCATGGTGATGGTCATGTTCATGGTGGTGCTCGTGATGATGGTGCTCATGCTCGTGGTCATGGTGATGGTGGCAGGAGCAGTCGGGGTCGTCACACTCGAGCTCCTCCTGCTCCCGGAGCAGCTGGCCCAGCTCCTGGGAGACGGAATTTTTCTTTTCCATGGCCTCCAGCAGCTGGCGGCCGGTGAGCTCCTCCCAGGGGGTGGAGACGATGATAGCTTCGGGGTTTTGCTCCCGGAGCAGGGCTTCGGCCCGGGCGAGCGCGTCCGGCGCCATGCCGCCGGTGCGGGAGAGGACGATACAGTTTGCAGACTGGATTTGGTTATTATAAAATTCGCCGAAATTTTTCATATACATTTTGGCCCGGGTGGCGTCCGCCACGGTAGTCAGCGCCCCAAGCTGGAGCGCGCCTTCGCCGGCGGCCAGCACGGCGGCCACAATATCGGAGAGCTTGCCAACGCCGGAGGGCTCAATGATAACGCGGTCGGGGCTATACTGGGCGAGCACCATCCGCAGCGCCTCCCGGAAATCGCCGGTGAGGCTGCAGCAGATGCAGCCGGAATTCATCTCCGTCACGGTCACGCCGGCCTCCTGCAAAAATCCGCCGTCGATGCCAATCTCGCCGAATTCGTTTTCAATGAGGACCAGCTTCTCGCCGGAATAGGCTTCCGCGATGAGCTTTTTGATAAGGGTGGTCTTGCCGGCGCCAAGAAAGCCGGAGACAATGTCAATTTTTGTCATGGACGATGCCTTTCTGGATGGATGTGATTTTACGGTAAGTATAGCACGGTTTTCCTAAAAAGAACAGCGGGAAACAGGGAATTTGGTCAGTTTCCCATGAGAAAAGCTGGCTATGGTAATTTGGCGTGAACTGTGCTATAATACAATGAACGCCGCAGATTTCACGCGCGGCGGATGCCAAAGGGAAAAATGGCGGTCTTTTTCCGGGGCCGCGTGCCGATAAAGGAGCTTTGATGAAGAAAAAATATTTTTATTTACTGCTGCTGGCCGCGCTGCTGGCGCTGGCGCTGTGCGCCTGTATCGGGCGGGAGCAGGCCGCCCAGCAGCAGCTGCTCCGGGGGGAATATTGCCAGGCGACCTATTTCCTGGGGGACACCATCCTCGGCCGGGAAAATGTAGTGCCGGGGAAAAAGCTCTCCCAGATTCCGGAGGGGGACTATATCTGGCTGGACGCGCTGGGCCGCGCCGCGGATCCGGCGAACGCCAATACGGAGAAAAAAGAACTGACATTTTATGCGTGGAGCGCGCCAACGCTTTTGGAGGGACACATCAGATTTCTCCCGGTGGAGGGGTCGATGTTTTTCCCCGAGGGGACGCTGACCCGGGCGGAGGCGGCGGAGATATTCGCCGCGCTGCTGGATATCAATCAGACTTCAACCACCGAGAGAGCCCGGACTTTTTCCGATGTGCAGGAGGGCGGAGAGCATTATGAAACCATCACCCGGCTGGCGGCCCTTGGGGTCATGCTGGGCTATCCCGATGGAAGCTTCCGGCCCGAGCAGACAATTACCAGAGCGGAATTCGCTGCGGCGCTCTGCCGGATGACCGGGCAGGTTACGCCCATGGCAGCGGATGGCTATTGGGCCGATAGCTTCCTGGCTGCGGCGGCGGAGCAGGGCTGGCTGACCGGCTATGAGGACGGCGGCAACGGCGGCGCCCGGGCCATTACGCGGGCCGAGGCGGTGACGCTGGTGAACCGGGTTCGCGGCCGCCAGCCGAACAAGGGGGCCATTGACGAAGCCTGCGAAAACATCCCCTATGAGGATGTTCCGGCGGATTACTGGGCGTTTTATGATATTGTGGACGCCGCATACAGCAATGAGCTTATGGCCTATATCATCGGCGAAGTGCCGGGGGTGGAGCCGGGCTTCCTCCTGATAGACGATGAGCTCTGCCATATCAATGCGGAGACCTTGCGGCTGGATTATTACGTTGCAGGCTTCAACACCATTGACGGCGGTCTCTATTATGTGGCCCAGAACGGCTATTATATTCAGCGCTATGAGCAGGGCCTTATGGAGATGGACGGCAATATGTATTACGTCACGGAGGATGACGGCCCGTTTCTCGCGGAGGATAGCTACGGCTATCTGGACTTTGGGGCGGATGGCCGCTATACCTCCGGCAGCGAGGCGGTGGACGGCTATGTGGATAAAATCCTGCAGGGGATTTTGGAGGATGATTCGCTGACCCAGGAGGAAAAGCTTTATAAGGCCTATTGCTCCATTCGGGACGGCGGCTATGGCTATCTCACCAGGCAGACGGGCTGGCAGCGGGGAAGCACGAGCTGGTCTCTTGGCTGCGCGGAGGTTATGTATCGCACCAAGGTTGGCGTTTGCTATTACTGGGCTTCGGCTTTCCTGTATCTGGCGCGGCGGCTTGGCTATCAGGCCTATCCGGTTTGCGGCGGCGTTGGCACGCGAAACCAGCTTCACGCCTGGGTTGTCATCGAATGGGACGACGGCGCGGAATATATTTTTGATGTGGAGCTGGAATGGGCCTATGCCCGGGATTTCTACAATCAGGGTTATTCGGCCACCAATATGTTTAAGCAGCCCAGAAACCGCACAAACGTAGTTTATGTATTCCCCGGGGAGACGGCGCCCTATTATCCTCCGGAGGAAGAGGAGGAAGAGGAGCTTCCCGAAATCCCGGAGACGGAGGGAGAGCCCGATGCCGAATCCCCGGAAGATGCCCCGGTGGTAACGGACGCCCCGGTGGTGACAGAAGCCCCGGTGGTGACGGAGGCCCCGGTGGTGACAGAAGCTCCGGTGGTGACGGA
>X279_Western_Grey_Kangaroo__coassemble_93_pt1 | contig 11582 bp, 9 predicted proteins | sample X279_Western_Grey_Kangaroo__metabat2_high_PE_001 | metagenome-assembled genome bin X279_Western_Grey_Kangaroo
CGTCTGTTCCGCCGGGGGCGGAAGCTCCTGCTGGTGAGCGAAAACCCGGCCCGGGGCTTTGCGCCGGGGCGGCAGCCCCAGCTCTTTGAGCGGTTTTACCGGGGGGACCTGTCCCATAACAGCGAGACAACGGGCTATGGCATCGGCCTGTCCGTGGCGAAATCCATTGTAAAGGCCCACGGCGGCCGGATTACCGCCGCCAGCGCGACCGGCGAGGAGCTGACGGTGACCGTTCAGCTTTGAACAAAAGCGGAAAAACATACAAAACCGCCCGGAAAATCCCGGGCGGTTTAAAGTTGATTTTAGCCAGCCATGCTAAAGTGGAGAGCGTAACCGGAAATTTCAGGGGCGCGCGCCCCTTTGCGGGAGGAAGAAACTATGAAGAAAATTGCCGCGCTGATTTTGGCGCTTGTTTTGGGACTGGGGCTTATGGCCTGCGGTGGGCCGGCAGAGAGTATCCCGGCGGCGGAAATTGCTCCGGCGGCGGCAACACCCACGCCGGAGAGCTCTGCCGCGCCCATAGCCTCGGGGGAACAGGCCGCGGAGGCGGCGGCCCCGGCAGCGGAGAACGCGGCGGCCATCCTTGCCGCCAACGGGGAACTGTTTACGGACCGGGATCTGGAGGGGACCTATGAGGACTATGTGACCGTTACGCTGGCGGACGGAGCATCCCGGGCGGACGGAGAGGGCGTTACCATCCAGGGGGACGTGATTACCGTCACCCAGGAGGGCACCTATCTGCTGAAGGGCGCTTTGACAAACGGCCAGATCGCCGTGGCCGCCGGAGAGGACGCCAAGGTCCAGCTGGTGCTGGCGGGCGCGGATATCTCCTGCGCCGGCGGCGCGGCTCTTTATATTCCGGAGGGGGATAAGATTTTTCTTACGCTGGCCCCCGGCACGGAAAACCGGCTGGCCTCCGCGGGAGAGTTTGCCGGGGAGGAGTCCGAGGGAGTGGACGGCGCGGTGTTTTCCAGAAGCGATCTGACGATGAACGGCGCCGGGGCGCTGGCCGTGGAATGTGAATCGGGCCACGGCGTGGTGGGCAAGGACGACCTGAAGCTCACCGGCGGGCGCTATCTCATTACCGCCGCCGGCAAGGGGCTGGAGGCAAACGACAGTATCCGCATGGCGGCGGGAGAGGTTACAATCCGCTGCGGGGGCGACGGCGTTCAGGCGGAGCATGAGGACACGGCCAAGGGCTATGTCTATCTTGCGGGCGGCTCGCTGACGGTGCAGTCCGGGGGCGACGGCGTCAGCGCCACGGGGACGCTATTGGTGACCGATGGCGTTTTATCCCTTACCACCGGGGACGAGACAACCGCCCAGGACGCCTCTGCCAAGGCGCTGAAGTCCGATACGGCCATCGTAATCACCGGCGGCGACATCACGGCCGAGGCGGTGGACGACGGCGTTCACACCAATGGCGACGTGACCATCTCCGGCACGGCGAAGCTTTTGCTGTATTCCGGGGACGACGCCGTGCACGCGGATAATACCGTGACCATTGCCGGGGGCTCTGTGGAGGCGCCGGTATGCTATGAGGGGCTGGAGGGGACCAATGTGACCATCTCCGGCGGCTATGTCTCCGTGGTGGCCTGGGATGATGGAGTGAACGCCGGCGGCGGCGCGGACGGCTCCGGCTTTGGGGGCCGGGGCGGAAGCTTTGAGGCCTCCGGCGAGGCCGGCGGAGCGGCGATTTCCATTTCCGGGGGCGAGGTTCACGTTAACGCCGCGGGCGACGGGCTGGATTCCAACGGCGCTCTCTATATCTCCGGGGGCGAGGTTTATGTGAGCGGCCCGGTGGAGAGCATGAACGGCACGCTGGATTTTGACGGCGCCGCCTCCATCACCGGCGGCACGCTGGTGGGCACCGGGCCCAACAGCTGGCTTCAGAATTTTGGCCAGAGCTCCACCCAGGGCAGCATTGTCTGCGCTTTCAGCGGCCGCTATGGGGAGGGCACGGTCATCACCCTGACCGATGACGCCACCGGGCAGACGCTGGCCTCCTATACGGCGGAGAAAACGTTTCAGTCCGTAATCGTCAGCGCGCCGGAGCTGGCGGTGGGCGGGAGCTATACGATTACCGCCGGGGAGGAGAGCCAGTCCGTCACGCTGACCGAGCTGCAATATGGCGGCGGTATGGGCGGCGGTATGGGCGGTAAAGGCGGCCACGGGGGCCGATAAGCCCGCAAAAGCAGGCAAAACCGCCGCGGAAAGCGGCGGTTTTGCAGCTGAAATTTTATGGGAGAGGGGCGATGCCTTTGCCCCTCCGGCTTGGCGGCGGCGCTTCATTCCGCCGGCGGGCCGCGCGTTTTTTGCGGTTATCACCGAGCCTTCCGGCTCGGCTTTTTTATTGGCCGGCTGTCATATAGGGGGCGAAGATCGGCCGCAGGAGCAGCGTGTTGGCATAGGCCGTGAGGGAAAAGCCAAAGAGCACCCAGCAGATTGCCACCCGGGCAAAGGCGGCGGGGGACAGGAGAAAGAGAATCAGCGGCAGCAGCTCCAAAAGGCACATGGCCAGCGCGCGCAGGGGATGGGAAAAGGAGAGGATGACCGCGTTGGCAAGGGTTTTGCCAACGGTGTTTTCAAACTGGGCGGTCAGCGCAAAGGCAAGGGCCTGGGCAAACAGCCAGACCAGTCCGCCCAGGAAAGGAATCAGCCCCCACAGGCGGAGCAGGAGACCGTTTTGCCAGAATAGCCAACCGTCGGCCGCCAGCAGGGCCAGCGCGGCCAGCAGGATGAGCCATAGCCCCGTGGCCTTGAGGAAATTCTCCCGGAAGGCGGCGAAAAAGGTCCGGGCGTTCCAGTGATTTTCCGCCTGCACCATATTCAGCGTGCAGCGATAGAGCGCCGCGGTGGCGGCGCCGGCGGTGAGGATGGGGAGGGAGCATAAAATCCAGAACAGATTCAGCAGGACCAAATCGGCGAGGTCGGCCAAAAAGCGCATGATGGGGCTGTCGGGGTCAAAAAGTCGTTTCATGTGGCGCTCCGTTGAATGGGAAATGGGTTGGCGTGCGTGTGTACAGGCTATTATAGCCTGAAATTTCGCCCGGCACAAGGGCTGTTTGTCAAAAAATAAGCATAAGATTGTATAAATGTGACAAAAGTATTGGGAAAATGAGAACGGTTATTGATTTTAATAGCCAATAAAGGTAGAATAGCAAAATAGGGGAACAAAAAGTTTTCCAAATATCAGGTGGGAAAACCACAAAATTTTAGGAGGATTGAAAATGAAGAAAATTCTTGCGCTCCTGCTGGCTCTTGCCATGCTCTTCGTCCTTTGCTCCTGCGGTGCCAAAACCGTGACGGAGGAAGAAATCGGGGAGATCGCCGAGGCCATCGAGGAGAAAGAGGCCGAGGCCGCTGCCAACGCCACCGGCGGCTCCGTGTACTGGATGAACTTCAAGCCCGAGTCCGATGAGGCTCTGCAGCTGATCGCCGGCCTGTATACCGAGGAGACCGGTGTGCCCGTGCAGGTTGTCACCGCCGCCTCCGGCACCTACAACGAGACGCTCACCGCCGAGATGGACAAGAGCAATCCCCCCACGCTGTTCGTGGTCGGCAACTCTGCCGCCGTGGATACCTGGGGCGAATACTGCTATGACCTGACCGGCACCGATATTGCCAACGAGCTCAATACCGACGCCTATATGCTCTATGACGACGAGGGCAAGCTCTGCTCCATCGGCTACTGCTATGAGTGCTACGGCATCATTGTCAACACCGCCCTCCTGGAGGAGGCCGGCTATGCCGCTGACTACATCACCAACTTCGACACCCTCAAGGAAGTTGCCGAGGATGTGCACGCCCGCGCGGACGAGCTGGGCTTTGACGCTTTCAGCTCCGCCGGCATGGATGACAGCTCCAACTGGCGCTTCACCGGCCACCTCATCAACCTCGAGTACTACTACGAGTCCGTGGACGATCCCGCCGCTTGGGAGGAGTGCCCTGCCGAGCTCACCGGCGCCTACATGGACAACTACCGCGCTCTGTATGACCTGATGGTGGAAAACAGCCTGACCGACCGCGCCGAGCTTGCCACCGGCGGCTTTGATGCTGCGGCCGAGTTCGCCGCCGGCGAGGCTCTGTTCTATCTCAACGGCAACTGGGAGTGGTCCGGCCTGAGCGAAAAGGGCATGGACGCTGCCAACCTTGCCATGATCCCCTACTACTGCGGTGTGGACGGCGAGGAGAAGGCCGGCCTGAACTGCGGCACCGAGAACTACTGGGCCGTGAACGCCGAGGCCGATGAGGAAGACATCCAGGCCACTCTGGACTTCATGTACTGGCTCGTCACCGATCCCAACGCCTCCGCGATGGCGGTGGAGACCTTCGGCGTTATGCCTTACACCAACGCTGTTGAGTCCACCAACCCCTTCCTGGCGCAGGCCAACGCCTATCTGGCGGACGGCAACTACAATATGTGGTGGGCCACCAACTATCAGCCCAATGTTGACGCTTACCGCGCCACCGCCGTTTCCGCGATTAACGGCTACAACGCCGATCCCAGCGATGCGACCTGGGAGACCGTTGAGACCGCTTTCATCGCCGGCTGGGCCACGCAGTATGCTGCTGCCAACGGCTGATAACTGACGCAAAGCAATAACCCAAAGCGGAGCGGGCAGCTCGCTCGCTCCGCTTTCCCCTATATCATGCTTCGCGCCGCATGAGGCGCGGGGCGTGTTCTTGATTATCATAATGCGGGAGTGAAACACATGAGACGAAAACGTAATGGCGCTTCGGTCAACAGCCGCCTGCTTCGGCGCCCCATACAGCGCTGGTTTCCGCTTTTCCTGCTGCCGATGGCGGCGGCCTTTTGCATCGGCTTTGTATGGCCGTTTTTGCAGGGCCTGTTTCTGTCGTTTTGCAAGTTTAAGACCACGAGCAACTGGGAATGGGTTGGCTTTTCCAACTATCTGAAGGTTTTCCGCGATGCAAGCTTCCGCTATTCCTTCGGCTATACAGCGGTATTCGCGGTGGTTTCCCTTATCCTCATCAATGTTTTTGCCTTTGCGGTGGCCTATGCGCTGACGCAAAAGATTAAGGGCGCGAATTTGTTCCGCACGGTATTTTTCATGCCCAACCTCATCGGCGGCATTGTGCTGGGATATATCTGGTCGATGATTTTTGACGGCATCCTCGGCCGCTATGGGACCTCCGTTTTGATGGAGACCAAATACGGCTTCTGGGGTTTGATTATCCTCATGTGCTGGCAGCAGATTGGCTATATGATGATTATCTATATCGCCGGGCTCCAGGCGGTGCCGGGGGATATGCTGGAGGCGGGCGAGATTGACGGCGCGAGCAAATGGCAAACGCTGTGGCACATCACCATCCCCTCGGTTATGCCCTCCATCACCATTTGCAGCTTCCTGTCCCTCACAAACGGCTTTAAGCTCTTTGACCAGAACCTTGCGCTCACCGGCGGCCTGCCCTATCTCATCAGCGCCGACGGCAGCTCGGTACATACCACGGAGATGCTGGCGCTGAATATCTATAACACGTTTTACGGCCAGAACTCCAACTCCCGCGGCACAGCGCAGGCCAAGGCGGTGCTGTTCTTTATCCTCGTTGCCGCTATCGGACTGATTCAGCTCCGCGCCACGCGGGAAAAGGAGGTACAGCAGTGATGAAACAGGGCTCCCTGAAAAAATCAAACCGGCGGAAGATGGCGGTCACGGCCTTCTTTGTGCTGCTGTCGCTGGTGTATGTTTTCCCGGTGTTCATGGTGCTTTTGAACTCCTTTAAGGTCAATACCTTTGTGAAAACCGCCACCTTTGCCTGGCCGCAGGGGCCGAGCTTTGCCGGCTTCCAAAACTTCATCAAGGGCATGACCTTCGGCAACTATCCCTTCTGGAAAAGCGTGTGTTACAGCCTCACTATCACGCTGCTGTCCACGGCGCTCATTTTGATTTTCACCTCCATGGCGGCCTGGTATATCTCCCGGGTGGACTCGTGGCTCTGCCGGGCGGTGTATTTTACCTGCGTTTTCTCCATGGTGATTCCGTTCCAGATGGTTATGTTCACGCTCTCCAAAACGGCGGACACGCTGAAGCTCAATACGCCCTGGACGATTCCCATCATCTATCTCGGCTTCGGCGCGGGCTTGGCGGTGTTTATGTTTGTGGGCTTTGTCAAGAGCATCCCGCTGGAGATTGAGGAGGCCGCGTCTATTGACGGCTGCAACCCGCTGCGAACCTATTTCGGCGTGGTGCTGCCCATGCTGAAGCCCACCATGATCTCTGTGGCGATTTTGGAGATTATGTGGGTATGGAACGACTATCTGCTGCCCTATCTGGTGCTGGACCGCACCTCTTTTATGACGATTCCCATCCATATTCAATATCTCAAGGGAAGCTACGGCACGGTGGATCTGGGCGCGACCATGGCGCTGATCCTTTTGAGCATCCTGCCTGTGATTGTGTTTTATCTGCTCTGCCAGAAGCACATCATCAAAGGCGTTGCCGCCGGCGCTGTGAAAGGATAAGCGACTATGCGAGCAAGCGGAATATTGCTGCATATCACCTCCCTGCCCAGTCCCCACGGCGTGGGGACGCTGGGCCGGGAGGCTTATGCATTTGTGGATTTTTTGAAAAAGGCCGGCCAGAAGTACTGGCAGCTGCTGCCCCTGGGCCCCACAAGCTATGGCGACTCCCCCTATCAGTCCGAATCCGCCTTCGCGGGCAACCCCTATCTCATTGATCTGGACACGCTGGTGGAGGAGGGCCTGCTCACGGAGGAGGAGGTGGGCGCGCCGTTTTGGGGAGAGAGCCCCGACCAGGTGGATTATGGGGCGCTGTATGCCGGGCGGTCCGCCCTGCTGGCGGCGGCCTGCGCCCGGGGCTGGAACCGGGACAGGGCGGCGGTGGAGGCTTTTTGCCGGGAAAATTCCTGGCTTGAGGACTATGCCCTTTTCAAGGCTGTCAAAAACCATTTTGCCCAAAAGCCCTGGATGGAATGGGAGGATGAGGATATCCGTCTCCGCCGGTCAGAGGCGGTGCTGGCGGCATACAGAGAAAAGCTGGCCGGGGATATCCGGGTGCAGATTTATACCCAATTTCTCTTTTTCCGGCAATGGGACCGGCTGCGGGCCTATGCCGGGGAACAGGGCATCCGCCTGATGGGGGATGTGGCCATCTATGTGCCCATGGACAGCGCCGACGTCTGGGTGGAGCGGGAATACTTCCAGCTGGACGGCGAGGGTCGGCCCAGCGCCGTGGCGGGCGTGCCGCCGGATGAGTTCAGCCCGGACGGGCAGCTGTGGGGCCAGCCCCTCTATGACTGGGGAAAAATGGGGGCGGAGGGCTATCGCTGGTGGCTCCGGCGGATGGCGGCGGCGTCCCGGATGTATGATGCGGTCCGGCTGGATCACTTCCGGGGGCTTGAGAGCTATTGGGCTGTGCCCGCCGGGGAGACAACGGCCCGAAACGGCCGGTGGGTTCCCGGCCCGGGCAAGCGCTTTATCTCCGCGCTGGGAGAGGCGCTGCCCGCGCTGGAGATTATCGCGGAGGATCTGGGCTATATGACGCCGGAGGTGATGGCGCTGCGGGAATTTTCCGGCTATCCCGGCATGAAGATTCTGGATTTTGCCTTCAATCCCCATGTAATCAGCGAATATCTGCCCCACGGCTATGAGGAAAACAGCGTATGCTATACCGGCACCCATGACAATGTCACGCTGGCCCAATGGCTGGCGGAGGCCCCGCCGGAGGAGCTGGCCTTTGCCCGGGAATACTTCGCCCTGGGGGCGGAGGACGATCTCTGCCAGGGGATTCTCCGGGGGGGAATGCGCTCTCCGGCCCGGCTCTTTATCGCCCCGATGCAGGACTGGCTGGGGCTGGGCGCGGAGGCCCGGATGAACACGCCCGGCACGCTGGGCGGCGGCAACTGGCGCTGGCGCATGGCGCCGGACGCGGCCAGCGATGCGCTGGCCGGGAGGTTGGCCCGCATGAGCTGGATGTACGGCAGACTGCCATAAATAAAAATCCGCCCTGCTCTCATGGGAGCGGGGCGGATTTTTTGTTGACAGGGGGGTCAGTCGGCAAACTGGCCGTTATAGGTCACGAGAGAGGCGCTGGAAACGCCCTCCAGCGCGGCGAGCTGCGTGACAAAAGCGGTCTCCTCGCCGTTTAGAGATACCTCCACCGAAAGCTCGATGCCGGCGGCGGTGACGGTTTTGGCCTTCACGGTGGCGTGCTTCACGGCGGCTTTGACAGCCTGCATAGCGGCGGCCTCCGCCTCCGCACCGGCGCAGGAAAGAACCAGGATATAGGGATGAACGCTGATCTTCCGGCGGGCGAAAAGCACCAGAATCAGGGCGATGATGATGCTGCCCAGCACGGCCAGCATAAACATCCCGGCGCCCACCACGATGCCCACGGCCAGCGCCCAGAACAAAAATACAATCTCAAAGGGCTCCTTGATGGCGGCGCGGAAGCGGACGATGGACAGCGCGCCCACCATGCCCAGCGACAAAACCACGTTGGAGGTGACCGCCAGGATGACCAGCGTGGTGACCATGGTCAGCCCCACAAGGGTGATGCCAAAGCCGGAGGAATACATAACGCCCTGAAAGGTCTTCTTATAGACAAAGAAGATAAAAGCGCCCAGCACGCAGGAAAACAGCATGGCGAGAATCACATCGGCCACGGAAAACTGGGTCACATTTTCGAGAAAGCTGTTTTTGAAAACGTCTTGAAAGGTCATGACAATGGTCTCCTTATATTTTTTATATGAGAAAAATTTCAGATGTCATACTGCCGGCAGATGGCGTATTTGGAAAAGGCCCGGGCCCGGGGGGTTCCCTCCTGGAGGATTTGCTGGATAATATCCGGCAGGAAAGCGTCGTATTTCACCTCCATCAGCACGCTCCCGGGGGCGGCGGGGACGAGGGGGGCCGTGCCGCCGAGGAGGTCGGTTGCCCGGACGCTGCTGCGCAGGTCATAGTCGAAGGTGACGCGGACGTTGCCGGGGCCGTAGATATAGGGCTCCCGGGTGTAGGAGACGATGGTTTTGGGGCGGAGGAGGTCGTTTTTCATCCGCAGCCATAGCTCCTGCATGAGGGGGTGGGCGCTATCCGTCATCCAGCCATAGTCCCCCGCCAGAAGCTTTTGGAGCTGGTCAGCCGTTATGGGGCAGGCGTATTTAACGCCGAGACCGCCGTATTTGAGCTTCTTTTCCAGATGGAGGGTGGAAAGGTCGCCGTTATAAAGGCGGATGCGGTATTTTTCCCGCCGGGACAGGCCGCTGTAATTTTGAAGCAGGGCGGTATCGCCCAGATCGTCAAAATAGAGGCTTGCGATGCGGTAGGTGCCGTCCGGCCCGGCATGGGGGTCCGGCTTCATCACGGCCCGGCAGCGCTGGCGCAGGGCGGCATATTCCCCGCGGCCCAGAAGATATTTGAGCTCCTTGCGGAGCGTATCATGGGGCTGATTTTTGTTCATGAAAGGTCAAATCCTGTTTTCATTCTTGCAGAGGCATGGTATAATAAAAGAACATTTATGTAACAGCGCCTGCATAACGCGTAAAATTATACCACGCCTTACCTTAAGTTTAAATAAAGAACGCGCGTTGGACGTAAATTTTATATAAAATTGGCAAAATTCAAAGCGGATTTTAACAAAAATCACAAAAAAGAAAACGTAAAGGGATTGTAATCATGAAAAAAACGCTGACGGTCATACTGGGGTTTGCCATCGTGCTGGCGGCCTGTCTGGGGCTTGCGGAGCTGGTGGATTGGCTGCGGCCGGAAAGGGAGCCGGCGGCGGAGGTCGAGGCGGAGCCGGTGCAGGTGGCCAATGTGATGGACGAGGCGGCGGCCACCGTTATCCTGCTCCGGGGCGACACGGCGGAGATTTCCGGCCGCGGCGCAGCGGCGGTGGATGGCGGCGTGACAATCGCCTATCCCGGTACATACCGCCTGAGCGGCGCGCTGGACGGCCAGCTAATCATTGACTGCGAGGATTTTCACGGGGGCGTTTATCTCATGCTGGAGGGCGCAGCGATTTCCTGCGCCGATGGGCCGGCTATCCATGTGAAGCAATCGGAGAAAACCGTCCTCTATCTGGTCCCGGGCGCGGAAAACTCCCTGGCGGACGGCGCGGGCTATGAGCTGGATGACGGCAAGGATGTGACCGCCGGGGCCGCCATCTATTGCGAGGACGATCTCTATATTGAGGGCCCGGGCGCGCTTACCGTGACCGGCCGCAGCGCCGATGGCATCCGTTCCAAAGACAGGCTTGTGATTTCCGAAGGCGTTCTCACCGTATACGCGGCGGACGACGGCCTTCAGGGCAGCGACTGCGTGGAGCTTCTGGGCGGCACGGTGACGGTGGGCGCCTATGGGGACGGCATTGCCAGCCCAAAGGGGGACATCACCCTATCGGACGGCGCGGTGACGGTGACCTCCGGGGGCGACGGGCTCGCGGCGGCGGAGGATGTGTATCTTCTGGGCGGCGGCCTGGCGGTCACGGCCTATGGCGGCGCGGAGGGCTATGAGGCCATGGCGCTGCAGGAGGCGAGCGCCAAGGGTGTGAAAGGGCGGAGCGTGACAATCTCCGGCGGCGCATACGCCCTGGACACGGCGGATGACGCCATCCATGGGGAGACGGATGTGACCATTTCCGGCGGGGCGATTTCCATCCGCGCCGGGGATGACGCGGTGGATGCGGGCAAAACGCTGACGGTCGCTGGTGGAGAGATCGCGGTGGAAACCTGCTATGAGGGACTGGAGGCGGCGGAAATCGCCATGACCGCGGGCGCTGTCCGCCTGGCGGCGGAAAACAGCGGCGTGGAGGCCATGGGCGGCTTTACCATGACCGGCGGGGAGCTGGCTGTGGCGGCGCCCCGATGCGTGAATGCGGCGGGGCTGCTGGCCGTATGGGGCGGCGAGCTCCGGCTGACGGCCACTGGCGGGGATACGCCGCTCCGGTTTGCACAGAGCGATGTGACCGGCGGCACGGTGATTGTCACAGGCGCCGGCACGGCGGAGGAGCTGCAAAGCGGCGGGGTTTTGCCCGGGTCGCTGCTGTTTGTGCTGCCCCGCCAGCTGGCGGCCGATGCCCCGGTGACCCTTTTGGACGCCTCCGGCGCGGTGAAGCTGGCCTTTCAAACGGCCCAGCCCAGCGGCGTGATTTGGATTGCCAGCGGCGCCATGGGCCCCGGCCAGAGTTATACCCTGTCCGCCGGGGATTGGGCGCTGACAGGAGAGCTGACGGAGGAATGCACCGTTGTGCGCTGAAAGGCCGGGGGCAGCCTTGCCCATGCGATGAAAAAAGAAAAATACGCCGCCTTTGTCTATGGGGCAAAGGCGGCGTTTTCAGCGCGCGGCGCGCTTTTTGGGCATGGATAAAACAATTTCCCATCCGAAGCTTTATCAATGGGGGATTTTTACAAAAAACCGGACACCAATTCTGATACGCATTGCATCAAAACGGGTGCCCGATTATGGCGGAGAAGGAGGGATTCGAACCCTCGATACCCTTTTGGGGTATACACGATTTCCAATCGTGCGCGCTCGGCCAGCTACGCGACTTCTCCAAATCCATCGGCTCACAGCCAGCTTGCATATAATACAATATTCT